>Ga0209018_1000516_pt1 | contig 35248 bp, 21 predicted proteins | sample YNPBryBLVA2012_FD_185814 | JGI IMG/M metagenome (GOLD analysis project Ga0209018, IMG submission 185814) | Anoxygenic and chlorotrophic microbial mat microbial communities from Yellowstone National Park, USA - YNP Bryant BLVA 2012 (SPAdes)... ...
GCTAAACCGGCGGGCTCATAGCTGAAGCCCCCTTCGGGGGCTGCGTGAGCCTGCGGAGCAGGCTTTCGCTTTGAGCCGTGGGGTTTAGCCCACGGCGGCTTGGCCTAAGTTGTGACGAATGACTGGCACAATGATTTCCCGCTCCGCCGGCTGCCGCCCACGAATGCTTTCTTCTACTGTCTTCAGCACATTTGCTGCGTAGTACCGCGTCCCGCATTGCACACATACGCCAGCCGGCACATCCTCAATGAGCAGGTAGCTGTCCTTGACCTTGCGGTGCAGGGTGACTCGCTTCTCGACGATCATCCCTCCGCAATATTCACACGTCTCGCCCTCCCAAAATCCCATGCTCATCTTCTCCTTCTCACTCAATCGGTTATCGCGTATCTGGCCTATCTTCGTAGACCGTGATGACCCGCACTTTGCCTGTCAGGGTAATGCGACAGACCACGCCGATCGGGCGCCCGTCCAGCGCCTTGCCCACGATTTCGTATTTGCCCTCTCTTGACCAGGCCTTTCTGACCCTTCCAGCGAGAATGCCTCGTTCCACATCTTAGATGTCAAAGCCATCGGCGATCGCCTCATCCGCTGGGTGCTCGGTCAGGTAATAGAGACCGCTGCGAACAAGTGCTTGAATCTGGCCGATCCTGCTCAATCCTTCTCCCCGTTATCGCTGCTCCCACAGCCGGCTGGCCGGGAACAGGCCCTGCGCCTCGGCCTCGGCACACTCCCACGCCGGGGCGATCAGTCGGCCGCTCTGCTGGTAGTTGCGGGCTGGGCAGTAGGTGAGGCAGCGAGGGGCGTGGATGCACTGGCCACAGATGCCCGGATACTCGCCGTCCAGCTCGCGGCGCAGCTCCTGCAGCACAGGATGATTATACCACACTTCGGCCACGCTGGCATCGCGGAGATTGCCGAAGCATAGCTCAGCAATGGTGCGCCCGATGCCGCAGAGGGCCATCTCGCCGGAGCCGAGGATGCCCAGGATGTGGCGGATGTGGCAGTCGCCGTCCGTCCCGCGGCGGGCCAGTTCCCCCGCCGTGTAGAGCGCCAACGGAGTGGCGAGGAACAGGCGGATCGGCGTACGCTGCTGCAGCTCGCCGCGCACGCGGTGGGCCAGTGCCAGCACCTCCCTGGCCGTGAGCGTCTCGCCGTGCTCCTCCATCTCCTGCCCACGTCCGGTGGGGCTGATCGGGTTGAACTTGACCGACCCGGCGCCCAGGCCGACGGCCAATTCCACGACTGCCTCGATCTGCCCGACGTTGCCGCGGTGAATGGACATGATCACCTGCGGACGGTAGCCGGCCTCGACCAGGGCGCGCAGCCCGCGCAGCGCTGCGTCGAAGCTGCCGGCCACGCGGCGGAAGGCGTCGTGGGTCGCAGCGTCCGGCCCGTCCAGGCTCACCGAGATGAAGCGCAGGTTGGTGCGCTCGTGCAGGTGACGGGCCAGCGCGCCGTCAATCAGCGTGCCGTTCGTCTCCATGTCCAGCCCCAGCCCCTCGGCGGTCAGGAAATCCACGATCTCGACGAACTGCGGATGGAGAGTTGGCTCGCCGCCGGTGAGCTTGGCGTTTGCCAGGCCCAACGGCTTCGCCTCGGCCACGGCGCGGCGCAGCAGCTCCAGGTCGAGGAACTCGCCCGGCGCGGGCTGCCCGGTGACGAACGACGGCTCGATCCAGCAGTGGCGACAGCGCAGGTTGCAGCCGGTCGTCAGGTAGAGGTAGAACGAGAGGAGCGGCGGCACGCCCGCCGGCAATGCGCCGGGCAGTGTGGCAGTGGCGTCGACCGGATCACAGAGCATAGAACGGATCCTCTCCCCTATGTACCCGCAGGCAATCCATCGGATTGCGCGCGTTCAGCTCGCCGGTCAGGAACAGCGCCCCGGCGGGATCGCCGCCGGTGCAGAACCCCTGGTAGGCGCAGTCGGCGCAGGTGGGCAGCGTGCTCAGCGGGATGTCGTGCCGCTGACGGAGCGCCTGCAGCGTCGGGTGGTGCTGCCAGACCTGGCGCAGGTCGTCCACGCCAATCGTCCCCAGACGCAGCGAAGCGAGCAGGTGACAGGGGACGATCGTACCGTCATGGTGCACGGCGATCTTCGAGAACGGGCAGCCGCACGAGGAGAGGGTGCCGCGGCCGGGCAGGCGGTTCTGGCCGGCGGCCTGCGCCTCTTCGATCATCTGGAACTGACGGGCCAGCGCCAGCGGGCCGGCGGTGGCATTGATCCGTCCCGGGTAGCGGTCGGCCAGCTCGACCAGCGTGCGCATCGCCTGCTCCCGCTGCGCGGGGGTCAGGATCAGCCGCCCGGCGTCCCGCTCGGTCACCCCGCAGGGGAAGGCCTCGTTGGTGCTGACCAGCGGCACGCCGATCTCGTCCAGCAGCAGATGGACGGTCTCCTCCAGGTCGCCCACATTGTGGCGGTTGACCGTGATCCGCACCGGGGCGTGGAAGCCGCCTGCCACCAGCAGCCGCAACCCGCCGATTGCCCGCTCGAAGCTGGCCGGGCGACTCTGGTCGTGGATCTCGGCCCGCGAGCCGTCAATGGATACCTGGATGTAGTCCAGCCGCGCGCGGCGCCGGCCCTGGTCGAAGCAGGCCAGCCGTTCTTCGGTCAGCAGCGTGCCGTTGGTGAGCAAGGCGTAGCGCATGCGGTTGGCGATGATGCCGTCAATCAGCTCGAAGAGGTCGGGGCGGGTGAACGGCTCGCCGCCGGTGACGTAGACGCGCCGCACAGCCAGCCGCCCCAGTTCCTCGAAAAAGGCCAGCCAGCGGTCGGTGGGCAGGTCACCGCGCGCCGTCATCTCGTCGGCGTAGTAGCAGTAGCAGCAGCGCAGGTTGCAGCGCCCGGTGATGGCGATGTCCACCTCCACGGGGGCGGAGGACAGGGCCGAGAGGTCCGGCAGGCTCACCCGTTCCCTCCCTCGTAGACGCCGATGAAGCCGCGGGCGACCATCCGCTCCAGGAACTCGCTCACGTCGGCAGCGACCTGGTCGGCGGGGACGTGGTCGCAGCGCTCGCTCAGTACGGCAAGCAGGTCCGCCAGGCGGCGCGGTTCGGCCAGCGCCTGCCAGAGCAACGCGCCGGTGGCATTGACCACCAACACCTCGTCGGTGTCGGGGTTGAACAGCAGCGCGCCGTCGGCGTCCTCCTCGCGGCAGGAAACATCCGGATTGACGATGTAGCGAGTAATATCTTGTTCTGGCATCTCGCCTCTCTTCGGGTGGCGACGCGCTTTTCCATGCGTCGCGCTTATGCTCATGAGTCGTTGTGGGGACTATGAAGGAGTCGCTGCCTCATCCTCTGGACGGACGCGCTCGATCAGCCCCAGGCGGGCCATCTGGGCTACGCTCGCCAGCACATCCGCGAGGACGGCTTCGGAGGGTTGTCGGTAGGTCTCGGCAATGGCGGCGGCGATGTGACCCAGGGTGGAGCCTCCATTCAGCCTGGCGATCAACTCCCTGGCGGTCGCGTTCAGCTCAACCAGGCGCAGTTCGGCACAGTGCAGGGCCAGGGAACGGGTGCCGAAATCCTCGATCGCCACTTGCGGATTCTGCCGGCATACCCAGGACGCGTCGGTCACATGCCTCTTCTGTTCGCCTCTTGGAATATTGTAGTCCATGATTTGTCGGTTGTCAATCCTGAACTATGCTCTGCGCTATCGTGGAAATTCCCATTGTCCAGGCGACTGCAACTGCTCACCCTCCCGCAGGTTGGGGCGCAATTTGCAGCCCAAATCGCACTTCAATGGTCACTCTGAGTCGTTGCTCAGTCACATCCGAACCTGCGGGAGGGTGAGCTGAGCAGTTACAGGCGGCCTGCGATCCGCGGCGGATGAGTGGCAGATACAGCGGGTGGCGCAGCCAGGTGACGCGGGTGGCGCTGTTGTTTTCGTAGGAGGTCTCGCGCTCGGCGGCAGCGATGGTCGCCGTGTTCACCACCGTCCCGCCCAGGGCGCGGGGCAGGACGCCGGTGATGGTGATCACCCCGCCGTCGCCGGGAGGCAGGTCGGCCACGTCCCAGACGAAGCGACTGTCCGGGCGAGGGACGATCGCCGCGCCGGAGAAGGTGAGCGTGGGGCTGAGGACCTCCACGGGAAGCAGGTCGGTGATGACGATCTGGGTGGCGGGGGCCAGGCCGACGTTGGTGTAGGTGAGTGTGTAGGTGATGACCGATCCGGCGGGGAGTTGCGCGGGGGCGGACTTGCCGATCGCCAGGTCGGGGATATCCACGCCGGTGATGACCGGACCGGCGATGTTGTTGGTCAGGTTAGCCTCGACCAGCGCCGTTACGATGGCCGCCGTGTTGGAGAGCACGCCGACAAAGGTCGGGCTGAGCACGCCGGTGATGGTGATCACCCCGCCGTCGCCGGGGGGCAGGTCGGCCACGTCCCAGACGAAGCGGCTGTCCGGACGAGGGACGATCGCCGCGCCGGAGAAGGTGATGGTGGGGCTGAGGACCTCCACGGGGAGCAGGTCGGTGATGACGACGCCGGCGGCGAGCGCGTCGCCGACGTTGGCGTAGGTGAGCGTGTAAGTGATGGCCGATCCAGCGGGGAGTTGCGCGGGGGCAGATTTGCCGATCACCAGGTCGGGCGACTGCACGGTGGTGACCGTCGGCCCGCCGATGTTGTTCGTCGTGTCCGTCTCGACAGCGCTGCTGCCAATGGAGGCGAGATTGACAAGGTCACCGCTGAAGGTCGTGCTGACCGTAGCAGCGATGGTGATCACCCCGCCGTCGCCGGGGGGCAGGTCGGCCACGTCCCAGACGAAGCGGCTGCCTGGACGGAGGGTGAGCGGTGCGCCGGTGGACGTGACAACAGGGTTGACCAGCGCGGCGGCCAGCGCGTCGGTGATGACGACGTGGTGGGCGGTGGCCGGGCCGGTGTTCGAGTAGGTGAGCGTGTAGGTGAGCGGGTCGCCGGGGCGCAGCGGGCCGGACGGGGTGGCTGTTTTGGTGATGCGCACGTCGGCCGGCAGCAGATTGAGACGCAGCGCCGGGTCGCCCAGCAGGACGTAGGTATCCAGCAGGTCGCGGTAGTCGCCGGTGTTGGCATAGAGGTAGAGCTTGCCCTGCGTCGTCGCCGCGCCCACGCGAATCACGTCGTCGAAGAAGATCGCCTGGTAGAGTCCCCGGTTCAGGTAGTCGTGGCCGATGGTGAGGCCCATGCCGGTCGGCGACCAACTGGCGATCGCCCCCGTCTGCGCCGGGCGGACGATGGTCTCGGCCAGGGAGGACCCGTCTGCACCCGCTGGGCTTGGGTAGATGAAGTAACCCTCCACACAGGTCATCGGCGTCATCAGTGGCAACCGTCCGGTGTTGGTCAGTGCCGGCACGTCGCTGAGGCGCAGCAGTTGCTCCTGGGCCCACAGTTGGACGCTGGCGTGACCGACGTAGTTGACGATCAGACGGCCGTCGTTGATCGCGCCCTGGATGGCCGCGCGAGCAGCGGCGGGGGTGAGGTGGGTAACCCCGTAGTAGACCCGCTCCGGGATGTAGGGGGATGGGAAGTAGTTATTGATGATGATATCAGACAGGGCGGCGAAGTCGCCCGCATCGTCGGCATTGTCGGCGACGAAGAGCGCCTGCTGGTTCCAATTACCCGGCGGCGGGTTCTGCTCGTAGGCGATGATCTTGGCGACCAGCGCGGCGGCCTCGGCGCTGCTGCGCACCGGCAGCCGCCCGATGTGCATGTCCGGCAGGATGTCGTCGCCGCTGACGCAGACGTAGCGATTGTCGGCGGCCGTCTCGCCCATATAGGGGTCCACATTGGCCAGGTAGGGCGGCATGTAGACCGGCTCGCCGTAGCCGGTGTAGTCGCGGAAGTCGTAGTGCCCGTCCCCCATCAGGAGCACATAGGTCGGGGCCGGGCGGGTCCAGTTCGCGTAGGCGTAGGCCAGGAAGCCGCGGATCGCCTCTGGATCGAGGATGCCGCCGTTGAACTCGTCGTAGATGTCCTGCACGTCCACGGCCACGGTGGGCAATCCCTGAGCCGTCCGGTAGCCGGCCAGCGAGAGCGCGGCGGTGATGAAAGCGGCGGGCGCGATGATGATCTCGTCGGCGCGGTTGGCGGTGGAGCGGAGGTCCGACGGGCTGTCGGCGGCGATGCTCAGCGGGCTGAGCCGGCGCGCCAGCGACTGGGCCAGGTAGTGGCGCTCGCCGGCAATGGTCTGCTCGAAGCGCAGCCGGTAGGCCGCGCCGATCGGTTCGACGATCGTGTTGGCAATGAGGGTCGGGCTGAGCGGCTCGCTGATGTCGAACGTCTCGATCTCGCTGGTGGCGAACCCGTCCACCTGGTACTCCCACCGTCCGGCGGCATCGCCGTCGAAGAAGAGGCGGTCGTCCCCGGCGGTGTATGTCTTGCCATAGTCCATCTCGAACCAGTTGACGTAGACGAAGTCATAGGTGATGCCGCCGTCGCGGGGGAGGGAGACGGAGATGACGTTCTGGCCCTCCAGCAGGTAGGACGTGGGCACCGTGATGGTGAAGGCATACTCGGCCCGCGGGGCCCAGGTGGCGTCGTCGATCAGGTGGCCGTTGAGGTAGATGAGGCTGTGGTGTTGGGGGATGGCGCTGTAGCCGCGCAGCAGGCCGCGCACGGTGGCGGTGGGCGGCGCGGCGGCGACGTGCTGGAGAGTGGTGGTGAAGTTCCCTGACGCAGGCGCGCTGGCGGCGCGGACGTACCACCAGTACCAGTGATCTTCGTCCGGCCCGCTGGGGTAGCCAGACGTGTAGACGTGGTTTTCCTCAGCGTGGTGGGGAGTTTGGAAGGAGGCCGGCACCGTCGCCGTGCCGCCGGGCGCGCCGTCCACGGCGGCCATGCGCCGCCCGTTCGTGCCGCCCCAGGTCAGCCAGTAGACGTTGCGGTCGGTGTGGCGGGTGTCCAGCCCCTGGCCGTAGAAGAGGATGTAGTCGCCGGGGTCGAACGAGCCGTCGGCCTCGCCGTTGACCAGGATGGCGGCCTCCTGCCCCTGGTTGGATAGATGGAAGGTGCGCGGGTCGAGGCTGTCCACCGGGACGCCGGCGGCCTGCAGGTCGGCGTAGGACACCTGGTAGAGGCCGTCCTGGTTGACCAGCAGCCGGTAGGCGGGGGTAGGGCTTGCGGCCTGGCGCTCGCGCGGCGAGGCGGGGGAGGGGGCGGCGCGCCAGGGACGGGCAGCATCGTAGTTGATCAGGACGGCGCGCAGGAGCGCCTCGAACGGGCCCTCGTCAATGGCTGACTCCTGTGACCGGCCGGTGGCGGTCCAGCTCAGGCGCACGCGGATGCGGCGGATGTGTTCGACCTGGCCGGTGACGGGGTTGGTGCGGAAGGGGTAGAAGCGCAGTTGGGCCACCCGCTGGCTGCGGATGAAGCCGGTGGAGGCGATCTCGGCCACGGCGGCGGGGTAGAGGGCGTTGGTGGCCACGGCCCGGGGGTCGCGGACGGAGCGCTCGCCGCCGTAGCGCACCCGGCCCGCCGGGTCGCTCTCGACGATGGGGGTGGGGACGGGGCAGATGGGCGCGCCCGGCGGCAAGGCGCTCGCCTCGGTCTCCAGGACGGTCAGGGTGGGCGCGGCCTGGGCGGGAATGCCGACCATCGCTCCGCGCACCGGCAGGCTGGGCCAGCCGGCGAGGTCGCTCTGGGCGTAGCCAGGGACGGTGAGCCGGTGGCACGTCTGCCCGTCGGCGTTCCCGGCACGGGTTTCGAAGGAAGGGGTGAGCAGCTCCAGGGTGATGCCGGTCGCGTCGGCGGCCAGGACGTGGAGGCCGGGTTCTGCGGCCTGGAGTGGTGGGGTGAGCGCGGCGGCGCGAGGCGACGCAGCAGCAGCTCCGCTCCAGGTGGAGAGGAGCAGGAGCAGGCACAGAACCGCGTAACCGGCGCTGCGAGTAGTTTTTCTCATCAGCTTCTCGCCCTGACAGCCCGTTCGGGATGGGTGGATAGGGTGTATTTAGTATACGATAATCGCGTTTATTTGTCAAGTCGTCAGTGGGTAGTGGGTAGTGTCCTGTGAGTCAGTCTCCCTTGCGATGTGGTTCATGTTACTCCGGGCGGGGAGCGGTGTCACTGGACTTTGGGCTAGGAGAAGTTCAATTTACACACGACCTCCGAGGTCTGGACAGCCTCGGAGGTCAGGGGGAACGACACGGGTAGCAAACGGATGGCACGGATAGACGATCTATCCGTGCCATCCGTGCCATCCGTGTCAGAGTCCGTGTGGTGCCTGCGCGATCACCGCCGGACCACCGGCAGGTAGGCCGGCCACGCCGGGGCGACCGGCCCGTGTCGGGTGGCGGCCATGTTCGTGTCCACGTCCTCCAACAGGTAGCTGTAGGCGACACCAGGCTGGACGGTCGTATCGCGCCAGGTGTAGCGCGCGCCGAACGGCTGGTCGGGGTTCTGGGCAGGGATCAGCCCATCGTTCACCTGGACGTAAGGGCCGCTGTCGTCGCTGCGCAGGATGTGGAAACCGAGCAGGTCGGTCTCATTGACCGTCTCCCAGGTCAGGCGGACCGTGCCGCGCTCCCAGACGGCCGCGAAGCCGAGCACCTCCACGGCGGTGGGGGCGGCGCCGACCTGCGCCAGGTACAATTCGAAGTTCTCTTCCCGGTTGAACAGCGTCTGCGCCGTCCCCAGGTTGTTGCTGTAGTCCGGCGGGTTGGTATCGGGCGCGTTCTTGGAGTAGAGCAGCGTCGGCCCGGTGACGGTGTTGCTATATACCGTCGTCGTCGCCCACTGCAGACTGAACCCGCCGGCGTTGCCGCGGGCGTAGAGCGGCGGGTCGTCCACCGTGGCCGAGAGCTGATAGGTCAGGTTCGGCGCGCCGCCGGCCGCCGGCGCCCGCAGCACATAGATGTTGCCGCCGCGGAACGAGTCGGTATAGGCCAGGTAGGCGATGTACGTGTAGCTGCTGTTGCCGGTGATGGAGGGTGGGATGTGCTCGGCCAGGCGGGTGCCATAGGGGCCGTAGGTTGTGCCCCAGGTGATGTTGGGCAGGGTCGAGGTGCTATAGGTGTAGTACAGGCGGGGCGTGGCGTTGCTGTAATCGGTGTAGCGGTTCCAGGCCACCCACAGCCGTCCGCTGGCGTAAAAGATCGCCGGGTGGTTCTCGCGGTCGCCCGTGTTCGCCACGATGGTGTTGGTGCTGTTCCAGGCGTTCGTGTTCCCATTCCAATACTTCACGTAAATGTCACGGGTGGTACCCAAGTAACTGAAGGCCATCCACACGTGGTTGTTCACCGTATCCAGCGTCAGCGCCGGGTAGCGGTGCGTGTTGCCCGTTACCACGCCCGCCGCGCTTGACCAGGTACTGCCATTATTCGTCGAGACGGACCAGTAGATGCCGGTCGAAGAGCCCGTGCCGGTGTAGTGCAACCAGGTCGCCAGGATGTCGCCGTTGTTGTCATAGATCACCGCCGGGTCGGCCATTATGTACGAACCATTGGCCAGAGTGTCCAGTGTCCGTTGCGCGCCCCAGGCGCCACCGCTGTAGGTGCGCGCATAGAGCCAGTAACTGGCGTCGCTGACCGTGCTGGTCGTCCTGACCCAGGCCACGGTGACGCTCGAACAATCGGCGCGCCCGGCAATGGCCGGCGGGTAGTAGTGGTAACCGTCGCCAGAGTCTACCTGCCATTTCGTCCAGGTCACGCCGCCGTCGGTAGAGCGCGCCGCATAGACGCGAGCCGCGCTGCCGTTGTGGCTCTCCGTGCTGAGGTAGGCGGTCCAGATGGTCGTCGGCGTGTTGGGGCAAACCCAGAAACTGGGCGAGACCTGCGCCCCGAGCGTCGAGACAGTGCCTGCTCCCACGCGCCCCTGGTTGGAGAGGTCCGTGTCGGGCAGGACGTTGAGGCCGATCACCTGGACATCCTTGCGGTTGCCCGCGCCGGCCGAGGTGGCGATCAGCGAGATGTCATAGGGGCCGCTGGCCACGCCGCTGCCCACGCTGACCGTAGCCTGCACGTTCTGCGACGCGCCCGAGGCCAGGCTGAAGGGGCCGGCCGGATTGAAGGTGACGGTGAAGCCAGACGCGCTGGCGCCGGTCATCGTCGTGGCAGCCGACGACAGGCTGATCGTGTCGGCGTTCGTGCCCCAGTTGGTCAGGCGGAAGGTAGTGACGAAGGAGCCGCCGGCGGCGACGTGTTCGGCGGTGGTGCCGGTGGGCCGCATGGAGGGGAAATAGGGCTGCGCCGAGGTGCCCATACGGCCCGTGCAGGAAGCGATGCCAGAGCAGGTGCGGGTGGTCGAGGGGGTGACTCCCAGCCCGCCAGAGACGAAGAGGGCGTAGGGTTGGTAGCTGCCGGTGGGCGCGTTGGCCAGGGTGACGCGGATGGTCCATGTCCCGGCCGTCGGGTTCTGGATGTAGACCGCTTCGCTGCTGTTGATGCTGTCGGCTGAACCTCCGGTGGTGGACCACGCTCCGCTAAAGACGTTTCCCAGATACTGCGGCGTGCCGCCAGGCGCGGTCACCAGAAGATTGAGGTTGTTGACAGCGTAGCCGCTGCTGGACGCATTGGCATAGTCGGTCCAGGTCAGCGTCACCTTGAGCGGCTCGCTGCTGTCCACTACATTCACGGTGTACTGCACATAGTCGCCCGAACTATCGGGGCCGATGGTGGACTGGTGGCTGGAGTTGGTGATGTTGGTAAAGTCATCGTAGAAGAAGGAGCGCGGGGCGCGCGGGGTGATGGACTGCTCGACGTTGACCATGCCCCAGCCCTGCATGTTGCGCCCGCCATAGGGATAGGTTGAAGTGTTAGCCTCATAGCCGTAGCCCATGTCCACCGCGCCGTTGAGCAGCGCCGCCTTGAGCAGCGCCGCGCTGGGCGGGGTGGAGGCGCCCAGGCCCTGGACGTCCTGGAAATAGTCGCGGACGATGATCGCCGCGCCGGTGACGTTGGGCGCCGCCATCGAGGTGCCGCCGCTCCAGGCATAGTCCAAGTGGCCGTCGCCGTCGCCGTCGCCAGGCTCGTTCTGCCACAGCCCGACGGTGGTGTTGGCGATCGCGGTGCTGCGCGTGGAGAGCACGTCAGCGCCCGGGGCGACGATGGTGGGCATGAAACGGGTGTCGCCGCTGGTGGCGACCGGCCCACGGCTGGAAAAGTCGGTCAACAGGCTCGCCGTCTGACTGTCCACCCAGACAGAACGGTGATTGCCGGCCGCGCCAACGGAGAGGATGTTCTTGGCGTTGCCAGGCTGGGTAACGGTGCTGGCCCCCGGCCCGGCGTTGCCGGCTGAGACCACCAGCAGGTAATCCTGGTAGGTCCACATGACATAGTCAGCGGTTCGGGCGTTTCCCCCATAGCTGGTCGTCGTGTTGCCCCAGGAATTGTTCGTTACCCGCGCCCCGCCGTTGTAGAGATTCGTCCAGTCAGTCTGGGCGGAGATGCACAGCTTGCCGTCGGTGGCCCCGGCATAGATCACGCGGATCGAGGCCTCCGGCGCCTGGCCGGCGGCGAAGGCATAGTCGAAGAAGGGATCAGCCCCACTCGCGTGGGCCGTCAGCCCGCGCTGCATCAGCGCCAGGTAACCGTTGCCGACGATGGTGCCGGCCACGTGCGTGCCGTGGCCGCCGTTGGTGTCATCATCAGTAGCGTCGCATCTGCACAAGGCGGTGCAGCCGGCGCTGGCCGCGACGGCCTGGACGCGGCTGGTGGTCGTCCCGCCGGTGTAATCGTAAAAGTCCTCGATGTTCGGGGTGGTGGTGTTGATGTCCAGGCCAGAGTCCACCATGCCGGCGACCTGGCCGGCGCCCATCAGGTCCTGCAACAGGCCGTTGCGGCCGGCCCGCCAGACGTCCCGCGTGTGCATCACCTGGGTGGAACGGTCGTTGAACAGCCGCGGCGGGTCGTAGGGTTCGACGCGGAAAACGCCGGGCAGGGCAGCCAGGCGGGGCAACTGGTCGGGCCATGCCCAGACGCGGACCACCGGCGGGTTGTTCACTTCGAACAGCACGATACTCACCCCCAGCGCCTCCAGGCTTGCCTGGAAACGGGCCGCGTCCACGCCGTCGAAGGCAGAGACCACGACCTGCAGACGCTCGCCATCTCGCTGGGCGTGCGCCATTTCCTCATCCGACGCCAACCGGTAGGCCGGGTGGTAGCGCCCCACCCACTGGACGGCGTGGGCAGCGCGCACCTGATCCAGCAACGCCGGGTCCATGCGCACGATGTAGGTATAGTTGGGCCAGTAGGCCAGGAAGGTCACGCCCAGCGCTTCCAGGTCAGCGAGCCACTCTTGCTTGATCGGCCCGTAGAACTGCACCAGGAAGTAGGGGTCGTCGAGGGGGGCGCGCAGGTGGTCGGCGATGGCTGGCTCGCCCTGCGCGGTGTCGAAGACAGTGCCGTTGAGTGAGATGACCGTCCGATCGGGGAGCATGTCCACCAGGTACCGGCTCTGCAGCGCCGGCAGGTCACGCTCCGCTACCTCGGCCAGGACGAAAGCGCCGTAGTCCTCCAGGACGCGCAGGCCGGTCGGCAAGGGTGGGGCGCCGACGACGTCAATGAGCACCCGGCGCGTCCCCGCGGGCGGGCCAACCGACAACGCGCCTGCCGGCAAGGCGGTGGTGAGAAGCATCAATGCCACCACGAAGCCGGCGAAGAGTGATTGGAATCCATACCGTGGAATATTATGATGTTCGTTCATTCGCTTCCTCACATGGTAACTGCTTGCCTGTGTAACTACCCCTTGTCCGCTGGAATCATCCTCCTCCCGCAGGTTTGGGCGCAATTTGCAGCCCAAACCGCACGGCCATGGCTACTCCGATGCGTTGCTCCGTCACTTCCGAACCTGCGGGAGGGTCAGATGAGCAGTTACGAAATCCGTGGAATCTGTGGTCGTACCCGCTACCCTCCACGTGCCACTGCCGCCAGGACGGCAAAGAACAGGCACAGGCCCCCCAGTCCCAGCAGCATGCCGGCGATCGCGGGCGCCCGTTGCCGGTTCTTCCCGAATAGCCCTCCGATACCCAGTACCAGCGCCAAGAAGCCCAGGAATCCGCTGCTGGCTCCACAGACGTATAGGACAGTTGCCGCGACCGGCAGCCAGCCCTGCTGTAGGCCGACCAGCGCGCACAAACCGATCCCGAAGACCAGCGATGCCGAGGTGATGCCCAGGAATAGGCTCGTCTTGCCCAGGGTGTTGGGTTGTTGCGGAGTTGGACCTGTGCTCATTGGCTGTGTTCCCCCTTAGTAATCTCAATCGTCGCGCCTGGCCTTCGAGGGGCTTGTCCGGCGGCGATTGGTCGAACGAAGGTAAATGCCTACCCTCTACCCTCCCGCAGGTTAGAAAGTGGCAGGCAAGAGGTTGCATCCGAACCTACGGGAGGGTAGGTGGTGATTATAGCATGAAATTCGTCAGTTGACAGGCCCTCTGCTTTCGCCTATACTTCCGTCCGATGCGGCATTTCAGAAGGCTGGTCGTCCTGGTCGTGCTGATGGCTGTGGCGGGCATGGGCTGCAATCCCACGGCGCTGTCGCCCACGTTCGGCCCGGCGGCGCCGACGCTCCACTCACCGCCGCGGCCCACCCCTCGCCCACCGGATCCGCTGGTGCCCACCGTGCCGGGCGTGGTCATCGCGTCGCCCGCCCCGCCGACGGTCGCCGGGGCGCTGCCTGCCTCCCCGCCCACCGGCCGCGAACGCTTCGGCGTCGGCGTCCCCCTCGGCCCGCTCGACGCCTACCCGGTCGAACGGTTGGGCATCGGCTGGTACCTGACCTGGTGGGTGCAGGTGAACCCGCCCCGTCCTGCTGGAGTGGACTTCTGGCAGATGATCCGCGTCTCCGAGGACGGTTACCGCCCCGACGAGGCGACGATCCGCGCTGCCGCGGAGGCCAACCCCGGTTCGACCTGGCTGATCGGCAATGAGCCGGACGTGCGCTGGCAGGACAATACGACGCCGGAGCAGTACGCCCGGCTCTACCACGAGCTGTACACCCTGCTCAAGGCGGTGGACCCCACCTGTCGGGTCGCCATCGGCGGGGTAGCGCAGCCCACCCCGCTGCGGCTGGCTTACCTCGATCGGGTGCTGGCTGCCTACCAGGAGTTCTACGGCGAACCGATGCCGGTGGATGTCTGGAACGTGCATGCGTTCATCCTCCGCGAGGAGCGCGATTCGTGGGGCGTGGACATCCCGCCGGGCATGGACGCGACCGCCGGGGTGCTCTACGAGATCGCCGATCACGACGACATGGAGCTATTCCAGCAGCAGATCGTCGCCTTCCGGCGCTGGATGGCTGAGCACGGGCAGCGCAACCGTCCGCTGGTGGTCTCCGAGTACGGGGTGCTGATGCCGCCCGACTATGGCTTCGACGCGGCGCGCGTGCAAGCATTCATGGCCGCCACGTTCGACTTCTTCCTCACCGCCACGGACGACGAGATCGGCTACCCGGCGGACGACAACCGGCTGGTGCAGTGGTGGTGCTGGTACAGCCTGGCCGACACGACCTACCCGACGGGCAACCTGTTCGACCCGCAGACGCGCACTCCCACGCCGCTGGGAATCTCCTGGGCCGGGTACGAACCGCCTTAGGGGCTGGGGGAGCACTGACTACGGACCGCGTAACACGTGAAACGTGAAACGTGAAACGTGAAACGTGAAACGCAGAGGGGGAGGATATGAAGCGGGTTTCTACTCTGATTCCGATCTGGATGGCGTTGGCGGTGGGGATTGCTGGTCTGATCGTGATGGGGGCGCTGGCCCACGCGGCGTGGGCTACGCCGGAGCAGAATGCGCACCGCCAGACGGTCCCCACGCGCACGCCGTCGCCGCTGCCGACCACGCCCGCGCCGTCGCCGCCGCCGACCACGCCCGCGCCGTCGCCGCTGCCGACCACGCCCGCGCCGTCGCCGCCGCCGACCACGCCCGCGCCGTCGCCGCTGCCGACCACGCCGCTGCCCCCGCCAGGCGACACCGCGACGCCCTCCGCGCCGCCAGCCGTGACCTCGTCTCCGCCCCCGACCATGGCTTCCGTGGGCTCTCCCACGCTGCCCGCGCCCTCACCGACCACACGCCTACCGCTCGTCGCCACAGTCCCGGCGACGCTCACCGCACCAGCCGCGCCGGGCCAGGCAACGGAGCCGCCCGGCCAGGCCTTGCCGTCTCCGACTCCGCCGCCTGGCACACCGCCCATCCGTGGGCTGCTCTGCTCGCCGTGGCTGTGGGCCATCCTGCTGCTGATGGCGCTCGCCGTGGCCGTCTGGCTGCTCTCGCGTCGCAGGCGAGGGGTGTGAGGAAGCGCTGGCTGCTCTGGCGCACCTTGCTGGGGCTGGCCCTCGGCCTGGCCCTGTTGGCCTGGCTGCTGCGCGGCAGCGACCTGCGCCAGGCGTGGGCCGGGCTGACCCAGGCCCGCTCACTGTGGGTCTCCCTCTCCCTGCTGGTCACCCTGCTGACGATGGCCGGCAAGGTCGCCCGCTGGCGGGCGCTCTTCCCATCGGCACCGCGGCCCTCCTGGGGGCTCCTCGTCCGCGCCCTGCTGGTCGGTCAGGTGACCAACGCGCTGCTGCCGGCCCGCGCCGGCGACGTCGCCCGCGCCTGCGTGGCCGGCGCGGGCGGTCAGACCAGCCGGATGACTGCCCTGGGCACGGTTGCCGCCGAGAAGGCCTTCGACGTGATCTTCCTCCTGCTCGGCGCCGGCCTGGCTGCCCTGCTCACCCCGCTGCCGCCCTGGCTGACCGGCGGGCTGGCCGGGATGGCCGCCGTGGGCGGGCTGCTGTTCGTCCTGGCCGTGGCCCTGCCCGAATCGCGCACCGTGGACTGGGCCGACCGCTGGGGACGACGGCTGCCCTGGGGGGTCGGCAGCGGGTTGGGCGAGCGAGTGCGCCGCGGGCTGGACGGGCTGGTCGCCCTGCGCCGGCCGCGCACGGCGCTGGTCGCCTGTGCCTGGTCAGTGCCCATCTGGGCGCTCTCCGTGGCGACCAACTACCTGCTCTTCTTCGCCTTCGACCTGCGGCTGTCACTGGGAGCGGCGCTGTTTCTGCTCGTGCTGCTGCTGGTCGGCGTGGCCCCGCCGTCCTCGCCCGCCCGCGTGGGCGTCTTCCACGCCCTGGCCGTCGTGGGATTGGCGACCTTCGGGATCGAGGGGCCGGTCGCCCTGGCTTACGCGACGGTGCTGCACCTGATCGTCTACCTGCCGCAGATCGTGCTGGGAGTCGTCGCTGCAGGGTGGCTACCCGTCCGCCGTCGAGAGCAGAGAGATGGGTGAGCAGGTGGGCAGGAGCACGGCCGCGCTCTGCGCGACGGCGGTGGGGCTGGTCGCCCTGGGGCTGTACCTGGCGACCCTGTCCCCCGGCCTGACCTGGGCGCACGACAGCGCCGACGGCGGGGAGCTGGCCGCTGCCGCGCGGACGCTGGGCATTCCCCACCCGCCCGGCTATCCCACCTACGTCCTCCTGGCTCACCTGTTCACGTGGCTGCCGCTGGGGGAGGTCGCCACGCGCACGAACCTCTTCTCTGCCCTCTGCGCGGCACTGACGGCGGCGCTGCTGGCCTGGGCGCTGGCGCGGACGGGCGCGCGCCCGTCCGCCGCGCTCGCGGCCGGCCTGGCGCTGGCCGCCTCGCCCCTCCTGTGGTCGCAGGCGACGGTGACCGAGGTCCACGCGCTGAACGGACTGTTCACCGCCGCGCTGCTGGCCGCTGCGTGCGTCGGCGCGGCCAGGTGTCCCCTGGGGGTGGGCCTGTTGTGGGGGCTGAGCCTGGGCAACCACCTGACCGCGCTCTTCTGCGCGCCGCTGGCGCTGCTGGCCCTGGGGCGCCCGCGCCGCGCCTGGCTGTGGGGCGCGCTGGGACTGGCGCTGGGGCTGACGGTCTACCTGTACCTGCCCCTGCGCGCCGCCGCCGACCCGCCGGTCAACTGGGGCGACCCGCGCACCCTGGAGCGGTTCGAGTGGATGGTCTCCGGCGGGCCATACCGCGGGTTCGTCTTCGCGCTGCCGCCGACCCACCTGCCCGCTCGCCTGCTCTCCTGGGCCGGCCTGCTGACGGAGACGTTCGGCTGGCCCGGCCTGCTGGTGATCGTCCTGGGGGGGTGTGGCCTCTCATTTTCGGCCACGCATTGCCCGAATGGGCGTGGCTTGCTTGGCGCCACAGCCGTCGTGCTCGTCCTTGACTCCGCTTTCGCCATCGGGTATGATACGAGCGATTCGTACCTGTACCTACTGCCAGCGCTGGTCTGCCTGGCGCTGTGGCTGGGCTGGGGGACGGACTGGCTGCTCGGGGCGCTGACGGCGCGGCAGCGCTGGGCTGGGTGGGCGGCGCTGGCGCTGGCGCTCGTCCTGCCGCTGATTGCGATGGGTGTGCGCTTTCCGGCGCTCGACCTCAGCGACGACCGGACGGGCAGCGAGTTCGCGGCGCGGGTGCTCGACCCGGCCCCGCTGCAAGCGGTCATCCTGAGCGAGCGGGACGAGCAGACTTTCGCCCTGTGGTACTTTCAGTACGCGCTCGACCGGAGGAGTGACGTGGTCACGGTGGACACGGGCCTGCTGGGCTACGACTGGTACGTGGCCCAACTGGCGCGGCGGTTGGGCGTCCCGCTACCGGTGGAGGCGCTGCAAGCAGGAGCGAGGCAGGCGGCGACGGCGCTGGAGCGCCCGGTCTGTGCCATCCTGCCTGACGGGGAGCTTTCGTGCGTGGAACCGTGATTGCTGTCGGGCGAGCCGCCTGCCCAGAGTGAGTCGCTGATGTAAGGTGGGCGGGCGAGCCGCCCGCCCAGAGTGAGTCGCTGATGTAAGGTGGGCGGGCGAGCCGCCCGCCCAGAGTGAGTCGCTGATGTAAGGTGGGCGGGCGAGCCGCCCGCCCTACGGGTGGAGGGGAGCATGTCCCAGGGTCATCTTGGTAGGCGCAGGCGCGTTCGGTTGACCGTCGTGATTTTCCTGGCACTGCTGCTGGTCGGCGCGGCGCTGCTGGGAGCGGCGCTCTACCGCCTGTGGACGGCGGTCTCCGCCGTGCGCGCTGACCTGGATGCCGTGGAGTCACTGGCGGCGGGTGGCGTGGAGGGGCTGGACGTGGCCCAGGCGACGGCGTTGTGGCACACCGTCCGCGCCGACGTGGAGGCGCTCGACCGCGCCGCCCGGCCCTTCCTCTGGCTGGCGCCCCACCTGGGCTGGTTGCCCCGCTACGGAGCCGACATCCAGGCCGCGCCGGCGCTGCTGGAGATCGCTGTCAACCTGGTGACGGCGGGCGACGAGGTGGTCGGGCCGCTGTCGCCGCTGCTGGAACAGGCCACCGGCAGCGCGCCCGGCCAGGCGGGACTGATGGAGGAGGCAGTCGCCGCCCTGGCCGACGCCCGCCCGCAACTGCTGGCTGCCCAGTCCGCCGTTGCCCGCGCCCGCCAGGCCCGCGAGAGGCTGGCGGTGGAGGGGCTGTCCCCGCGGCTGCGCGGCTGGGTCGAGCGGCTCGACCGCTACCTGCCGCTGCTGGAACAGGGCGTGGACGCTGCGCTGCTGGCTCCCGATCTGCTCGGCGCCGACGGCCCGCGCACCTACCTGGTGCTGGTGCAGAACGAGGATGAGTTACGGCCCACCGGCGGCTTCATCAGCGGCGTGGCCCGACTGACCGTCGAGCGCGGGCGCATCCTGGCCCTCCAGTTCGAGGATAGCTACGCCGTGGATGACTTTACCCGCCCCTATCCCGACCCGCCGGCGGCGCTGCGCGAGACGATGCGGAGCGACCTGTGGCTCTTCCGCGATAGCAACTGGAGTCCCGACTTTCCCACCTCGGCCCGCCAGGCCATCGCCCTCTACACGATCAGCCGGGATGTGGAGGTGGACGGGGTCATCGCCCTCGACCAGCAGGCGATCTGGCTGCTGCTCGACGGGCTGGGACCGCTGGAGGTGGAGGGGTATGACGAGCCGGTCACCGGCGCGAATGTGATCCAGGCGGCCCGCCAGGCCTGGAATCCGGGAGACGATCCAACTGCCGAGTGGTGGCTGCATCGCAAGGATTTCATGGCCGCCGTGCTGGAGGCGGCATTGCGGCGACTGAATCGGGAAGCGGAGCAGGTGGACCTGCGCGTCCTGGCCCAGGCGGCGCTGCAGGCGCTCCAGCAACGGCACATCCAGCTCTACCTGGAGGACGCGCCCGCCGCCGCGCTGGCCGCCGAACTGGGCTGGGACGGCGCGCTGGCCGAGGACGATGGCGACTTCCTGATGGTCGTGGACGCCAACGTCGGGTTCAACAAGGTCAACGCAGTGATCGAGGAGAGCCTGGAGTATACGGTGGACCTGAGCGACCCGACGCACCCACGGGCGACGCTCATCGTCCGCCACCGCCACACGCTGACGGAAGGGGAGACCCCATGCCGCCAGGAGCCGCGTTACGATCCGACCTACGAGCAGATGATCGCCCGCTGCTACTGGGACTACCTGCGCGTCTACCTGCCGGCCGGCAGCGAACTGCTGGCGGCAACCGGCCACCCGATCCCTGGCGAGTCGCTGCTGGACGGGCAGCCCCGCGATGGGACGGTCACGCTGACCCGCGGCGAATCCGGGCGCGACGTGCTGGCGACGTTCCTTCTGCTGGACGTGGGGGAGACGGTGGAGACGCGTTTCGAGATCGCGCTGCCGACGGAGGTGGTGCAGGCCCAGGATGCAGGCTTTGTCTACCGCCTGACGGTGCAGAAGCAGGCGGGGACGGGCGCGCTGCCGCTGCGGGTGCGCGTGCGGCTGCCCGCCGGCGCGCAGGTGGTGGAGACACAGCCGGCGCCGTCCACGGTAGAGGGGACGGTACTGGAGTTCGCGCTGACGTTGGAGATGGATCGGGCCGTCCAGGTGGTGTTTCGATAGACATTTCGGTAGATGGAGGTTGGACGATGCGTGACCGGGCTGTGGCGAGCTTCCGCGCCCGTTTCGGACGGGAACCGACCGTGCTGGTGCGGGCGCCGGGGCGGGTCAACCTGCTGGGCGAGCACACCGACTACAACGAGGGCTATGTCCTGCCGCTGGCCGTGGACCGCGCCGCCTGGGTCGCCGCCGCGCCGCTGGAGGAGCCGCTGGCGCGTGTGGTGGCCCTCGACTTGCAGGAGGAAGCGACCTTCTCGCTTGCTCCTGTCCCGCCCCGCCAGGGCGACTGGGCCGATTACCCGCGCGGGGTGGCCTGGGCGCTGGCCGAACGCGGGGCGGCGCTGGTCGGCATGGAGGCCGTGCTGACCTCCGACGTGCCGCAGGGAGCGGGGCTGTCGTCCTCGGCGGCCATCGAAGTCGCCTGCGCCTGGGCCTGGCGGACGCTGTCCGACCTAGACCTGGAGCGCACCGCAGTGGCCCTGGCCTGCCAGCGGGCGGAGAACGGCTACGTCGGTGTGCGCTGCGGGGTCATGGATCAGATGGCCTCCGCCTGTGGACGGGCCGATCATGTCCTGTTGCTGGACTGTCGCTCGCTGGAGATCGAGCCGCTGCCGCTGCCGACGGGGGTTGCTGTGGTGGTGGCCGATTCCGGCGTGCGGCGCGAACTCGCCGCCTCCGAGTACAACCGCCGCCGGCAGGAGTGCGAGGAAGCGGTGCGGCTGCTGAGCTGTCACCTGCCCGGCATCCGCGCCCTGCGCGACGTGTCCGCCCAGGACTTCGCCCGGCTGCAGTACCATCTGCCGGCGACGCTGCGCCGACGTGCCCGTCACGTGGTCGGCGAGAACGCCCGCGTCCTGAAGGCTGTCGCTGCGCTGCGGGCCGGCGACCTGGAGCTGGTGGGCCGGGCGATGCGCCGCTGTCACGAGTCCCTGCGCGATGACTACCAGGTCAGCGCGCCGGAGCTCGACCTGCTGGCCGAGACGGCCTGGGCGGTGCGTGGCTGCTATGGGGCACGGCTGACCGGCGCCGGCTTCGGCGGCTGCATCGTCGCCCTGGCCGAAGCGGAGGCGGTGGAAGAGCTGTCGGCGCGCCTGGCGCAGGCTTACCAGGCGCGTTTCGGACGCCAGCCTGCCGTCACCGTCTGCCGCGCCGCCGCTGGGGTGGCCACGATCCCGTGGGAAACGAGTGCATGATGCGCCGATCTGTCGCCTGGCTGCTCCCGCTGACCGGCGTCCTGGGCCTGTGGGGGCTGGGATGGCATCACCTGGGGCGGGCCAGCCTGTGGTACGATGAGCTCTTCAACGCCGACCTGGTGTTGGGCCATACCCTGGCGAGCCTGCTGAACATCCTGCGCACCGAGCAGCCCTACCCGCCGCTGTACCCGCTCCTGCTGAAGGGCTGGTGCGCGCTGGTGGGCGTGCAGCCCTACGCGCCCGGCTTACAACCGGCGAACGGGTTGGAGGAACTGCTGCGCTTTCCCAGCCTGGCCGCTGCCGTCCTTGCCGTGGCGGTCCTGTTCGCCCTGGGCCGGCGGGCGCGCCTGAGCGCTGCTGCCGTTGTCCCCCTCCTGTTCGCCCTGCACCCGCTGACCGTGTGGTATGCGCGAGACGCCCGGCTGTACTCGCTGCTGACCCTGTGGTTGCTCCTGGCCTTGCTGGGGCTGACTGCCCGCCGGCGCTGGCTGTGGATCGTTGGCGCAGCGGCGGCGCTGCTGACCCATTACTTCGCCCTTTTCCCCCTGGTCGGGGCTGCGCTGGCCGCCTTGCGCTTCGGCAGGCCACGGGCCGCAGCCCCCGGCCTCCAGCCGACAGTCCCCCGCCGGTGCCGCCTGCGCCAACTCCCATACCCCACCTCCCACGTCGCCATTGCTCATCGTCCATTGTTCATTGTTCATCGTTCATTGTTCATTGACCTTCTTCCCTTTGTGGTCGCCGCGCTGTGGTGGCTATACGCCCTGCCGGTCGCCACGGGTTTCGTCAGCTTCGCCACCGGATCGCCGCCCACGCCGCCGGTGTTCCTGGCGGAGCTGGGGCCGGAGCTATTGACTGGGCGCGATCTGTTGCTGCCCGTATCGGCGGCGGTGGATGTGGAGTGGGGCTACCTGTTGCTGGCGGGTGGGGTGGTCGGGCTGTACCTGGCTCACCGGCGCGACCCGGCCCGCGGCGGGCCGCTGGCGCTGGGGCTGGGCCTGGGCGCGCTGGGGCTGTTCGCTTTCTGGCAGCTTCGCCCGGTCTACCACGTCCGCTATCTGATCTGGGCGTTGCCGGCGTTGTTGGCGGGCGTCGTGGAGGCGCCAGCGGCCCTGGGCGAGCGTTGGTGGGGCCGGCGGGCCGCCTGGGCGATGCTGGCCCCGTTGCTCATTGCCGCCACTATCTGGTGCGCCCGGCAGGCGATCACCCTCATCCAGGCCGACCCGACGACCTGGTATCCCGATCATCGCGCGGCGGTGGCGTTTCTGAACGAACGGGCCCAGCCGGGCGACCGGGGACTGGCGGTGGCCGGCCACGCGGCGCAGACCTTCAGCGCCTACGCCAGCCCGGTCGCGTTCGCCGTCGGGCCACGGGTGGGGGAGCGGGTCCAGCCGGCGGGAGGCGCGCAGCTCCTGGAGGCGAACCGTCCCCTCGCGGGCGGGCGGTTATGGCTGTTCCTCTACCAGGACGATGCGGTTGACCCTGGCGGGGTGTGCGTCGGCACACTGGAGGCGGCGGGGGGATACCGGACGGAGATGCTCTATAGCCGCGAGATGCGGCTGTTCGCCTACGCCCTGCCCGACGACGCGCCGCTGACGCCGCTGGCCGCCGACCATCCGCTGGACATTTCCTTCGAGGGCGGCATCCGGCTGCGCGGCTTCTCGCTCCATCAGGAAGGGCGTTTGCTGGCGATCTACCTGTTCTGGGAACTGACGGAACCGCAGTCGGCCGGGCTGTCCGCCACGGTGCAACTGACGGAGCAGATTGGGCAGCCGGCGCTGACCCAACAGGACCAGCCGGTGGTCAACGGTTACTGGCCGCTCTCGCGCCTGCCGACCGGCGAGGTCATCCCGCAGCGGTACGAGCTGGTGCTCTCGTCCGCGCACATGCCGGGGACGTATCACCTGGTGACCGCCCTGTACGACCCGTCGAGCGGGGCGCGCCGGCCGCTCGTCAGTGGCGGGGATTTCCTCGACCTGGGGGAGGTCTCGTTCCCACTGCGCTAGGAAAAGCCAGGTGGCCGACGGCATCGCCGTCGGCCACCCGCAGCGCTGTGGGCGGACCGCAGCGGAATGGCTACGGCGACTCGAAGAGGTCCATGGCCTCGCTGTCGAACTCACCGCGGGATGTTACCTTGCCCAGCAATGGCGTGGTCGGTTTCGCTGCTTCGGGGCTCTGGATCTTGACGCCCTCGTAAGACTCGATCGGCCCATCGGCTTCCGGCGTATCGCCCCGGTAGCCGGTGCCGGCGGGGATCAGCTTGCCGATGATCACGTTCTCCTTGAGACCGTAGAGCCGATCCAACTGCCCCTCGATCGCCGCCTTCGCCAGCACCTTGATCGTGTGCTGGAAGGAGGCGGCGGCCAGGAAGCTGTCGGTGGCCAGGGCGGCCTTGGTCACGCCGAGCAGGATCGCCCGCGCCTTGGCCGGCTGTCCTCCATCGGCGATGGCCTGGCGGTTGATCTCTTCCAGCGCCAGCCGGTCGATCACATCGCCGGGCAGCAGATCCGTGTCGCCGGGGCTGACTACCTGCATTTTCCCCAGCATCTTGCGGATGATGATCTCGAAGTGCTTGTCGTTGATGTTCACACCCTGCGAGCGGTAGACCTTTTGGATCTCGGTCAGGATGTACATCTCCGCCGCCTCGCGGCCAAGCACCTGGAGGATGCGATGGGGGTTGCGGATGCCTTCGGAGAGCTGCGTGCCGGCCTGAATCATCTGCCCCTCGGCGACCAGGAGGCGGGCGGCGAGCGGGATCTCGTACTCGCGCTCGTCCACGCGCTCGTAGAGCAGTTGGACGTGGCGGTCCTCGCGGCGGATGAGGCCCTTGTGGCGGGCGAGGACGAGATGAGCCTCCTCGCCCTCGCCGTGCTGGGCGATCAGACCGCCGGCCTCGACCTCGTCGCCGTCCTCGACGTGGATCTCCCAGCCATCGGGGATGGGGTACTCCTCGGTGAGCAGTTCAGTATGGGTGACCTGCACCTTCTTCTGGGCGTCGCTGCGGATAATATGCACCAGTCCGTCAATATCGGAGATCTCCGCCTCGCCACGGGGGTGCTGGCGGGCCTCGAAGAGCTCCTCGACGCGCGGCAGGCCGCTGGTGATGTCGCCGCCGGCGGCCACGCCGCCGGTGTGGAACGTGCGCAGGGTCAACTGCGTGCCGGGCTCGCCGATGGACTGGGCGGCGACGATGCCGACCGCGGCGCCGATATGGACCAGCCGGCCGCGGCCCAGGTCGCGTCCGTAGCACATCTGGCAGACGCCGCGCAGCAGGGCGCAGGTCATCGGTGAACGGACGAAGACGGCCTCGACGCCGAGGGACTGGATCTGCTCCGCCGCGTCCTCGTCAATCTCCTGGTTCCGGGCGACGAGCACCTCGCCGGTCTGCGGGTGGAGCACGTCAGCGGCGGCGACGCGGCCCAGCACACGCTCGCTCATCTTCTGCCCGCCGACGTCATCGGCGGCGCGGATCCAGATGCCGCTCTGCGTGCCGCAGTCGTGGGCGCTGACGATGGAATCCTGCGCCACGTCCACCAGCCGACGGGTCAGGTAGCCGGCGTCCGCCGTGCGCAGGGCGGTGTCGGCCAACCCCTTGCGCGACCCGTGGGTGCTGATGAAGTACTCCAGCGCCGAGTGCCCCTCGCGCAGGTTAGAGCGGATCGGCATCGGGATGATCCGCCCGGAGGGGTCGGCCATCAGGCCGCGCATCCCGGCCAACTGCGAGATGGGCCCGAAGCCGCCCTTGGAAGCGCCCGAACGGGCCATCACGGCCACCGGGCCGCCGGGCTCCATCACGCGAGTCACCTCGCGGGCCACGTCCTCGCGGGCGCGGCTCCACAGGTCAATCGTCCGGGCGTATTGCTCGTCGGAGGTCAACAGCCCGCGGCGGTACTGCCGCTCGACCTCGGCCACCTTCACCGCCGCTTCCTCCAGGATGCGCTCCTTCTCTTCGGGGATCCGCAGGTCAGAGATGGCGATAGTCACGCCGGAGCGGGTGGCGTAGTGGAAGCCGATGTTCTTGATCCGGTCCACCAGGCTCGTCGTCGCATCGCTGCCCAGGCGACGATAACACAGCCCGATCAGGTCCTGCAGCCCGCCCTTGTCCAGGGTCCCGTTGACGAAGCGCAGCTCATCGGGCAGGATGCGGTTGAACAGACAGCGGCCGACGGTCGTGCTGACCAGTTCATCCGGCGGCGCGGCCTGCTCGTAGACCTGGCGCACGCGGATGCGGGCGTGCAGGTCCAGGTGGCCCAGGCTATAGGCCATCTCGACCTCGTCCAGGTTGGTGAAGACCTTACCGTCGCCGCGATGCGGCTGGTCCACCTCCATGGTCAGGTAATAGACGCCCAGGCACATATCCTTGGTCGGTCCGACGATCGGTTCGCCGGACGACGGCTTGAGCAGGTTGCGGGTGGCCAGCATCAGCTCGCGCGCCTCTTCGACCGCCTGCTGGGAGAGGGGAATATGCACGGCCATCTGGTCGCCGTCGAAGTCGGCGTTGAAGGCGGAGCAGACCAGCGGGTGGATCTGGATCGCCTTCCCCTCGACCAACACCGGTTCGAAGGCCTGGATGCCCAGGCGGTGCAGGGTCGGTGCGCGGTTGAGCAGCACCGGGCGGTTCTGGATCACCTCCTCCAGCACTTCCCAGACCTCTGGGCGCTGGCGCTCGATGATCCGTTTGGCCGCCTTGACGTTGCTGGCGTAGTTGTACTCGACCAGTTTGCTGATGACGAAGGGGCGGTAGAGCTCGAGGGCCATCTCCTTGGGCAGGCCGCACTGGTGCAGTTTCAGCTTGGGGCCGATGACGATGACCGAGCGGCCGGAGTAGTCCACGCGCTTGCCCAACAGGTTGCGTCGGAAGCGGCCCTTCTTGCCCTTGAGCATGTCGCTGAGCGATTTCAGTTGGCGGTGGCCGCGACGGGAGAGGGCCTTGCCGCGCTGGCTGTTGTCAATCAGGCTGTCCACTGCCTCCTGGAGCATGCGCTTCTCGTTGCGAACGATCACATCGGGCGCGCCCAGCTCGACCAGGCGCTTGAGGCGGTTGTTGCGGTTGATCACCCGCCGATACAGGTCGTTCAGATCGGAGGTAGCGAAGCGCCCGCCGTCGAGCTGCACCATGGGCCGCAGGTCGGGCGGGATGACCGGCAGCACGGTGAGGATCATCCATTCCGGCCGGTTCTCGCTTTTGCGCAGCGCCTCGATCACGCGCAGCCGCCGGGTGGCCTTCTTGCGTCGCTGCTTGGAGCGGTCGTGGCGCAGTTGCTGCCACAGCTCCTGGGCCATCTTGTCCAGGTCCATCCGGCGCAGGATCTCGTAGAACGCCTCGGCGCCCATGCCGGCGCGGAAGACCTGGCCCCACTTGCTCTTCAATTCGCGCAGGCGGGGTTCGGTAAGGAACTGCATCTGCTCCAGGCTCAACAGCTCCTCGCGGTCGGCGTCGGTCTGGGCGCGCAGCCGCTCCAGGTCGAGGGCCAGTTGTTCTTGAATGCGCGCGCTCTCGTCGCCGATCGCCCCGCGCCAGTGTTCCAGGTCGCCCAGCAGGGGCGATAGTTCCTGTTCCTCCTCGGCGCGCAGACGGCCCTGCAGCCGTTCTAGCTCGTCCTGGACGACCTGGTTGAGCATCGTCAGGTGTTCCCGCCCGATGACCTCGTCCTTGGCCACGATGACGGTCTCGGTAGCCTTGAGCACGAGCGGGGTGCGGGCTTTGTTGCCCTGGCGGTCCTCGAGCTTGCGGCGCAGTTCCTGGGCCTCTTTCATCAACGCCTCGGTCTCGGCGTTGAGGCGCTCCTCGATGCGGGCGCGGATGGTTTGGGTGCCTTCGTCGGCGTGCGCCTGAGCCTCGACCAGGCGGGCCTCCAGAGCGGCGATGGTCTCCTGGGCGACGCGCTCGATCTCATGCTTGCGCTGCTCGTATTCCTCTTCGAGCCGCTTCAGGGCCTTCTGGCGGGCATCCTCGTCAACGGAAGTGATGACATACTGGGCGAAGTAGAGCACGCGGTCCAGGTTGCGCCGTGAGACGTCCAGCAGAATGCCGAGGAAGCTGGGGGTACGACGGGTGTACCAGATGTGCGCTACGGGCGCGGCTAGTTCGATGTGGCCCATCCGTTCGCGCCGCACGGCCGCGCGGGTGACCTCGACGTTGCACTTGTCGCAGATGATCCCCCGGTAACGGACGTTTTTGTACTTCCCACAATAGCACTGCCAGTCCTTGGTCGGCCCGAAGATCGCCTCGCAGAACAGGCCATCCTTTTCGGGGCGCAGGCGGCGATAGTTGATCGTTTCCGGTTTGAGGACTTCTCCGTAGGACCAGTTGCGGATTTCGTCAGGTGAAGCGAGGCTGATGCGCAAGGAGACGAAATTCTGAATCTCACCCGTATCGTCCGGATAGTGCATAGGCCTCCTCCCTCGTGTCCCAGATGCCCAACACACAAATGAAGCGCATGAGTCCCACTCTCAGCGCTTCTGCCCATTCGTTCGATCTTCCCCCCAGGGAAAGGGTATTATAAGGCGGCTCCTTTGTTTTGTCAAGCAGGGGCGCTCGTGCGTCGTTCAGTAGGACCCCCGCTTGCCAAAACCCCCCGCCTCTGCTATAATTCCCACTGCGGGGCGTAGCGCAGTCCGGCTAGCGCGCTACAATGGGGTTGTAGAGATCGACGGTTCAAATCCGTCCGCCCCGACCAGGAGGCAGCCTGCGGGCTGCCTCTTGTTGTTGTCATCGCGTGACGCCGACCGACAATTCTACCGACAATTGTGACTGCCTACCGTCCGCGGAGCTGAGCGCTCACCCCACCCCCTACCCCCGCCCCTCTCCCGCCCGGCGGGAGAGGGGCGGGGGCCAGGGGGTGGGGTGAGGGGCCGGCACGCCGGCCCTGCCAGCACCAGGCCTGGTAAAGGGTAGGCAGTTACCGACAATTTAATAAAAGGCGGTTGACTTTATTCGCCCGCCGTGGTACAATCGTCGGCAGCGGACGTTCTTCGGCAGGATTTGACATCCGTGCAGAGTGTGGTATGATAATCGGTGTATACAAGATAAGTCTTTTATACAAGACAGGAAAGACAAAGCAGGGGGGCTGCCATGGCTGAAGAAAGGGGAGGCTCGTTCTACGGCGCGGTGACGGTCAGCGAGCGGGGACAGATCGTCATCCCCGCCCAGGCCCGCCGTGACCTGGGCATCCAGATCGGCGAGAAGCTGCTGATCGTCGGTGGACCGGGCGGTGGATTGCTCCTCATCCGGGCCAGCGCTGTCAACCACATGCTGCGTCAGTGGGCCGCCCTGGCCCGTCAACTGAGAGACGCCGAAATGGTGGAGGAATCGGATGAAGATGAAAAAGCGCAGTAGTCTGTGGATCGTCCTGCCCATCGTGGCTGTGGTGGTGCTCGTGGTCGTTGTGGCCGTGGGGCGACGGGTTGCCGCCCGCCGTGCTTCTGCCACCGACGAGGCGAGCACGGTGGTAGTCACCCGCGGCACGCTGGAGGTCACGGTCACTGCCAGCGGGCGGATCGAAGCGGTGCGTCAGGTGGACCTCAGCTTCGACGTGCCCGGGCAGGTGAGCGAGGTGAACGTTCGCCTGGGCGACGCCGTCAGCGCCGGCCAGGTGCTGGCCCGTCTGGATAGCGGAGACCTGGCCCGCGCCGTGGCCCAGGCCGAGATCGGCCTGCAATCGGCCCAGTTGCGCCTGGAACGGCTGCAACGGCCGGCTGACGAGGCCGCCATCCGCCAGGCGGAGGACAGCGTCACCCAGGCCGCCGCTGCCCTGCGCGTCGCCCAGCTCAACATGACCAGCGTGCTCAGCAGCACGCTGCTCAACGAACAGTTGGAAAACGCTCAGTACTTCCTCCAGGACGCCCAGACCCAGTACGCGGCGCGCCTGGCCGAGTACGAGGAGGGGCGCATCGGGGATTGGATGCTCGACCGGGCACGGCAGACCCTGGAGACCGCCCAGCTCAACCTGGCCCGCACGCAACAGCAGGCCGACCTGCAGTTGCAGTCCGCCCGCAACCAGGTCACCCAGGCTGCCCAAGCCTACGGGCAGGCGCAGGACCGGCTCGAGCAGCTCCGTGAGGGGAGCGACGAGCTCGACCGGCAGGCGGCGCAGTTGGACATTGACAACGCTCGCCTGGCCCTCGAACGGGCGCAGAGCCAGTTGGCCTCCGCCACCCTCACCGCCCCCTTCGACGGAGTCATCGCGGCGGTCAACCTGGTCGTCGGCGAGGCTGCCCCGACGATGCAACCGGCGGTCACCTTGCTCGATCCTGCGCACCTGCAGATCACCGTCGGCGTGGACGAGCTGGACGTCGCCCGGCTCTCGGTCGGTCTGCCCGTCGAGGTGACGGTGGACGCCCTGCCCGACGCCCGGCTCACCGGCCGGGTGGAACGCATCGCCCCGGCGGCCTCGGTGGACCTGGGGGCGGTCTCTTACCCGGTGATCATTGCCCTCGACCCCACGGACGCCCCCGTCCGCGTCGGCATGTCGGCCACCGCCGTGATCATGGTCGAGGAACTGGCCGACCAACTGCTGATCCCCAACTGGGTCGTGCGCATTGATCAGACGACCGGTCAGCCCTTCGTCTACCGGCGCACCGCCGGTGGCAACGAGCGCGTGGACGTTCAACTCGGCGTCCGCTACGGCGGCTACAGCCAGGTGCTCGCTGGGCTGGCGGAGGGCGACGTGCTCGTCCTGGTCCGCGAGACGGGCAACGGCTTCTTCGGGCAGCCGTAGGATCATGGATATGGATCGTCCAGTCATTCGGATCGAGGACATCACCAAAGTCTACCGGATGGGCGACGTCGAGGTGCACGCCCTCTGCGGTGTGTCCTTGCAGGTGCAGCCGGGCGAGATGGTCGCCATCATGGGCCCCTCCGGCTCCGGCAAGTCCACGCTGATGAACATCATCGGCTGCCTCGATCAGCCTACCTCCGGCAGCTACTGGCTGGATGGGGAGGAGGTTGGTCAGCTCGGCGACGATCAGTTGGCGGAGATCCGCAACCGGCGGATCGGCTTCGTCTTCCAGACCTTCAACCTGCTGGCGCGGACGACGGCGTTGGACAACGCGGCGCTCCCGCTGCTCTACGCCGGCGTCGGGCGCGCCGAACGGCTGCGGCGGGCGCGCCAGGCGCTGCAGGCCGTCGGCCTGGGCGACCGGCTCGACCACACCCCCACCGAGCTCTCCGGCGGACAGCAGCAGCGGGTCGCCATCGCCCGCGCCCTGATCAACAACCCGGCGATCATCCTGGCCGACGAACCGACCGGCAACCTGGACAGCCGTTCCGGGCGCGAGGTGATGGCCATCCTCCAGCAGTTGAACCGTCAACAGGGCATGACGGTCATCCTGGTGACCCACGACCCCAACATCGCCCGTCACACCTCGCGTGTCATTCATCTCTACGACGGGCAGGTCGAACGGGAGGAACCGATCGGCGCACCGCTCCTGGCCCAACCCCACGAACCGTAGCTTGATGCTGGAGATTGAAGGTTGGACATTGGACATTGACCTATGAACATCTTGGAAAGCATTCGCGTCGCTCTGCGTTCCCTGGCGGCCAACAAGCTGCGTTCCGTGCTGACCATGCTGGGCATCATCATCGGCGTGGGGGCGGTGATCACGCTGATGGCCGCCGGTGAGGGGGTGCAGGTCTACATCACCGAACAGTTCCAGGGCATCGGCAGCAACCTGCTGTTCATCATCCCCGGCACGTTCAACGGCGGAGGTGGGACGATGGGCGGTGGGATGGGCGGTATCCGTGAGCGGCCGGCCCGTCCCATGACCATGTCCGATGTCGCCGCGCTGCAGGACCCACTGCGCGTGCCCGACGTGGTCCGCGTGTCCCCGCAGATGGCCCGCTCGGCCACGCTCGTCGCCGCCGGACGGCAGGCGACCACCCAGGTGACCGGAGTGACGCCCGACTACGCGCCGGTGCGCAACTGGTTCCCGGTGGTCGGGGAGTTTGTCTCGGCGCAGGACATCGAGTCACGGGCGCGGGTGGTCGTGCTGGGCCAGACGGTCGTCGAGAGCCTCTTTCCCGATAACCCCTATCCCGTCGGTGAGGCTGTGCGCATCAACGGCATCCCCTTCACCGTGATCGGCGTCATGGCCGAGAAGGGCGGTTCCTTCGCCGACGAGGACGACATCGCCTTCGTCCCGCTGACGACGATGCAGGCGCGGCTGTTCTCCGCCCGCACCGCCAGCGGCGACTACTCTGTCTCCTTCATCTTGGCCGAGGCGGTCAGCGAGGATCGCATGGACGAGGCCGCCGAGCAGATCCGCGCGGTGCTGCGCGATCAGCACGACATCGCCTTCGAGGACGACGACGACTTCACCGTGCTCAGCCAGTCCGACATCCTGCAGACCTTCAGCCAGATCACCGGCGTGTTGACCATCTTCCTGGGGGCCATCGCCGGCATCAGCCTGCTGGTGGGTGGGATCGGCATCATGAACATCATGCTCGTCTCGGTGACCGAGCGGACGCGGGAGATCGGCCTGCGCAAGGCGGTCGGCGCGCGGCGGCGGGACGTGCTCTGGCAGTTCCTGATCGAGGCGGTGACCCTGGCCGTGGTCGGCGGGCTGATCGGCATCGGCCTGGGCGCAGCCGGCGCGCAGATTGTCTCCATGCTGGTGGCGGATTTCCGCTCGGTGGTCACGCCGGGCGCGGTGCTTCTGGCGACTACCGTCTCGGCGCTGGTCGGCCTGGCCTCCGGCCTCTACCCGGCCTGGCGCGCCTCGCGCCTCCACCCGATCGATGCGCTGCGGTATGAGTGATGGGATGCGTGAAACGTGAAACGTGAAACGTGAAACGTGAAACGTGAAACGTGAAACGTGAAACGTGATGCGTGATGCGTGAAACGTGATGCGTGAAACGTGATGCGTGAAACGTGATGCGTGAAACGTGATGCGTGTTGCGTGGCCCGTGGTCTGTGGTCTGTCGTCCGATAGGGGGGAGGTCTGTGGTCTGTCGTCCGATAGGGGGGAGGTCTGTTGTCGCTCTATCTGACCCCTGCCGCGTTGGGCTATCTGACCCAGTTGATTCTCGGTACGCTGATCGGCGGCTATCTCGTGGCGCGCGCCTGGCAGCCCGACCGAACCCGGCATATCGTGCTGCTCGCCAGCTTCTTCGTCGCCTTCACCAGCTTCATTGCCTCATTGTTCCTGGAGGCCGCGCTGCTACCGACCCCCCGGCTCCGGGCGGTGTTCGTGCAGAACGCGCTGCTGGGGACCGCGTTGATCCTTCTGCTCCAATTCGCCTATCACTTCCCTGCCTTGCCCGCTCCACTGCGCCGCGAGGCGCGGCTCGCTCTCGTTCTCAGCGTGCTCTACACGCTGTGGGAGGCCGGCTATGCCATCTTCCGCTTCGCCCGCCTGGAGACAGGCGTGGTGCTGTACCGTCCCCCCTGGAGCGACTACGCCCTGCTCCTGCTCCTCGTCTGGGTGCCCGTGGCGTTCATCCGCCAGATCACCGCGCGGGCGGATGACGGCGGCAGCCTGTGGGCGCGCTGGGGCGCGTCCATCCTGCATCCGGCGACCGGCGAAGCCCGTGCGGCGCGCACCTTTGCCCTGATCTTCCTCTTCGTCACCGGGATGAGCCTGCTCAACATCCTGCGCAATGTTTACCTGGTGACGGTGGCCCTGGCGAACATGGGCCTCTCGGTGGGTATGCTCGCCGCGATGTTCGCCTTCGCCGTGGCCTACCTCAACTATCTGCCAGAGGCGACGTCGTTCATGGTCAAGCTCGCCGGCGTGACGCTGACCGCGCTGCTGGCCGGGCTGGCCGCTGTTGGCTGGGTGATCTCCGGCCCTTACGAAACGCAGTTCCAACCCGACCTGCCCGCCCCGCGCACGCTGCGCTTCACACCGAACGACGTTGGCGGCTACGACGTTGCCGAGGTGCCCTTCACGTTCGAGCGCGACCTGGGCGACGATCTGCACCTGGGCGAAGAGGCGTCGCGGGCGTGTAGCCCGCCGCTCGACTTCTCCTTCCCCTTCTTTGGCCGGGCCACCTCGCAGGTCTACGTCTGCAACGATGGCACGTTGGGCGTGGGGCAGGCCGTGCCTTACCGCGCCTACCAGTACCGCTACGGCGGCGGGGTGCCTCTCATCATAGCGCTGCTGACCGACCTCTACCCGCAGATCGGGCCGGGCGGTGTCTTCGCCCATCAGCAGCCCGACCGGCTGGTCGTCACCTGGGATCGGGTGCGCGGGTTCTACCAGCAGGACGCCGAGTTCACCTTCCAGCTTGTCCTGCACCCCGACGGCGTCTTCGAGATCACCCATGCCAGCCTGCCTGATCGCCTGGCTTTCCACGCCGACGACACGCCCGGGGCGAGCCTGTGGGCCGTCGGTGCGCTCCCCGGCGGTCTGGATGCCCCACCGCGGGCCGTGTCCTTGACCGCTCTGCCCCTGCAGAGCGGGCCAGAAGGAGTGGTGCAGGATTTCCACCTGGCGTTCCGCCAGCACATGAACACGCTGTTGCTCCCCCTGACCCGCCTGATCCTGATCGCCAGCGTCCTCATCGTCATCGTGTTCCCGCTGCTGTTCCGTCATACTCTAACCACCCCGCTGCGCGCCCTGTTGCGCGGCGTGCAGCGCCTGGAGGCGGGCGACTACGCAGCGAACGTGCCGACGCGCTATGCCGACGAGATCGGCTTCCTGGCCCAGGCGTTCAACCGCCTGGCGGCCGAACTGGGCGACTTGGTGCACAACCTGGAGGTGCGCGTGGCAGCGCGCACGGAGGCGCTCGACGCGACCAACGCGCAACTGCGCGCCGAGATCGCCGGGCGCGAGCAGGCCCAGGAAACCATTATCCAGCAACAGCGCGACGTGGCCGCCTTCGAGGAACGGGAGCATCTGATCCGCGAGCTGCACGATGGCCTGGGGCAGGCCATCGGCTACATCAACGTCCAGGCCCAGGCCACCCGCGACCTTCTGGCCGAAGGCAAGGTAGAAGCGGCGCAGGCCAACCTGGCCGACCTGGCCCAGGCGGCGCAGGAGGCCTACGCCGACATCCGCAGCCACATCCTGGGGTTGAGCACTCGCGAAACAACCAGCCCGCATCTGTTCGCGACGCTGCGGGACTACGTGCAGCAATTCGGCGAGCGACACGCCATCGCCACTTCGCTCAGCCTGCCCGATGATGCGCCCACCTCGCTGTTCGCACCGGCGGTGGAGGAGCAACTGCTGCGCATCATCCAGGAAGCCCTGACCAACGTGCACAAGCACGCCCAGGCCAGCCGGGTCGAGGTGTTGTTCAGCCGCGTCGGCGACAAGGCCCAGTTCATCATCAGCGACGACGGCATCGGTTTTCAGGTCGCCCAGAACGACCGTGGCGGACCGGGCGGGTCGAAAGATGCCCCCAGTGGCTTGCCGATGATGCGCGAACGGGCGCGGCAGATCGGCGGGCAGTTGGAGGTTCGCTCTGCGCCGGGGCAGGGCACGCGGGTGGTGCTCATCCTGCCCTGCCCCCTCGCTGCCGCAGCGGGCGAGGACGCGGTCAAGAGAGCGCGGCTGCTGTTGGTGGACGACCACCACCTCTTCCTGGAAGGACTGCGCGACCTGTTGCTGATGCGTGGCATGACCGTGGTTGGGCTGGCCCATGACGGTCTCGAGGCACTGGAGAAGGCCCGCGCCCTGCACCCCGACGTGATCGTGATGGACCTCATCATGCCGCGCTGTGATGGCCTCGAAGCGACCCGCGCGATCAAAGCCGAACTGCCCGATGTCCGGATCCTCGTCCTGACTGCGGCAGAGGAGGAAGAGCGCCTGATCGAGGCAATCAGGAGCGGCGCGTCCGGTTATCTGCTCAAGAAATTGGACGCGGATCAGTTCTGCGATCTGCTGGCCGACTTCTTGCGCGGCGAGTTCGCCCTCGCGCCGGGGATGGCCGAGCGGCTGCTGGCCGAGTTCGCCCGCTTGACCCCCACCGCCCCGTCCCGTCCAGATGAACGGCAGCCGGCTCCCCTCACCGCCCGCCAGTGGGAGATCCTGCGCATGGTCGCCGAGGGTCGCACCTACAAAGAGATCGGGCAGGCGCTCTACCTCAGCGAGCAGGCGATCAAGTACCATATGGCCCAGATCCTGGAGCGGTTGCACGTGGAGAACCGCGCCCAGGCGATCGCCTACCTCCACCGCACGGGCCGGCACCAGTAGGGCGCACGGCTGTGCGCCCCTTAGACCTTTCTTATCCCCCCGTCCAGTGAAATCTACCTCTTACTATGGTATTGTAACGTAACTGCTCACCCTTTACCAGGCCTGGTGCTGGCAGGGCCGGTGTGCCGGCCCCTCACCCCATCCCCTGGCCCCCGCCCCTCTCCCGCCGGGCGGG
>Ga0209018_1000518_pt1 | contig 35103 bp, 27 predicted proteins | sample YNPBryBLVA2012_FD_185814 | JGI IMG/M metagenome (GOLD analysis project Ga0209018, IMG submission 185814) | Anoxygenic and chlorotrophic microbial mat microbial communities from Yellowstone National Park, USA - YNP Bryant BLVA 2012 (SPAdes)... ...
TGCGCCCGCTGCAAGGCGCGAGAGAACATGAGGCGGCTGCGAGCAGCGAGGAAGGCGGCTGCGCGGTGAGCGCCGAAGTGCCGGTGTACGGTGCCGACGGCAAGTTGCTTGCTTGGGCGCCGCTGGAATGGGTCGAGCGGAACGAGGGCAACCTGCGCGTGATCCGCAGCCGGCGCGGCGTGCTGAAGCGCGCCATGCTGCGCAGTGATGACGACGAGCTGACGCTGTGGCTGCAGGCTACCGGGCGGCGCAGCCGCTACGGCTGCGCATTCCAGCAAGTGCTGACCTGCGGGCGCACTTGGGCATTGCGGGGCATCAGAGGATCGGGGCGCTGAGGCGCGGGTGGCTCACAGAGTGAGCCTGTGGCGGCTGCTGCGCCGCAACAAATTCCACCTTGAATGTTCAAGGGAGACTGCTTCGCGGGAAAAGTCTCCCTTGGGCGTCAAAGTCTCCCTCCGCGTCTCCCTCGGTTTTTCCTTGGTGTCTGTAACTGACTGAAAAGATTGGCAGGACCGGCAGGACTCGAACCTGCGACCCTCTGCTTAGAAGGCAGATGCTCTATCCATCTGAGCTACGGTCCCGCAAGCATGTCTTCTCCCATGATAGAACCTCGCCTTCGATGCTTCCACACATCCGCGGACTGCCGCGGCTGATTCGAAGTTTCCATTCGGGATCCGAACCGGGACTCCACACGGTTGGCTCCGGAGCGTTTCCGGAAGTTGCTTGCGCGCGACCGCCGTGCTCGCGCCGGTTCTCACCGCTCCGGGTGGCACACGGCCTCTCATGGCGGCAGCCAGGAATGCGGCTTTGAGGCAGAGCTGCCGAGAGTGTCCATCGGGCGGGCCACAACCAAGATGAGAACACCGCCGCATCGCCAAGCGGGGCGGCAGGGCGGCGGCGCAACCTCATTCACGCCGTCCTGCGGCGCGGTGTAGCGCACGCAGGCTGTCGCCGCCGGCGGGAGGGGAGCGCCGCAGGCGGGAAGGACGTGGTGCCGGGCGGTGGCAGAGCGCCCCGGGAGCGGCACAGCGGGGCTTCCAGCACGCACGCAAATGGGGGGACTGATCAACGGCCCGCGGGCCGGCAGCGCGGCGGCGCATCCTCATTCACGCCGGCGGGCGGCGCGGTTTCAAGGGCTCCTGGGGTTGCCGCCGACGGGCGGGGAGAGCCGCACGCGGGGTGGAGGTACTGCTGCGTAGGGGCCAACCCTTCGGGCAGCGGCGCCGCCGGACGCTCCGCTTTCCGGGGCCGGAAGTCGAGTCCGGCAAGATCCGCCATGGAAGACAGAGGGAGGCGCAAGTCCCCGGCGCCGGGTTGCAACACGGCGTTGGTGATCCTTCCCTCGCCGTAAAACAGGTTGTTGCGGAACACCGGCCCGCGGGGCCCGCCGCGGCCGATCCACACGACAGTGCCCTGCGGGGAGCCCAGATTCACGATCGTGTTGTGGATGAGGCGCAGGGAGGTGTCCGGCCGCGGGGCCGGCGCCTCGTGGCCGACGGCGATCAGGTTCTCGTTGTGTCCCGACGGGCGCTGCACGATGATGTTGCCGAGCAGCAGCGCGACGCCGCCTTCGGGCAGGTCGGCCTCATAGCTGGCCGTGCCCGACCCCGTATCGAGGTAATTGTACAGGAGGTTGGTTTCCGCCGCACGGCTTTTCACCAAATGCCCTTCGCGGGCGCCGTGAGACCAGCAAAAACGCATGGTGAATTTGGCGATGCGGCCGACGTAAATATTGTGCGAGTATCCGTCTCCGTGCCCGTTTTCGTCGAACTCGGAGTATTCCACAAACAACTCGGATTCCGGATTGTTCCAGGTGAGAATTCCGTTTTCGTTGTTGCGGAATGCACAGTCGCGCACGGTGAGCCGGCGGCCCTCGAAGCGGATGCCGGCGCCGTTCTTGTCGGGGGCGCGCGCGCCGGTGAATTCGATGTTTTCGACGGCGACGTCCCCGCCGCCGATGACCCAGACGGCTTTGCCCTGCGCCGTGCGCCCGCCGGCGTCGATCCGCGGGCGCCCGCCGGCGCCGCGCAGCGTGAGGCGGTCTTGTGCAAAGGCGCACACATCGCCTGTGTAATCGCCGCCGGCGTGAATCTCGATCACGTCCCCTGGCGAGGCGGCTCGAATGGCCTGGCAGGGCGCACTGTAGCGCTGGCCGGGGCCGACGCGGCGCACCTCGGCTGTCAACAGGAGAGGAGCACAGGCGGCCAGCAGCCATCGCGGGGACATGTTTCAATCATGTGCAGCGGCCGGCGGATTGTCCAGCAGGTCGGCGCCGCGCACGAGCGCTGCGGCGCCGAAGCGCCGGCGCACGGCATCAAGCACGGCGGCGGCGCGGCGGCGGCGTTCGCGCTCTTCGGCGTTGATTTCGAACAGGGGCAACTGCGCTCCCGGGCGGTAGAGGCGGCCGGCGCTGAGCGTCATCGCACGGAGGCGTACCCGGCGCGTCCAGGCGCTTTCGAGCAGCGCGGGCATCCGCGGCAGCACGTCGTCCTCGAGGCAGGTGGGTTCGGGCAGATCGAGTGAAGAGCGGGATTCGGCGCGGTCGGTGTAGCGCAGTTCGAGCGTCAGCCGCCGCACCTCCACCTGTGCGGCGCGCACCTGCGCCATCACCCGTTCCAGCATCCCGCGCAGTGCCGCCAGCAGCAGCGGCTCCTGCCAGGCGTCTTCGGCGAACTCGATCCGCTCCGCCCAGCCTTCTTCCGCATTCTTGCGCCGCGCGCCCACGGGCTCATCGGCGATGCCCTGCGCCTGCCGGATCAGCGGCAGCGCACGGCGTCCGAGCACCGCCCCCAGCGCATCCACGGGCATCTGCGCCACCTGCCCGATGCGATGGATGCCCGCCAAATCCAAAGCCTCCAGCGCCTCGCGGTTCAGCCCCGGCAAGGCGGCCACGGGCAGCGGGGCGAGGAAGGCGCGCTCCTGACCTGCCGGGACCACCAGATGCCCGGCGGGCTTGCGCACCCGGGCGGCGAGTCTGGAAACCAGCTTGTTGGAGGCAAGCCCCGTGGAGATCGAGACGTGCAGCCACTGCCGCACGGTCGTCTGGATGCGCTCCATCACGGCGCGCGGGTGCCGGGTATTCACGCGTTCCGTACCGGTCAGGTCGAGCCAGGCGGCGCCGACTGAGGCCGGCTCCACCAGCGGAGTCGCTTCGCGGCAGAGCCAGAGGATTTCGTCGAAGAAGCGTTCGTACAGTTCGAAGTGCGCCGGGATCACGACCAGATCCGGCACGGCGCGCCGGGCCCGCCCCACGGGCCATCCGGGGCCGATGCCGAGCCGCCGCGCTTCCATGCTGGCCGAGAGCACGACGCCGCGGCGTTGCCCGCCGACGACAACGGGGCGCCCGCGCAGGCGGCGGTCGGCCGCCTGTTCGATGGAGGCGAAGAAACGGTCGCCATCCCAGTGGGCTACGGTTCTGGGCGCCACGTCTATAGTGTAAAAAATTACACCAACCAGCGCCAGCCGGCCGGATACAACGCCGCCGGGAAGCGCCCCCTGGCGCGCTTCCCGGCGGGAAAGGTGCAGCCGGCGGCTGCGGCCTGCGAACCACGGCAGGCTCAAGGCCGCAGGACGTGGTGCTTGCGGGCGCGCAGAAGCGGCCGGAATCATGGAAAGTATATGAGAGATTCCGGCTTTGCGCAAGAGAATTCCTGCCTGGTTCGCCCGTAGCCGGGGCCCAATGCGGGAACCGGCAACCGCAATTCCAGCCAGAAGTCCGGCTGGCTTCTCACCGCAGGGGGCGGGCAATGGCCCAGCCTATTCCATACCCGGAAGCGAAGGCAGGGAAGCGGAATCGTCTTCCAGGATCAACACCCAGTCCTGCCCGCGCCCGCGCGTGGGCGGCGCATAGGTCTGGAATCCCTGGTTGTCCGTGCGGTGCGCCAAGTGCGCCACGCCGTAGCGCGGGTCGAACCAGATCTCCTTCAGCCGCCGCGCCGGCAGCCGGCTCTTCTGGACGGTGAAGCTTTCCCCGTATGGGCTGTAAATGATGGCGAAGGAGCCGTCCCCGGCGCGCGCCGCCCGCACCTTGGCGCCGCCTGCCTGCGGCGCGTTCAGAACCAAAGTCTGCTCGGGCACGAGCTTCGCAAAAGTGCGCGCCTCGAACAGCCTTCGCAGGTGCCCCATCTGAAATGCGCCCGGGTGATCCAGCGCCTCTCGCCACGGGATCGAGGCCCACAGGACCGGCTTCCTGCCCGGCTGCCACATCTGCCACACGCTGTTGTGCCCGTAGGTGTGGCCGCAGGCGCCGGCGAGCACGGCCCAATACGCCGCCTGGCGCACATCGAAATCATCGAAGCGGTCCAGCCGGCTGTAGTTGGCCATGTAGAACCCGACCGGAATCGTTTCATAGCGCGGCTCGCCGTCCAGCGTTGGCCGCAGCGGCTGAAGCCGCAGATCGTGTTCGATGAACAGCCCCGTGTCGTGGTCGCGCGCACCGTGCGAGGTCTGGTTCATGTGGAAGTCGAGCCACGGCGCGTCCTGCAAGGCCAGCGAAGACTGGCCCGGGCCGCGCGGGTGGAACGTGATCAGATGAGCCCCGCCATCGCCTTCGCGCAGGCCGCGGGCCATGGCGTCGATCACCGCGCGCTCGGCGGGCGTCTCGACATTCTGATCCCCGCCGAGGATCCAGATGAGCGATGCATTGCGGTACCGCTTGCCGAGGAACAGCCCGAAGCGGTAAGCCTTGCCTTCGTCGAAAATGCGGGCCGCTCCCTCCTTCCAGTAGCTGCCCCATGTGGGCAACAGGCCCATGACGAGGCCGAGTTCGTTGGCCCGTCGGACGATCCAGTCGGCGTGGCGGAAGTAATCCTCGTTGGGCCGGTCCGGGTCTTTCCCTGCGAGAGCCATGTGTCCGTATGCGTTGGGCTCTTCCAGCCCGCCGAGTTCGGCCAGCAGCACCGCCTGGATGACGGTGAACCCCTTGGCGGCGCGATTGCGCAGATAGAGGTCCGCCTCTTCACGGTTCAGCCGGTGGAAGAGCTGCCAGGCTGTGTCGCCGAGATAGAAGAACGGTTTTGCGGAAGCGTCATGAAGATAGCGGCGGTTGTCCGACACGCGCAGCTTCACCGCCTGCGCTGCCGCGCCACCGCTGAGGCTCAAGGCCAGCGAAGCCGCTGCCAGCCACCGGAATTGCAACATGGCCAGTCTCCTGATGCGTGCAAGTTCGATGGGCTGATTCTACCGGAGCCGCGGCGGCGGCGAAGGCCGCGCCGCGGCCTGGTCATTGTTTCGACGCGTGCAGCTGCCCTCAGCGCGGGGCTTTCGGCATGGTTGAGGCGGACGGGAGCGGGCCAGGATGAAAGGCCGCGGCCCGGCGCGCGCCTGCGCGTCTACAATGAAGTTTCAAGCCCGGCATGATCACCGAGACGCAGTTTGTCCGCTTCGATTCGCTGGAACTCGATTGCGGCGAGACTCTCACCGATCTTCAGGTTGCCTACGAGACTTACGGGCAGCTGAACGAGGCGCGGGACAACGCGATTCTGATCCTGCATGCGTTCACGGGCGATGCCCATGCAGCGGGCATCGACCATCAGGGCAAGCCCGGCTGGTGGGACAACATGATCGGTCCGGGCAAGGGTTTCGACACCAACCGCTACTTCGTCTTCTGCGCCAACGTGCTGGGAGGCTGCCGGGGCACGACAGGACCCTCGTCGATCGATCCTCGCACCGGGCGGCGCTACGGGTTGCGCTTTCCGGTGATCACGATCGGCGACATGGTGCGGCTCCAGAAGAAGCTGGTGGACCACCTGGGCATTCCCCGGCTGCTGGCCGTTTGCGGCGGCTCGATGGGCGGCATGCAGGCCCTGGATTGGGCCGTGTCCTACCCGGAGGCTGTGGAAGCCTGCATCCCGATCGCCGCCACGGCGCGCCACAGCGCCCAGCAGATCGCCTTCAACGAGACGGGGCGGCAGGCCATCATGATGGACCCGGATTTCGAGAACGGCGATTATCCGGAGGACCGGCCGCCGGCGCGGGGGCTGGCGGTGGCGCGCATGATCGGCCACATCACCTACATGTCGGACGAGTCCATGCGCGAGAAGTTCGGCCGGCGCCTGCGCAACCGGGAGGCTTTCAGCTTCGGCTTCGACATCGACTTCGAGGTGGAGAGCTACCTGCGCTACCGCGGGCAGCAGTTTGTGGGCCGCTTCGACGCGAACTCGTACCTCTACATCACGAAGGCGATGGATTACTTTGATCTCACGCTGGGCTATCCGTCGCTGGCGGCGTCGCTCGAGCGGGCGACGGCGCGGTTCCTGGTGATCAGCTTCACGTCCGACTGGCTGTATCCTACGTATCAGTCGCTGGAGATTGTCAACGCGCTGCGGAGCCGGAACCACGATGTGACCTACTGCGAGCTGACGTCGAACTACGGGCACGACGCTTTCCTGGTGGACATCGCCGAGCAGACCGAGGTGGTGCGCGGCTTCCTGGACCGGTGCCACCGGGAGTTCCGGAGGGCGGGCGCGTGAAGGTCCGAGAGGTTCTTGGCCGGGGCGATTACGCCCTGATCAGCAGCCTGATCCCTGAAGGCGCGCGCGTGCTGGATCTCGGCTGCGGCGATGGGGCGCTGCTGGGGTGGCTGGCGGCGAACAAGAGGATCGAGGGGCGCGGCATTGAAATCCGCCCGGATCTGGCGCAGCGCGCCGCCGCACGGGGTGTGGCGGTGTATCACGGCGATCTGGAGTCGAGCCTGGCGGAGTATCCCGAGGGCGCGTTCGATTATGTGATCCTGAGCCAGACGCTGCAGGAGCTGCGCCGCCCGCTGGAGGTGCTCGAGCAGATGCTGCGCATCGGGCGGCACGCCGTGGTCGGCTTTCCGAATTTCGGCCACTGGCGGGTGCGGCTGAGCCACCTGTTCAGCGGGCGCGCGCCGCGCACGCGTCTGTTCCCGCACGCCTGGCACAGCTCGCCGAACATTCACTTCCTGACCGTGCTGGACTTTGAAGAGACGATCGCGGAGAAGCAGTGGCGGGTGGAGACGCGGCTGTTTCTTTCGGGGCATTCGCAGATCCGGTTCGCGCCGAACTGGCGTGCAGAGATCGCCGTCTACCTGCTGCGGGGGTGAGTCTCATGTTCCGGCGCGCCTGATAGAATCGGGCGCGTGAGGATTGCAGCGGTGGTTCTGGCAACCCTGGTTCCGGCCGGGATGGGAGTGGCAGCCGGGCAGGCAGCTCGGATCCGGCCTTGGGCCTCCAATCCGTTCTATTGGGAGTACGGCGGGCGGCCCGTCTTTCTGGCGGGTGCGAGCGACGACGACAACCTGTTTCAGTGGCCGGACGCCGAACTCGCCGCCCAGCTGGACCGGCTGGCGCGGGCAGGCGGCAACTATGTCCGCAACACGATGTCGGACCGCAAGGACCGGGGCTGGGAGGAGTATCCGTTTCTGAGGCTCGCTTCAGGGAAGTATGACCTGAACCAGTGGAACCCGGAATACTGGAGGCGGTTCGAGCGCTTCCTCCGCTGGACCGGAGAGCGGGGGATTTTTGTGCAAATCGAAGTGTGGGACCGTTTTGATTACAGCCGGGAGTTCTGGCCGCCGCATCCTTACCGTCCGGAAAACAACATCAATTACAGCTACGAAGAGTCGGGATTTTCTGCCCAATATCCGCAGCATCCGGGGCAGAACCGGCAGCCGTTTTTCTTCACCACGCCGAAACAGCGCAATAACACAGCCGTGTTGCCGTACCAGCAGAGGTTCGTGGAGAAGCTGCTGTCGTATTCCCTGCGGCACGGCCATGTGCTGTACACGATCGATAACGAGACCAGCGGCGAGGAGGAATGGAGCCGCTACTGGGCGGAGTTCATCCGGGAGAGGGCCGCCCGGGCGGGTGCGCCGGTGATGATCACCGAGATGTGGGACGACTGGAACGTGCGGGCGGCGCGGCACCGGCGCACGCTGGACCATCCTGAGCTGTACGACTTCGTGGACATGAGCCAGAACAACCACAACTCCGGGGACCTGCACTGGTACAACGCGCTATGGGTGCGTTCCCTGCTGCTTGAGCGCCCGCGGCCCATCAATACGGTGAAGACTTACGGGGCGGACGGCAACCGGTTCGGGCACACGGACCAGGACGGAGTGGAGAGGGTCATCCGGCATGCGCTGGCAGGGTTCGCCGCGGTGCGGTTTCACCGCCCCCCTTCCGGACTCGGTTTGAGCCCGCGCTCGGAGGCGGTGCTCCGCGCACTGCGGCTGGTGGAGTCGTCGATCCGGTTCTGGGAACTGGAGCCCGCGCCGCCCGCGCTTCTGTCCTCGCGCGAGGAGGCGGAGGCGTGGGCGGCGTATGCGCCCGGACGGGCGGTGGTGATCTACTTCCCGCGGGGCGGCGCCGTGGAGGTGCAGGCGCCGGCCGGGGAATGGAAGGTGAAGTGGATCGATGCAGACCGGGGGCAGACTGGCGCCGAGTCCCGCCTGACCTCGCACGGGCTGCTGGAGCTGGCGGCGCCGTCGAAGGGAAACTGGATCGCAGTCGCGCTGCGGGAGTAGTTTGGCCGTCCGGGATCGCATGCGCTTGAGCCGGGCTGCGCCCCGCGCACAACCGGCATGGTGGCGCCAGTCAGATGGCAGCGGAAGGACCACAGTGCGCTGTTCCCGGGGATGCGAGTACTCTCAAGCTTCCGGCGTGTCGCACGGGGCAGGATCCGATTCAGGCGCGCCGCCCGGGCGTGTGTCTTCGGACCGAGTGCCCTGCGGCACAAGGCGGGACGAGCCGTCCTCGGCGTGCCGGTGCTGAAGCGCTGTGGATCCCGGATGGCGATGGCAAACTCGTCGCGCCGCTCCCTTCCACGCGCAGGATGGCGAAGCCGCCGCCGGATTCCGGGCTGGCCATGTCCAGCTGGGGCAGCAGTGCTGCGAGGCTGCACGTCCCCGGCATTTCGGCGCATCCGGCTGCAGAATGGATCCATTACTTGAGTGGGTGATTTCGTTTCTCGATTTCCGTTTCGGCTGGCTTGCGTCCTGCCGTTTCATCCTCTGCCGGACGTATGCAAGGGTAAAGGATCTGTCTATCCGAAAGGGAAGTTATGACATTGACAGGATTGCAATTTTTTATTGACAGCGCATTCAGAAAGGACTAGATTAGGGCGAGCACTGGCGAGGGGCTCGCCAGACCGTCAACTCCAAGGAGAGGCCAAAGGATGTTGTCTCGCACGATGATTCTGTGTGTAGTGATTCTTCTTGGCTCGCTGGGAATCGCAGCTCAAACGCTGGGCGAGCTTTCGGGCGAGGTTCGCGATCCTTCCGGAGCGTCCGTGCCTGGCGTGCGCGTCACGCTGACCAACCAGGCGACCAACGCTTCCCGGCAGACGATGACGAATGAAACCGGGCTGTTCACATTTCCCGCCGTGCAGCCGGGCCTGTACGCGCTCCGCGCGGAGAAAGAGGGCTTTCGGGCTTTTGTTCGGAGCGGGATCGAAATTCAGGTGCAGTTGAGCGCGCGAGTCGACATTGAACTACAGGTGGGCGCCGTGACGGAGTCGGTGGAAGTGCGGGCCGAGGGCGCCCTGTTGCAGACCGAGAACGCCACCGTTGGCACGGTGATCGAGAACAAGCGGATCGTCGAGCTGCCGCTGAACGGGCGAAACGCGCTGCAACTGGTCTCGCTGGCGCCGAACGTGAGTTTCGGGTTCCCGTCGGCGGGGCAGGCGGGATCGCGGCAAGGAGGCATTCGCGCGGAGCAATCCGTGGCGGTGGCCGGCCAGCGCGCGCAGTTCAACCGGTTTTCGCTCGACGGCGTCGAGAACACAGACCCGAACTTCAACACCATCGTGGTGATGCCTTCAGTGGACGCGCTGCAGGAATTCAAGGTGCAGACGGGGATTTACCCGGCAGAATTCGGCCGGGCGGCGACGCAGATCAACATGTCGACCAAGCCAGGCGGCAACGAATACCACGGCACGCTCTTCTACTTTCTCCGGAACGAGAAGCTGGACGCGAAGAACTACGCCTTCACCGCAGCGCGCCCGCCCAAGGATCCTTTCAAGTGGAACCAGTTCGGCTTTACGCTCGGCGGGCCGGTGAGCATCCCCAGACTGTTCGACGGCCGCAACCGGCTGTTCTTCATGTCGAATTACGAGTGGTTCCGCCAGCGGCGCCAGGTGCAAGCCATTTTCAGCCTGCCTTCCCCGGCCATGCGGAACGGCAATTTCAACGATGTGATCACGACGCCGAACGCTTCGCTGCGCACGCAGGGCGTCTATGATCCGCTGACACGCACGATTGTCAACGGGGTCAACACCGCCCAGCCGTTCCCCAACAACACCATCCCGTCGACTCGCATCCACACGATCTCGAAAGCTCTGCTGGAGTTCTATCCCGAGCCGAACCTGCCGAATGCGGACCTGCGGAACAACTTCGTGCAGGCGCTGGGGCGGCCGATCAACCGGGACCAGTTCGTGAGCCGTTTTGACTGGGTGGAGAGCGCCAATTCGCAATGGTTCGGCCGCTACAGTTGGGGAGACGAGAACCAGGTGACCGAAGCGCTCAAGCTCAACGGCAGCAAGATCGTCACCAACTTCAACCAGTACATGGTGACCAACACGCGCGTCCTGTCTTCCACAAAGGTAAACGAGGCGCGCGTGGCCTTCAGCCAGTTTTACAACACGAACGGGACCGAGCTGGCGTTCTCGCGCGACGTTGTGGGCGCGCTGAAGATCCCCGGCCTCAACAGCGGGCCGCCGGTGCAATGGGGCATTCCGAATATTTCGCTGCAGGGCGTGTACTCCGGGTTCGGCAACGACTCGGAAGGGCCTTACGAGGTCAACAACTCCGTGCTCCAGCTTGTGAACAACTTCTCGTGGATTCGCGGCCGGCACAGCTTCAAGTTCGGCGGCGAGGCGCGGCGCGACCAGTACAACCAGGTGGGCAACCAGTTTGCACGCGGCCAGTTCACGTTCACCAACAACGCGACGCGCAACCTGGCAATGAGCGGGCGGACAGGGGACAACTTCGCTGACTTTCTGCTGGGCGAGACCTCGCAGGCGGAAGCCGCCGTCTCTATCGCCAACTCCAGGTTTCGCACCTGGAGCATGTCGCTTTACGCAGACGATACCTGGCGCGTGAGCTCAAAGCTCACCCTGAACTTCGGGTTGCGGTACGAATTGACGCCGCCGTGGGAGGACGAGACGGGAACGCTGTTCAACGGCATCGTGCCGTTTGACGCGCACCTCACGCTGGCCAATCCGAACGTGACCGATCCCGGACTGTTCCCGTACTTCATGCGGCAGGCGCCATCGCGGCAGAACTGCTATGAAGGCGTCAACATCCGCTGGCCGGACATCAACGTGCGATGCGACGGCAGTCTGGGGAAGAGGCTGGTGGGAATCGACCGCAACGACTTCGCTCCGAGGATAGGGCTATCCTGGTCGCCGAGTGCGAAATGGGTGTTCCGGGCCGGCTTCGGCACCTTCTACAGCCAGGACACGGGCAACCCGCGGTTCGACATGGCGCGCAATCTGGCCGGGCGGCTGCGCGACAACTCGCGGACGGACTTCCCGAACCTGAACTGGGGCAACGCGCTGGCATCGATCGCCGGCGGCGTGGCCAACGTGTTCCGTCCCTATACATTCGCCAACCCGTATGACCGTCGCACGACCTACTCGAATCAGTGGACCTTCAACATCCAGCGCGATCTGGGAAGCGATTACGTTGTCGAAGCCGGCTATGTGGGCAACTCGAGCCACAGGCTCGAGTCGCTGCGCGCGGTGAACGAGGCGATCCCCGCCGACCCGGCGGTGGACCGCCGCACGATTCCGCAGCGTTCGCCATTCCCGAATTTCGGGCGCATCCAGTTGGTGGACAACGGCGGCAACGGCAGCTACCATTCGCTGGGCCTCAAGCTCACCAAGCGTTACAGCGGCGGACTCACCTTCATGAACAGCTACACATGGGCGAAGGCGATCGACACGGCGACGGCGATCCGCAACCACGGCGGCGACACGCTGTTCCCGCAGAACAGCTACTGCCGGAACTGCGAGCGGGCGCGGTCGAGCCACGACACGCGCCAGCGCTTCGTGGCCTCGCTGCTGTGGGACATGCCCTTCGGCCGCGGCCGGAAGATGAACATTGAGAACCCGGTCTTCAATGCCGTGGCCGGCGGCTGGCAACTCAGCTCGATCCTGACGCTGCAGACCGGCTTCCCGGTGACGGTGACCAACGGCCAGGATGCCTCCAACACGGGCGCCTTCTTCGACAGGCCGAACTCGACGGGCAAGAACGCGGAGCTGCCGCGGGGCCAGCAGGACCCGCAGCGCTTCTTTGACACCTCGGCGTTTTTCGCGAATGCGCGCGGCACGCACGGCAACGTGGGCCGCAACACGCTGACCGGCCCGGGAATCATCGGCTGGGACTTTTCGGCCCTGAAGAATTTCCAGCTTGGCAGCGAGCGCCGGCTGTTCCAACTCCGCTTCGAGTGGTTCAATTTCCCGAACCACCCGAACTGGGGCAATCCGAATACGAACATTTCTTCCGGCGGCTTTGGCCAGATTACCGGCACGCGCACCAATATGCGCCAGCTCCAGCTCGCAGGGAAGATTATTTTCTGAGTCTCCTGCGAGGCTGGGTGGAAAAGGTTTCCCGTGGATACAGACGGCGGGGCGCCGGCCGCAGCGGATCCTCCGTGCGGGAACGCCCCGCCATTTCCGCACCGGGGGACTGTTTCCCCGCTGAAACGTTGAAAAGTGGCACACCTGCCTGCGGCGCCCGAGAGCAGAGACTGCGGGCGCCCCTGGCGCCGGGCGGCGCGGTGGAGACTCCGGCGCCGCCCGGGCGGGGAGCGCCGGCCGGTGCGGATGAGGAACATCCCGGCTCCGCACGGGTTGCGGGCTCCGGCAGGCCCGGGAGACGTGCAGGATCGCCGGGCGCTGCAAGCGAAGCGCTGGCCGTCTAATTCTGGAATTCCTTCCGGGCCTGCTCGTTTTCGAATTCTATCTCTTTCCCGGACTTGAGTGAGAGCATTTTCATGGCGCTCCGCTTGATTTCCTTGCCGAATTCCACCACGAGGCCCTGGGGTTTCCCTTGTTCATCGGTGTAGCCGATGGTGGCGAAATGGCGCCGCTTTTTGGACAGCAGCATCGGCAGAGCGGCGATGCCGAGCGTGGTGACGCCCCACCCGATGGTGGCGCCGATGCGGCGTCCGACTTTCTGGCCGTATTCGAGGCTGGCAATGCTCGCATAGGGAAGGCGGTACTGGCGACCCCGGAAGAGGAAGACGGCGGCATCCTCCTCCATGCGGACCTTGCCTTCCGTGCCTTCGGGGACGTCCTGCCAGACGCCGCCCAGGTAGCGGACCTCCGTTTTGCCAACGCCTGCGGCAGCGGCGGGAGCGAGGAGCGTCAGGGAGAGAAAAGTTCTGCGGGTTGTCATGCGATTCGTGTGACCTCTTGCGATTGCAGATTGCAGGAAAGAGGGGCTCACGGAATGAGCCTATGGAGGTATTTTTCAGGTTGCGGGGGGCGCCGGCGGGGGCGGCCCGTTGCGTGACGGCGCGGGCTGCTTGAGCGAGTTGCCGCCTGGCGGTTTCGGCGCATCGGCTGCGGTGATTCGAGGCCGCAGGCGCGGGGCGGCGGATCAGGGCGTGTCGGCGCCGCGCATGGAGCGCCAGTCGAGTTCGCGGAGGAAGCGCTCGTTCTCGCGCCAGTTTTCGCTGACTTTGACGAACAGTTCGAGATAGACCTTTCGGCCGAGGATGGCCTCGAGTTCGAGCCGTGCGGCGGTGCCGGCTTCTTTGAGGCGCGCGCCCTGCGCGCCCAGAATGATGGCTTTCTGCCCCGGGCGCTCGACGTGGATCGTGGCGAGGATGCGGACGAGGCGGGGCTCTTCCTTCCAGTCGTCGACCAGAACGGCGACCGCGTGTGGCACTTCCTGGCGCGTGAGGTGCAGGATCTTCTCGCGGATGATTTCAGCGGCGAGGAAGCGTTCCGGCTGATCCGTGAGATGGTCCGGAGGAAACCACGCCGGCCCGTCCGGAAGGCGCGAGACAACGGCCGCACGCAAATCGTCGAGGCCGTCGCCGGCGAGCGCGGAAACGGGGAGGTAGTCCTCGAAAGCGTGCCAGCGGCGGTACTGGTCGATTAGGGGGAGCAGGAGAGATTTTGGCTTGAGGGAGTCGATTTTGTTGAAGACGGCGAGCGCCGGGGCGCCGGCTTTGCGGATGAGCTCGACGCCGCGCTCGTCCGCCTCCGAAGGCTTCCGGGTGCTGTCGATGACGAGCAGGAGCAGATCGCGCTCTTTGAGAGCCTCGAGCACGGAATCCATCATCCAGCGGTTGAAGCGCGTATCAGCCTCGTGGAGCCCCGGGGTGTCGAGGAAGACGACCTGGGAGTGATCCGTGGTCCAAACGCCCTGCACGAGGGTGCGGGTGGTCTGCGGCTTGTCGCTGACGATGGCGAGCTTGGCGCCGGTGAGGACGTTCAGGAGCGTGGACTTGCCGGCGTTGGGGCGGCCGAGGATGGAGACGAAGCCGGAGACGAACTTGCGGCGCGGGGAACGGCGGCGGGAATCAGCGGGCGTCTTCATGGCTTGAGTTGTCTGGCGCAGGCGACGGAGCGGCGCTGACGCGCACCTTGTCGACGCGGTAGTCGTCCGACGACAGGACTTCGAGGCGGAGCCCGTCCTTCTCGATCACGGTGCCGGGTTTGGGGATGGATCCGTGCCACTCGGAGACCAGCCCGCCGACGGTGGTCGCCTCGACGTCGTGGCCGGGGCGGAAGCCGAAGTACTCGTCGAGGTGATCGAGGTCGAACGCACCGGAGACCGTGATGGAGCCGTCCTGGTTGCGTTCGACGTCATGCTGAGGCTCGTGTTCGTCGCGGATTTCGCCGAAGACCTCTTCGACAAGGTCTTCCATGGTGGCGAGCCCGGCGACGCTGCCATACTCGTCGACGACGAAGACGATGTGGATGCCACGGTCCTGCATCTCGCGCAGGAGCTGGGCGACAAGCTTGGTTTCGGGCACGGCCTCGATCGGGCGCATGAGATCGCGGATGGTTTTCGAGTGGCGGTGCTCGTCGTCGAGTTCGAAGAGGTCGCGGACGTGGACGAAGCCGATGATGCGGTCGATGTCGCCCTCGAAGACGGGGATGCGGGAGAATTGCTGCTCCTTGGCGAGGCGGCGGAGGTCCTCGAGGGAGGCGTTGACGTCGATGGCGACGATCGAGCGGCGGGGCGTCATGACCTCGCGGACGCGCTTGTCGCCGAAGGCGACGACGTTCTGAATGAGGCGGGAGTCCTCGCGCTCGAGGATGCCTTCCACCTCGCCGGCGGTGATGAGGGCTTCGATCTCCTCGGCGCCGGAGGACGGGCTTTCCTCGGGTTCGGGTTCGCTGAGTTCGAACAACTTCTCCAGGAAGCCGAGAGTGAGCGTGACGGGGCGGAAGAGGACCTCCAGGAGGCGGAAGAAGGGAACGAGGGCGGTCAGCCACCTGCCGGAGGACCTGCGGTAGAGCGCCTGGGGGATCACATAGGAGGCGGCGATCATGACGAGCCAGGCGGCGGCGAGCGGTTCCACCCGCTCGAGCCAGCCGCCGCCGGCGGGCGAGGCGAGGACGAGCGCGGCGCCGCAGAAGACGAGCAGGGAGTGCTTGACGAGGGAAAAAACAAAAGCTCCCTGTTCCGTTTCATAGCCGAGTTCCGGCTGGAGGCGCTCCTTGAACCAGGCCAGCGCCCGGGATTCGCGGGTGCGGAGGCGGAGCGATTCGAGATAAAGGAGCTGCACGAAGCCGACCAGGGCCAGCAGGAGCGCAAACAGGGCGGCGAGGAGGAATATCACCGGCCGCCTCCCGAGCGCCGCGTCCTGCCGGTGAGCGAGTGCGGCAAGCCGAAGCGGGCGCGCCAGCATTCCTCGGCGCGCCGCATCCTGCCGCGGTCGTTTTCGTGATCGTAGCCGAGCAGGTGGAGGACGCCGTGCAGAAGCAGCACGCGCAGTTCAAGATCCGGCGAATGGCCGAGCGCAAGCGCCTGGCGGCGCGCGTAAGGGAAGGCGATGGCGATGTCGCCCAAGGGGCCGATGCCGCTGCCGGACGGGAAGCTGAGCACGTCTGTGGGGCGGTCCTGGCCGAGAAAGAGCAGGTTGAGGGCACGCACCTCCTTGTCCGACGTGATGCGGCAGCAGAAGGGACGTCCGCCTGCGAGGCGGAGGGACAACTGCCGGGCGAAATCGCGCAAGGAGGGCCGGTCGACGCCGGGCGTCGCGACGGCGAACTGAAGCAGCGGGTCTTCGTTCATTCCTCTCGGGCGGCGGCGTCCTGCTCCGCGCCGGCGGGGGGCTGGTCGAGCTTGAGCGTCATCTGGCGGCCGGGGCCCATCAGCTCATTGTATTGCTCGTAGGCGCGCACGATGCGCTGGACGAGCGGGTTGCGCACGACGTCGCGCTGGTCGAAGTAGACCATGTGGATGCCTTCGACGCCCTTGAGGATCTCGACCGCTTCGCTGAGGCCGCAGCGGCGCCCCGGGGGCAGGTCGATTTGCGTAAGGTCGCCGGTGACAACCGTCTTGGAGTTGAAGCCCTGCCGGGTGAGGAACATCTTCATCTGCTCGGCGGTGGAGTTCTGCGCCTCGTCGAGGATGATGAAGCTGTCGTTGAGGGTGCGGCCGCGCATGAAAGCAAGGGGGGCGACCTCGATCACGTTGCGCTCGAGGAACTTCTCCACGCGGTCGGTTTCGAGCATGTCGAACAGCGCGTCGTACAGGGGGCGGAGGTAAGGATCGACTTTCTCCTGAATCGTGCCGGGCAGGAAGCCGAGCCGCTCGCCGGCTTCCACGGCAGGGCGGGTGAGGATGATGCGCGTCACCTGCTTGTTGAGCAGGGCGGAAACGGCCATGGCGACGGCGAGATAGGTCTTGCCCGTGCCTGCCGGACCGATGCCGAAGACGAGGTCGTAGCGCTCGATGGCGTCGAGGTAGGCGCGCTGGTTGGGGGTCTTCGGCACCAGGGATTTCTTGCCGAAGTTACGGGCCTTGCCGCTTTCGAACAACGAACGCAGAGTGACGGTTTCGTCGGCGGTGAGCACGCGCAGATAGCTGTTGAGATCGCCGGCGGAGATCCGGTGGCCGGATTCGGTGAGGGAGATGAAATCGCGGACGATGCTCTCGGAACGCGAAACAGCGTCCGGTTCGCCTTCGATTTCGAAGGAATCCGTGGTGAGGCGGGTGGCGACTCCGAAGCCGGATTCCAGCAGACGAAGATTCTCGTCCCGCGTGCCGAAGAAGCTCTCCAGGCCGCGAATCAGTGGCAGCCGTACTTTCATGAGCTGAAAGCGGCGCCGCCAGCAAGAACCTGGGCCGTCATTCGACCATCACTATAACACAGGGGCGGAGCAGAGGCTCCGCCGCCGGCCTCAGCTGGTCAGCGTGGCGAGGCCGAGCTCGCCGAGGTGCTTCTGCATCCGCGAGCGAAGTTCGAGCCGTGCCCGCAGCAGGCGGCTCTTGGCCGCGGCGATGGAGATGCCCAGCCGTTCGGAGACCTCCTCCATGGGGCGCTCCTCCACGTCCCGGAGGATAAAGACCTCGCGCAGCAGCGGCGGGATGCGGCGGATCTCGGTTTGCAGGACGGCGCCGAGTTCGGCGCGCCCGAGGGCCTCCTCCGGGGAGGCGGCCTGATCGGGCAGATCCATGCGCACGGAATCTTCGGCCGCAACCGGCTCGTCGATGGAGATGGCGCGCGTGCGCTTGTCCTTCCTCAGGCGCATCAGGCACTGGTTGACGACGATGCGCGAGAGCCAGGTGGAGAACTTGGCGTCCTGCTGGAACTGGCCGATATGTTCAAAGGCCTTCCACAGGGCGTTCTGCACCTCGTCTTCGGCGTCGTCGGCGTTTTTCAGGATGGACACAGCCAGGCGCTTGCAGGTGGTCTGGTGGCGCTGGACGAGTTCGGCAAAGGCCTCGTTGTCTCCGCTCTGGGCCATCTGCACCAGTTCGGGATCCTCGAGACGGCCGTAAACGGGATGGAATGTGCGCATCTTGCTCCTCTGATCCGACTCCTCCAGCTTAAAGCCTGACTAAAGTCTGATCAAGTAGCATTGAAATGTGGATTCAGTTATGCCAAAATATGGATCGAGGAATTCAATGACACTAAAACAACCAGTGGCTGAGCCTCAGGAGACCGGGCCGGAGACCATTCAACGGGTGCTTTCCTCCTATCAGCTGGGGGAGAAGCTTCGCCGCCTGCGGATGAGAAAGAAGATCGGGCTGGTGGACCTGGGCAAGCACACGGGGCTGTCGCCGTCGCTGCTGTCGCAGCTGGAGAACGGGAAGCTGGTGCCCACGCTGCCGACGCTGGCACGGATCGCGATGGTGTTCGACGTGGGGCTGGAGCACTTCTTTGCCGGGCGGAGGGAGCGCGGGCTCTTTGCAGTTGTGCGGAAGGGGGAGAGGATGCGGTTCCCGGACCGGCCCGATTCTCCGTCGCCGGCCTACTGGTTTGAAGTGCTGGCCTTCTCGGCGCAGGAGAAGTCGATGCAGGCGTATCTGGCTGAGTTCGAGCCGCGGGCGCCGGGTCAAGTGCAGGACCATGTTCACGAGGGGGCGGAGTTTCTGCTGGTGCTGGATGGCACGCTGGCATTGCGGTACGAAGGAGAAGAGACAGAGCTGAAGGCGGGTGACAGCGTCTACTTCGACGCGTCCCACCCGCATGCCTACCGCTCGGCGGGGGAGGAAAAGGCGAGAGCCGTGGTGGTGACGACGCCACCGCGGCTATGATCTCTGCATCCGCCGGAACGGGATGGCGGGCGGGCGCGTCGGTTCAGCTGATGGTATTCTGGCGGATGGCCGCGTCGCCGGCCTTGATCTTCACGACAAGGAGAATGGACTGACTTTATGAAACGGTTTCGGTTGTTGATCCCCGCCGCCGCAGTGGCAGCCCTCTTTCTGGCTGGCAATGCATTCGCCACGGTGGAGTTGAGCAAGAAAGAAAAGAAGCCCTGCACGACCTGCCACGAGAAGGGCAAGCCGACCAAGGAGAACCCGCTGCTGAACGCTATCGGCAAGTTCTACAAGGAGAAGGGCACGCTGGAGGGCGCGCCCAAGAAGTAGTTTCCTCGTCTGCATTCGGGGGCGGGAAGAGGGGTTCCGCCCCACAGTCCGTCTCTCTGCCGCAGGCCCGGTTCGTGGGTGCGCCGGATCTGCCCGGGCGGATTCTGCGTGCGCCTGAAGCTTCCGTGCATCCGTCTCAGGTCGCGGAGTGGCGGCCGCTGAAGCCTTGATTTCCCACGGATGAAGACTTGCCGCTCGGGCGATCTTCCCCAGCCGGCCGCCGGACGCACCGGCGCCAGACGCCATTTCTCCGGGCCGGGAACGCTTCGCACCTGAGTCCGGATTGCGCCCGGACCGCGCATCAAAGCGGCGGCTGATTCGCGGCCGGCGGCCGATCGTGAGTTGCGGCGCTCATGCCCGCGCGCCGGCTGGTTCTCGCGGATTCGTTCCCTCTGTCCGCGGCTGCGCCAATGGGCGGAAGTTGCCATCCCCGGGAGCCGGGGCGTGGTCAAGCCGTCATGTCGACCCACTCGATGCCGGCCTTGCCGAGGGCGTATCCGACTTCCTTGCGCCAGTCGCCGTAGCAGGTCATCCAGTGGAAGCCGCGCATGGCGGAGGCGAGCGCGTAGGAGTCGCCGCGGAAACCGACGTCGATCTGGGAGCGGCAGATGGGCAGGAAGGGATTGGCGACAATATCCCCTTCAAAGCCCACCCAGCGTTTGAAGCTGAAATCGGGAATGATATTGGTGACTTTCTGGCCGATTCGCATTTCGACCTTGGGGGCGGCGCCGTAGTCGCTCTCGAAATGCGTGACCACGCGGACGGGTTCCGCGTTCTTGCCGTCCATTTTCCGGGGAGCGGTGCAATGGGCCAGAGTGACCAGCCCGTGATGCGGGGTGGTCGGGTCGTTCAGGAACACTGGCAGGCCGGAGATTGCCTGCAACAGGATCCCCGAGGGAATCACCACGAAATCGGACTCGCAAAAAGCCAGGTATCCCTCGTCATTCAGCAGGCTCAGCGGCAGGCAGGCGGTGGTTTCGCCGATGGGCATGACGGTGGACATGCAGTGATTGATGGTGAATGCGGTGGCGCCGGCCTCGCGCATCATGGCGCGGAGGACGTGTGTGAGGAGAAAGGCGTTGTCGACGTATTCGCGGCTGGTTTCGAGCCTGACGCCCTTCTTGCCCACGTAATCGCCGGCTTCGAGCGACGCCTGTTTCACGAGTTTCTCGTCTTTGCGGGCGGCCTGGATGCGGCGGCCGAGTTCGTCGTAGGACACTTCCACCAGATCGAGGCCGAAGCGCTCGCTGGCCAGTTGCGGCGCGCGGCGGCCACCCGCGCCCCAGCCGGATGCGCCGCCGAGGCAGAGCACGCGCCGGCCCTGTGTGTGCTTCAGCCCGCCCAGCGCGCGCAGGCGCCAGGCGACGTCGGCGGTTTCATCCACGACGACGTCCATCGCGTTCACGCCGGGCTGCCCCCACTCGTCGACAGTCTTTCGCAGGAAGCGCGGGTGGACGATTTCGTACCACTCGTAGACGGGGCCGGAGCGGTGGCGGACGAAGATCACCGCAGGAGTGTCCGGGCGGGACACGCTCTCGAGCAATTGCACGCCGCCCGAGGCTGCGTACATCAACAGGGCGTCGTAGGTTCCCGACGCCACGGCCTTGCCTTCGTCGACCGAGCGGATATCCCGCAGCGGGAGGAACTCGACCGGATAGTTGGCTGCGCGCGCGATCGTTTCGAGTTCGCGCCCGATCCTCGCGCGCTCCTCGGCCACTTCTTTCTCCGTGAACAGCCCGCCCCAGGGGCGCCAGCTGGTCTGGGGGCGCGGCTGGAAGATCTGGTAAATCAGGACGGGCTGCACGCGCAGCGTGCGCCGTGCGCCGGGCTCGAGGGGGTGGCCGCCGGAGGACGCGGGCGCCAGCGGCAGGGCGGCGCCGGACTTGAGCAGCGTGCGCCGGCTCATGGAAGACATGCAACAGGGCATCGGAGGACCTCCCGGGAAAATCGGTCAGCCCTTTCCTTATTTCAGATTTCCGTGTCCGGTTCAAGGCCCGCCGCTCAGCCGCCGAGCGCGCGGTCGAGTTCGGCGCAGGCGAGGCGCAGCCCCGTGCGGGCTTCCTCGAGCAGCGCTTCGGCCTCGGCGGCGGCGGCTTGCGCCTCGGCGAGTTTCAACGGCGGCGCGACGCCCGTCTCTACGGCGTCCGCGGCGATGCGGAGAGCTTCGCGCCTTGCCTCGAGCGCCCGTTCGGCGACCCGCACGAGGTCCTCGAAGCGCTCCACCTTGCGGCGGGCCTTTTCGACGTCGATCTGCACGCGATGGCGCACGCGCCGGAGGTTCTCTTCCGCCTGCTCAAGCTGCGCGCGGCGCTCGCCGACCTGCGCCCGCTTCCTGCCCCCATCGAAAATGTCCCAGCTCATGCGAGCGCCAACAGCGGCGTTCGAGGAGGGCAGGAAGGGCACGCCGCGCTGCTGCGCGTGCGTGGCGAACAGAGCGATGTCGGGGATGAACTCCGCCTGGGCGGCTCTCACGCCGCGGCGCGCCTTCTCCACCGCCGCCTCCGCCGCCTTGACCTCGGGATTCTGCGCCAGAGCGCGGGGCACCAGGGCGCCGGCAGGCTCCACTGGCGGCGCCTCCCAGGGGGAGGCAACCAGCTCGAGATCCGTGCCCGGTTCGGCGCCGATCAGATCGGCGAGTTCAGCCAGCACATCCGCGCGCTGAAGCTCCAGCTGCAGCAGCGCGTTTTTCGCTTCCAGCAGCCGCGCGTCCGCCTCCATCCGCTTCACGTCCAGCGCCGCGCCGGACTCGACGGCGTTGGCCGCATCCACGCGCGCCGCCTCGGCTGCGGCGGCCTTTCGCCGGGCCGCCTCGATGCGTTTCTCAAGAATCAAGGCGCCAAGGTAAGCCTCCTGCACCTTGAGGACGATCTCGTTTTCCGCGCGGCGGGCTTCTTCCTGTGTAATGCGGACGTCCTGTCCTGCGGCGCGCGCGCCCGCGTGGATGCGAATCAGCTGCGTCAGGGGCTGCGCGACGGTGGTCATGGAGAGGCCGAAGGTGTTGGCGCCCTGCAGGAGGCGCAGGTCTTCGGAAGGAACGGGTCCGAGCTGTGGCAGCACGCCCAGAAATCCGCGCGGAATGGCGACGTTCTGCAGCTGGCTGTTGTAGAGCAGGCTCGACTCGTTCGACAGGCGCGGCAGCGCATTGGCCCGCACGGCATCGCGTTTTCTCTCTGATTCGCGAATGCGGAGGCGCTGGATCTTCAGGATGGAATTCTGCTGCTTCGCCATGGCCAGAGCCTCCTCGAGCGTCACCCGCCGGGGCTCCGCGCGAAGTCCTGACGGGAGCGCGAGAAGCAGCAGGACAGGCACGGCAGCGGCGGGACGCCACCTCGAGGCGCGGGTCTTGGCCACCACGAACAGCACGGGCACAACGACCAGGGTGAAGAACATGGAGCAGATGAGCCCCACGGCGATGACGCTTGCCAGAGGCGACCAGAGGCTCGAGCCGCTGAGGATCATCGGGAGGACGCCGACGGCGGCGGCGGCGGTGGTGAGAAAGATGGGGCGCAGGCGGCGCTCGCCGGCTTCGAGCGCGGCGGTTTCCAGCGGCGCTCCGGCGCGCCGCCGCTCGTGGATGTAGTCGACCAGGATAATGGCGTTCCTGACGACGACCCCCGACAGGCTGATGACGCCCATGAAGGCGGTGAAGCTGAAGGGATTGCCGGTGAGCAGGAGCCCGAAGACGGCGCCGGGCAGCGCCAGCGGGATGGACATCATGACCACCAGCGTGTCGACGGGCGAGCGGAACTGGAACAGCAGAACAAGGAAAATCAGCAGAATGCTCAGAGCCAGCACGACGTGCATCTCCCCGAAGGTTTCTTTTTGCCCCTCGATTTCGCCGCCGTACTCGATGCGGAATCCGTCCGGCAGCGGCAGGCGGGCGATTTCCGGTTCCACGTGATGGAGGATCTGCGAGGGAAGGGCGTCCGCGGCGGGGATCGCCATCACGGTGAGGGTGCGCAAGCCATTGCGGCGCACGATGCGCGCCGGGCGCCAGACGGGCTCGACACGCGCCACGCTGCGCAGGGGCACGCGCGCGCCGGTGAGAGTGCTGACGACGTAGGCGTCCTCGACGTCCTCGAAGCGCTGCCGGTATTGCTCTTCGAGCCGCAGCACGACGGGGATGTCGCGGTCGCCCTCCCAGAAGACAGTGACGGGCAGCCCGCTGAAGCCGCCCGCCATCTGAAGGGCGAGGGAAGCGTGGCTGAAGCCGAGGCGGTTGGCGATTTCCTCGTCGACGCCGAGTTCGAGTTCGGGCGCGTCCTGGTGGAAGTCGTCGAAGACGTACTCGGCGCCGGGTGTGCGGCGCAGGAGCGCCTGCACCGCTTCGCCGGTCTCGCGCAGCCGGCGCAGGTTGTCTTCCCCGTCCAGCGGCGAGATGATGCGCACCTCGACAGGCGCCTTCATGACGGTGCCCTGTTCGAGCTCGCGCACCAGCGCCAAGGCTTCCGGAACCACTTTTTTCAGCTCGCGGCGCAACCGGAAGACAAGGTCGGGCGTGGATTCCGCGCTCTGCGTGTTGACGACGAGCTGCGCGTAGTTCGGGGCAGGGAATTCGGGATCGACGTTGTAGTAAAAGCGCGGCGCGGAGTCGCCGGCGAAGGCGGCGAAGCTGGTCACCTCGGGATCGCGGCGCAGGTGCTGCTCGACGCGGCGCACAACCGAGTCCGTCTGCTCGAGGCGCGTGCCTTCCGGCAGCCAGAGGTGAATGACGAACTGGTTGCGCTCGGCGGTGGGGAAGAAGCGCTCGGGCACGGCGGCGCGCAGCAGGACGATGCCGAACACGAAGACGGCGGCGCCGCCGGCAAGCGTGAACGCCTTGCGGCGCATGGCGGCATGGATCACGCGGTGGTAGCTCGACTGCATGAAGTCGATGGCGTTGAAGCGGCGCTTGCGCGAATCCGCCCCGGGCGGATGCAGCCCCTGGCGGATGAAGAAGCGGCACAGCCACGGCGTGACCAGCATAGCGACGGCGTAGGAGCAGGAGAGGGCGACGGCTACGGCGACAGGCAGCGCCTGGATGAACTCGCCGACGGCGCCGCTGATGATCAGCATGGGGAGGAAGGCGGCGATGATGGTGAGCGTGGCGGTGAGCACGGGCAGCCAGAGTTCGGTGGCGCAGCGCCACGCGGCTTCCATGCGGGGCGTGCCGCGGTCGAGGTGTTCGACGTAGTTGTCGGCGATGACGATGGCGTCGTCGACCACCATGCCGAGGACCACGATGAGAGCGGAGATCGACACCTGGTGGAGTTCCACGCCGATGGCGTGGAGCAGGGAGAAGGTGGCGGCGACAGTGACGGGGATGGCAAGGCTCGCGATGAGCGCCACGCGGAAGGGCAGCAAGAGGATGGTGACCAGAATGACGGCGGCGATGGCGATGCCGAACTCCCGGATGAAGTGGGTGATGCGGCGTTCGACGACGGCGGGCTGGTCGGCGAGGATGTCGATGTGGAGGTCGGGCGGAAGGGCGGCGCGCGCGTTTTCAAGCCTTGCGCGAAGGGCGCGGCCGAACTCGACGATGTTGTAGCCCTCCTGCATCTCGACGCTGACGAGCACCGCCGGCTCGCCGTTGAAGCGGACCAGCGAGCGCGGCTCGCCCTCGACGCGCTCGACGCGCGCAAGATCGCCGAGATAGACAGGCTGGCCGGCAGGCGAGACGTCGATCATCACGCGGCGGATCTCGTCGACGTCCTGGAACAGCCCCGAGGCGCGCAGCGGCTGGGCCGAGGCGCCGGTCTTCAGCTCGCCGCCCCACTGGACGGCGTTGCGGCCGCGCAGCGCCTGGATCACCTTCATGGGAGACAGCGCGTACTGCGCGACGCGCTCCATCGAAGAGGTGATGCGGATCTCCTCCTTCTGCTCGCCGATGCGTTTCAGCTTGGCCACTTCGCGCAGAGCGCGGAACTCGTCCTCGAGGCGCCGGGCGTGCTCCTTCAGCTCGGTGTAGCTGTAACGGCTGCCGTGCACGGCCACCAGAAGCGCCACCGTGTCGCCGAAATCATCGCGTACCACCGGCCCCTGCACGCCTTCGGGCAGCTCGCTCAGCCTGAGTTCGATCAGCGCGTGGCGGAGCCTCGACCAGAACACGTCCGGCTGCTTGACGTGGTCTTCCAGCTCGACATGCACCACGCACAGGCCGCTGCGGCTCGCCGACCAGGTCTTTGCCTTGCGGACTTCTTCAAAGCGGAACAGGCGGTCCTCGATTTTGCGGGTCACCTGTTTCTCGACCTGCTCGGCGGTGGCTCCCGGATAGGAGGCGACGACCAGGCCCGCGCGGATGGTGATCTTCGGGTCCTCGCGGCGAGGCATGGTAATGAGGGAAGTGATTCCCGCGGCCAGCACCGCGGCGGTGAGCAGGAGCGTCACCTGCGGGTAGCGAAGCGCGGACTTCACCGGGTTCATCGAAGCACCTCCGCCTCGACGCGCATCCCGTCTTTCACCTTGTGCTGCCCGCCCACGACCACGAGGTCGCTGTCCTCGAGCCCTTCGGCGATCTCCACTTCGCGGCCGGCGCCGCGGCCCGCGCGCACACGGCGCGCATGGATGCGGCCGCTTTGCGGCGAGTAGACGTAAACATGGGTGACCCCCTGGGGGTCGCGCCACACGGCCTCCGCGGGGACCGTGCGCACCTCCACACGCGCACCGGCGTCGATCTCGGCTTCGGCGATCATCCCGGCGCGCAGCTCCAGGGCAGGATTCGGCGCCAGCAGACGCACCGGAAAGGTTCGCGACTGCGGCTCGGCGGCGAAGCCCACGAGTTCGACCCTGGCCGCGAACTCGCGCCCGCCGAGCGATGGAATCCTCACCCGTGCCGCCTGCCCGATCCGGACTCTTCCGATCTCCGCTTCCGGCACGCCCACCCGCACCCGCGCCGGGTTCAGCTTCATGAGGGCGACGACCGGCATTCCCGCGGAGATCATCTCGCCCGTGTCGGCCAGGCGCCGCGCCACGACGCCCGCCACCGGCGCGCGCAGCCGCGTGTCTTCGAGCCGCTCCCGGTTCAGGCGCGCGGCGGCCTCCGCCTGACGCGCCCTGGCCTCGGCGGCCTCTCGGTCTTCGCGCCGCGCGCCTTCCTGCGCCTCTTCATACCGGGCGCGGGCCACGCGCCACTGCGCTTCGATCTTGCGGAAATCGTTCGGCGCCAGGCTCTTCCTCTCGAACAGGATCTTCATGCGGCGGTATTCGTCGTCGGCTTGTTCGAAGGCCGCCCGCGCCTGCTCCAGTTCCTGCGCCCGCGCGCCGGCGCGCGCCTTTTCGGCCAACGCGCGCGCCGCTTCGGCTTCGCGTTCGGCCACCTCCGTGCCGAGCTGATAGTCGGCGGGATCGAGTTCCGCAAGGAGCTGGCCCTGGGCCACCGCCTGGCCTTCCTCCACCAGCACTCTGCGGATGCGTCCCCCTACCTGAAAGCCGACCTCCGAGCTCTCGTAAGGCTCCACATTGCCGCCCACGCGGACCACTTCCGTACGCTCGGTTCGCGCCGGCTGGCGCACCTGCACCGTTTCCACCGGCTCTTGCGCCGCCTGCTTGCGGGCGCATCCGGCCAATGCGAGCACGCACGCCAGGAGCCATGTCCAGCCAGCCTGATTCCGCATCGAAGAGGACCTCCCTGTCCACTATCTTGTCACAGTTCTCCTGATTTGTCACCCATCAGTGACAACAGGAATGAACAATGAGTTACGGCTGGGAGCGGCCCCCGGCGGCGGCTCAGGGGAGCAGTTCGGCCACCTCGGCGGCGTCGTCGGGCGAGATGTAGAAGTGGGGCGAGAGGCGGAGCCAGCCCTGGCGCGGTGCGGCGACGATGCCGGAGTCGCGCAGGCGCAACCAGAGCCAGCGCGAGTCGATGCCATCCTTGCGGATGGAGACGATTCCGGCGCCGGATTCCGGGGTGCGTGGGGCGAGCACTTGATACCCCTTTTCCTGGGCCCACTGGGCGAGCAGGTCGCCGAGGAACTGCACATGGGGGGCGATGCGTTCAATGCCGGCTTCCAGCAGGAGTTCGAGGGAAGCGCGGAGTCCGAAGCAGCCGATGACGTTGAGGGTGCCGGGCTCGTAGCGGCCGGCGTCGCGGCGGAGGGTCATGTCGCGGGAGGCGTAGTCCTGCCAGCCGGCGACGTTGGTCCAGCCGAACTCGACCGGTTCGATCGCGTCCTGCCAGTCTTGCTGGATGTAGAGGATGCCGCAGCCCTCCGGGCCGAGGAGCCACTTGTGGCCGTCGGCGGCGAGGGCGTGGATGCGGGCCTTGCGGACGTCGAGGGGAAACGCGCCGAGCCCCTGAATGGCATCAACGAAGAAGAAGACGCCGTGGCGCGAGCAGATTTCGCCGATGACCTCAAGGTTGGCGCGGTAGCCGCTGAGATATTGGACGAAGCTGATGGAGAGGAGGCGCGCGCCACGGGCGGCGCGGTCGATCTCCTCGAGAGGGGCGGTGCAGCTGAGCCACTCGACGCGGACGCCCTTCCACTGTTCCAGCTTCTTCCAGATGTAGAAGTTGGCGGGGAACTCCTCGTGGAAGGCGACGATCTTGTCGCCCGGGCGCCAATCGAGCCCGAGGGCGACAGTGGCGATGCCCTCGCTGGTGTTCTTGACGGTGGCGATCTCGGACGGGTCGGCGTTGAGCAGGCGGGCGGCGGCGCGTTTGACGCCTTCGACGGCGTCCATCCATTCCGGGTAGTGGAGCGCGCCGTAATCGAGCGCGTCCTGCGCCATGCGCTGCATGGCTTCGGCGCCGCGGCGGGGCAGGGGGGCGACGGCGGCATGGTTCATGTAGATCAGGTTTTGCGTGACCGGGAACTCGCCGCGCCAGGCTCGCCAGATCTCTTGCGTCTGCGGATTCTCGTAACCCATCCATTTCAATGTACGTTAGTCTTAAGTGAGGGGACGGGCCCATGAAAAGCAGGATTCTGGCCGCGGTTTTGGCGCTGGCGGTGGCAGGCTTCGCACCGCCGGTGCGCGCGCAGCAAACCTCCGATCAGCCTTCGGACCAGAAGCAGCAGAAGCAGAAGCAGAAGGTCATCAAGGACAAGAAGAAAGACCCGGACGCCATCGGCGAGCGGGATGTCGGCAAGGGGTTGAACTGGTACTCGATCGAGAAAGAGATCGCGATGGGGAAGTCCTACGCGATGGAGATCGAGCGCATGGCGAAAATCGTGGACGACCCGATCATCGCCGAGTACGTGAACCGTGTGGGCCAGAACCTGGTGCGGAACTCCGACTGCAAGGTTCCGGTGACGATCAAAGTGATCGACACCGAAGAGCCCAACGCCATGGCTCTGCCGGGCGGGTTCTTCTATGTGAACACCGGCCTGCTCACGCTGGCGGAGAACGAGTCCGAGCTGGCCGGCGTGATGGGGCATGAGATCGCGCACATCGCGGCGCGGCACGGGACGCGGCAGGCGACGCGCGGCAGCCTGGCCAACCTGGCCACCATCCCGCTGATCTTCATGGGTGGGTGGACGGGGTTCGGCATCCGGCAGGCGGCGTCGGTGGCAATTCCGCTGGGGTTCCTCTCCTTCTCGCGCGCATTCGAGCGGGAGGCGGATCTGCTCGGGCTTCAGTACATGTACAAGGCCGGCTACGACCCGAACGGTTTTGTGGATTTCTTCGAGCGGCTGGAGTCGCTGGAGAAGCGCAAGCCGGGGACGATCTCCAGGGCCTTCCGCAGCCACCCGCCGACGGCGGACCGGATCGAGGAGGCGCAGAAGAACATCAGCGAGCTGTTGCGGGAGCGGCCCGAGTATGTGATCACCACGTCGGAGTTTGAAGAGGTGAAGGAGCGGATCATCGCGATGAGCAACCGGCGCAAGCTCGGGCCGAACGAGGATCCGAACCGTCCGACGCTGAAGCGCGCTCCCGGAGCAGGCACGGAGCCTGTGGAAGGCGACAAGAAGAAGACCGAGGATCCCGACGAGCGGCCGACGCTGAAGCGCCGGAACTGACGCGGCGTTGAAAGTGCCCCGATCGCATTGCGGCCGCCGCCCGGCGCAATGAAGCCGGGCGGCGGTTGCTGTTTCCGGCCGCGGAAGAGCCGGAAAAGGCTGCCGGCGCGGAGTGCGGATCAGCGCGGGGTAATGAGTCCGCCGAGCTTGTCCTCTTCGCCGCCCGCAGGGCGCGGGAAGAGCGTGGACCAGGCTTCGGGGTATTTCAGTCCGGAGCCGGTGTTGAAGATCACGACGCGATCCGAAGGGCGGAGAAAGCCGTTTTGGAGAAGGCGTTCGAGGGCGGCGAAGCAGGCGGCGCCCTCCGGGCACGGGTAGATGCCTTCGTGGGCGGCGACGCGGGCGCCGGCCTGAAGGGCGTGGCGGTCCTCGACGGCGACGCAGGTTCCGCCGCTGGCGCGTACGGCCTGAAGGATGAGGAAATCGCCGAGCGGTTTCGGGACGCGTAATCCGGAGGAAATGGTCCGGGCATTTTGCCAGAATTCCGCGCGCTCTTTTCCTTCTTCAAAGGCCTTGACCACGGGGGCGCAGCCGGCGGCCTGCACGGCGATCATCTTCGGGCGTTCGGGGCCGATCCAGCCGAGGGCCTGCATTTCGTCGAAAGCTTTCCACATGCCAATGAGGCCGACGCCTCCTCCAGTGGGATAGAAGATGGCGTCCGGCAGCCGCCACTGGAGTTGCTCGGCCACTTCGTAGCCCATCGTTTTCTTGCCCTCGACGCGGTAGGGCTCCTTGAGGGTGTTGATTTCGAACCAGTCGCCGCGGGCGGCGCCTTCGGCGACGATGCGGCCGCAGTCGCTGATGAGTCCGTCGACGAGGGTGACGCGGGCGCCGTAGGCGAGGCATTCGAGGTAATTGGCGTTGGGCACGTCGCGGGGCATGAAAATGTGCGCCTCGATGCCCGCGGCGGCGGCGTAAGCGGCGGCGGAGGAAGCAGCGTTGCCGGCGCTGCCGATGGCGACGCGGCGCACGCCGAGTTCGCGGCACATGGAGATGCAGCAGGCGAGGCCGCGTGCCTTGAAGGAGGCCGTGGGGTTCAGCCCCTCGTCCTTGATCCAGATGCATTCGGCGCCCAGGGAGGCTTCATAGCGGCGGGCGCGCACCATGGGCGTCCATCCCTCCCCGAGAGTCACGAGCGAGGAGGGGTTGGCGACGGGCAGCACCGGCGCGTAGCGCCACATGGAGGAGGGGGAAGAGGCGAGCCATTCCCGGCTCCAGTTGCGGCGGGCGGATTCGAGGTCATAGCGGACCAGCAAGGGTCCGCCGCAGGCGCAGAGGTTCCAGGCGCGGCCGGCATCGTGGCGGGCGCCGCACAGGCTGCATTCCAGGTGCGTGAGCGTGGTCATTCCTCTTGCAGCATAGCGCCCGCGCAAGCGGCGCAACGCGGGCGCACGCCGGGCGCATGGCGGGTGGAGGGATTACAATAGCGGGTGGCATGGCGAAAGGCGATTCGTTCGAGCTCGAATGCCCCTGCTGCGGGGCGGCGCTGAAGATCAACCCGGCGCTGAAAGCCGTGATCAGCTACAAGGAGAAGCCGCGGCCGAAGACGATCGGCGACATCCAGGAAGGGCTGAGCCTGGTGAAAGAGGCGGAGAAAAAGAGGGAAGAGGCGTTCCAGAAATCCTTCGAACAGATGAAGACGTCGAAAGACGTTCTGGCGGCGAAATTCGACGAATTGCTGAAAAAAGCAAAAGAAGAAGACCCGACGAAGCCTCCGCCGAAACCGATCGGGCTGGAATAGACGTCCAAGCGGCATGGGCAGATTTCCGGCCGCCTTTTGTTTTGCCGCTGCAATCGCGTTTCCGGCCCCCGCGATTTTCGCACGGAGTTTCTATGCTGGAGTGAAGGGCGGGGTGTTGGTGAGCTCCGCGCGGGAAACGTCGGCCGGCGGCAGCCGGGCGGGCGTCAGCGACGCATCGATGTTGTTGCGGCGGTACTCGGTGGGGCCTTCTTTCGAGTACGGGCTGCCGAAGAAGCTGCGGCTGGAAGCAGGGCTGCTCTACCGCCGCTTCGATGCGACGGACACTCTCAGGTTTGCGGGTGTCCTCACCCAGACGACGTTCTTGCGGGACAACCGCTGGGAAGTGCCGGCGGTCCTCAAACGGGAATGGACTGGCGGGGCGGCGCGCCCGTTTGCGGGCGCCGGGGGCGTATGGTCGCGGTTCTCGCGGAGTTCCCGCACACAAATCCTCTCGACAATGGGCGGCTCGCCGGAGCTCATCACGGCAGAGTGGAACGGCTCGGACAACCTGTTTGGCTGGGTGGGATCGGCGGGCGTGCGCTTCCGGCTGCCCCTCGGGGTAAAGATCACGCCGGAGCTGCGATACACGAGATGGACGGCGAAACGCTGGCTGCCCTCCCAAAATCAGGTGGATTTTTTCCTCGGTATCGGGTTTTGACCTGAGGCGGCGCGGCGCGAGGCGGCGCGGGTACACTGGAGCAGGAACCATGAAGGGCATCTGTGTGGCAGTGGTGCTTGGGCTTGCTCTTGCCGGGTGCGGGCGGAGGACGACATCCCCGCAGGACTTTGGCGCATTGACGGAAGAGTTCGTACATTCGACGCTGGCGCTGTCGCCGGTGGCGGCGACGGCGGCGGGCTACCACCGGCACAACGGAGTTCTGCTGGACGAGCGCCTGGACGACGTGTCGGCGGCGGGCATGGAAGCGCGGCGGAAGCACTGGCAGGAGTGGCTGGACCGGCTCGGACGGATCGACGAGGCGGGACTGGACGAACAAGCGCGCGCGGATCTGGGCTTGATGAAGAACCTGTGCGAGGCGGCCCTGTTCGAGCACCACACGGAGCAGAACTGGAGGAAGAATCCCACTTACTATGTGGAGCTGCTCGGGACAGCCCTGTTCACGCCGTATTCGCTGGAGTATGCGCCGGCCGGGGATCGCTGGCGCCATGTGATTGCGCGGCTGGAGGCGGCGCCGGCGTTTCTGGAGGCGGCGCGGGGCAATCTGGTGTCGTCGAATCCGGTCTGGACGCAGACGGCGGTGGAGGAGAACGAAGGGACGCTCGATCTGATCGAGAAGGAGTTTCCGGCGAAGGTTCCGGAGGCGCTGCGGGAGCGGTATCAGCAGGCAGCAGGACGGGCGGCGGAGGCGATGCGGGGGTTCAACGCGCACCTGAAGACGCTGCCGGATGCCGGACCGGAAGGCTGGCGGCTGGGCAAGGAGAAATATGCGCGGAAATTCGATCTGGCTTTCTGCGGGCTCGCCGCGCCGGAGCAATTGTTGAAAGAGGCGGAGGCGGCGATCACGGACCTGCGGCGGCATATGTTCAAAGTGGCGCTGCCGCTGCATTCGAAATACTATCCGGCGCACCGGGATCCGGTGGACCTGAACCTGATCGTGGGCGAGGTGCTGGAGAAGATCGCGCAGAAGCATTCGAAGCCGGAGCGTTATTTTGCGGATGCGCAGCGAACGCTGGAGGAGGCGAGGGAGTTTCTGAAGAGCAAGGCGGACCGGATCGTGGCGCTGCCGCCGAACGACAACCTCCAGCTGATCGAGACGCCGCCGTTCATGCGGGGCATTTACGCGGTGGGCGGCTTCAACCCCGCGCCCCCGTTCGAGCCGCAACTGGGCGCCTACTACTGGCTGACGCCGATTCCGAAAGACTGGCCGAAGGAGCGGGTGGAGTCGAAGCTGCGCGAGTACAACCAGTACGGGCTGCGGCTGCTGACGATTCACGAGGCGATTCCGGGCCACTGGTTGCAATTCGAGTACGCCGCGCGCGTGGAGCCGGCGCCGCGGCGGCTGTTGCGCTCGCTGTACGGAGACGGTGCGTATGTGGAGGGTTGGGCTGTTTACTCGACGGACCTGATGGTGCGCGAGGGATACCTGAACGGAGATCCTGAGCTCGAGCTGACGCACTGCAAGCAATTGCTCCGCGCCATCGCCAACGCGATTCTCGACATCCGGATGCACACGATGGGAATGGCGGACGAAGAGGCGATGGAGCTGATGACAAAGCGGACGTTCCAGGAGAAGGAGGAAGCGCAGGCGAAGCTGCGGCGGGCAAAGCTGAGTTCCTGCCAGCTTCCAACCTATTTTGCGGGCTTCCAGGCGTGGCAGAGGCTGCGGGCGGCGGCCGAGAAGCAGGCGGGAGCGCAGTTCCGTCCGGGAGAATTCCACAGGAGCGCTCTGGCGCTCGGCGCGCTGCCGGTGCCGGCGGCGGCGAAGATCCTGGGCATTTCGCTCGAGGAGGGCGCGCCGGCGGCGGGCGGACGGCAGTGAGGCGCGCCGCTCAGGGCTTTCCCTGAGGGCGGGAAGGGGCCGGTGCCCGACTCAGGAGATCCGTGGATTGCAGATCGCGGCGGACTCATGGAACAATCGGGGCAGGAGGCGGCTGCGGCGGCCGAACATGTGGAAGCACCTCTTGTACTGGGCCCGTGATCTGGTTCTGGCGGTGTTCATCGCGCTGGTGGTGATTCTGTTCCTCTACCAGCCTGTGAAAGTGGAGGGCACATCCATGCTGCCTACGCTGGAGGACCAGGAGCGGGTGTTCATCAACAAGTTCGTCTACCGGCTGGGGCTCGAGAAGATCCAGAGAGGGGACACGGTGGTGTTCTGGTTCCCAGGAGATCCATCCAAGAGTTACATCAAGCGGGTGATCGGGCTGCCGGGGGACCGGGTGGAGGTGCGCGCCGGGTTCGTCTTCGTGAACGGCTATCCGATCAGCGAGCCCTACGTGCCGGAGGATTACCGCGACAGGTCGAGCATGGCGGAAGTGGTGGTGCCGGAGGGCCACTATTTTGTGATGGGCGACCACCGTTCGTCCAGCAACGACAGCCGCCACTGGGGTCCGCTGCCGGCGCGGGCGATTTACGGCAAGGCGGTGTTCGCCTACTGGCCGCTGGAGCGGCTCGGCATCGTGCAATAGCGAGGCCCGAGCGCTTCCCCCTTTTCTCCTTTTCGCGATTTTCGCGAAAAATCCGGCCGTTTTCCGATTGACAGTGCGGAAAATCTGTCTTCCAATGGCAGAAGACCGTTCCTGTGCGGGGACGCCGCGCGCCCTCGCCGGGAGAGGGGCCGAAAAGAAGGAGGAACCGCCATGGCAAGTCGCGCAACGCATGCGCCCGCCGAGAACGACCATCTGACGCGCGCCTTCACGGGCGCGAAGCTGGTCCCGGAGAAATACCGCGCGACGGACAAGTATCTGGACATCGTGCAGTGGAACCTGGAATGGTTCGGCGCCTCGAAATCGCGGGCGCGGGACCAGAAGAGGTTCCAGCTGATTTTCGAAGTGCTGGAGGCGCTGAACGCCGACCTGTTCGTGTTCCAGGAGGTGGTGGGGAGGACGGAGACGCAGGCGGGCGCGCTGGACGGGATCGCGGAGGCGCTGACTTCCGCCAATGCAGGCGACTACCGGGTGGAGTACGGCAAGGCGGGCGGCGAGCAGAGGATCGCGATGATGTGGGACCGCGACTATATACGCTCGAAGATCCTTCCGGAGGACCTGTTCGATAGGGGCGCACACCGCACGCGCGATGGCAAGGACGCCTTCGCCACGCGGGCGCCGGTGTTCGCCTACTTCGCCGCGCGCGAGGATGCGCTGGAGCCGCACGGGGGCACGAAGACGTTCGACTTCCAGATCCTGGGCGTTCATCTGAAAGCGATGGCGGAGGGGCATGAGCAGCGGCTGAAATCGGCGGAGGTGTTGAGCGAGTGGCTGGCCAACGAAGCGCCCCGTACGGACTCCGACGCGGTGATTCTGGGCGACTGGAACGCGCCGCCGGACGACGCTTGCTGGAAGCCGTTCCATGACATGGAGGAGGAAGCCGGAGGGAAGGTGAAGTTCCGGGAGATCAATGACCCGAGCGACTTCTCCTACCTCTGGCTGCGGAACCGCAGCGACCAATTCCTTTCGAGGATCGACCTGACGGCGATGACGCTTTCCTCATTCCGGCAGGTGGAAGGGACGGCTGCGCGGGTGGTGCTGTGGAAACCGGTGGAGGAGATCCTGGCGCGGGCGGGGAATCTCAAGTCGGCTGAGGCGGTGCGGATGCTGAAAGAACTGAAAGAGGCGGTGAGCGATCACCTGCCGGTGATCTCGCGGTTTTACTGGACCGACGGCCCGGACGCCTGAGCGCGGGCGGCGCGGAGCCGCCGCACGAATCTCAGCCCGGCGAGAAAAAT
>Ga0209018_1000521_pt1 | contig 35062 bp, 32 predicted proteins | sample YNPBryBLVA2012_FD_185814 | JGI IMG/M metagenome (GOLD analysis project Ga0209018, IMG submission 185814) | Anoxygenic and chlorotrophic microbial mat microbial communities from Yellowstone National Park, USA - YNP Bryant BLVA 2012 (SPAdes)... ...
CTAGACGCCCGTCCAGCGGTTGCAGGCCTCGATCACCGCCCGCGCCTCGCCGTCGTTCAGATAGGGGTGGATGGGCAGGCTCGCCTGGCGGCGGCAGAAGAGGCGCGCGGGCTCCGGGTCTCCCGCGAGTTCGTGCGGCGCGCCGCGCATGGCCGGCTGATCAAACAAAGGCAGCGGGTAATGTTCCGCCGTCTGCACGCCGCAGGCAGCCATGTGGCAGCGGAAGGACTCCTTGGCGCCGTCGGGGACAAGGACCGGGAACAGGTGCCAGACGGATTCCGAGCCGGGTGGCGGCGCGGGAATTTCGATCTGCGGGTGCCGGATCCCTTCGATGTAGGCGCGGGCAATTTCGCGCCGCCGCGCCGTCCACCGCTTGAGGCGCGGCAGGCCCGCCTCCAGCAGAAACGCGGCCTGAAGCTCGTCGAGCCGGCTGTTGAGCCCGATGGCAACGTGGCGGTACTTGCCCTGCTGCCCGTAGTCGCGCAGGCAGCGCGCGGCGGCGGCGATGTCGGCATCGTTGGTCAGCACCGCTCCTCCGTCGCCCATGGCGCCGAGGTTCTTCGTGGGATAGAAACTGGTGGCGGCTGCCGCTCCCGCCGTGCCGCAGGAGCGGGCGCGCGAGCGCGCCAGGACCGACTGCGCGCAATCCTCCACGATCCGCACACCGCGCCGCGCGATGCGCTCCAGCTTGTCCATCTCCAGACAGAGCCCGTAGAGATGCACCGGCACGAAGAAACGCAAGGACGGGTCGCGCTCCAGCAGCTCCTCGCAGGCGTCGAGATCGGCGAGCCCGTTCTTCGAGCAGGGGGCGAAGACAGGGATTGCGCCCGCGCGCAGCACCGCCAGCGCGGTGGCGAAGGCGGAGACGGGCGCCACCAGGACGCGCTCGCCGGGGCGGCAACCCGCGGCGCGGAGGCCGATTTCGAGCGCATCGAGGCCGCTGGCCACTCCGACGGCCTCGCGCAGGCCCCACAACTCCGCCAGCCGCCGCTCGAAATCTCCGACCTCGCGGCCCAGAATGTACCAGCCGGAGGCGCCGGCGCGGTCCAGCGCGCGGTGGAAGTCGGACGCCGTTTCGTCCCACTGCCGGCGAAAATCATTCATGAGGATCATGACGCATGGCCGCGTGACAGGGACAGGAATTCCGTGTAATCACGAATGTAATCCGCAGGATCGTAGTGATCCGAAGCCAGCACCAGGAGCACAGCGTCGGGCGTGTACTTGTATTGCACACCCCAGATCATGGGGGGGATATAAAGGCCGAAATTCGGGCGGTCGAGAATGAATTCCTCCCGGTTTTCTCCGTCGTCGGCGACGAAATGGCAGCTCCCGTGGACGCAAACCAGAAACTGGTGCAGGGTGCGGTGGGCGTGCTCGCCGCGGATTTTCTGGTCCGCGACGCCAAAGACGAGGAAGAAACGCCGGATTTCGAACGGCACCTGCCGCGCGGTCTCGCCGATGGCGAGGTTCCCGCGAAGGTCCTCCACCAGGGGGAGGAAGTGGAAAGTGACCCCGCGGACTCGCGTGGCTACGGCGCCGGGTTGCTCCGGAGGTGCAGCCATGGGGGCGGGCGGGCGCCGGGGGGTCAGTCCGGCGTAGCCCGTGATGCGCGCGGGATTGCCTGCCACCACGGCGTCGGCGGGCACGCTCCGCGTCACTACGGCGCCGGCGCCCACGACCGCCCGCGGCCCAACAGTGACGCCGGCCACGATCGTCGCATTGGCGCCGATGGCAGCGCCTTTCCCGATGCGCGTGGGCTGGCTCTCCTGGCCACCGGCCGGCGAAGAGCTGCTCATGGTCACCACCTGCGGCCCCAGCACGGCGCCGTCCTCCACGACCACGCCGCCGGCCACGCGGCAGCCATCGTGCAGCACCACGTCGTCGCCGACAACGGCGCCGGAGCAGACACAGACGTGGTCGCGGATCTGGCATCGCTTGCCGATTCGCGCTCCGGCCGAGATCCGGCTGAACGCCCCGACGCAGGTGCCCGCGCCGATCTCCTCGGCTTCCACCAGGCTGGCCGGGTGGAGGCGAATCCCCGTTTCACCCATGGCTGCCAGTATAGCCACGGTGGAGGCTGGATTCCCGGATCCGGCGGTGATAGGTTGAAATCAACTGCCTTGCAGGAGGTGAGTCATGGCGCGACGAAACTGGCTGGCCATGGCGGCAGAGGAGGCGGCAAGGAGGATCCTGGCGCGCTCGGGCGACCCGCCGGTGCGCATCGTTCTCCCCACAGGGGTTGCGGTGGAACCTCGCGGCGCGCAGCCGCGCTTTACGCTCTCGATCCGCACATGGCGCGCGCTGGCGGCCATGCTGATCGATCCGGAGTCGGGATTTGCGGAAAACTACGCTTCAGGCGCGGCCGAAGTGGACGGACCTCTGGCGGGGTTCTGCGACGAGATCTACCGGTGCTGCCCGTGGCCGCGCTCCGGCCGCGGCGTGGCAGGGCTGCTGTCGCGGTATCTCGACTGGACGCAAAGCCGCTCGGTGCGCGGCGCGAAGGCCAACATCCACCGACATTACGATCTTGGCAACGAGTTCTACCGGCTGTGGCTCGACGAGGAGATGCTTTACACTTGCGCCTTCTTCCCGCGCGAGGACGCAACGCTTGAGGAGGCCCAGCAAGCGAAGATGGAGCGCGTGGCGCGAAAGCTCGCTCTGCAACAGGACGAGCGCGTGGCCGAGGCCGGTTGCGGCTGGGGCGCCTTCGCGCTCTATATCGCGCGGCATTACGGCTGCCGCGTCCGGGCGTTCAACATCAGCGAGGAGCAGATTGCGTGGGCGCGGCGCCGGGCGCGCGAGCTGGGGCTCGAGGGCCGGGTGGAGTTCGTGCTGGACGATTACCGCAACATCACTGGCTCCTACGATGTCTTCGCCTCCATCGGGATGCTCGAGCACGTGGGCAAGGACCATTACCGTGAGCTCGGAGAGGTGATCCGCCGCACCATCGGGGACCGCGGCCGCGGGCTGCTGCACTTTATCGGGCGCTCCAGTCCGGCCCCGCTGAGCGCGTGGATCCGCAAGCGCATCTTCCCCGGCGCTTACGCGCCCGCGCTCAGCGAGATGCTTCCTTTGCTGGAGGCGGGCGACTACCGGGTAGCGGATGTCGAGAACCTCCGCTCCCACTACGCGCGCACGCTGCGCTGCTGGCGCGAGCGGTTCGAAGCGGCCGGGCCGCAGGTGCGCCGGATGTTCAGCGAGGAGTTCGCCCGGGCCTGGAAGCTCTATCTGGCCGGCTCGGAAGCGGCCTTCCACAGCGGTTCGCTGCAGCTTTATCAGGTGCTGTTCGCGGGGCCGCGGTGCACGCGGGCGCTGTGGACGCGCGAAGGCGAGCAGCAGGCGCAACTGCGCGCGGCGGGCGGCGCATGAGCTCCTATGATGCGATCATTATCGGCGGCGGTCCCGCCGGCTCGGCGTGCGCAGCGCGGCTCAGAAAGGGTGGCATGGAGGCGCTGGTGGTGGACCGCGCCCTGTTTCCGCGCGACAAGCCCTGCGCCGGCTGGATCACGCCGCAAGTGCTCGAGCGGCTGGATCTCGCGCCGGAGCAATACGCGAGGCACGGCGTCATCGCGGAGGTGCGCGCGTTCCACGTCTCGCGGCTCGGCAGCGCGCCGGTGGAGGTGTCCTACGGCTCGCCGGTGAGCCATGCCATCCGGCGGTGCGAGTTCGACAAGCACCTGCTGGAACGTTCCGGCGCGCGGGTGCGCACCGGGGCCGAAGTCGTGTCGCTGGAACGCCGCGCCGGGCGCTGGGTGGTCAACGGGGAGTGGGAGGCGCCCGTGCTGGTCGGCGCAGCGGGGCACTTTTGCCCGGTGGCGCGCATGCTGGGCGCGAAGCCTTCCGCCGAGGCGGCCGTGGCGGCGCAGGAGGCGGAGTTCGAGCTGACCGAAGAGGAAGCCGCCCGCTGCACTCTGCCCGATGGATGCGTCGATCTGTCCTTCGCCCCGGATCTGGACGGCTATGGCTGGTGCGTGCGCAAGCGCCGCTGGCTGAACGCCGGGTTCGGCACGCTGCGGCATGGACGGCTGAAGGCCCAGCTGGAACAGTATCTGGGCACTCTTCGGCGCCGCGGCGTCCTGCCGGAGGGCTGCCGGCCCGCGATGCGCGGCCACGCCTACCTGCTGCGCGGGCTCGCCCGCCGCCCCTTGTTCGCCGAGGGCGTGCTGCTGGCGGGCGACGCGGCCGGGCTGGCTTTCGACTCGAGCGGCGAGGGCATCCTGCCGGCCATCGTCTCCGGGACGCTGGCGGCAGAGGCCATTCTGGCCGCGGGGCTGCGCCCGGAGCGGCTCGACGGGGCCGCCTACGCCGCGGCCGTGGAGAAGGAACTGGGCCCGCGCGACCAGGGCAGGCGCGGCGCGTCGTGGCTCGAGCGGCTGGGCGCCAGGTTCGCTTTCCGCTCGGCGGATTTCGTGCGCCGCGAGGTGGTGGAGAAGCGCTTTCTGCGCAGAAATGGCGGATAAAAACCGCCGTTATTCAGAAAAAAGCAGGCCTTCCAGTTCGTCCAGGCACAGGTAATTCGGGATGATATAATCCGCCCCGACGGAGACCAGCCGCTGCCTTTTCCATTCGTCGACGCGCTGGCATGCCGGCTCGTCGGTGGCCACTCCCACGGCCACTCCGCCCACTGTCTTGACGTTCTCGATTTCCACGTAGCCGTCGCCAAAGGCCAGGATTTCGTCTCCCGAGCATTCGGCCCGGCTGATGATCCTTTCGATCAGAATTTTCTTGGAAAAGCTGCGGTAATCGTCCAGCGCGCCGAAAACTCCGCCGTCGAAATATCCGGCCACCTGCAACAGCTCCGCCTCGCGCCGCATGAATTCCTGGTCCGTGCCCGAGGCCAGATACAACCGCAGCCCGCGGCGCCGCAGCCTCTCCAGAAGCCGGCGCGATCCCGGCACCAGATATTTCTCCGGCGGCGCGGCCCCCGATTCCAGTTCTTCCAGCCGGTGCCGGATCCGTTCATGCAGCCTGTCGAGATACCGGTACTTGTACACCAGCGGATCCTCCGGCTTGCCGCCACGCAGCTCCACCTGCCGCGCCAGTTCGATCATCTGGTAGATGGTCTGCTTGCCGGTGAGCCGGTAAACGAACTCGCGCACCGTGCGCTCGATCTCCTCTTCGGATTCGCCGGTGCCGAGCGAGGCGAGCACCTCCACCATCATCGGCACCATGACATCGAACCAGCCGGCGCGGATCAGGGAGACAGTTCCGTCGAAATCGAACAACGCCACGCGCGCGCGGGCCGCGCTCCGGCCCGTGATCACCTCCACGCTCATGCGCCCAGCGCCTTCCGCAACGCCTTGGCGATCTCGGCGGCGTAGTCCATCATCATCTTCGGCAGCACTTCCTCGATCTGCTTGGTGAACCGCGCCTTCGGCATCGACATGCTCACCGCGGCGAACACCTCTCCGTCAGGCATCTGCACCGGCGCTCCGCAGCAGATGCCGCCGAGCACCGTCTCCTCGCGGTCCCACGCGTAGCCGCGCTCGCGCACCGCCGCCAGGTCGTCCTGAATGGCGCGGAAATCGGTCAGCGTGTTTGGCGTCAGCGCGAAAATCCCGTAGGTGTACAGAAGCCGCTGCGCCAGCTCTGGCGTCTGAAACGCCGTGATCGACTTGCCCAGCGACGAAGCGTAGGGTTGCAGGATGCCGCCCCGGTAGTTCGACATCCGGATGTGGTGCGTGCTCTCGATCACATCCACCACGCGGATCACGTCGTCGAACAGGAACGCCATCGCCACCGTCTCGCCGAGTTCGGCGTTGATTCGCGCCAGTACCGGCTGCGCGCACTGTTTCAATGCCGTCAGCCGCATCTGCTGCTTCATGGTGGGCCAGACGCGCTCGCAGTAGTAGTTCTCATGCTCGTCGCGGTGAATGTAGCCGAGCCCCTGCAGCGTGCGCAGCAGGCGCAGCGAGGACGCCTTGCCGAGCCCGATCAGGGCGGCTATATCTTTCAGCGGCATCGCCTCCTCGCGCGACGCCAGCGCTTCCACGATCATCAGCCCCTTGGCCAGCGAGCGCGATTCCGGCGCCATTGCCGTCTTCGACACAGTCTTTAAACGGCGTTTCGATTTCTGGTTTGACTGGCTCAACATCTTTGTCTACCATACAAAGTATCAATGGCCCGGTTCAGGCCGTCAGAAAGGCCTGGCGGGGCATGGGAGAACACCATTATGTCTCGAAACCCGCTGCCCGGTGGCGTGATCGCCGCAGTACTGCTGCCGCGCGATGAGGAGGGACGTCCCGAGTGGGAGGAATTCGAGCGTCTGGTGTCTTTCCTGCGCGGCTGCGGCTTGAGCGGCGTGTGCGTCAACGGCGCGACGGGCGAATACCCCCGCGCGACGCCGGAGGAGAGGCGCACCGCCGTCGCCGTGGCCCGCAATGCCATGGGCGGCCGCGGCACGGTTGTGTCGGGCGAGGGTTCCGCCTGCACCGTTTCCACCATCCGGCTTCTGCGCGAGGCCGAAGCCGCCGGCGCCGACGCCCACCTGGTGCCGCCGCCGTGCTTTTTCCGTTACAGCGAGGAGGACGTTCAGGAGTTTTACCGCGCGGTGGCTGCCGCTGCCAGCCGCCCGGTGCTCATTTACAATCTGCCCGCCTTCCTGACCGGCGTCAGTGAACACACGGTGGCAGAACTCGTGCGAAGCGAGCCCATGATCGCCGGCGTGAAGGACAGCAGCGGGAGGCTCGACATCCTGGAGCGGCTCACCGCAGAACCGGAGTTGCAGGCGCGCCGCTACATCGGCAACGACTGGATCCTCGGGGAAGTCTGCCGGCGCGGCCTCGCCGATGGCGTCATCTCGGGCGTCGCCTGCGTGTTGCCGGAATTGATCGTCTCCCTCTGGAAGGCGAGCCACGCCGGTGACGCCGTGCGTTTGGAACGGCTGGAAAGAGTCCTGGCAGAAGCTTTGGAGCACATCGACGCCTGGCCGGCCCCCATCGGACTGGAAGTGATTGCCGAGGTGCGCGGACTGAGGCGCTGCTTGCCCGCCGTGCCGTTTTCAGCCGTGCGCCGCGAGCAGGCCCTTGCGATGCGGCGATGGTTCGAACCGTGGTGGAAGAGCCTTGAAGGTCTCGTTTCCCACGGCGCGCTCATCGCGGCGCGCTGACTCTCGCTCCCCTCATTCCAAGTGACACTCTGGCTGGTGAACACCAGTTCTCTGCGTGGCCGTGAACGAAAAAAACGGGTTTCCCGCTTGTGAGGAGAAACCCGTCCACCTGCCCGTGGCAGTGGCGCCCCCCGCCGGGAGCAGGCCGGCTCCTCCTCCAGACCTGCCCCGGCCCGCCCTGGCTCGCTGGCTCATCGCCCGGGCAGCCCGCCTCCTCCTTCTCTGCCGGCCCGGTTGAGCCAACTGCGCTGAAGTTGTCCGTCAATGCTCTCTACCCTATCCACGGAAGCGCGCGGGAAACTTGGTGCGCGGAAGTGGAATTTTTCCGGCGGGAAGGCGGGATCCGCCCCGCCGGCGCGACCGTTTCAGCGCCGGCGGAAGAGCCAAAGCAGCACGGAAAACAGCAGGCTCAGCAGCAGCGACGTCATCAAGGGGAAGTAGAAGACGCTGTTCTTCCCACGGATGACGATATCGCCGGGGAGCCGGCCGAGGCGCAGGGGAAGCCTCGGGAACAGGTACAGCAGGACGCCCGCCAAAAAGAGGGCTGCGCCCAGGACCATCAGGCTGCGTCCGAGTTGCTGCATCGTGAGCGTCTTGCAGGTGCCGTGGCGGCTTCAACTTCAGGTTAGCGCGGCCGGCCGGCACGGGGGGCACAGTCCCGGCCGAGGGGGGCGGCGGAGCGGATCGCGGCCGCGAGCGTGACTTTGGGAATGCGATCCGGCGCGGCGAAAAAACAATTCCGCGCGTTCACGTTTTATGCACAGTGTTTTCACAGTATTGTCATCGCATCTTAATGAAAACAAAGCAAATAAAGTTTCGCGATCCGGCCCGGAAAAGAGCCGATTTCTATTGACACGATTCGGCTTCTGGTGCATAGTGGAGATGGTTCCAAGAGGTTCACGGAACAGCGAGCCGAAGGGAACGTAGCGAGCTGGGAACGATGATCCGGCAGTGAAACAAAAAAGCTGCCGGGGAGCGAGAGGCAATCGGGCGTTCCGGACGGCAAGCCGCCGAGGGAGCAAACCTTCCGGCGCACGTCGATCCCGAGGGGCGAAAACCCCGGAGGGGAGTGGCCAGGAGGCTGAAGCTTCCCGGGTTGGCGCTGATCCGGCGGGCAACGGGTCTTGGCCGCAGATCTCCTCGGACGTCCTCGAGGCAGGCCGGGGAGGGAGGTCAAGGCGGACCGGGTTCGCTGGTTGGCGTCATGGAGGCGAAGAGGCAGGCCAGGATCGTTGACCCCGCCGGGGCATGCCGGTAACGGCAGCGTCCATGCGGGCGAGAGAAAGGCCGCTTCGAGTTCCCGGCTTCGCGCTGGCTGAAACGCTGGCACGGCGCTCCGCTATGAAGCGGTTTCGGGCAAATCCCGGAGCCGGGGAGCGGGGAGCCGAGGGTGCCCGGTCAGCCGGAGGCGCCACGCTCAAGCCCGTCTAGACGGGCTGGGGAGTAAGCTGAATCCGCGGGTCACTTGGAACCATTTTTGCGAGCCCGCCAGGGCTGTGCGGCTCCCCGCGCAGGGTTGAGCCCGGCCTTGGCGGGCTCGTTCGCTTTTCTGCCGGGCGAATTCTGAACAACCGGCCGCCGGGGATTGCCTGCCGGTTCGTGGCTCGCCGGCCAAGAGGGCAGACAAGGCTGTTGTCGCGGGGGCTCCAAGTCCCCGAGAATCCTCCTTCCGCGGCTCAAGACCCGCAGGCGAGGAGCCGCACGGCTGCGACGGCGGTGTTTTTGCAGTTCGGATTTCCGCTTTACACGCTGTTGAAGGAAGTGCCGAGGCTCGCGCAGCACGGTTCTCTTCGCGGGGATCGAACCCGTCTGCGCCGCCTGAGGTGAGAGACACTGTCGCGGTGTGGAGCCTGCAGGTGAAGAGAAGCTCAGATCTGGTAGTCGGGTGCCGCCTCCGCAGCGGCTTCGGGAGGAAGCAGATCCGCCGCCGGCAGGGGCCGGAGAATGGGATCCAGTTCCGCCGCCGCGCCCCAGGCGGCGAACCTCAAGCCGATTCGAAGCATTACATAGAGCTGCTGCGCCACGACCAGCGCCGCCAGCGCCGCCACTCCGCCGTCCTCCAAACGGTTGGCGAGGCCAACATACAACGCTGTCGCAATCGCCTGCGAAAGGGCGAAGCAAACCCAAAGCCAGAACATCACACCCGGGTGGCGCCAGAGCAGCCGCAATGAGCCCAGGCACGCGCGCAGGCTTTGCCGGGAGTCCGATAACGCCAGCCTGACCTTGGCGAAGTCCATCGCCGTGGAGATCAGCCCGGCGGCCACGATCAAGAACACAAACCTCACATGGTTGGCCCACACCAGCGGCCTCGCTTCCAGCCCCTCGCCCCACATTGCATCGGCCCCGCGCCTCAGCTGCGCCGCCAGCACCAGCGCGGCCGCGTATGGGAGCAATGAATACACGGAAAGCCGGAGAAACGGCCAGAACTTCCTGCCTGCATTCCTCCAGAAGCTCTCCTGGCTGTAAGGCGATTCCGGCAGGGCCAACAGCGGCACCGCGCCGGCCGAAAGATACAGCGCCCCGAGCACAAGGATCAGTGCAGCCGCTCCACCCGCCAAAATGGCGGCGGCAGGAGCGCCCCGGCCCGCCTGCGCGGCGATCTCGGCCAGCCACGCGAAGTCGAACTGTTTCAGCAGTTCGTCGCCCAGCCGGGATCGGCCGAGCGACGGCACGGCGATTCCCATCCAGGGCAGCGCGGCTGCGGCCGCGCACAGCGTATGGAAGAACCAGTACAGCACCAGCATCCGCTTGCGGGCCCATGCCCGCTCGAGACCGCTCCAGAATCCGATCAGCGGCAACATTGGTGTCTCCCTCAGGCCAAAGCCGACAGCCATAGCAGCGCGTTCTGCGCCCAAAACAGGAGTTTCAGCGTCCACCGCGCGCTCAGGGCGGAGTTGTATTCCGCCTTGCGGCTGTTGTTGGCGAAGGAAAGATCCAGCTGGTACTTCCGGTGCGGGTCGATCTCGGCCCACTCGATCTCGGCCGGGCGCGTGAAGGTGAACTTCGCCCAGCGGTCGGCGCCATCCCACGCCCGCCTCTCTGCATGTCCATCGCGGAAGCGGATCACGATCTCCTGAGGCGCCACGCCGTCTTCCCGCCGTTCCACCTTCACCCACGACTCGTACACAGCCTTCTCGCCGCGTTTCTCACGCTCGCGGTCGCGCCGCCGCGCTTCCTCCACACTGATCAGTTCCTTGCGCCCTTCGCGCTCGAACAGCCCGGCAGGCGTGCCCACACGGCGGCTCCCGATCTCGGTGACCGCGTAGTCCAGCCTCCGGCTGCCGAAGACGAACTGCTCGAAGAACCAGTCCATGTTGCGCCCCGAAACCTCGTTCGCCACCTGTTGGAAGTCGCGCGAATGCGGGTGGCGGAAGCGCCAGCGCTGATGGTAGGTCCGCATGACGCGGGCCATGACCTCCTCGCCCAGCAGCTCTTCCAGCGTTCGCAGGACCACTCCAGTGCGCGAATAGGAGCTGATCGAGTAACTCGAGCCGTCGTAGAACTCCCAGGCGCGGCGCGCCAGCGGGTCTCGCACGGGATAGCTGAGATGTGCGGCGCGGTCCAATGACGCCTGCGTGAGCTTCGGCAGCCGCAGCCAGCGCGGAACATTCCACCCGAAGACCTGCACGGGAAGCGCTGTGCCGCCGAAGACCGAGTCCATGATCTTGCCGGTCGAATAGGTGTTGAAGCCCTCGTCGAGCCACGACTCCTCGAATTCGTTGCTGGCCACCAGCTGCATCCAGAACTGGTGGCCGAATTCATGCACCGTGACCATTTCCAGCGTGAGCACGTCTTCCGGCAGCCGGTAGGAGGTGCCTGCGGTAATGAACGTCGGGTACTCCATGCCGCCTGCGCCGCCCGCGCCGTAGGGCGGGTCGACCACGGTGATCGTCTTGTAGGGATACCGGCCGTAGAACAGCCCGAAGTGCTTGAGCGCCGCCGCGAGCGCGCGGAAATGCCGCTCTGCCTGTTCGGCGTGCTCCGGTTGCAGCAGCGCGATCATCCGCACGTCGGTGAGTTCTGCTTCCTGAACAGGGATGCCATGCAGCCGTGCGGCGGCGGCGACCTCTTCCCTCGTGGTCTCCCGGCGCGATTCGAACATTCTCTCCATGCGCAGGAAGCCCGGCTGCGCGGTCCACGCGAAATCGGTCACGGAGGGCTGCACGAACACGTACGTGGAGACGCCCCGCCGCGCATCGTCGCTGCGGCGCACCAGCTCCCCGGTCGCGCCGGCGACGAAGTTCGAAGGTACCGACAGCTCCACGCGGTAGTCCCCGAAGTTGGCATAAAACTCGGAATTCGCGTGAAACTGGTGGCAATTCCAGCCGCTTTTCCCGGCATAACGGAAGCCTTTTGTTTCCCAGACGCCGATCTTGGGAAACCACTGCCCGGCCAGGTGGAACTCGCCCCGATAGCCGGTGCGCGCGAACACTTTGGGCAGCTGCGTTGTGAAGCGGAAATGCAGGCGAATGGCATCGCCCGGGCGGACCGCCGCGGGCAGCGGGACCTCGGCTACTGTGCAGTCGTCCGCGTTGCCGTCGTCGGGCGAAATGCACTTCAGCTGCGAGGTCAGATCCGTGCCGTCCTCCAGACGCAGGGATTCCACCCGGATCCAGCCCCAGCCGTCGCCGGAGGCACGGTCGCCGCGGAGCTGCCCGCCGGACTCGCGGAAAAACGTCGACCGCGAGTTGCGGAAGGCGTTCATGTACAGGTGGAACTGCAGCGTGGGAACGGTGTCGGGCGAATCGTTCACCCAGGTCAGCGTCTGCTCGCCGGAGATGACGTGCGCCCTGGCATCCAGGCTGGCGCGGATGTCATAGCTCGCCACCGGGCGCGCCCACTGCGCCCACAAGGGCAGGGAAGAGACGATGAGGATGAGCCGGAGTCTCACGAAGTCCGGCCCACCAGCATATCGCAGCGGCAGTTACTTCTCCACCGGCAGCCCGCGCTCCACCCAGTCCCTCCAGCCGCCGGCGAGCGACAGGCAGTTGGTGTAGCCCATCCGTTGCAGGTTGTCCGCCGCCAGCGCGCTGCGGTATCCGCCGCCGCAGTAGAGCACCAGCGTGGTGCCAGGATCGGGGATCAGCCGCTCGATGTCGCGCTCGATGACGCCCTTGCTCAGATGGATGGCGCCGGGAATCCGCCCCGCGTTCCACTCGCTCTCTTCGCGTGTGTCCACCAGCATATGCTGCCTCCCGCTGTCCTGCCACTCCAGGTACTCGGGAACGGAAATCTCCCGTACCCTCGTCTTGGCGTCCTCGACGAGCTTCAGGAAACCGGGCGAGTGCCTCATCACACCCGATTGTAGCTGAACCGGGGCCGGCGGCGGAGGAGGCGCGAAGCGCGCCTCCCCCCCCAACCGGATTCACTTCTGCGAGGCTTCCAGCGCCTGTTTCAGGTCCCACAGCAGATCGTCGAGATCCTCCAGGCCGATCGACAGCCGCACCATGTCCGGCGTCACGCCGGCCGCCGCCTGCTGCTCGGCGGTCAGCTGCTGGTGCGTCGTCGATGCCGGATGGATCACCAGAGACCGCGCGTCGCCCACGTTGGCCAGGTGCGAAAAGATCTTCAACGAGTTGACGAACTTCACGCCCGCCTCGTAGCCTCCGCGGATGCCGAAGCTGAACACGGCGCCCGGCCCCTTGGGCAGATACTTCCGGGCCAGCGCGTGATAGCGGCTCGACTTCAGGCCCGCGTAATTCACCCACGACACCGCGTCATGCGCCTCCAGAAACTCGGCGATCACCTGCGTGTTGTGGACATGCCGGTCCATGCGCATCGACAGCGTCTCGATGCCCTGAAGAAACAGGAAGGCGTTGAACGGGCTCAGGCACGGGCCCATGTCGCGCAGACCCTCCACGCGCGCCCGGAGAATGAAGGCCAGCGGGCCGAACGTCTCGGCGAAGTTCATCCCGTGGTAGGCAGGCGAGGGATGGTTCAGCAGCGGCGACGGGCCCTTGGACCAGTCGAACTTGCCGCCGTCGACAATGATGCCGCCAATCGACGTGCCGTGGCCGCCGATGAATTTCGTCAGCGAATGCAGCACGATGTCGGCGCCCCACTCGATGGGACGGCACAAATAGGGCGTCGCGAATGTGTTGTCGATCAGGAAGGGCAGCCCCGCATCGTGCGCGACCTTCGCCACCGCCTCGATGTCCAGCACGTTGCCGCGCGGGTTCGAGATCGTCTCGCCGTAAATCGCCTTCGTGTTCGGCCGGATCGCCTTGCGGAAATTGTCCGGATCGTCCGGCTCGACAAAGGTCACGTCGTAGCCCAGCCGCCGGAAGCTCACGTCGAACTGCGTGTAGGTGCCGCCATAGAGCGTGGAGCTTGCCACAAAGTGGTCGCCCGCCTGGAGGATCGAGCTGAGCGCCAGAAACTGCGCCGCCTGCCCGGAACTCACCGCCAGCGCCGCGGCGCCGCTCTCCAGGCTTGCCACGCGCTTCTCCAGCACGTCCGTCGTCGGGTTCATGATCCGCGTGTAGATGTTGCCGAACTTTTGCAGCGCAAACAGCGCCGCAGCGTCGGCGGAATCCTCGAACACGTAGGACGTGGTCTGGTAGATCGGCACCGCCCGGGCGTGCGTCGTCGGATCGGGGTCGTACCCCGCATGCAGGCTGCGCGTGTTGAATCCCAGTTCCCGTTGGATGTCTTGAAGCTTTGACATTGTCCCAATACTCTACCGAATACTGGTAGATGGTGTCAATCCGAATCGCGCCACTCTTGCTGCCGCCCCGGACGGCACCCTCACGGGCGGGGAGATGCATGGAGACGAGGCTCGCGCAGGGGGGCTTTGGAACAGTCGTAGATGTGGTAGTGCCCGTAGGACCGCACCTGAGTGCACGAGTCCCGGATGATGCTCTGCAAAGGCGGGTTCACGCCTGGATCGTCCGGACCGTTGCCCTCCGTGAAGACGGCGAAACGAGCCTTGCCGGCTTCCAGAATGGCGCGCATTGCGTCAGCCCCCTTCTCACCGGAGAACAGGTATCCGTAGTTCTCGAAATACCTCCGGTTGATGTGGAATCCGATGTCCTTCATGGAGACGATGCGCTCTTCCGGCGCGGTGTTCTCGCGCAGGAAACAGGCCGTTTGCTCAAATCCAAGCTGGCCATAGTTGTAAGTCGTCGGATAAGGGGCGCGGGCCATCGCCAGCGCGGTGCCGGTCATGTGGCCGGCGTGAAGTGCCATGCCTGCAAGCACAAGCCATGGGCCGGCCTTGGCCTGGCGAAACAGGGTCCCGGCCGCCACGAGGAGAACGGGCGCAAGCAGCATCCACTTCCCCTCCGGCAGGAGATTCCCTTCAAGAATCATTCTGTCCCGCAGCCAGCGGGCGCCGGCCAGGAAGCCCCCTGCGAACATTGGAATCAGCAGCGCCAGCATCATCGCCTGTCTTGCGGCTGGCCGCCCTCTGAACTTCCCGGCCGACACAACCGCCACCAGAGACAGACAGGCCGCCACGATGCCCCACACGGGGAAGAGGTACTTGAACGGGGAACGACCGTAAGTGTGGAGAAGAGCGCAATAGCCCCCGGCAACGGCGAGGGCCCATGCCAGGAGGATGAAAGCGTCGCGCCAGACCCGCCCGCGGTGGCGCACCGCCGACCAGGCGGACCATCCGGCTGCCGCCAAGGCCGCGGCCCAGGGCAACAGGCCCGACCAAAGCACCTGCCAGGTGGTCATGTCGAGGAGCGTATGGGCGTGGGCAATGAGCCTCGCCCAGAGCCCGGACTGCTGAAGCCGGCCCTGAAAGCTCATGAGAGTGAAGCGGAAGGTGTAGCCCGTGTCGAGTCCGGTCCACCAGCCGAACGCGAAATAGCTGGCGAGGAACAGCGCGGCGCCGGAGGCGACGGCTGCTGTGGCGCGGAACAGGAAATTGCGGCCGCCTCTTCCGCCAGCGGCCAGAAGCACGGCGGCGGGCATCACGGCAAGCGCGGTCGTGAGCTTGGCCCAGAGCGCCACGGCGGTGATGCCGGCGAGGACCATGAACTCGGCCGCTCGTGGCTCATCCTCTCGGAGTTCTCCGTCCCGCCAGCGCAACCGCAAGGCTGCCAATAACAGGGCCGTCAGCAGCGGGCCGTAGATGGTGGTATCGATATCGAGAACGGCAGCTCCCTGCAACGCAAAGGGGTTCAGGAGAAACAGCGCCCAGAACCACGGCGCGGATCTGCGGGCATGACTGCTGCCGAACAGCAGATGGACTCCCCGCATCGTCAGCCACCCCTGCACGATCAAAAGCAGGAACCCAAACATCCGTGCCTGAACGGGGCCGAAGCCCCAGAACCGGAACCATGCCGCCAGCGAGTAGATGTAAAGCGGCGGATGGTAGAGGCCGGAATGATGAGGATTCTCTTCGCCGCGGTAATAAACAGGGAGCCCCGTTTCGGCCGTGGCCTTCGCCACGGCCGGGAAATCCATGTTGTCCAGATAAAGCGGCTTGGCCGCGGGAATTGCAAAAAGAATGGCAGCCACTGCCAGTGCGGTGAGAGAGGCGCGCGATGACATGAACAACCACATGGCGAATCCGGGTTCGCTCCAATCGAGGATCGGGCGTGCGGGCACCCACGCAGGAACGGGCGGGGCCGGCGCGTGGTCAATTCCAGATACGATCCTCGCACGGCGCGGCAAGCTCGTGGAGGCGGCTTGAGCCGCGGCACGGTCTCAATGTCGCTTGTTCATGACCGGGCCGACCGCCGGTCGCTGCAGGCGGCGGAACCTCCCAGGGCTGAAACACCGCAAGATTCCGGTGGTGGTGAGCGAATCTCCCGCGAACCTCCCCGCCGGCATCAGCTGCCATCAGGGGACTGTCTCCGCAGCCGCAGCAGGCGCCAGTTCCCGCTGGTACTTGCAAGTCTTTTCGGGGCAAGCCAGCACGGCGCCTTTCTTCAACTGTTTCTCAACCAGGTAGGGCGAGCCGCAGGATGGGCACTTCTCCAGTACCGGGCGCGCCCAGGCGACGAAGTCGCACCCCGGATAACGGTTGCAGCCGTAGAAGGTCTTGCCGCGCTTGGAGCGCCGCTGCACCAGTTCGCCCTGCCCGCATTTCGGACAAGCGACGCCGATCGTCTGCTGCTTGACGAACTTGCACTTCGGATAGTTCGAACAGGCGGTGAACTCGCCGAAGCGCCCCTGTTTCAGCACCAGGTGATGACCGCACTCGGGGCACTTCTCTTCCAGCGGCACGTCAGGCTTTTTCTGCGCCTGTCCCAGCTGCTTGGTCGTCTTGCAGTCGGGGTAGCCGGAGCATGCCAGGAAGGATCCGAACCTTCCCTTCTTCAGGACCATTTCGCGGCCGCAGTTCGGGCAATATTCGGTGGAGTCCTGCTCGCTGACCTGAACGACCTCGCCTTCGCCGGAGCCGTTCAGCTCGTGCAACCCGCGGTTGAGCTGCCGTGTGTTGGTGCACTCGGGGTAGCCGGAACAAGACAGGAACGAGCCGTGCTTGCCCCACTTGATCACCATCGGCTTGCCGCACTTGTCGCAAGTCAGGTCGGTGGGCCTCTCCATGCGCTTGATATCGCGCATCTCTTGCTCGGCGCGAGCCAGATCGTGTTCGAAGCGGCGGTAGAACTCCCGCATCAGGTCGCGCCAGTCGCGTCTGCCCTCCTCGATCTCGTCCAGCTCCTCTTCCATGCGGGCCGTGTACCTGACGTCGAAGATGTCGGCGAAGTTTTCGACCAGCAACTCGGCGACGATCATGCCGAGCTCGGTGGGCACGAACCTGCCGCCCTCCTTCTTCACATACTCGCGGTCCTGGATGGTGGTGAGGATGGAGGCGTAAGTGGATGGGCGCCCCACGCCGTCCGCTTCCAGTTCTTTCACCAGCGTGGCTTCCGTGTAACGCGGGGGCGGCTCCGTGAAGTGCTGTTCGGGGTGGATGGAGCGCAGCTTGAGCACCTCGCCCTGCTCGACGGCGGGCAGCCGCGTATGTTCCTCCTCGTCCTCCTCGTCCTTCTGATCCTTGCCCTCGCGGTAGATGGCCTGGAAGCCCTCAAACTTCGGCACGCTGCCGGTGGCGCGCATCAGATAGACGGCGCCGTCGCCGCCCGTGGCTGTCACCTCGATCGTCGTCTGGTCGTAGAGCGCAGGCGTCATCTGGCTGGCGATGAAGCGCTGCCAGATCAGCCGGTACAGCTTCAGCTCATCCTCGCTGAGAAAAGCCGCCACAGCGTCGGGATCGCGCCACACGGAGGTCGGGCGGATCGCTTCATGAGCGTCTTGCGCGCCTTTCTTGGACCTGTAATAGTTGGGCGACTCGGGCAGGTAGCGGCGGTCGAAGCGGGTCTCGATGAAGCCGCGGACCTCTTTCAGGGCCTCGTCGCTGACGCGGGCCGAGTCCGTCCTCATGTAGGTGATGAGACCGGCCGAGCCTTCGGGGCCGAGTTCGATGCCCTCATAGAGGCGCTGCGCCAGCATCATGGTCCGCTTCACGCTGAACCGGAGCTTTCGCGCCGCTTCCTGTTGCAAAGTCGAGGTGATAAACGGCGGCACCGGGTTGCGCCGCTTCTCGCGCGTCACCACGGACTGCACGCGGAACTCGGCCGGCTCCAGGGCGCGGTGAATCGACTCCGCCGCCGCCTGATCCGGAATCTCCAGGTTCTCGCCGTTCCGCTTGGCGAGCTGCGTCTTCAGCACCGGCGGCTTCTTCGCGGCCAGGTGGACCCCGATGGTCCAATACTCGCGCCGGACGAAGCCCTGGATCTCCTTCTCCCGGTCGGTGATCAGCCGCAGCGCCACGGTTTGCACGCGCCCGGCCGACAGCCCGCGCCTCACCTTGTCCCACAGCAGCGGAGAGATCTTGTAGCCCACCAGACGGTCCAGCACGCGGCGCGCCTGCTGGGCGTTCACCAGGTTCATGTCCACCGGACGCGGGTGCTGGAAGGCGCTCTTCACCGCCGGCGCCGTGATCTCGTTGAATGTCACCCGGTGAATGGCGGTCTTGCCATCCCTGCCGCCCTGGAGTTCTTCTTGCAGGTGGTAGCAGATGGCCTCGCCCTCGCGGTCCGGGTCGGCCGCCAGGTAGACGGCTTCGGCAAAGCGCGCCGCCTTCCGCAATTCCTCGATCAGCTTCTTCTTGCCCTCGATGACGACATAGGTGGGCTCGAAACCGTCATCCACCGCAACCGCAAGCTGGTTCTTGGGCAGATCCTTGACATGCCCCAAACTCGCCTTCACGGCGAAGTCCTTCCCCAGATACTTGCCGATGGTCTTTGCTTTGGCCGGGGACTCGACGATGACCAGAGATTTTGCCATAGAAGTTCAACCGGACGAACGGTGGCAGCAAGCGGTCTGAATGCCTGTTGGATCCGCCCCGTCCGCGGTGGCTATTCGATCCATACCTTAACATAACTTCTCCCCGGCAGTTGCCGGACGCGCCCGGATTCCTCCAGTTCGAACAGCACCGCAATCAGTTCCGAGGGGGAAACGTGGGGCAGGCGCTCAATCAGATCGTCGAGACACACAGGCTTGTCAAGAGACAGAAATGAAAAGACTTGGGCCGCAATGTGGGACATCGGGCTTTCTGGATCGGCCGCTGTCTGGGGCAGGGGCAGGGCCGGCTGCCGGGCCAGCCGCGCCCGCGCGTCTACCCCCAGGCCGTCCAGAATATCCTGGGAAGACTGCACCAGTTGCGCGCCCTGCTTGATCAGGAGGTTGGGGCCAAAGCTGGAAGGCTGGGTGATGTTACCGGGCACGGCGAAGACCTCGCGGTTCTGATCCAGCGCCAGCCGGGCGGTGATGAGGCTGCCGCTGTACTGCTTGCCTTCCACCACCACCACGCCCTCGCTGAGTCCGCTCACCACGCGGTTCCGGATGGGGAAGTTCTGCGGGTGTGCCGGGGTTCCGGGGGGGAATTCGGTCAGCAGCAACCCGTCGCGGGCGATACGCTCGGCCAGCCTGCGGTTCTCGGCCGGGTAGATCACGTCCAGTCCGCACCCGAAGACAGCCACGGTGGCACCGCCGGCGCTGAGGGCGCCGCCGTGGGCTGCGGTGTCGATCCCTTTGGCCATGCCGCTGACCACGGTCACCCCCGCCGCGGCCAGGTCCTTGCCCAGGCGCTCCGCAACGGCCAGACCGTAGGCCGACGGGCGCCGGCTTCCGACAACGGCTACCATCACCGTATCCAGCAGCTCCAGACGCCCCTTTGCGAAGAGTACCGGCGGCGGATCGTAGATCTCGCGCAACCGGGCCGGGTAACGCCTGTCGGTGAGCGGCACCACGTCGGCGCCCTGCGCCTTCAGCTCCTCCACCGCTCTGGCCGCGTCGTCGAACGTGCAGCCGCTGGCCATGCTTTGCGCCACCGCCGGCGCCACGCCCGCGCTTTCCAGCTCACGCGGCTCCTGGCGCAGCACGGCCTCGGCCGAGCCGTACTGCCTCAGCAAATCGAGCATCCGCTTCGTGCCCAAGCCGGGGGTCAGCACCAGCGCCAGCCAGTGAAGGATCTCGTCGTCGGCCAGTCCCCGTAGCGTCGCACCTGGCAGTGTCATCAATGGCATTGTGGGTGGCGGGGTGGCGCGCTCTCAGACTTTTTCCCGCAGTCCCGCCCGCCGCGAGTCCCCGCGCAAGCCGGACCAACGCTCGATCGCCGGGTGCCGCTCCACTGAAGCTTGCGAGGCGGGCCGGCAGGCCGCGGGAAGCGGCGCGAGTCATGGGTCGGACAATTCACCGGCCGGCCCACCCCGTGAACGAAAGCGCCCTGTCAAACGCACCCGGACGGCCCCGGTGCTTCGAGGGAGCCCGCGGGACGAAAGGGGGGGAAGCACGTCCCGCAGCCTCCCGCAGTTCTCCATTCCGGGCTGGCACGGACTGCAGGCGGGGAGCTGGCGATGACGAACCCGGCAGGCACGACCGCCAGCGTCCGCAGTGGTGTCTGCTCTCGATTGCCGTCCACCGGCCGGCACCCCGTATACCCGATTCAAGGGATTGGCACACAGCCCGCCTTAAGCCACACTGAAGTTATGCCCGCACCTCCGTGCGGCAGGCTTTTTCATGGCCCAAGACATCCTTCCCCAGGAAGCCCGGCTGGCGATCGAGAAGCTCGGCCGCGCCGACATTGTGATCGGCATTCCAAGTTACAACAACGCCCGCACCATCGGGCACGTAGTGCGGGCGGCGCAGGCGGGGCTGAACAAGTACTTCCCCGACTTTCAAGGCGTGATCATCAACTCCGACGGCGGCTCGAAGGACGATACGCGCAAGCAGGTGCTGGAGGCGCAGCTGGACGCTTCGCAGCTGCTGCTGCTGAACACGCCGCTGAACCCCGTGCACCGGCTGTCGTTCCCCTACCACGGCATCCCGGGCAAGGGAAGCGCGTTCCGGATGATCTTCCAGATGGCGCGGGATCTGGGCGCCAAGGCCTGCGCCGTGGTGGACTCCGATCTGCGCTCCATTACGCCGGAATGGTTCGATTTGCTGCTGCGCCCGGTGGTGCACCGCGGCTATGACTTTGTCGCTCCCTACTACCACCGGCACAAGTACGACGGCACGATCACCAACAGCATCATCTATCCACTCACGCGCGCCCTCTACGGATACCGCATCCGGCAGCCCATCGGCGGCGATTTCGGCATGTCGCTTCCCGTCGTGGAGACGTATCTGAAACGCGACGACTGGGAGACCGACGTCGCCCGCTACGGAATCGACATCTGGATGACGACCATCGCCGTGGCCAGCGGGTACAAGGTGTGCCAGAGCTTCCTTGGCGCCAAGCTGCACGACGCCAAGGATCCCGGCGCCGACTTGAGCGCCATGCTCCAGCAGGTGGTGGGCAGCGTCTTCAGTCTGATGATCGAGTTCAAGTCCGTGTGGATGGGCGTCCACGGCAGCCGCGAGATCGAGCTGTTCGGCTTCCGCTACGACGTGGGGCTGGACCCGATCGCCGTCAACCTGGACCGCATGGTGCAGGCGTTCCTTCGCGGGGAATCCGACCTGCGCGAGATCTGGGCGATAGCGTTGTCGGACCAGACGCTGCGCGAGATCCACGCCATTGCGCGGGGCGCGCGGAGCTCGCCGGCGGAGTCGTTCCGGATCTCCGACGAGCTGTGGGTGAGCCTGATTTACGAATTTGCCTCCGCCTATGCGGAGCTTCCTGCGGCGCGCGCGCATCTGGTGCGGTCGCTCACGCCTCTGTACCTGGGGCGCGTGGCGTCGTTCGTCAATGAAACCCGGGACATGAACGCCGGCGAGGTGGAGGAGCGGATTGAACGGCTTTGCCTGGTCTTTGAGCAACTGAAGCCGTTTCTCGTCGAGCGGTGGGGCGGCCCCCGCGTGGACGAGCTTCCGAAGCCATCCGCTCCGGCCACGGGCCATCCCCAGGAGGTGTCCTCATGATCGAAACGTTCCGCCAGGTTCTGGAACAATCGGTCGCGCGCCTGTCGGCGCAGACGACCCAGTACCTGCCGCCGTTGTTTGTGGCCATCGTTGTGTTCGGCGTGGCGTGGATCGTCGCTGTCGTGCTCCGGTGGCTGCTGCTGCACGCCTTCAAGGGCGAGAGATTCGATGCCTTCTTGCGCCGTACGGGCATCGGAACGATGCTGGACCAGTCCGGGCGGCTGCGGGCCAGCCCGCTACTGGCGCACGGGATTTACTACGGCATACTGCTGATCGGGCTGTTGAACGCCATCAGCGTGTTCGAGACGGAGATCACGCGCGAGATCGTGGACGGCGTGGTGCACCTGCTGCCCAAGCTCTTCGCCGCAGCCGCCATTATCCTTGCAGGCGTCTGGCTGGCGCAGTACCTGGGGCGCGGGGCGCTGCTCTGGGCCAGCAATGAAGGCTTCCCGTGGGCGCGCCGGTTTTGCGCCTTTGTGCGCGTGGTGGTGGTGTTTGTCTCCATCGTCGTCGCCGCCGATGTGCTGAACTTCGCCCGCACGGTGTTTTTCTCGGCATTCCTGATCTTCGCGATCGGCGCCGTGTGCGCCGCCTGCCTGGTGCTCGCGCTCAACAGCCGGGAGGTCTACCGCTGGTTTGCGGATTCCCGGAAGCACGCCGGTGAAGAGGAAGGCGAACGGTCGATCTGGAACCACCTCTGATGCGGGTGGGGAAAAAAACGCCGCCGCGCGGCGGGCGCGGCGGCGGAGCGCACGGGCGGAGCGTTACCGCCCGCCGAAGGTGTAGCCGACGGAGACGCCGTATTCGGGCACCCAGTTGCGCCCGAACTGGAACAGGTCGTTCACCCAGCGCAGCTTGAACTCCGGCTTCACGTAGACGTTGTGATAGACGAACGTCTTGAAGCCGCCGCCGAAGTGCGTGGTGAATTTCTTGCTGGAGCCCACCAGCGCGCTTGTCGTGCTGCAGCCGGTGAAGTTGTTGCACAGCCGCTGGTCGTAGTAGAAGCGCAGGTTCGCCGCGCCCATGCCAGCCTGGAGCTCGGGCACGAACCACTTCGACCAGGCGGGCGGCGTGTACATGCCGTAGAAGTCATAGAAGAACGGCCTGTACTTCAAGGCGGCGTAGTCGCCCTTGGAGGCGCGCCAGCTCATTTCGCCGCCAACGGCGAACTTCGAGTTCAGCTTCAGGTTGGCGCCGAACTTCGGGAAGGCGCCCGTCATTTGCGGGCCGAACCGCATCACGCCGTCGCCGAAGGTGTCAACCGGCGTTTCGCGCGCCTTCACCTGGTTGGTCACCGTACCCACATAAACGTCCAGGCTTTCCTGGGCGAAAGCCGGAATTGCGGCCGCCAGCAGAAAAGCCGCCGGCAGCGCGAAAAGCGACACAAGTCTCCCACGCAATTTCATGAGCGAATCTCACCTCCCGCCGGGCGAATGGAGAATTCGCCCCGGCCCATGCCTGAAGTATTCGGACACAGGGGATCTGTATCCGGCACCCCTCTCAACTTGCCGGATCACTGCGTCCATCCCGTGGGACGCATGGTGATCGCTGCAGGTTTCAGCGGCTCCTGAACCGGGTGTCTCAGCGCAGCGAGGAGGCCACTCGGGCGCGCAAGACAGCCGCCTCGTGCAAGATGCGCGCCGCGTTGAGCGTAAGAGGCTTGCGGTCGAGCACGGTGATTTTCCCGGCGATCACGACGTCCCGCACGTCGCCCGCTTTGAGGCTGTACACCAGCATGGAGTAGATTCCATGCTCCGGCCGGGCATGGGGGCCGGCCAGAGATATTGTGATGAGATCGGCCTGTTTTCCAGGTTCGATGGAGCCGATTTCCCGGTCCAGACCAAGGACTTTCGCGCCCTCGATTGTGGCCATCCGGAAGGCCTTTGCCGCCGGCAAAACGGTCGGATCGAGGGTGGAAACCTTGGCCAGTTTCGATGCGAGGTCCATTTCCTCGAAGAGATTGAAGTCGTTGTTGGATCCGGCGGGGCCGTCGGTTCCCAGTCCGATGGGCACTGCCGAAGCCAGCCACGCCCGGTAATCCGGCACTCCGCTGGCGAGTTTGGTGTTGCTGGACGGACAGTGCGCGATGCCCGCCGGGCGGCCCTCCAGCAGCCTGAGGTCCTCCGCGCGGGCCCAGACCATGTGGGCGAGGATCGTGCGCCCGCTGAAGAAGCCGAGGGAGTCCAGATACCGGGCAGGAGACATGCCGTTCGTCCGCATGGCGTCCTCGTTTTCTTTCCTCGTCTCCGAGACGTGCGTGTGGACGGGCACTCCGTAGCGGTCGGCGAGCGCGCGGCAGGCTTTCAGGATAGCCGCGTCGGTCGTGTAGATGGCGTGTGGCGCGACGGCGGGCGTGATGAGGCCGTCGCCGCGCCACGCCTGGATGAAGCGTTCCGCGGCGGCCAGCGCTTCCTGCGGGGTCTTGTAGTCCGGGGCAGGGAAGCCGATGACGGTCTGGCCGAGCACGGCACGCATGCCGGCGCGTTTGGTCTCCTCGGCGATGGCGTGCTCGAAGTAGTACATGTCGGCGTAGGTGGTGATGCCGCCGAGCATCATCTCCAGGACTGCCAGCCGGGTTCCCGCACGGACGAACTCCTCGTTCACATTGCGCGACTCGGCGGGGAAGATATACCGTTCGAGCCATTCCTGCAGCGGCACGTCGTCGGCGATTCCCCGCAGCAACGACATGGGCGCATGAGTGTGAGCGTTGACGAGCCCGGGAGTGAGGATCGCGTCGGGACGGTCGATGCGGCGGCGGGAGCGGAAACGGCGTTCGATTTCCGCTTTCGTTCCCACGGCGGCAATCCGCCCGTTGCGAACCGCCACGGCGCCGCCCTCGATGACGCGCCCGGCTGAGTCCATGGTGACCACTTTGGCGGCGCTAAGCACAAGATCCGCCGGTTCGGCGGCGCCAAGGCTGAAGCAGAAGAGAAGGCTAATCCAGGAATTTCGCATCGAATGGCCGCGGGAACAGGGCGGAGAGGCGCATGCTCTCCACGCCGCCCTTCAGATTGACCAGCAGAATCTCCAGGTCGCCGCACAGCTCCCACAGCACTTGGCGGCAGGCGCCGCACGGCGGCGTGGGCGTATCGGTATCGGCGGCGACAGCCAGCCGGGTGAACTGCCGCGCCCCATCGGCCACGGCGCGGAACGCCGCCACGCGCTCGGCGCAGATGGTGAGCCCGTAGGAGGCGCTCTCCACGTTGCAGCCCGTAAATATGCGGCCGCCGGCTTCCTCCAGGGCCGCGCCGACGAGGAAACCGGAGAATGGCGCCCGCGCCCGCAGGCGGGCTTGCAGCGCCGCTTCCACCAGCCGGTCCACGTCTACGCCTCCAGCCTTTCGAGAAACGCCTCGAGAAACCGCCTCAGCTCCGCGGCGCTGGCCCTGCCGGTTGCGAGCACCTCTTCATGGCTGAGTTTCTGCTGCATGCCCGCAGCCATGTTGGTGACGGTCGAGATGGCCAGGACGCGCATCCCCATGTGGCGGGCGGCGATCACCTCCGGCACGGTGGACATGCCCGCCAGGTCCGCCCCGATCGCGCGAAGGAAGCGGATCTCGGCGGGCGTTTCGAAGCTTGGGCCAAGCATCGCCGCGTAGACGCCCTCGCCGGTTTCGATGCCCAGCTCCCGCGCCGTGCTCCGGGCCAGGCCCAGCAGGCCGCGGTCATAGGCCTCAGACATGTCGGGGAAACGCGGCCCGAGGCTGTCGTCGTTCGGTCCGGTGAGCGGATTGCCTCCTTGCAGGTTGATGTGATCGGTGATAAAGACCTGCATGCCCGGCCGGAAGGACGGCGAGATGCCGCCGGCGGCGTTGGTCAGCACCAGCGCCTTCACGCCCAGCAGCCCCATGACGCGCACGCCGAAGACGACCTGCTGCGGCGTCCAGCCTTCATACAGGTGTACGCGCCCGCTCAGCACGGCGACAGGTTTCGAGCCCGAACGGCCCAGGATCAGCTCGCCGGCGTGGCCTGCGACGCGTGGCACCGGCCAGCCGGGGATTTCTCCATAAGGGATGGCAATGCGGTCCGCCAGCGCCTCGCTGAAGGACGCCTGCGCGCTTCCCAGAACGAGGGCGATGCGGGGCCATTCACGAACCCGCCGGCCGAGTTCCGCGGCTGCGGCGCGAATCATAACAGGATCCCTGCAATACAGGCTGACATGAAATTGGCCATCGTGCCGGCCAGCATCGCCCTCACGCCCAGCCGCGCCAGGTCGGACTTCCGGTTGGGCGCCAGCGCTCCAATGCCGCCGATCTGGATGGCGATGGAACTGAAGTTGGCGAAACCGCACAGGGCGAAGGTGGAGATCACAAAGGAACGGGCGTCGAGGCTCGCCTTGAGTTCACCGAGCCGCAGGAACGCGATGAACTCGTTGAGCACCATGCGCGTGCCCAGCATGTCGCCCACCGCCTGCGCGTCTTTCCAGCTCACGCCCAGCAGCCACGCCACCGGCGCGAAGATGATTCCAAACAATTTCTGGAGCGAGTCCGGGAACCAGGCGAAGATGCCGTGCACCCAGCCCATGACGCCGTTGAGAAGGGCGATGAGCGAGATGAACGCGATGAGCATCCCGGCGATGTTCAGCGCCAGTTGCAGCCCCTCGCCCGCGCCGCGGGCGGCGGCGTCGATCACGTTGACTCCGGGGCGTTCGATTTCCACCCGGACGTCGCCTGCAGTCTCCGGCTGGTCCGTTTCGGGCACGAGCATCTTGGCCAGAACGAGCGTCGCCGGCGCCGTCATGATCACCGCCGTCAGCAGGTGCTTGATGTCGACGCCCGCGATCTTCACGTACGCCGCCATCACGGCGCCCGAAACGTGCGACATGCCCGCCGTCATGATGGTGAACAGCTCGCTCTGCGTCAGGCGCGGGAGAAACGGGCGGATGGTGAGCGGCGCCTCGGTCTGCCCCATGAAAATGCTGGCCGCCACATCGGTGGATTCAGCGCCCGAGCAGCGCATCACGCGGTGCATGACCCACGCCATGCCGCGGATCACCACCTGCATGATGCCGAAGTAATAGAGCACGGAGAACAGGCTGGCGATGAAGATCACGATGGGCAGCACCTGGAAGGCGAAGACCACCCCGAAAGCGCCGGTCTTCACGCCGAGCGGGCCGAACAGGAACTCGCTGCCCTTTTCGGCGAACTCGAGCAGGGCGTTCACCGCCACGCTGGCAGCCTGGAACAGCAGTCCGAAATCGGTCTTCAGGACCAGGAAGGCGAACAGGAACTGGAGACCCAGGCCCCAAGCCACGATCCGCGGCCGGATGGCGCGGCGGTTTGTGGAAAAGGCGTAGCAGAGCGCCAGAATGCAGACAAGCCCGAGCAAGCCGGTGAAGCGTTCCATGCCGCGCCTCTTCCGGCAGGCTCAGCCGACCACTTCGAGGATCAGGTCCCTCTGCTCGGGTTCGCTGTTCGAGATGCGGAAGGCGTCCTCGATCCGCTCCACGGCCTCCTCCAGCCGGTCGGTCTGCGTGTAGTGGATGCGGCAGAGCACGTTGCCTTCTTCCACGCGGGCGCCGACCTTCACCTCGAGGAACACGCCCACAGCCGGGTCCACGGCGTCTTCCTTCGTGTCGCGCCCGGCGCCCAGCATGGCGGATGCGCGCCCGATCTCTTCGGCGTCGATCGCCGCCACATAGCCGCCCCGGGGGGAGAGGATCTCGAAGCTGCCGAGCGCATTGGGCAGCAGGTCGAAGCGGTCGAGCACCTGCGGGTTGCCGCCCTGCGCGGCGATCATCTCCTTCAGCTTGCTGTAGCCCGCCTGCTCGAGCAGCAGGTTGGTGGCAAGGTTGCGCGCGTCGTCCAGCGTCTCGGTGATCTTGCCGAGGAAGATCATGCGCGCGGCCAGTTCCAGCGAAATGCGCGTGAGGTCGTCGGGGCCCGAATTCAGCAGCGTCTGCGAGACCTCCATGATCTCCAGCGCGTTGCCGATGGCGCGGCCGAGCGGCTGGTTCATGTCGGTGATCAGCGCCTGCGCGCGCAGGTCGTTGCGCCGGGCGATGGTCACCATGATCTGCGCCAGGCGCCGGGCGTCGACCTGCCGCTTCATGAAGGCGCCCGAGCCCACCTTCACATCCAGCACAAGCCCGTCGAGCCCCATCGCCAGCTTCTTGCTCATGATGGAGGCGGCGATGAGCGCCGGAGATTCCACCGTCGCTGTGGCGTCGCGCAGCGCATAGAGCTTGCCGTCGGCAGGCGTGACGGACTCGCTCTGCCCCATGACGGCGAAGCCCACGCGGTCCAGCACGTCCTTGAATTCCTCGATCGAGAGGTCGGTGTGCAAGCCGGGGATGGATTCGAGTTTGTCCAGCGTGCCGCCGGTGTGCCCCAACGCGCGCCCGCTCACCATGGGAACCTTCACGCCCGCTGCCGCCGCCAGCGGTCCGGCGATCAGGCTCGTCTTGTCGCCTACCCCGCCGGTGGAGTGCTTGTCAATCTTCGGCCCGGAGATCGACGACAGGTCCACGCGCTCGCCGGAATCGATCATCGATTCCACCATGGCGCCGACCTCGTGGTCCGTCATGTTCTGGAAATAGACGGCCATCAGGAATGCCGCCATCTGGTAGTCGGGGATTTCGCCGCGCGTGTAGGAGTCTACAAGCCAGCGGATCTCTTCGGGCGACAGTTCCTCGCCGTTTCGCTTGCGCTGAATGAGGTCGACGGTTCGCATTTTCAATTGCTTAGGGTAACACCCCGCAGTCCGGAAACACAAATCGGCCGTTCCTGGCGGACGGGCCGGGGGCTAGTGGATGCCGGGTATGGGGAAACGATATCGTCCGGCGAAGACATCGCCGAACAGGGAGAGCAGACCGTCATGGATGCGCCCGTTGGAGACGGCGATGTGCGCGCCGCGGATGTCGGCAGGCTCGCCCTTCATGGTGGTGGTGCGCCCGCCGGCTTCGCGTACCAGCAGGAGTCCCGCCGCCATGTCCCAGGGGTTGAGCCCGAACTCCCAGAAGCCGTCCAGCCGCCCGCAGGCGACGTAGGCGAGATCGAGCGCCGCCGATCCGCTGCGGCGAACGCCGTGCGAGGACATCGCCACCTGATGGAAAAAGTGCACGTTGACGTTTTCGTGCCGCTTGCGCGACGGGAAGCCGGTGGCGAGCAGCGCCTCCTCGAGCCTGTCGGTGGAGCTGACGCGGATCCGGCGTCCGTTGAGGAATGCGCCTCCTCCCAGCTCTGCCGTGAACATCTCCTGATGGAGCGGATCGTGGATGACGCCGGCGATCAATTCCCCGCGCCTCTCGAGCGCCAGGGTCACATTGAACGCCGGGTAGCCGTGGGCGAAATTCGTGGTCCCGTCCAGCGGATCGACATACCAGCAGAACTCGCCTGTCTTGTCGCGCAGTCCTCCCTCTTCTCCCAGCACGGAATGCGAGGGGAAATAGGCGTGGAGCCGCTCGACCACGAGAGATTCGCTGGCGCGGTCGGCTTCGGTCACCAGGTCGAACTCGCCCTTGAGGTCGAAGGAAATGCCGCGCTCGAAGTAGTGCGCCAGCAGCGCGCCCGCCTCGCGGGCGATGTCCACCGCGGTCTCCAGGAAGCTTGTCATTTTGGGTCGGGAATAACCTGCATGGGCGGCTTATTCGCCCAGCTCGGCGATGTAACAGATGTCGTGCTTGAAGATGAAAAGATTGGGGGCCTCGGGCTCCCGCGTGAGGCGGATGAAGGACTGGTCCCAATACTCGATATAGCCGTCCAAAGTTTCGCCCGACATCAGGCACACGCGCACAGGCGTCCTGGTGCTGGACAGCTTGCGCAGGTAGCGCGCTTCTTCAAATGTCTGCGCCGGTGCTTTGGACTTGGCCACTGGGCGTTGCCCTCCCCGCTGCCCTTATGGTACCCCATCGGCGAAATAGCCCGTTCTGGCCGACACTGTGTAGCCGGGTCTGGCCACGGTGAGCCGCACGCGGTGGAAGCGCTCCTTCGACGGAGGGATGTTCTTCGGGTAGTAGCCGATCAGGTACTGCGTGCGCAGATCTCTCAGAATCTCCGCGAACGCCGCATCCAGCGGCTCGGGCGCCGCCGGATAAAACATCCGGCCCCCGGTGCCGGAAGAGAACTGGATCAGCGCATTTTCTCCGCGCAGATTGCGCCCCGCCTCGCCCTTCACGGGCACCAGCAGCAGCGCGTACAGCACGGCATCGGCGCGGTGCAGAGCCTCCAGCGCCTGTTCGAAGTTTGTCTTGCTGATGGTGTCGGCGCCGTCGGTCACCACAACGGCAACGCGCCGCCCCTCGCGTTCCGCCAGACGCTCAGCTCCGAGGTAAATGGCGTCATAGAGCGCCGTGGCGCCTTCGCTTCGGAGCCTGCGGAGCGCCTGTTCCAGACGGTCGAGCCGGCGAGTGAAGCCGGATTGCAGGACGACTTCGAAATTAAAAGAGATCAGCGCCGCCGCGTCGCGCGGATTGCCTTCCCGCACTAGCGCCTGGAAGAACCTCCGGATGGCGGTGAGCTCGTAGGCGCGCTCGCGCTGCGTGGACCGGCTGCGATCCACCAGAACCGCCACCGACAGCGGCTGCGCGGACTGCCGCTCAAACACGGCGATCTCCTGCTCCACGCCGTTGTCGGTGACGCGGAAGTCCTCCCGTCTCAAGTCCCCCGCCAGCGCTCCGCGCGCATCCCTGACAGTCGCCAGCACGCGCACCAGCTTCACGTCGACGCGGAATACAGGTTCCTGCGCGGCGGCGCCGGCCAGCGCCGCTACAGCCTGCCGGCGATCGAGGAGTCCCACTCTCCCTCCACCCACACCGCCCCGTCCTCGAAGTGCTCTTTCTTCCAGACCGGCACTTCCTTCTTCAGGCGGTTGATCGCTTCCATTGCGGCGTCGAACGCCGGCTGCCGGTGCGGCGCCGCCACGGCGATGACGACGCTCGCCTCTCCGATCTCCAGCCGCCCCAGGCGGTGCACGATGCCGATCCGCGACGCCGCATGGCGCGCGGCGATGTTGCGCCCCATCCCGGCCATCACCCGGATCGCCATCGCCTCGTAGCATTCGTATTCGAGGAACAGCGTCCGCCTGCCGCCGCTGTGGTCTCTGACGATTCCCTCGAAGACGACTACGGCTCCGTCCTGCGGCTGCGCAATGCGCGACCGCACCCATGCGGTATCAATCGGCTCTCGCGTAAGGGCGAAGAAATGCCCGCCGGCGTCTTCCTCCGCCTGAATCCACGGCCCTTGCCCGCCGCTCACCGGAGGCAGCAGGGCCAATTCATCGCCTTCGCGCAGAGCATCCGTGGGCAGCGCATAACGCTGATTGACGGCGATGACGGTGGAGCGCCTGTGCCGCTCCAGATCCGGCCACGCAGCCACGGCTGCCTCGAACGCCGCTGCCACAGTCGCGCCCCCGGGCAGTTCCAGGGCGGCCTCCGCCGTGCCGGCAGCGTCTTTCAACATTCCAAAAAACAGGACTCGAACCTTCACCCTACGGCCATCGTAGCATTGCGCCTCCGCGTACCATGAAAGAGATGAATCGCGCCCCGGCAGAGCGCTCCGAGGTCCGCTTCCGCGTGCGCTATGCGGAGACGGACCAGATGGGAGTGGTGTATCACGCGAATTATCTCGTCTGGATGGAGATGGCACGCACGGAGCTGTGCCGCCTGCGCGGGGTCAGCTACCGCGAGATGGAGCAGCGCAGCGGGCTGCACCTGGTGGTGGCGGAGGTGCGATGCCGCTATCTGCATCCGGCGCGGTATGACGACGAGATCGTGGCGTCCGCTTGGCTGGCGGAAGCGCACCCGCGGATGGTCGCGTTTGCCTACGAGATCTGCCGGGCCTCCGACGGCGCCCTGCTGGCCACCGGCGAGACGCGCCACCTGTTTGTCCGCGACGGAAAACCGGCGAAAATTCCCGGGGAATTCCGCCCGATTTTCGGCCTGGCATGATTTCGCGCCGGCACATTTTCGCCGCATTCGCCGCGGCGGGTTCGCGCGGTGGCGCCGCAGTGGCGCTGCGGATCGAAGATGGGGCGCTGCTCCGCGCGGAGAACGAGCGGGCGGCCGCGGGCCGCGGCGCCGCTCCGGGCTCCGCCCTTAAGCCCTGGCTGCTGGAGGCGCTGCGGCCTTGGCGGCCGCGCGCCTGCTCTGGCAAGTTGCGGATCGCAGACCACCGGCTGGATTGCATTCACGCGCCTGTGGCCGGCGCTCTGGACGCGGAAACGGCGCTGGCCGCCAGTTGCAATCAGTGGTTTGCCGCGTCGGCGCTGGCCGCACGACCGCGGCGGATCCTTCAGCGGCTTCAGGAAGGAGGCGCTCAAGCGCGGCTGGCGCAGACCCCGGAAGAACTGCAGTTGCAGGCATTGGGGCTGGAGGCGGTCTCGGTCACCGTCTTCGCGATGGCCCGCATTTACCGCAGACTCGCGCTCGAAGGCGGCCCGGTGGTGGCCGCGGGGCTGCGCCGCGCCGTGACCGAAGGCACGGCGCAGGCGGCGCAGGTCGACGGCATCGAGATCGCCGGCAAGACCGGCACCAGCCGCGATGGCGCATGGTTCGGCGGATTCGCGCCCGCAGGCAGGCCGGCGATTGCTCTGGCGGTGTTCCAACCCGGCGGCCGCGGGCCGCGCGATGCCGCGCCGGCGGCGGCGGAGCTGTTCCAATGGGCAAGACGATCCGGCTTGCTCTGATCCTTGCCGCGCTGGCTGCCGGGGCCCGCGCGCACACGATCCGGGTGCGCACGCCGGCGGGCGTCAGGACAATTTCCGTCGAGAGCTGTGTGGCTGCGGCTGTAACAGGCGAGATGGGCGGCGTCCCGGAAATCGAGGCTCTGAAGGCGATGGCCGTAACGGCGCGCACGTATTTCCGCGTCCATGCGGGCCGGCACGGAAAAGAAGGATTTGATTTTTGTTCGACGACGCATTGCCAGCGACTGGATTTTCCGGCGATGTCCCCTTTGATTCGCGAGACGGTGGCCGAAACCGAAGGGATTCTTTTATGGTGGCAGGGCTCGCCGGCGCTGGTCTTCCACTCCGCCGATTGCGGGGGCCGGTCGGCCGGCGCGGGCGAAATCTGGTCCGGACTCGCACGGCCGTACCTGGCTTCGCGGCCGGATCCCTGGTGCGTGCGCGCGCCTTCCGCGGCCTGGAGCGCCCGCGTGGAGTGGCTGCGGCTGGAGAGGGCCCTCGGGCTTCCCGGGCTGCGTGCGCTGCACGTCGCCCGCCGCACGGCTTCCGGGCGTGTCCTCGAGTTGGGCTCCAGCCGCGGCCCGCTGGACGCGGAACATCTGCATCTGGCTGTGGGGAGGGCCTTGGGATGGAACCTGCTGCGGAGCCGCGTGTACGAAGTCGAATCGTCGGCGGAAGGCGCTGAATTTCGCGGCCGCGGCGCCGGGCACGGGGTCGGTTTGTGCCAAAAAGGCGCGATAGAAATGGCAAAAGCCGGCCTGGATTATCGTGAAATCCTCGCTCATTATTTCCCTGGCACGGCGGCCGGAATTTCGGCGCGCGGGCTGGCCTGGCGGAAGAACCGCGGCGAATCGGTGGACGTCTGGACCGTGAGCGGCGCTTCGCCGCTCACACTGGCGGCAGCCGGCGCTGCGTGGGCGGAGGCGCGCCGGCGGCTCAGCCTGGATGCCCGCTGCCGTCCAGCCGTTCGCGAATACCCTTCCGTGGACCTTTTCCGGGACTCGACCGGTGCAAGTGGAGACTTCGCCGCCGTCACACGCGGATGCACGGTGCACGTGCAGGCGCCGCAGCGTCTGGCAGGGCAGGGAAGGCTGCGGCAGGTGTTGCTGCACGAGATGATCCACGTGTTGGTGGAAGAGAACCGCTCCGCCCCGCTGCCGGAGTGGTTTGAAGAGGGACTCGCCGAGCACTTTTCGGACGGCCGCGCCCGTCTCGCCGAACGGGCCCGAGTCGAGGCGCTGCTGCGTCGTTACGGGCGCGAGTCAGTCCTGCGCTTCCTGAAGACCGGACTCCCCCAGCAGACGCTCGTAAATCCGGAATGACGGGACCCCGAACTGTACGAAGATGACCTCGCGCAGGTTCGATGCGCGGTTTTCCAGATAGGAGCGCACTTCTGCGATGGCGATCCGCGCGGCCTCGTCCGCCGGATAGCCGTAGACGCCGGTGCTGATCGCAGGAAAACTGAGGCTGCCGCATGCGCGCTCTTCCGCCATCTCCAGGCACGTCCGGTAACAGGAGGCGAGCGCCTCGGGCTCGCCGTGCTGCCCGTCGCGATAAACAGGGCCCACGGCGTGGAAGACGTATTTCGCCGGCAGCCGGCCCGCGCCGGTAGCCACCGCGTGGCCCGCCGGAACACGCCCCACGCGCGGCCGGATCTCGTCGAGCTCGCGCATGATGTCCGGCCCGCCGGCGCGGTGGATGGCCCCGTCGACGCCGCCCCCGCCCGCCAGAGCCGAGTTCGCCGCATTGGCGATGGCATCAGCAGCGACGCGCGTAATGTCGCCTTCGATCAGGCGCAAGGTCCGGCCGTTCGGCAACCGGTAGCGTCTCTCCATCATGGCTGCTCCTTCGAAAGCACTCCAAGGCAGGCCAGCAGCCAGCAGATGCCCGCGGTGAACAGCGCCCATGCAGCGGCGGCGCGGAGGCCGGCGCTCCACGCCTGGCCGGCCAGAGTCTCGAAGCGCGGCACCCATGTGACCAGGCGCGCCGGCGCCCAGAGTGCGGCCGCGCCAAAGACGGCCAGCGTGCCCCAGAACTCGGCCCGCTGCGCGGCGCGGAACAGGCGGATGCCCTCCGGGGCGAACCGGCGGTGCGCGTAAGTGAGCGCCCAGGCGGCCGCCGCCGCCGATCCCAGCAGGTAGGCGATGTTCAGAACGAGGTGCCAGCTCCGCTCGAGCGGCGTCCACAGCCACGCGGCAGCCAGACCGGCGGCGGCGGCCAGAATCACGGAGACCCACAGCCATCGCGGCCACAGCGCCACCACCACGCGCAGAGCTTCCTTCCATGCCGTCACGGCAGCACCTCCCAAACGGCGTCCTCTGTCCATGCTTTCACACCGGGCTCATACATCGGCTCCACGTGCGCCGGCCCGGCGCGGAAGCGACCGGCGTTCGTAAACCGGAACAGATACACGGCCTCGAAGCCGTCCCTGAGGATGGACCACGGAAACCACGACACGCGGTCGTCCCGCATCTCGCGCCGGTTGAGCCACCAGTTCCACCACACAGGCACTCCCTGCAGCGGAAAAACGCGGTCGCGCGCGACCGCCTCTGCGCCCGCCGGCAGCGGATCCTCCACCACAAAGGCGTTCAAGCGCCCGGCGCGGGGCACTGTGATGCGCACGGCCACCACGTCTCCCCTCCGCGCCGTTCCGCTCCAGGGTTCGAGTGCATATGTCATGTGTCCGCCGGAACTCTGCGCTCGAAGCCGGTAATAGCGCCGTTCGATACCCAGCGAACCGCTTTCCGGAAGGCTCCGCGCCCCGCTGCCCGCCGCCACCCGCCACCGCCACTCCGCTGAAGCATACAGGCGCCCGTGCCCTTCCATTTCCACGCGTACTTCACTGCGGTCGCCCGCAACGGGCGCCTCCAGCCTGACGGGCTTCGCCGACACCGCGTCGGCGGCGGTGAAGCGGCGCCGCAGCACCTCGCGGCCGCCGGCGAAAACACGCGCGGTGAAGTCCGGCTGCAGCTCGCCGCTTCGTTCGAGCAACGGGATCAGCCCGTAGATC
>Ga0209018_1000522_pt1 | contig 35048 bp, 28 predicted proteins | sample YNPBryBLVA2012_FD_185814 | JGI IMG/M metagenome (GOLD analysis project Ga0209018, IMG submission 185814) | Anoxygenic and chlorotrophic microbial mat microbial communities from Yellowstone National Park, USA - YNP Bryant BLVA 2012 (SPAdes)... ...
AACACGCCGCCGAGCAGCACGCTCAGCAGCTCGTTCTTCGTGAACACCGCGAGCATCCCGAGCCCGCCGCCGAGCGCAAGGGATCCCACGTCCCCCATGAAGACTTGCGCAGGATACGTGTTGTACCAGAGGAACCCCGTCCCGGCCCCCACCATCGCCCCGCAGTACACCGCCAGCTCGCCCGCGCTCTGGATCGGCGGTATGTCCAGATACTTGGCGATCGAGATGCGGAAGAACATCGCCCCCGCCAAATATGCCCAGATCATGTACGTCGTCGCGTTGATCAGCACCGGACCAATCGCCAGCCCGTCGAGACCGTCCGTCAGGTTCACCGCGTTCGACCAGGCCACGACCACGAAGACCGCGAACGCCATGTAGAGCCATAGCGGCAGCTCGATCGGGTGCTTGCTGAACGCCACGAACGGCACCGACAACCGTGTCCTGATCTCGAGCCAGTCCGGCGGGAGCGATTTGGTTGACAGGAACGTGTACGCCACCGCCGCGCCGGCGATCAGGAACTGCCCGATGAGCTTGTAGCGACCGGGCAGGCCGTCGTGGTGCTTGCGGCTGATCTTCAGGTAGTCGTCGAGATACCCGATCAGACCGTAGCCCGCTGTGACCGCCGTGGTCGCCAGCACGAACGGGTTGGTCAGATCCGCCCACAGGATCGTAGGCACCAGCAGGCACAGCAAGATCAACGCGCCACCCATCGTGGGCGTCCCCGCCTTGAGCTTGTGCCCCTCGGGATTGACATCGCGCACCACCTGCCCGATCTGCTTGCGCTGAAGCTCGCGGATGAACCAGGGCGCCAGGGCGAACGCCAGCAGCATCGCCGTGATCGTCGCCATGATCAGGCGGAACGGCACGTACCGAAGCACGTTCAGCCAACTGAGCCACGCCGATGCGTGCCGGAGCGGGTAGAGAACCTCGTAGATCACTGGGAGCTACCTCCCTGCTCGTCCAGGGCCTCCACCACACGCTCGAGCGCCACGCCACGCGATCCTTTCACCAATACGATGTCGTCGGGACCGACCGCCCGAACCACCAACTGAGCCGCCTCCCTCGAATCCGCTGCAAACTGCGATTCCAACCCGAGCTCCCGCGCCGTCTGCGCGACCCGCGCCGCCTCGCCCGCCACCGCGATCAGCAGCGACGCTCCCGACTCGTACGCTGCCCGGCCCAACGCCCTGTGCTCCGCCTCCGCATACGAACCCAGCTCGCGCATCTCGCCCAGCACCAACACCAGCCGGCGTCCAAACTGCCGCCCAATCGCCGCCGCCGTCCGCACCGAGTCCGCCATCGACGCCGGATTCGCGTTGTAGGCATCATCGATGAGCAGCGTCCCCGAACCGAGCCGACGCGGCCGCAAACGGCGCTCCTCCCCCTGGATCGACTCCAGCGCGCGCCTCACACCGTCGACGTCGAACCCTTCGTCGAATACCCCCAACCGCACCGCAATGGCCGCGGCACACGCATACGCCCCCGCGTCGCCAAGGAGCGGAACGCTCGCCTGCAAGGTCCACGATCCGCCCGCGCGCTTCACTTCGTAGCCTAGTTGCTGCGTGTCCACGCCCTCGAGGCGCTGCGACGTGATCCGCACGTCGCTGCCATCCCCTCGCCCGTACGCGAGCTTGCGGCCTGCCGCGCACATCGCCCACTGCTCGCGGGCCCGCCCGTCGTCGCCGTTGACGATAGCCACCCCCTCGGTGCCCAGGCTCCCATAGACAGCCCCCTTCTCCGCCGCCACGCCCTCCACGCTCCCCAGACCTTGCGCATGCGCACAGGACACCAGCGTCAGCACCGAGACGTCCGGCTCCACGATCGATACGCCATACGCAATCTCCCCGGGCGAACTCGTCCCAAGCTCCACGACCGCAAGCTCGTGCCCGTCATCAAGCCCGAGCAGCACCAGAGGAACCCCGACCGCATTGTTCAGGTTCCCCACGGCCGCATGTACCGCGTTCGGCTTCGCCTGCTCGAGCACCGCTCGTATCGCGCGACATGTCGTCGTCTTGCCGGCCGAGCCCGTGACCGCCACGACCCTCGCGAGCCGCCCCGCCGTGCGCCCCCGCCGCACCCACCGACGCTTGTGCGTGCGAGCCAACGCGCCGAGCGCGCGGAGCGTGTCCTCCACCATCACCACCGTGGCGCCGTTCGACGCCTCCACCGGCCGCGACACCACCAGCACCGACGCTCCGGCGTCGCACGCCGCCATGACATGGTCGTGGCCGTCGAAGCGTTCGCCCCGCAGCGCCACGAACACATTGCCCGGCTGCATCCGACGCGTGTCCGTGCTGACCCCCGTCGCCGACGACGCCCCCGGTCGCAGCACGGACCCGCCTGTCGCCGACAAGATGTCCTCGACGCTGAAGAAAGCTCGGTTCCCGGGAATCGTCGTGCCCATGCTCAGCCTCTCTCCCGCCCCGGTCCGCGCCCCGCTCGCAGCGCCAACGCCCGACGAGCCTCCTCCCGGTCGTCGAAGGGACGCGTCTGCTCGCCGATGATCTGGTAGGGCTCGTGCCCCTTCCCCGCGATCAGCACGACGTCGCCCGCCGCTGCGCCGATTATGGCCTGCTCGATCGCCCGCCGCCGATCGAGCTCCACCACCACACGTGCCCGACCGCCACGCAGGCCCTGCAACACCGCGTCCGCAATCGCCTGCGGAGATTCGCTTCGCGGGTTGTCGTTCGTCAGGTACGCATCGTCAGCGAGACGCCCCACCACCGACCCCATCACACGACGTTTGGCGCGGTCCCGGTCTCCGCCGCAGCCGAAGACGCAGGCCACACGTCCAGTGGTCAACGGACGAATCGTCGTGAGCGCTCGCTCGAGCGCATCCGGCGTGTGCGCGTAGTCCACCAGCACCAGGATGTCGTCGGATGGGCTGTCACAACGCTCCAGACGCCCCGGCACATGACCCGCCGTCGATAGCGCCGCCGCCGCTACGTCGACCGGCAGACCCAGCGCCTCCACGATCCCAATCGCCAGCAGCAGGTTCGACAGGTTGTGTTCTCCAACCAGCGTCGACCGCAGATGCACCACGCCCGACGGCGTGACCACGTCACACCGCGTGCCTGCTGCATCGACCTGCACGGGGCCGACCGGCCGTACGTCCGCAGCTCCTGCCGCATCACGCGACACGCGCAGACACCTGCCCGCCGTCACGCGCGCCAGCTCCTCGCCGAACGCATCGTCGACCATGATGGCCGCATTCACCGGCGCCAGGTCTGTGAACAGCCGACGCTTGGCAGCGGCGTATGCTTCGAGGGTGCCGTGGTAGTCCAGGTGGTCTTGCGTCAGGTTCGTGAACGCGGCCACCCGGAACCGCACCGCGTCTGCCCGGCGCTGGTCCAACGCGTGCGACGACACCTCCATCACCAGATGCGTGGCCCGGCGATCCAGTAGCGTCGCGGCTACCCGCATCACATCGTCGGCTTCCGGTGTCGTGTGCGAGGAAGGCAGATCGACACCCTGGAAGTGAGCGCCGAGCGTGCCAAGCACCCCAGCGCGTCCGCCTGCACCATCGATCGCTGCCCGTGCCAGATAGCTCGTCGTTGTCTTGCCATTCGTGCCGGTGATCCCCACGACGGCAAGCCTGCGCGTTGGATCCCCATAAATGGCAGAGGCCGCTTTGCCGATCGCCACGCGGATGTCATCGACCACGAGCATCGGAACGCTGCACGCCGTCGGTACATGGTCGCGCTGAACCATCACCGCTACCGCGCCACGCGCAATCGTTTCGTCGACGTAGTGAAGGCCGTCGGCTCTCTCTCCCTTGCGCGCCACGAACAGGTCTCCGCACTCGATGCGGCGCGAGTCGTGACGAAGCCCACGGACGTGCACCTCGCCGTTGCCAACGACCCGCCCACCGCACGCGGCAGCGACCTGTCGCAGGGAAGCATCTCCGCGGATCGACATGTTCTCGTGGTGCGTCATGACGATGGCTCGAGGATGATGTGGACGACCGATCCGGCGGGGACTGTGGTTCCCGGCGCAGGTTCCTGCCGGACGACCCGGCCCGTGCCGCTCATGCGCGGCAGCAGCCCCAGATCCATCAGCGAGCGCAGCGCCGCGGCCGCAGGCATGCCCGTGACGTCACCGACGATGGTCGATCCGGCGGTCGACGACGCGGGCGTTGGCAGAAGGGGACGCATGGGAGGCTGCGCAGGCTCCAACGGCGCCACCGCGGCATGGGCCGACTCCGCCGGGTCGGGCTCCTTGCCGATCTGCGCAAGCGGTACGCCTTCCGCTCCGCGCTCCGTCACGCCCATGTACCGCAGCGCGGCCTGTGCAACACGACGAAACACGGGGGCTGCCACCGACCCGCCTGCGTGCGTGATCATCGGCTCGTCGAGCACCACCGCAATGGCTACCCGCGGCTGATCCGCCGGCACGAACCCGACGAACGAAGCCGTATACAAATCCGCCGAGTACTTGCCCGTCGCAGGGTCCGTCTTCTGCGCGGTCGCCGTCTTGCCAGCCGTCTTGAACCCCGGCACCGCGGCCTCCACACCGGTTCCTTCCCCTTCGGTGACCGCCACCAGCATCTCCGACGTCATCCTCGCAACACTCGCGGGAACCGCTTCCCGGCGCACCTTGCTCGGCGTCTCCTCCACCACGTTGCCCAGACCGTCTGTGATTCGGCGGACCAAGACCGGGGTCATGAGACGACCGCGATTGGCTATCGACGCGATTCCCATCGCGAGCTGCAGCGTGGTCACGCTGATGCCCTGACCGAACGATGCCGCGGCCGTCTCTACCTGCACCCATGGACGCGATCTTGGACGCAGCACGCCGCTCGCCTCTCCGGGCAACGGGATGTTGGTGCGCTCACCGAAGCCAAAGCGCTGGAATGCCTCGTAGAGCCTGCGTTCGCCCAGCCCCAAGCCGAGCTTCGCCGCTCCGATGTTCGAGGAGACCGCCAGCACCTGCGTCGGCGTCAGCCACCCCGACACGTGCGTGTCCCGGATGATGACGTTGTCAATCGCCATCGATCCTTCCTCGCAGTAGATTGTCTGCGTCGGGCTCGCTACACGGGCCGACAACGCGGCGGCCATCGTGAACACCTTCATCGTGGATCCAGGCTCGAACATGTCCGTGATCGCACGGTTGCGACGCGCCGCGACTTCGCTCCTCTCGATGTCGTTCGGGTTGAACGTCGGGTAGCTAGCCATCGCGAGGATCTCCCCCGATCCGGGGTCCACCACCACAACCGACCCGCTCGATGCCTCGTGCGTGTGAATCGCCGAGGCAAGCTCGCGCTCCGCCACGTACTGGATCCCCTGGTCAATCGTCAGGTAGACGTTGTGCCCAGCGAGTGCCTTCTCGTCCTGGATGCCCTCCGAGAAAATGAGACGGCCAGCACGGTCGCGTAGACCACGTACTTCCTCGATGTGGCCGCGGAGGTGGTCGTTCAGCATCAACTCGATGCCGTCTTTGCCGTCTCCCCCGGGCGACACGAACCCCAGCAGCGGCCCCGCCAGCTCGCGGTTCGGGAAGTACCGACGCCCCTCTCCCTCCACCAGCAGTCCCGTCAACATCCTTGGTCCGTTCGCTGGATCCCCGAGCGCACGGATCGCAGCGACTTCCTCGGCCGTCACCTGCCTCTTGAGCCAAGCGAAGCGCCGACGACGCGCGAGCTTCTCGCGAACCTGCGCGGGGTCCATGCTCAGCGCGGCGGCAATACGCTTCGACGCATCGTCGAGAAACGCAGGAAGTTCATCGTCGTGGACCTTGCGCAGCATCTCCACGGCGTCGACCGAAATCGACGGTACTTCGATGCTTACGGCGAGCGGTGTGCCGTTGCGGTCGTAGATGGTTCCACGCTTGGGCGCCACGTGCAGACGGCGCTGGCGCTGCTTCTCGGCCAGATCGCTCCATTCGCTGCCTCGCTCGACCTGGATGCCGAACGCGGCGCTGACGACAAGTCCCAGCCCAAGCCCCATCAGGCCACAGAGAATCCCCATCCGGACCCGGATCCATCGCGCTCGCTTGGGGTCAAGGTTCTGCATCGTCAGCGCTGTGCTTGCGCGCTTGCCGGCGCGGCGTTCGGCTTGGGTTCCTGGTCCACCAAAGGACGCATCGGGATGATGCGATCCGGGGTGGGTGACTGCATGCCCAGAAGCGTCTTCGCGATCACCTCCACCCGCTGTGGGTTCTGGAAGCTGGCGACCTCGAGCTCCAGCACGCGCTTGGTCTCGCGAAGCTGCGCCTGCTCGTTGCGCGCCCTGCCCAGCTCGTAGCCAAGCTTGAACGTGCGGCTTCGCAACCCGAGATGCAGCACGAACGCCGCCACACTCGCGGCCACCGCCAAACTCCACAACACGAGGAAGGGGCGCGACCGCTTCATGACAGCACCTTTGCCTGCGGTGACGACGTGCAGACGATCGCCCTGGCCGACCGGAGCTTGGCGCTGCGCGCACGCGGGTTCTGCTGGAGCTCGCGCACGCCCGCGACCACCGGCTTCTTCGTCAGCGGCTCCCACTTCGTCTTGTCGCGCATCGCACGCTTCAAGATCCGATCCTCGAGCGAATGGAACGAGATCGCGGCCAGTACACCGCCCGGCGCGAGCAGAACGTGTGCGCCCTCGACGAGCTGCTCGAGCTGGTCGAGCTCGTGATTCACCGCAATCCGCAGTGCCTGAAACGTGCGCGTCGCCGGATCCACACCGCCGACCCGCGCCGGCCCCACCGCCTTCACCACCGCCTTGCGCAGATCCGTCGTCGTGCTCAGACGACCATCCATCAGCGCGAGCTTGATGCACCTGGCGATCCTGCGTGACTTGCGCTCCTCGCCGTACCGGAAGAGCACGTTAGCAAGCTCCTCCTGACCTAACCCCCGGATCAGATCCAACGCCGTCATCGGTCCGCCCGGATCCATCCGCATGTCGAGCGGGCCCTCCAGACGAAAGCTCATCCCACGTGAGCCGTCCGCGAGCTGTGCGCTCGATATCCCCAGGTCCGCCACGATCCCGTCTACGTGCTCCACACCCATGCTGCGCAGCAGCGAAACGATGTCGCCAAAGCTGCCTTGCACCACGCGCACACGCTGACCGAACTTCGCAAGACGTACCGACGCCGACGCGATCGCCGACGGATCGCGATCGATGCCGATGACCGTCGCCCCATGCTCCAACAGCGCTTCCGCATGGCCTCCCATGCCAAGCGTGGCATCGACGTAGACGCCGTCAGCACGCGGCTCGAGCGCGGCGATCGTCTCCTCTCGCAGCACGGTCGTGTGCACAACCGAAGGAGACTCGTTTTCCAATTCCGTCTCTCCCGTGTAGGCCCACATCGTCACAGCCCCCATTCGGACATCTGCCGCTCGAGATCCCTCAGCTCCTCCGGCGTCACCGCGGTGACCGCTGTCCAGCGATCCTTCGCCCAAAGCTCCGCCTTCTGACCAACGCCGGCCCATACGACGTCCTTCGTCAGGCCCGCATGCTCCCGTAGCTGCGGAGGCACCAGCACGCGCCCTTGCCCGTCGAGATCGCAGTCCACGGCGGCGGATACGTACAGCCGACGAAGCCGCACCACCCGCGGGTCGAATTGCGGAAGCGCCGCCACCTTCGCCTCGAACTCCTCCCACGCGCGCAGCGGGAAGACGTGGATGCACGGCTCCACGAGCGCCGGCGTCAGGATCAATCGCGCTTCCCCGATGGCCGCGAGCTGGTCGCGAAAACGCGAGGGCAGGCTCGTACGCCCTTTGGCGTCGATCGTGTGCGTGAACTGCCCTCGGAACATGGTTGTCATGACTGCCACGCGATGGGGGGAGGCTCCACTTCTTGACACTTCTCCCCACTCAGCCCCGCCAAGCTACGGGAGCAGTCGTGCAACTGTCAACAGTTCACCGATGTTTTGCAGGTAGTGGTGGGTTCGGGTGGGTTGCCCCACGTGATCGTCCGTACACCCAGCCTGCGCATCGGTCCAGCAAACGGCCGACCGATGATGCTACCCTGTCCCCGTGCCGTCCCCTTCCCCCTCCCCGGCTGCCCTGCAAACCCTCGCCTCCCGCGCGGCAGCGCACCTCGGACTTGCCGTGGCGCCCGACCCAGCCGCCAAGCTCGCTCGCTGGATCCAACTGCTCCACGCCTGGAATCAGCGCATCGACCTGACGTCTGCCCGGTCGCCAGAGGAGCTCGTCGACCTGTGCGTCGCGGACGCCGCCGTGATCGCTCGACATGCCCAGCCCCGCACCACCGTGGTCGACATCGGCTCCGGAGCCGGCGCCCCTGGGTTGCCTCTCGCCATCCTCCGGCCCGACCTTCGCCTTACCCTCGTCGAGCCCGCCGCCAAACGAGTCGCCTTCCTGCGTACCGTCATCGGCAGCCTCAGCCTCGACGTCACCGTCGTGCGTGAACGCGTCGAACGCCTCGTCCCCCCCGAACCACGCTGGCAGCTCGCCGTGTCACGCGCAACCCTCGAGCCGGCCGCCTGGCTCGACACGGCAATCGACCTGACCGCTCCGGAGGCGACCGTGGCCGTGCTCCTCGCAAAGCAAGACGCTCCCACAAACCCAGCCGTGGAGCTGGCCCAAACCGTCCACTATGTCTGGCCACACACCGGCGTTGCACGACGGCTCTGCCTGTACCGCCGGACCACCGGAACGGCCTGACTACCCGGGTCAGGCACGCGGTCGTACGTTGCTCTGCACCCAGTCCACGATCGCCTGCAAGGACGTGCCCGGAGTGAACAGTCCGCGCACCCCCTTCTCCCTCAGCGTGGCGAGATCCTCATCCGGGATGATGCCGCCTCCGAACACGATGATGTCGTTGGCGCCCCGCTTCTCGAGCGCCTCGATGACCGCCGGGAACAGCGTGTTGTGCGCCCCCGACATGATCGACAGCCCCACCGCGTCGACGTCTTCCTGTACGGCCGCCGCGGCGATCATGTCCGGCGTCTGGTGCAAGCCCGTGTAGACCACTTCGAAGCCAGCGTCGCGCAGCGCCCTCGCGACGACTTTCGCACCGCGATCGTGCCCGTCGAGACCGGGCTTTGCGATGAGAATCCTCACCTTGCGCTCGCTCATGATCGAACTCCGTTGTTCACCCAGACTACTTCGAAGACCCAATGGTCCAGCCACGCACCACCAGCCGAGATCCGGGCTTCACGGTCCATCCCACATGACCCGGTGGCATGGGCTCCGCGAGCCTGCCTCGAAGCTGCCTGCCGGCAACCTTGGCTGTCACGTCCTGTCCCCGAATGGATAGCCTAACCAGCACCCCTTCGGAAGCCTGCGCGTCGGCTACCTTCACCTCCGGCGCAAGCTCCCTCTCGTGACCGGCTCCGTCGAATGACGCCAATCGCGCATGGCAGCCGCCGTCGCATCGCAGCATCACCGCGACCCCGCAGAACGATCCCTGCCCGGTCGATGCCCGCACGATCTGGCCCCCCAGCCCCTTTCCTTGAAGCTGGACCGTGGCCTCGACCGTCTGGTCCGCAGACGGCGCTTGCGTATAGATCGCCCCATCCGGCGCCGTCTCCCCGCCGCCCGACTCGAGCACGAACTCGTCGGCACCCAGCACGCCCACGCGAGGTGACCCGTTGAGCCGTACGAACGTCCGACCACCAGCCTCCCAACGGTCTCCCGCCGTCGTCGGGACCCTGACCGTCGTCAGGTCCACCGCCCGCACAGGTCGGCCGTCGAACCGAATCGAGGCCACGTGCCCGTCAGCCCCGCGGTCGAACGTTACCTCCCGCTCCGCCAGACGCAGGCTCTGGATCTCGCTTCCCCGCATCTTCATCGCCGCCGTCCGCAGCACGAGCTGGCCGCTCGCCAGGCTCCCCGTCGGCAACGTCGCCGAGCCGTCCTGCCCCGCGGTCGCAAGCACCCGCAGGCCGAGCAGCAGTTGCTCCACAGGCTCCGGACGCCCCGACAGCAGACGCATCGACGCCAGATCGACCGTGCGTTGCGCATCCAGCAGCACCATCGTCATGGTCGCGGCCAGATACATCTCGGGAGACACCGGGCGAACGCTCGACCCAGCGTCACGGTCCAAGGAGCAATCGACCACCCAGTTTGCGAGGTGGCCGATGGCGCCCTTGCCTGCGGCGTGTGCCATCGCGTCGCGGACCTGTGCAGCCAAGGCGACATCGCGCGCGATGGCGCGCCGTGCCGCGCGCAGCGACGTCACATAGGCGGCCTCGAAGGTCGCCTGGTCGGGGTCCACTTGCGATGCTGCGTCCGGCCACAGACCCGCACGCCGCGAAAGCCCGGCGCCGAGCGGCACGCGAACCGCAACGAGATCCGGCCCCTGGTTCGACGGTGCGGTCAGCGTCTTGGAGACGACCACTTCCGACACGCCTTCCAGCGCTCCAGGCACCGCTTCCAGGAGGTTGACGATCGATGCGACCCGGTCCTCCGGTGCTTCGCCGCCGTCGTCGAGCAGCACGCCGCTGCGGATGAACAGACCGCGAGCCGGACCACGCAGGCCGAGCCAGTCGGCGACATCATCGCGCGACCCCGCTCCCGAGGTCGTCTGCACCGCCGTTCTTGCGACTTGCAGGCGCAGCAGCAGCGCCGCGCCGTGCGCACGGGATCGGAACGAGAAAAACGACGGGTGACGCGCGATGTGATCGCGGTAGGCTGCCGCAATGGCGTCGATCGCCCGCGTCTCGAGGGAGGCCATCCCCTGGCGCTCCGCGTCGCGCGCTTGCGCCGACATCCGAGCGACATAGCGGTGAATGCGGAGCAACTCGTCCAGGGCGTCCGTGCTCCACTGATTTGCGCTGCCTCGCTGGCCGGCCATGATCGCATCCGCGCGGGCCACCAGCCCCCGCACCACGCCGGGCGCTATCGTGGATCGCGAAGGCAACGAAGCAGGGCCAAACACCAGCGCATGCACGAAACGCTCGCGAGCGTCGTCGAAAGGCGCGGATCGAAGGGCGGCGGACAGCGTTTCGCCGACTTCGGAGTCGGACAGGTCGGGGCGCGCGACGAGGGCCCGAACCCGCGGAACCATGCCGAGATCTGCGGTCGCAACGTAGCTCCGCACCTGTGCTTTCTCGGAATCCGTGAGCGCGGCGCGCGCTGGCGAAGCATGGACCAAGACCGTGCCGGCGATCGCCACCCAAGCCGACAGCAACCAGCGCGATCTGGCTTTCACCTTGGTTCTCCTCGATGGGGAAAGCGGGTCAGCCGCAGACGCGGTTTCGACCTGACCGCTTGGCTTCATACAGCAGTTCGTCGGCCCGCTTGAGCAGCTCCGTGGCAGACTTGTCCGAGTCGGTCAACGCCGCGACACCGATGCTGATGGTGACCCGGATCTGGTCGGTCTGGAACGCGAACGAGTGCTCGGCCACCCTCTCCCGCAAGGTTTCGGCCAGCATGCGCGCACCTTCGAGCGGGGTCTCCGGAAGCATCACCACGAACTCCTCGCCACCGTAGCGCGCCAGCACTTCGTCGCGACGGATGCGGGCTTGGATTACTCGTGCAAGCTCCTTGAGGACGAAGTCGCCCGCCAGGTGACCGTGCTCGTCGTTGATCTGCTTGAAGTGGTCGATGTCGAACATCAGCAGCGACAGATCGCGCGTGTGACGACGTGCCCGGATGATCTCGCGCTCCAGCGCCTCGAACAGGTACCGCTTGTTGTAGACCTGCGTGAGACCGTCGATGATCGTCAGCCGGTAGATCTCTTCGTGGTACTGGCTCTCGACGTCGGCGCCGGACAAGAACTTGAAGATTGTGGGACCGACCTTCACGCGATCGCCGTTCTCGAGCCGGTGCGCCGACGAGATGGATTCGTCGTTGACGTACGTGCCGTTGGTCGAGTGGTCGTCGACGACGTACCAGGAGTCGGCTCGACGCTCGAAGTGGCAGTGGCGACGCGATACCGAGTCGCCGTCGAGCACGATATGGCTGTCCGCACCCCGTCCTGCCCGGATCGGGCCGTGCTCGAGCACGAAGCGCTTGCCGAGGAGAGTGGGCTCCTTGGTGTAGATCACCACCAAGCAGTCGTTTCGTTTGACGGCCCCTTCCTCTGCGGGATTGGGGATGACCACCGTCACTCTGGTTTTTTCGTCGAATTCGCTCACGCTTGATCAACGACTCGTGGATGACCAACCTCGCGCCCACCCTGCCACAGCCAGAAGCAGCCGCACCACGACGTCGCCCGGTTCAGGGACCCCGTAGCGCGCCACAAGGTATAGAGGAACGTCTTGGGCGTCAAGATCGCCTGTTCGAACACCTGTGGCCCACCGCTCCGGAAGCTCCGGCGCGACGGCCATCGCTCATTCTGACCGGTTCCGCAGACGACGCAACCCGGAGCGATCAGCCGGCGACGGTGGCCGGCTCCGCCTGCGCCACCGGCTGCTCCGGCGCGTTGACCGTCTCGGCCTTGCCCAGACAGCTCTCCTCGAGCAACTCGGCAATGTCGAGCTGGCGGACGTCGTCCTGCTTCTCTTGGTCCTTGAGACCATCGGTGATCATCGTCATGCAGAATGGACAAGCGGTGGCGATGGTCTGCGGCCGGGTGTCGAGAAGCTGGAGGGTTCGACGCACGTTCATGCGGTCCTTGTTCTGCTCCTCCATCCACATCTGAGCGCCGCCGGCGCCGCAGCAAAGGCCCATGTGGCGCGTGTAGCGCTCCGGCTCCACGAGCTCCATGCCCGGGATGCGCGTCAGACACTCGCGCGGCTGGTCGTAGATGCCGTGGTAGCGGCCGAGATAGCAGGAGTCGTGGTAGACCACCCGGCCTCTGTGCGCATGCTTCGGCGTGAGCTTGCCGCTGCGCACCAGCTCCAAGAGAAAGTCGGCGTGGTGCACCACATGATAGTCCCCGCCGAAGTCCTTGTACTCCACGCCCAACGTGTTGAAGCAGTGCGGGCACATCGTCAGCACCGTCTTCATCCCGCCCTTCTCCTTGTAGCCGTTGAGCGTCGCCACGTTCTGCTCGGCCAGCATTGCGAACAGGTACTCGTTGCCCGCACGGCGCGCAGCATCCCCCGTGCAGGTCTCCTCCTCTCCTAGGATCGCGAAGTCCACACCCGCCGCCTGCAGAAGGCGCGCAATCGCCCGCGCAACCTTCTTGGCCCGGTCGTCGTAGCTACCGGCGCAGCCCACCCAGAACAGCACCTCGGCATCGGGTTTGTCCGCCATCGTCTTGATGTCGAGCCCCTCCGCCCACGCCGCGCGGTCCATGCGCGACAAGTTCCATGGGTTGCCGTTCGTCTCCATCGCTTCGAACGGCTTGGCGAGCATGGGCGGAAACTCCCCCTTCACCAGCACCATGTTGCGCCGCATGTCCACGATCTTGTCGACATAGCTGATAAGGACGGGACAGAACTCCTCGCAGGCCATGCATGTGGTGCACCCCCAGATCACGTCGGGGTGGATGATGTCGGGCACCAGATCCTGCGGCTTGTACTCGATGGGTGGATTCGGGACCGGATTGTCCGGGTACACCGGCTCGTGGTGGCCATGGCCGTGGTCGTCTCCCTCCGCATGCTCGTGCTCGTGCTCGTGCTCCGATCCCTGAGCGCCGTGCGCTTCCTCCTTGTTCGGGCGAACCCCGTCAATCATCGCGGTGGCGTTCGCCCACATGAAGTTGCGCAGGTCGAGCGTGAACTGTTTGGGGCTGAGCATCTTGCCCGTGTTGAACGCCGGACAGTTGTCGCTGCAGCGGCCGCACTCCGTGCAGGTGTAGAAGTCGAGCACCGACTTCCAGGTAAAGTGCTCGACGCGCGCCACGCCGATGGGCATCTCGCCAGGATCCTCGAGTTCGGCAGCCTGACCGACCTTCTCCATCAGCTCTTCGGCGTTCTTGGCCATCGGGCGGAGCCTGCCGCGCGGCTCGAGGTTCGCCGTGAACACGTTCGGCATCACCGTGAAGATGTGGAAGTGCTTCGTGTAGGGCAGCAGGTTCGCGAAGATGAGCACGAGCGAGCCGTGTACCCAGAAGCCGACATGCGCGAGCACGATGAGGCTCGACGTCGACAAGCCCTGCAAGGCGAGGCTCATCAGCGAGCCGGCCGGCGCGTGCCACAGCAGCTTCAGACCATGACCTTCCGACGGCCCGAGCGGCGCGATGATCGTCGACACCGACTTGCACGTGGACGCCATGTCGCCCGCCGCACCAGCACAGGCCATCGACCTCATCTTGTCGCGAAGGACCAGCGACGCACCGTCGTACAAGATGTCGGTGACCATCATCGTGGCGATGATTCCCAGGATGAGCAGGCCCTCCCAGTGGAGCGTCATCCGCTTCTCCTTGACCACCACGCGCAGGTACACGAACACGGCCGTGCCGATCAGCACCACGATCGCCGCGACGTCTTTCGCGAGGTCGTACAGGTGGCCGAGAGGAAGCCCCCACACCGGCTCCGGACCCAGGATCCAGAGGTTGAAGTCCGGTGTGTACGCACGGCCCCACAGGATGAGCGACCGCAGCAACAACACGCAAAAGCCGAAGAAGATCAGGATGTGCGCCACGCCGGCCAGCGGGTAGTACGGCATCTTCCACTGGGCGAACGCGTACTTGAGCGTGAGCTTGATACGCTCCGGCAGCCGGTCCAGCCGGTCGGCAGGCTCCGCCGCGACCCGCATGAGCTGGATGCGGCGATTCAGGCTGTAGGTCAGGGCCGAGAGCGTCGCGACGAGGATGACGGTCATCGCTATCGGGTTCATGGCAGCCTTCCTGTCCGTGGGGCGCGTTCCGGGACGGCCAGCGCGCTACACCCGAGGACGACCCCGTTGTAGAGGAAACGAACGCGATGCGTCAAACAGATACCGACGCATCGATCAGAGGGTGAACAGGAGCTGGCGCTGGTCCCCCTCGCCGTCGAGCGTCAGCATCAACGCGTAGCTGTGCTGGCCGAGCCGGGCCCCGAACCGGACCGCCAGCGGAGCCGGCTGATTGCCGGCACGGACGCAGCGGATCAGCACCCGAAATCGACCCCGTGGGGCGTTCCGGTTGCCGAGATAGACGTTCTCGGTGTTCTGCCCATGGCACGGCTCGCTCTCCGACGGGCAGTCCCGGTCCTTGACCAGGCCGAGGTTCGTCGGTCTGTCCACGCGCGCCGTCTCTCCCGCAGGATCCGTCACGAGCAGGTCGACGTCGGCTGACGGGTCGGACCACGCGATCGAGAACTGCACCACGCCCGTGCGTACGCCGCAGCCTTCGTCGATTGCACCGTTGCAGTTGTTGTCGGTGGCGTCGAAGCACATCTCGGGACCGCTGGACACGCAAGCGGTTTCGAGGACCATGCCGGGCTGGCCGGAGAAGCCCTTCAGCGTGACGTCGGAGGTGGACGATGCATGGCGGGTCGACGGCGGGTCCACGCTTGCGCATCCGCAGGCGATCATCATGCAGCCGAAGGCGGACAGACGATTGAGGGCGGTCGTGGCTGCAAGCGGTCGGACGCGGCGGGACATGGCACGGGAGCCTACCTGAACAAACCGGCGCATGCCAAAGGGGCGTTGGCAGGCAGGCGCAGCGGAGCGCCGGAGGGCAGGGAGGCGGGGCGGGAAGGCTACTGGGGCGCGTTGGGCAGGATCTTGGCGCCACCGGTCTTGGTCTCGGGCGCCTTGACATCGACCACGACGTTGGGGTTCATGAGCAGGAACAGCGCCTTGGCGGCGTCCTTGCCCACGTCGCCGGGCTCGTCTTTGAGGGCCATCAGGATGCCCTGCTCGTTCATGAAGCGCAGCGTGTCGAGGGCGCCCTTGCGAACCTTGGGGTCGCCCGTCTTGGCCGTCTGCCAAAGACGATACCGGAGCACGACGCGCGTCATCGAGTGGGGGCCGTTGTCGAACTGCAGGTTGTCGAACTGACGCTGGAGCAGGAACGCCGCCCACTCCTGCGGGGCGCCGCGAACACGCACGCGGCGCATGGCTTCCGCGTTCTCGACCCAGCGATACAGACGCCCTTCGGCGAGATCGCGGTCGGACCAGTAACCGAAGACGCGGTAGTAGTTCTCGCGCAGGGCCGCCATCGCCTCCTCCGGGAAGTCGGTGAACTGGGCCACGGTGCGGACGGCCGTGTCGGCCGAACCGCCCACGATGAGGGCCAGGGCTGCGTCGACGCGCACCTCGGGGTCCTTGAGTTTTTCGGTCAACGCGGCTTCATCGGCGGCGGTGATGCCTGCGAAGCCGATTGCCTGGGCGATGTTCAGACGCAGTGTGGGATCCATGTCGGGGGTGAGGAGTTTGATCAGATCCTGGTTTGCGCTGGGGAAGGGGTGACGGGCGAGCGTCTCGCTGTAGCAGGCGGCGATGAACTGGTCGCGCGGGTCTTTCGACGCGGCGAACTTGAGGATCTTTTTGGGGATCTCGGGGACCTTGTCTTCCGGGGTCACCCAGCCGAGGGCGAAGCACGCTTCGACACGCGATTGCTCATTCTCGAGCTTGCCCTCGATGTACTCGACGAGCGGCTTGTACGCTGCGGTATCGCCCCACTCTGCGTAGCCGTCCGACACGCCCATGCCCAGGGCGCGCAGTGACATGCCGAGAATCGCGAGCCCGCCGCCCATCAGCGACGGCATGGTGACGTCGACGTCGTGCGCCTCGCTCTTGCGTCGGGTGAGCTGCTGCTCGAACTTGGGCCAGGACTCCTTGTCCTTCATCATGCCGAGGTAGCGCAAGGCGCTCTGGGCAACGACCCACTCGTCGGGCATGGGGGGTTGCTGGCCTTCCTTGGGCAGCGAGGCTTTGGGGAAGGACCACTCGCGGAGCTTCTTGCGACCTTCGTCGGAGTCGACGCGGGCGAGGAAGCGCAGCGCGTTGGCGTGGGGTTGCGGCATGTCGCTGATCCAGGCGAGCACGCCGGGCTCGGCTTGCTTGCGGAACTGCTCTTTCTTGTCCGGGTGGAGCAGCGCGAGGTCGGCGAGCATGCGGGCACCCACGATGCGCTCGTCGTCGCCACGAGCGAGCGCCTTTTCTTCGGGCAGATCGGAGTCACCGTAGAGCTTGACGGTGCTCAGGGCCATCCGTTCGCCCAGGTACGGGACGGCTCTGGGGTCACCGACCTCGGCGAGACGCATGGCGGCTTCGGTCTTCCAGTGCCTGGGTGGACCGGATTCGATGTACTTGACGAGCAGGTCGCTGGCGCGCGGATCCTGGAGCTGCTTGAGGAAGCCGAAGATGACCTGGGTCTGGAACCAGTGGGTTTCGGGCTTGCTCTTGTCGACCGAGTCGAGCGCCAGGACCAGGCCCTGCCCGCCGATGCCGTCGCGCAGCGCTTCGAGGAATTTCTTGCGGCTGTCCTTGTCGGCCTTGCCGAGGGCATCGAGCAGCGGCCTGCGCGCCCGCTCGTCGCCAATCTTGCCAAGCCCCGTGGCCGCTTCGCGCGCAACCTCGATGTCCGGATCCTGCACCAATTTGATGAGAGCGTCGGTGAACTTGGGGTTCGCGCTCTTCGACAGGATCGTCGCGATGAGCTGGCGCACCGAGGGGCTTTCGTCGCCGACCATGTCGGCCCACTTGTCGGGCGGAGCCATGGCTGCGAGCTTCTCCGGGTCGAAGGCAGAGCCACCGCCCACGCGCTGCACCTTGGCGAGATGCCCCGCGCGGTACACCTTGAGGATCCTGTCGAGGGCACTGGCCTCCCGGACCGCGACCAGCGCCCAGGCGATCTGCGGTTCATCGGACGGGTCGGACTCTTGCAAAGCTTTGAGCAAGGCCGGCTTGGCCGAATCGGCCGCCGGTGTTCCGAAGCTGGCGAGAACCTGGGCCGCCACGCCGCGGATGCGATGGTCCTGCTGCGCGAGCGCCTGGATGGCCAGCGGGATCGCTTCCTTGTCCTCGAGCCACGCAAGCTGCAGCAAGCCCTGCTGCTGGAGCTCGTACTCGTTCGGATTGGCTGCCCACTTTCGCCACTCCGCGATCGACTGATCCCGCGGCAGCAGGAAGATCCGCTTCTGCTCCTTCGCGATGTCGTCGACCGTCATCTTCTGGGCATCGCGCTTGATGCCCACGTAGACCAGCCCGACCGCCAGCGCCGCGATCGCGAGCGCGACGAGAATGAACTTCACCCCCAGCGAGCCTTTCTTGAAGCTGACGTCGTCTTCCGCCATGGTCCCTCCGGACAGCAAGCGCACGAACGAGGCGCGCGCGGCGCACCATACCAAGCACGACACGATCTGCGAAGCCGACTGTTGACCCACCGAGCGGTTTCGCTCCGAATGACGCTTTTGCATGACGCCGGACCCGGCCTGGTCCCGCACGGGTCGCACCGTGGCGCCATCAATGCTAGGCCCCTGCCCCCGATGGGTCCTGCCTTGCGTGCCCTCGCCGCTGCTGCCGTCACGACCGGTGTGGTGACGGTCCTGTCGTACGCGCTTCCGGATGCGCATGCGGCGACCGGCGTTGGCCTCGCCTTCCTCGCGGCCGCATACGTGCTGGTGCTACGAGGCGATGACACACGAGTCAGGCACCACGGGCTTTCCCTCGGAGGACTGCTGGAGCCCCGGGCCATCGAGCCGAGGCGCTTGTTGCGCGAAGGGGCTGTGTCGTTGGCGTGGGCAGCCGGCCTCGCCGCTCTGATCTTCCCTCTGTTCTGGCTGGGCTTCGTGTGGTGGTATCACCCGCACCGTCCGATGCGATGGGTGCCGCCGGGGTCCGTTTCCGACGACATCCTCGGTCAGATCCTCGTGATCGCGCTGCCAGAGGAGGCATTCTACCGGGGCTACCTGCAGACCGCCCTGCATGATGCGTGGAAGGGGCGGGTGTCGATCCTCGGCGCGAGGATCGGCTGGGCGCTGCCCGTGACGGCAGCGGTATTCGCGATGGGTCACTTTCTCACCGAACCACGTCCTGAGAGGCTCGCCGTGTTCTTCCCGGCGTTGCTGTTCGGGTGGTTACGGGAACGCACCGGCGGAGTCGGCGCTCCGCTGCTCTTGCACGCGATGTCCAACATCTTCTCCGCCTCCCTGGGCCGCGGCTACGGAGTCGTCCAGTGAGCAGGACCCGACCCAGGGCGGCGCTCTTCGACATGGACCGCACCCTCGTGCGCGTCGAAACCGCCAGCCTGTACGTTCGCTACCAGCGAGACATCGGCGAGGCCAGATGGATGGACTCGCTGCGCGTTGCGTGGTGGGTGCTGCTCTACACGTTCAACCTCATCGATGCCCCCCGTGTCGCGACCAGGGCCCTCGCTCAGCTCGAAGGCATGACCGAGACCGCTCTTGCTGCGCGCTGCGACGACTGGTTCCGCATCTACGTCGCGCAGCATGTCAGCGACGCCGGCCGGCTCGCCGTCCGACGGCATCAGTCGCGAGGCGACCTGGTCGCCATGGTCACCGGCGCGTCGCCCTATGCGGCGCGTCCCCTTGCGCGCATGCTCGGCATCGAGCACGTGCTCGCTACGGAGCTCGAGGTGAAGCAGGGCCGATTCACGGGCAAGCCCGTGCTGCCCCTTTGCTTTGGGGAGGGGAAGGTCGTGCGCGCCCGCGCGCTGCTCGACCGCGAAGGGATCCGCTTGCAGGACACGACGTTCTACTCCGACAGCGTGACCGACCTGCCGCTGCTCGAAGCGGTCGGAGAGGCCGTTGTGGTCAACCCGGACCCGAGGCTGCTGCGGGTGGCACGGCAGCGAGGGTGGCCGCTTGAACGGTGGTGAGATGGCCTGGAAGACGTGGCTGCGCATCCCGACCGGGCCGGTCTTCTGGATCGTGGCGGTCCAGTCCGCCTGGACGATGAGCCTCGTGTTCTGGATTCTGTACGCGGTCGATCGTCACGGGCGATTGCCGGAGGAAGGCTGGTGGGTGCTCGCGTCGGGCATCGTGCTGCTGGCCGTGATCTTCGTCGGCGTCACGGTGATCTCGGTGCACATGGGGCGGCAGGTGGCCCACAACCGCAAGGTCAAGGACTTCATCTCGCAGGTGAGCCACGAGCTCAGGTCTCCGCTGGCAACGGTGAAGCTGCACCTCGAGACGATGCAGCTACGTCGGCTGAGCGTGGACCAGCAGCGACAGTGTCTCGACACGGCCCTGATGGAGCTGCGGCGGCTGGAGTCGGGGATCGAGGACATCCTGACGGCGTCGCGGATCGAGCGGCAGAAGCTTCGGATCGAGGTGGAGACAGTGGCCCTGGTGCCGTTTCTCACGCGCTATGTGGAGCAGAAGCTCGACGCCATGCAGGCGCGGGGAGCCGGGCTGACCTTTGCGTCGGAAGGCGTGCCGGACCTGGCCGTGGCGGCCGATCCGGTACTGCTGCGCCAGGTGCTCGACAACCTGGTCGACAACGCGGTGGTGCACGGGCAGCACGGCGTACAAGTGAGCATCGAGCTCGGAGAGCAGAGCCGATGCGCGGTGATCAGCGTGCGGGACGACGGGCCCGGTCTGCCGCGGCGGGAAATCAAGCGCGTGTTCCGCATGTTCTACCGTGCGTCCCCATCGGGGGGGCGTCCCCAGCGGCGTGGCACCGGGCTCGGGCTGTTCATCGTCTCGAGCGTGGCGCGCGCGCATGGCGGACGCGCATGGGTGGAGAGCGACGGCGAAGGGACCGGCTGCACCTTCCGGGTTGCGCTGCCCCTGGCCGAGACATCGAAGGACGCACCGATGGACCGAACGGAGCAAGCGTCGTGAAGCGCAGGATCCTGCTGGTCGAAGATGAGCCGAACCTTGCCCAGGGGCTCAAGCTCAACCTGGAGATCGAAGGCTGCGAGGTGGTCTGGGCCTCGAGCGGGATGGCTGCTCGCAGCGCGTGGAGCCAGGGACCTTTCGACCTGGTGATGCTCGACCGCATGCTGCCGGACGTCGACGGGCTGGAGTTGCTCCAGGAGTTCAAGAAGGGGGATCTGCGTCAGCCAGTGATGGTCCTGACCGCGCGCGCTGCGGACGAGGATCGCATCGCCGGGTTGAGTCTCGGGGCCGACGACTACGTGACCAAGCCCTTCAACCTGCAGGAGCTGATGCTACGCGTGCGCGGCATGGTTCGCCGCGGCAAGTGGTATCACGAGGTCGCCGCTGAATTGATCCGCATCGGCGAAAGCGTCATCGATACATCTCAGTCTGTGCTCGTGCGCGAGGGCAAGCGTCAGCTCTTGACGGACCTCGAGCTGCGCCTGATCGTGCACCTGTACCGCAGGCGGGGAACGTACGTGTCGCGCGAGGAGCTGCTGACAGAGGTGTGGGGCTACGCGCCGGGGGCGGTGACACGCACGGTGGACATCTTCATTTCCAGGCTCCGGCGGATGCTCGGTGATGATGCCTCGTCGCCTCGGTTGCTGCTGACCCGCCGGGGGCAGGGGTACATGCTCGTGGGGGCATCGGGTGAGGGGCCGTCTACCCCTTCTCAGCGATAACGCCCGACGTTTGCTGGAAGCGGAGGAAGCCGAGCGGCGCGTGCCGAGGCGTCGCGGTGGGCAGGGTCACGCCACCAGCAGCACCCTGTGCGCAGGCCATTCCGTCTGCCAGGAACAGCGTGTACCCTGCGCCGTCATGCTCCTCGCCCCATCGTACCTGGCTCTGGTGCGGTCCGCCCTTGCGGAAGACCTGGGGTCCGGCGACCTTTCCACGGAAGCTACCGTCGATCCCGATACCCGCGGGTGCGCTTGTGCGGTGGCGCGCAAACCTCTGGTGGTGTGCGGTCGTGACGTGTTCTTCGCCGTGTTTCGGGAGGTCGATCCGTCGGTGACGTGTGAGGCGCAAGTGGACGAGGGGGTGCGGGTCGATCGCGGTGCGGTGCTGTGGCGTGTGGCGGGCGCTGCCCGAAGCTTGCTGATGGCAGAGCGCGTGGCGTTGAATTTTGCGCAGCGCATGAGTGGCGTGGCGACCATCACGCGGTCGTATGTCGAAGCGCTGTCCGAGGGCAGCTCGACCCGCATCGCGGACACGCGCAAGACGACACCAGGGCTGCGAATGCTGGAGCGCTACGCGGTGAGGGTAGGGGGCGGTCACAATCACCGCGACAATCTTGGATCGGCGGTGATGATCAAGGACAACCACATCGTGGCCGCCGGAGGGATCACACGAGCGGTGGCGCGTGCGCGCGCGCATGCACCCCACACCTCGCGCATCGAAGTCGAGGTGGCGAGCTTGCAGCAGCTCGACGAGGCGCTGCGTGCGCAAGCCGACATCATCATGCTCGACAACTTCCCTGACGATCAGGTTGCCGTGGCCGTGTCGCGCGCCAAGGGCAAGGCGATCCTTGAGGTTTCGGGGGGCGTCACCCTGGAACGGATCCGCACGCTCTCCTCGCTGGGGGTCGACGTCATCAGCGTCGGCGCGCTCACGCACTCGGCACCATCGGCGGACATTGCGCTCGACCTGGAGGTGGCAACATGATGAACCATGCGGGGGACGGTCTCGACACGGCGTCGATCGAGCATCGGCTTCGAGGGCTTGGGGTACGCATCGGGTTGCCGGTGCACGTGGCGGCCGAGACCGGTTCGACGAATGAAGATGCGATGCGCGCTGGGGAGCAAGGCGCGCCGCACGGCGCGTTGTTCCTGGCGGACGGCCAGCGTGCAGGGCGAGGTCGCCTGGGCAGGACCTGGTATTCGCCTCGCGGGCAGAACCTGTACATGTCCCTGCTGCTCCGTCCTGTTAGCGACGTACGCAACGTGGCGAGCATCACGATCGTGGCGGGGCTCGCCGTGGCGCAGGCCGTGCAAAGGTTCTTGCCCACCGGCGCGGCCCGCATCAAGTGGCCCAACGACGTCCTCGTGGGGTCGAAGAAACTCGCAGGGATCCTGGTCGAAGCGAGCACCACCCAGGCTCGCGTGGACCATGTCGTGGTCGGCATCGGGATCAATGTCCGGCAGACCGAGTTCGACCCCGAGATCGCCACCATCGCGACCTCGATGGCCCGCGAGGCGCAGGTCGCTCCGTCGCGTCTCGACGTGCTGGCTGCGGTGGTCGAGCGGCTGGGGGTTCACCTGGACACATTCGAGCGTGACGGGCTCCGTCCCATTCTGGAAGCGGTACGCGAGCTCGACGTGCTCCGGGGCAAGACGGTGCGGGTCCACGACGTGGAGGGCGAGGCGAATGGCATCGACGAGTCGGGACGCCTGCTCGTGAAGACGGCGAGCGGGGCCGTGGTGCCGATTCACGCCGGCGAGGTGAAGCTCGTGTGGTAGGCGGCTGATTCATGGCCTTCCCGGCGGGTCGATGGTCGACGGGGTGGATCGGATGAACGCAGATCGGTGCCAACTGCTGCGAATTCGAGTCGTAGCGCCTATCCTCGTCTGCATGGGAGCCGCGCTGTTGGGGGGGGGCGGATGCCGGTCCAGCTCCCGGCCAGGGCGCTGGGTGACGTGCAACTGCCCATACCTGACGGACTTCGACGACGTAGCGAAGCACTCGTTGGACGTATGCGTGCCGCCTGATGGCGACGCGGTCAAGCTGGCGCAGGATTGTGCGTCGCGGATCGTGCACGGCCCTCCGGAGGCGTGTACGTGCGGAGGAGTCGGGGGGCCGTGTGATGGAACCGAGAGCTGCCGATCGAACGAGTACAAGTAGCCGTTGGCGGCTAGCCGTCCGTGGTCGGGTGTCAGCAGCGAGCCATGCAGGGAGCTTGTGGACGAAGCGGTTCGGTCCGCCATGGAACCCGTTGCCTGCCGCGAGCCCACACGGACGCCGCGACCTGCTTTCCGATGCTGCGGATGAATCGTTGGATGATCTGCCGGGAGCCGCTGCTGCGGGCGTCCCGGTTCGGATCCCTTCACCGCTCGCCTTTCTGGCGGGTCCGCATCGCGCGGCCTCGGACATCGATGGGATGGCGCGGTGGCTCGTTGTGCGTCGCGCGGCATTCCGGATCCGCAAGCGACGCGCCTGGTGGTAGGCTGGAGGCGACGTTCGGGAAGGGTCTGGAAGCCCCGGCGAGGATCGGGGCAGGAGGTGCACGATGCCGACGTTCGTACTGATGACGAAGCTGAGTCCGCAGCTTGCCGGCGATCCCCGCGGGCGCAAGAAGGTGGGGCGCGAGTGGATGAAGAAGATTCAGGAGTGCTGCCCCGGCGTGAAGTGGATATGCCACTACGCTCTGCTGGGACGATACGACTTCATGGACATCTACGAGGCGCCCGACGCGGAAACCGCGCACAAGGTGTCTTACTACTCGCTCGCTGCGGGCGCGTCGGAGGCGGAGAGCTGGCACGCGCTGCCCTACGAGCGGTACGTCGCGCTGATCGACGAAACCAAGACGGCGCCTGCCAAGCGCGCTGGCGCGAAGCGACGGTGAGCCCGGGGAGGCGTCAGGAACCGCCGAGCTCGTCGAGGGCGCGTCGTACCGCGTGCACAGGGATCGAGCCGGTGTAGACGAGGATGCGCCCGGGGAAGTCCTCGCCGGCGACCTCCGGGCTCACGCGCAGCTTGCGGCTCACAGCCAGCAGAAACGTGCTGTCGAACCCTTGCTGAAGGAGCTCGACACGCCGGAAGACGGCCTCGCGGCTCCAGTAGCCGAAAGCCTCCAGATAGACGCATTTTCGGGTCTGCGAGTGCTCGAACACGAGGTCGGGCATGAACACTCCCTTGCCCTTGAGCTCGAAGATACCGGCATTGCGTCGCACCACCCATGGGCCATCCAGCCTGGCGAACGCGCTCTCCAGCGCGACAATCTCCTCGAGCTCGCCCGCGCCTCCGCGGTGATTCGATACGAGTCCGTCGCGGTCCGACAGCTCCATCGTCAGCCTCTCGCGCGTCTTGCCCCAGACCACGTCGGCACTCAGCGTCCACCCGTCGCCAGCGACGACCACCGGGAGAAACAGCGCAAGCTGGAGCCCGTATCGCTGTGTCGACTCGAACAGGCTCATCGGACCGTCGAGCACGATTCGATAGCCGTGGTCGGCGTCGCCGGAGATGTCGGCCATCAGCCTGCGGAACCGGATCGCGTGGAACAGCTCGCGGTATCGGGTCGGCGGTGCGGGCTCGATGTCGAGCACGACGCGGGTGGCGCGCAGCAGCACGCCCTGTGCGAGGGCGAGGTTGTAGCGGTGGAGCAGCGCGGTCGCGGTGGTTCGGGGGAAGCGCAGAATTCGCTGCGCACCCGGCAAGTCGGCGAACAGGGCGCGGTCGACGTCGTCGGGAGTCCTTCCGAGGTGGGTGGCCGCCTCGGCAAGCACCGCCGAACGATCGAAGGGCTGGCGCAGGTCGAGCGCGCGACGTCGTGCGGCGGCGATCCGGAACACCGTAGCCCGGACACGATCCGCGTCTGCACCGGCGCCGTCGTCGATCTCGCAGGTGTCCTCGAGGATCTTGATCAGGCCGAGGACACGCACGCGGTCGCGCTCTGCGGCGGAGATCTCTTCGAGGGCGGCGTGCAGCTCGTCGACGGACGATCCCTCGTGCTGGGCGAAGGTCTCGATGAGCAGGTCGGCGAGAGGAGCGAGCTGGTCGAACGCGGCAGGCTTGAGGAAGGCGGGACGGATCCTCGCGCCGTTTCGGCGAACGCGCACCATGTCAGCGGTAAGCATGGTGGTCCCTCCGGCGCTCGCTCACGCGCTCCTCGGCGGTGCTGGCGGACAGCACCTCGATGAGCAGGGCGCGCTTGCCCTCGGCCCGCCGCAGGATGCGACCCAGGCGTTGCACATGCTCTCGCACGGAACCGCTGCCGGACAGCACGACAGCGACATTCGCCTCCGGGACGTCGACGCCCTCGTTGAGCACCTTGGAGGTGACGATGGCGTTGAAGGAGCCGTCGCGGAGCCCAGCGAGGACGGCGGCGCGTTCCTTGGCGCGCGTGTGGTGCGTGATGATGGGGATGAGAAAGCGCCGCGAGATGCCGTACGCAGTGGCGTTGTCTTCCGTGAACACGAGCATGCGTGCGGTGCGGTGCTCGTGCAGCAATCGTTCGAGCAGGTCCATCTTGCCGGACGCGCAAAGAGCAAGCTGTTTTTGTCGGCGGTACGCGAGGAACGCCCTGCGGCCGTCCGCGGACCGCGACGACTCCATCACGAACCGCTGCCAGCCGCCCGGGCTCCCCATGTCGATGCGACGGGACCGCACGAAGTCGGTGTAGATGCGCCGGGCCTCGTCGTACTCGGCGCGCTCTTGGTCGTTGAGCTCCACGCGCAGTGTCAGCACGTCGTATTCTGCGAGGTAGCGACCGGACAGGTCCGTGATCTCGCGGCGGTAGACGACGGGCCCGATGATCTCATGCAGAACCTCGTGGCGGCCATCGGCGCGCTCGAGCGTGGCCGTGAGGCCGAGGCGGAAGGGGGCAATCGAGGTGCGCGCCGAGAAGGCGAAGGACTCACCCGGCAGATGATGGCATTCGTCGTAGATGACCAGTCCAAAGCGGTTGCCGAGCCGTTCCGCATGCATCCAGGCCGAGTCGTAGGTGGTCACGCACACGTCGCGGACATCGTGATAACCGCCGCCCACCACGCCGACGTCGACGGCGAAGGTACGTGACAGAACTTCGTACCATTGGCTTACGAGGTCGAGCGTGGGGACTACCACGAGGGTGCTGCGGGCGGTCGCCTGCATGGCGAGCACGGCCAGGAGCGACTTGCCCGAGCCGGTGGGCAACACCACGACGCCGCGGCGGCGGGACTTCAGCCAGGCGTCGAGCGCTTCGCGCTGGTGAGGGAACGGATCCTGGCGGATCTTGCAGGAAAGCTGCACCGTTTCGTAGCGTCGCGCCCGATCGACGTAGGGAATCCCCGACCGGTGGAGCCACATGATGACATCGGCGTAGGCGAAGCCTTCCCAGCGGAGAGCATGGTCACGCGGATCGAACCGCCCGCCTCGGGGTAGGCCGTCGACCGCACCATCGAGGCCGCGCAGCGCGATGGTGCCTTCGTGGTAATCGACGGTGAGGGGCGGGTTGTCGGGCATGGGTGGCCGGGGGTGTACCACGGATGAGGAGCATGCGGGCGGCTGATGGGACGATGTGCTTGGGCGGTCACGGACGAGTGGCTGCGAGCATTCGGTTCGAGTTGGAGGCGTGTGGGCGGCGGTGCCGGTCAATCTTTCTCAGAGAGCCGTGAGGACGCAGAAGGTATCCCAGGGGCGCTGCCATGCATGTCTACGAAAGCGCATCTCACGACGAACAAACCAATCGTTGCCGAGGCATGAGGAATCGGGTCGTGGTACGCCCGCCCTGGCTGGGTGAATGGGGCGATGGTTTCGCTCGTGCCGATGGGCTGCGCGGCGCGCACCTTGGGAACGTCCTTCGGCCAGACAGCCTCTCAGCTTCTGGTGATGCGCCCCACGCCTCGCGCGCGTGATAGCGCAGCAAGTCCAGCCAGACCTGCGATCACCAGCAGCCCGTCATCGCGCGTGGAGCCTGGAGTGCTGCACCCGCAGCCGTCGTCGTCGGTCTGCGCGCCGGGCGGGGTTCTACCGCCGGTGCCCGCGTCGGCAGGTGCGCCGGCCGAGCCTCCGGCGGCTGCATCCACGGTCGACCCCGCGGCACCGCCCATCCCCGCGCCGCCCGCATCGTGACCCGCGGAGCCGCCGTCGCCGGCCGCGCCTCCTTGGCCTGCGCCGCCGCCTTGCCCGCCGGCGCCCGCTTCGCCTGCCGTACCACCATCGCCGCCGGATCCGGCGCTGCCACCAGCGCCGGCGCTGCCTCCTGTGCCGCCAGCGTTGCAGTCATCGTCCAGCTTGTCGACGTTTCCGTCGCAGTCGTTGTCCAATGTATCGTTGCATATCTCCAACGCGCCAACGTGCACCTTGGCCAGGTCGTCGCGGCAATCGGTGCCTCCGCAGATCGGGGCCTGCTCGCCGTCGCCGTCCTCATCCCAGCACGTCTTGATCCCCCAGATCTCGACGTCGTCGATGTTCCAGCCGCTCGCCGGGGTGGTGCCGTCCGTCGGACCGATGACCCAACGCAGGTACAACGTTGCGCGCCGGTCGGCCACCTTGGCGAGGTCCACCGTGTGCTGGACCCACTGGTCGTCTTGCACACCGCCGCTATTCTTCCAGACAGGATACCAGAAGAAGTTGTCGGTGCTTGCCTCGATCATCGCGGTATCCGACGATGCGTCCTTGACGTTCAGCCAACGCCAGAACCGGAGGGAGACTTCGGTGAGCTTGGAGCAGTCGATGGCCTTGGTGGTCAAGCGCATCGGGGAGTGCAACGTGGTGAAATCACCAGCGAGGTTGTAGCCGTACACGTTCGTTCCGGTATGGCCGCTGGTGGGGTCGGGATGGCCCCAGGAGGTGCCACCGAGACCCTGGGGCACGCCGAATTCCCATGCTCCGGTGGTTCTCCAACCGGGGTCGGTGTCCATGGTCCAGGCGTACTGCTGGTGGGGCATTCCCACTTTGATCTTCACACGTCGCGAGGTGTCGCCGTCATGGTTGGTGACGTTGGTGAAGGTCACGGTGTCTTCGTAGGTGCCGAAGTCGAGCGCATGGGCGGCGGTGTTGTTGACCGAGACGGTGACATTGGCGGTGCCGTTGGGCGGGATGGTCCCGGTGGCGGGGTCGACGCCGATCCAGGATTGGCCTTTGGAGACCTGGAAGCTCATGGCCGCGGCGTGGTGGTTCTCGAGGGTATAGACGATCTCGGCTGGGGCAAAGGGGCCGCCGGGGTCGCCGATGGCTGACAGGCCGGCGAAGGGAACGACGCGCAGCCCCGTGGGGGGTGCTGCCGTGCCGAAGACCCGCACGGAAGGGTCGCCGAACACGTGCCACGTGTCGAACATCTCCACGCCGCCGGACCCGTATTCATCCATCATCTTGCTGGACCCTGCGAAGCAGAGCCCGCCGAACGTGAAGTATTGCTCCGTTGTCAGCAGGGCGATGGATTCGTCTTGCGCGGCCATGGGCGGATCCCACGACTGACTGATGCTGGATGCGTACATGCCAATCGCGCCGACAGGGGTGCCGCCTTTGCGTGCGCGCAGCCACGACTCGGCGAAGCATGTGCCCGTGTCGAACTCGCCGTTGTTGCAAGCGACGCTGAAGATGAACGGGAGCATCCCCGCGTTGTCGAGGTCGGCCACGTCGCTGCTGGAGAAGTTGCTGGTCACCCACGAGTCCGCGGACCCGTGGCCGCAATAGTTGACGATCCCACGTCCTTCGTTCAACGAGGCAGCCACCTGTGCGGCCGTTGCACCCGGGTCGTAGACCTGGTCGACTTGCGTGTATCCGTAGCTCAGCAGGGCGGTCCGGATGTTCTCGATGTGCTCGTAGTCCATCTCGCCGTCGTCGCCCGGCCCTTCGGCGGAACCAATCCCGAGCGCCTTGCGGAACCACCCCTGCTCCGTGGCCGGCATCAACTCGTACTCGATTGTACGCTGCACCTGCGTATCCACGTCCTCCGCCGTCTGCGCCGAGAACCGCCCTATCAGCACGTCCGGGTAGTCGTCGTTGCCAGCCAGCTTGGCATACGTGGGGTCCGACGCGCCATAGGAGGACTGGGGCGTGGCGACCTCGTCCGCGTCGCCGACCAGCAGTACGAACGCGAGATTGCCGGTGTCGTAGGCGTCTTTCAGGTAAGCGTGTATCGCCTGGGGCGTGTTTCCGATGGTCGACACGCCGACCGCGGTCGTGGGGATTCCAACCGTGTTCTTGTGGGCCACCAGGGGCTGCAGGTTCGGCAGCCAGGCATCGTGCGCGATGATCAGCATCTCGCCCTGCTCGGACAGGGGCGCGTAGCGCCCGCGGGTTGCATGATTGAGGAAGTGGGCGCGTTCGATCTGGTGGAAGGCCTGGCTCGTGCCCGACGGACGACGAGTGAGCACGTTGTCGCCGCCGGGTGCGGTCTTTCGGACCTCGAGCGTGATCCGGTGCAGCACGCGCAGTGTGCGCCTTGCCGGGTTGTACTGAAACGGCCGCACCTGCACCACGATGCCACGATGGTCCCGCAGGACGTACGGCCTGCCCAACACGGCTACGTCGCCTGGATAGAACTCGTCGCGACCGTACACACCGCCGAATACGTAGGGAACCTTCGCCGGATCCGTGTTGCGGTACAGGATACCCTTCGACGGTGCCACGTCGATCAGTTCATGGTCGCGAACCTCGACCGACACCGCGCGTACCGACATCACGCCGTCGTCCGGGATCACCAGGCTCCGGTTGATCACCGGAAGGTCGGGTTCCCCCGCCGCATGCAGCGAGCTTTCGCCCGGCAGCACCACGTGCTGGAACGTCCGGCCGGCGATCACGACGGGAACGAATTGGTAGTCGTTGACATCCACCTGAACGAGGATGCGCTCTGGCTCATCGCGGAGCACATGCGCCGTGCGGTCGCTGGGTGATGCCTTGGCAGGGCTGGTGAGGGTCGTGGCCGAGGAAACGACGGAGGCGAGGAGTCCAAGCGCTCCGGCGATGATTCGACGTGTCTTCATGACTGGATCTCCAGGCCGGTCATTCTACGAGATTCTGCAGTCTGCTCCATGTTTGTGCGGCTGCTGCACTCGCTTCTTCAGCGACGAGGATCCGTGGACCCGTGCGCGCGACCTTGCGCACTTCTCCAGCCGCTGCCACGACGTGAACGAGGGGGGTTCCATTGTGTCGTGCTCGCGCGTATCGTGGCAGTCGCGTCAGGAGGCACCCATGGACGATCGCAGACTCGATGACATCCTCGCCCGCATCGACCGGATCGAGCGGTTCCTCGAGGACCATTCCGCCTGGCACCAGGAAGAGCACGAGCGTGGCGGCAACGGCTGCAGGTGTCGCTGCCACGAGCATCACCACGGTCATCATCATCACCATCACGACCATCATCACGGCCACAGGGGCTGCTGCGATGACGAACGTCGAGACCGGGAGGGCAGGGGAACCGGATTCGAGGAGAAACGAGTGGTCGATCTGATTGTCCGCCTCGTTGCCGAGAAGGTAGAGCAGCTTCTGGACAGCCACGAGCAGAAGAAGGCGTCGGCGTCGGCAGAGGCAGCGGCGTCGCAGCCAGCGTCCGACCCACCGTCCGACTCCTGAACGGTCCGGGGCGCGTGATAGCGCCGACGAACTCGGGGTTCCCTTCGAGCCGACGTCGGGCTATGTCGGGTGACATGTCGTCACCTCTGCCCAGCAAGCGGGACGTCACCGTAGCGCTGCTGCAGTCGTCCTTTTCGGTGTTCGTGCATCTGGACCCACGGCGTGACCGCGTGGCGGTTCCTCCCCAATTCAAACGGCAGCCCCACCTGGTGCTCGAGATCGGGCTGAACATGCCTGTGCCGATCCACGACCTGGTCGTCGATGACGACGGGATCACTTGCACGCTCTCGTTCAATCGTTCCCCGCACTGGTGCAGGATGCCGTGGGCGTCCGTGTTCGCGGTGGTGGGGCAGGATCAGCGGGGCATGGTGTGGCCGGACGACGTGCCTGCCGACGCTGGGGTTCGTTTTGGCCGTGCGGCGGAGGAATCGCCTCGTCCTCGCGCGAAGCCGAAGGCGGTGCGCGCTGCGGAGAAGACGCCGGACACCGCGCCGGCGCATGCCGGTTCGGAAGGCGAGTCCACGGTGGAACCAGCCGACCCACCAGCCATGCCGAATCCCACTGCCCCGTCGCAAGCGTCCGATCAGCGCGGGCGCAAGGGGCGAAAGCTTCCGCCCTACTTGCGGGTCGTCAAGTGACCAGGGCGGCGCGCCTTGGCTTGCGATGACTCAGCCGTGAGCCCTAGCCGATAAACCGTTGCCAGGTCGGGACCCGCCAGCAAGGCGGGGGTGCCTCCCGCCATCGCGATGCCGCGGGCAAGCACACGCAGCGCGTGCGCAGCCGACCGGTGCATGTTGTCCGGCGTCATGAGCCGGATTTTCCGCCCCGCGTCGTGCACGGCCTGGCACACCATCAGGAAGTGCAGCCGTTGCAGGCTTGTGGTGCGCAGGGGCTCCCGCAGCCTGTGCAGGCACATCAGCACATCCGCGGCGCTCGTCGTTCCCTGCGCGCCTGCCGAGGATCTGCCGCCCACCGTGCGTTCGAGCTTGCGGAGCAGCAGCGGTGCATGCCAGCGAACGAACAGTCGATCGACGTCGTCGATGTCGGCGAATCCAAGCTCGGAAAGCCGCGCGTCGCGTGCCTCGATCGCCAGGGTGTGCAGCCATGCCCGATCGTGCATACGAAGCAGGTCCACGAGGTGGGCAAGGCGGTTTTCGTCGTGCACGGCCAACAAGCGGAGCGCCGTTTCCGCAGCCTCCATGTGATCGCCAACGAACTCCAGCATGCCGCCGTCGGGCAACTCGAAGCACTCGTTGAGCGGCTCGCTGTCCTCCGACACGATGCGAACCTCGCGCGAGAGGAAGAGCGCGAGCGGCTCCACCGGGACGCGCGTGATGAAACGCCCGGAGGCGTCCGCCGGACCGATGCGCTCGGAGATCAGCCGCGCGAATCTTCCCCGCGCGAACTTTCGGCGCCGAAAGCAGGCCATGTAGACCAGAGTCGGCACGTGGTGGGGCCGGGTCAGATCGACGGTCGGCAGCGGGTCTTGCTGGTGGTGCGGCTTGCCGGTGCGGCGCGACGACCCGCCCGCGATCGCGGCTGCCACGCGCGAAGCCTCGGCCCGACGCGGCCTGGCCCCGGTGACGGACGTTGCCGCGCTGAGCTTTCCTCGGCTTGCCATGCCCGCGGCTCCTATCGAACGTCGCTGCATTCGTCAAGGTGTTCGGACGCGTGCAGCGCCCGCCCATGGCGGTTACCATCTTGGACTGCCCCCGTGCTGTTCACTTCTGATTCGGAGAGCTGCCGATGTCCAATTCGCACCTCGTTCCCACCATTGCGACGTGCTGCTGTCTGTCCTTCGCTCTGCTCGCCGGATGCGGTGGCGGCGACAGCACTGCCACGCCTCCGCCAGGGGGATCCCACGACGGCGGCTTCGACGGCTCCGCCGATGCATTCGACGACGCGGTCCAGCCGTTGAACCCGTTCGACGGTGCAGCGGGCGAGGGGGGCAACGATTGCCCCGGCGGCTGCGAGGAAGGCGAGATTTGCTCTCACGGGCAGTGCGTGACCAACACGGACTGCCAGACGGACAATGATTGCTCGAACGACACCTATTGCGAAACGGGTGTGGGCTGCGTGCCTTGGGGCACTCCGCCGTCCAAGACGCACGACCCGGCGTGCGTGTACCTCATTGCGCCGGGGCAGTTCGCACCGCGCACGCGATGCGAGTTCTCGTCCGCACCGGCCAACGACCCGTTCCCCGCGCACCTCGACGTGCAGGCCACACCGGTGGTGGTCAACTTTCACCATCCGGCCTCGGCCGGCCCGCCGAGCATCGTCGCCCCGTTCACCGCCACCGTGCCCGGCTCCTACACCGAGAATCAGGGCATCATCCGCGTGCTGAGCGGCAAGGATTGTTCGGTCGAGGCAGTGCTCGGCGGCACTGACCTCGATAGCGATGGCGCCGTGGATTGGATCAACTCGCCCGCCACGGTGGCTGTTGGCGACCTCGACGGCGACAAGGTTGCGGAGATCGTCGCCTATGGCGGGGACGGCACGCTGCTGGCCTTCACCCTCGAGCAGGGCGCGTGGTCGCTTCTTTGGAAAGCGAGGAGCAGCGCTGGCGGGCCGGTGTTCGTGGATGGCCTGTACACCTGGACCACGAATCCGGGCAACTGGGCCGGGCCGTCGATTCATGACCTCGACGATGACGGTCGCCCCGAGGTCATTCGCGAAGGCTACGTGTTCTCGTCGGAGGGTGTGCAGGTTGCCGGGCTTCCGCCGGGGTACGCTCCGGCGCCCGTGGGGACCAACCCGGTGCTGGCAAACCTGGATGACGACCCGGCGATCGAGTTCACCAATGGTCAGTACATCTGGGAGTGGTCCGGCGGGCAATGGGTCACGGAATCGTACTTTCCGGCTTTCAGTGGACCTGGCTACGTGGCGGTGGCGGACTTTGGCCCCTACGGTCAAGGCATCGCACCCAAGAACCCCGAGATCGCCATCATCCGGGCAGGGACCGTGACGATCCTCGCCCGCGACGGGACCCCTGCCCTTGTCACCACCGCAATCCCTGGCGGTGGAGGTGGCAATCCCACGATTGCCGACTACGATGGGGATGGGTTGCCGGAGCTTGGCGTGGCCGGCGCTGATTTCTACACGGTGTTCGACGTTGATTGCAGTGCCTCGCCGAGGGGGAGCGGCCAATGCGCCGCCGCGGGCGCCAGTCGCTGCGACGACGCCAGCGGCACGCCGGGCCCATGTCCCGCCGGGGTGCTGTGGTCCCGCAAGACACAGGACCACTCATCCAACATCACGGGGTCATCCGTGTTCGACTTCGAGGCCGACGGCAAGGCGGAAGTCGTGTATGCGGACGAGTGCTTCGTGCGGGTGTACAACGGTACGGACGGCGACGTTCTGTTCAGCCAGTACCGGTCTTCGTGCACCTGGTTCGAGAACCCGGTCGTGGCCGATGTCGATGGCAACTTCCGCGCCGACCTGGTGGTGCCGTCCAACCTGGCTTGCTCCGACGGCGTCTCCGGGATTGCGTGCGGGGGGCTCGATGCGTCCGGCGTGGATGCGCAGTTTGCCGGGACGCGGTGTCAGACCGGAGCGGATTGCGTGTCTGGCGTGTGTGAAGCGGGGCTATGCAGATGCTCGACCACAGCCGAGTGCTGTGTGGCGCAGACCGACGCGGACTGCGTGGAGTGGGGATACCAGTGCACGACGCCGCCCGCTTCGGTGGGAGGAGCCAACACGTGCCGGGCCGCCCATCCGCACGGGGTCACGGGTATCCGCGTGTATTCCGACGCGGCGGACAAGTGGGTCCGGTCCCGCACCATCTGGAGCCAGCACGCCTACGCGGTCACGCATATCCGCGAAGACGGCGTGGTCTACAAGACCTCCGAGTGGCTCAACAACTGGGAGCAGCCGGGCCTCAACAACTTCCGCCAGAACGTGCCGGGCACGCCGAACGGACAATCCACCGCGGACCCGACAGCCGGCGCGTCGAGCACGCTGGTCTGCGGCCCCGGCGGCGTCACGCTGAAAGTCGACGTGTGCAACCGGGGCGCCGATGCGATGGGCCCAGGCGTGAAGGTCGGGTTCTACGACGGAACGGACGAGGTCTGCTCGACCGAAACGTCGAAGGCGCTGCAGCCCGGCGAGTGCGAGCAGGTGTCGTGCGTGTGGGACTCCCCGCCTACGAGTGAGGCCGGAAAGAAAGACATCACCGTGCGTGCCAACGACGACGGCGCCCTGACCGAGTGCAAGGACGGCAACAACGAGGGCGTGGTCCAAGGCGTGTTCTGCGAGCCGCTGACCTGAGCCCTCGTCACG
>Ga0209018_1000523_pt1 | contig 35029 bp, 48 predicted proteins | sample YNPBryBLVA2012_FD_185814 | JGI IMG/M metagenome (GOLD analysis project Ga0209018, IMG submission 185814) | Anoxygenic and chlorotrophic microbial mat microbial communities from Yellowstone National Park, USA - YNP Bryant BLVA 2012 (SPAdes)... ...
CATGACCAAGTTTGAGCGGACGAAGCCCCATGCGAACGTGGGGACGATTGGGCATGTGGACCACGGGAAGACGACGCTGACGGCGGCCATCACGAAGGTGCTGGCGATGCGCGGGCAGGCGGCGTACCGGGCGTTCGACACGATTGACAACGCGCCGGAGGAGCGTGCGCGCGGGATCACGATTGCGATTGCGCACGTGGAGTACGAGACGGACAAGCGGCACTATGCGCACGTGGACTGCCCAGGGCACCGGGACTACATCAAGAACATGATCACCGGGGCGGCGCAGATGGACGGGGCGATCCTGGTGGTGAGTGCGCCGGACGGGCCGATGCCGCAGACGCGGGAGCACGTGTTGCTGGCGCGGCAGGTGGAAGTGCCGGCGATGGTGGTGTTCCTGAACAAGGTCGATATGATGGACGACCCGGAGTTGCTGGAACTGGTGGAGTTGGAACTGACGGAGTTGCTGGAGGGGTACAAGTTCACGGGGGTGCCGATAGTGCGGGGGAGCGCGCTGAAGGCGCTGGAGAGCACGAGTACGGACCCGAACGCGCCGGAGTATGCGTGCATCTGGAAGCTGATGGAAGTGGTGGACAACTACATTCCGCAGCCGGTGCGGGCGACCGACAAGCCGTTCCTGATGCCGATTGAGGACGTGTTCAGCATCAAGGGGCGCGGGACGGTGGTGACGGGGCGCGTGGAGCGGGGGACGCTGACCAAAGGGCAGGAAGTGGAGATCATCGGGCTGCGGGACGAAATCCGCAAGACGGTGGTCACGGGCATCGAGATGTTCCACAAGGAACTGGATGCGGCGGTGGCGGGGGACAACGCGGGCATTCTGCTGCGCGGCATTGAGCGCACCGATGTGGAGCGCGGCATGGTGCTGGCGGCGCCGAAGTCGATCACGCCGCACAAGAAGTTCCGCTCAGAGGTGTACGTTCTGCGCAAGGATGAAGGCGGGCGGCACAAGGCGTTCTTCTCCGGCTATCGTCCGCAGTTCTACATCCGCACGATGGACGTGACCGGCACGATTTCGCTGCCGGAGGGCGTCGAGATGGTCATGCCCGGCGACAACGTCAACCTGATCGTCGAGTTGATCACCCCCGTCGCGCTGGAGAAAGGCTCCAAGTTCGCCATCCGCGAGGGCGGCCTCACCGTCGGCGCGGGCGTCATTACGGAGATTTTGGAATAGCGCGGATGTGGGGCGGCTGAGAGCCTCCCCCCCGCCTGTGCGCCGGCCCTGACTCAGGGGCCGGGGCCGGGCACGGGGGACGGTAACGCCGACCAGCCCCTCACCGCCAGTCCAGAGGGAACCCTATGGCAAAGCACAAAATCCGCATCCGCCTGAAGGCTTATGATCACCGCGTGCTGGACCAATCGGCCAAGCGCATCGTGGAAACTGCCGAGCGCACGGGCGCGCGCGTGGTTGGCCCGGTGCCGCTGCCCAGCCGGATCGAGCGTTTCACCGTCCGCCGGTCGAGCTTCATCGACAAGGACTCGCACGAGCACTTTGAGATTCGCACACACAAGCGCCTGATCGACGTCCTGGACCCGGACAGCAAGACGATTGATACCCTGATGCGGCTGAACCTGCCCGCCGGGGTGGACATCGAGATCAAGATTTAGCCCGGCAAGCATCGGCAGCGCCAGAAAGTCCGCTTTCGCTGGCGGTATGTTGTGGGATGGTGTCGGTCCGTCCGCCGGGCCGGGCGCGCGGATCACAGTCCCGTGGAGGTACCATGAAGGGCATCATTGGCAAAAAAGTGGGGATGACCCAAATCTTCGATGAGAACGGCACGGTGACGCCGGTAACCGTCATCCAGGCAGGCCCCTGCTATGTGACCCAGGTCCGCACGGCAGAGCGCGACGGCTATACCGCCGTGCAACTGGGCTTTGAAGAAACCAAGCCCCAGCGCCTGACCAAAGGCCAGATGGGCCACCTGCAGCGCAACAACCTGCCTGCGCTGCGCTACCTGCGCGAGTTCCGCGTCCGGGCCGGCGAGGCCGATGTGCAGGAAGGACAGCAGATCACGGTCGGCACGGCGTTTGCCAAAGGCGACCGCGTCGACGTGGTCGGCACCAGCAAAGGGCGCGGCTTTGCCGGGACGATCAAGCGGCATCATTTTAACCGTCAGCCGACGACGCACGGGGCTTCCGACCGCACCCGCGCGCGCGGGTCGAGCAGCTCGACCACCACGCCGGGCCGCCTGTATAAGGGCACACGCATGGCCGGGCGCATGGGCGGCGACCGCGTAACGGTGCAAAACCTGGAAGTCATGGTCGTTGACGAGGAACGCAACCTGTTGGCCGTGCGGGGGTCCGTCCCCGGTGCGAAAGGCGGGCTGGTGATCGTCAAATCGTCCCGCGCGCGCAAAGGCAGCCAGTAGGTGGCGAGGAGCATGAGCGATGAACGTACCGGTGCGTAATATGGCCGGGCAAGAAGTCGATACCATCGACCTGCCGGCTGAAATCTTTGAAGTCGAAGTCAACGTGGACCTGATGCACCAGGCATATGTGCGCCAGATGGCCAACGCCCGCCTGGGCACGCACAGCGCCAAGACGCGCGGCGAGGTCAACCGCACCACGGCCAAGTGGTATCGGCAGAAGGGCACGGGCCGCGCCCGGCACGGCAGCCGGGGCGCCCCCATCTTCGTTGGCGGCGGCAAGGCGCATGGCCCGCGCCCGCGTGACTACAGCCAGAAGATGCCGCGCAAGATGCGCCGCGCGGCCCTGCGCAGCGCCCTGAGCGCCCTGCTGCGCGACGATCAACTGGTCGTCGTGAACGAGTTCAAACTCGATGCCGCGCGCACGCGCGAGGCCGCCAGCGCCCTGTGGACTCTGGTCGGCGATAGCAGCGCCCTGGTGCTGCTGCCGGGACGGGATGAGGTCGTCGAGCGCGGGCTGCGCAACGTGCGCAACGTCAAGACCCTGCACGCGCAGTACCTGAACATCCGCGACTTGTTCAGCCACGACAAGGTGATCCTGCCGCTCAGCGCGCTCGAAGTCATCCGCTCGTATCTGGGCCAGGCGCAGGAGAGGTGACATGACCGCCGAACTTCATCTGTACGACGTGATTAAGCGCCCCCTGGTGACGGAAAAAACCAGCGGGCTGGCCGAGGACGTGCAACGCTATACCTTCGAGGTAGACCTGCGCGCCAACAAGATTCAGATCAAGGAAGCGGTCGAGGTGATCTTTGACGTGACCGTGACCGATGTGCACACGATGATTATGCCCGCCAAGATGGGGCGGCGAGGGCGGCGGGTCTACCAGCGCAAGAGCGCTTGGAAGAAGGCGGTCGTCAGCCTCGCGCCGGGTCAGCGGCTTAACCCGGACCCGTTTAGCCTGTAGAATCTGTAGGAAGTGAACCATGCCACTCAAGAAGTATAAGCCCACGTCTCCCGGTCGTCGCGGCATGACGGGCTACGGCTTCGAGGAGATCACCCGCAGCAAGCCGGAAAAGTCGCTGCTGACCGACCTGCAGAAGCACGCCGGGCGCAACAACTACGGGCGCGTGACGGTGCGGCATCGCGGTGGCGGGCATAAGCGCCGCTACCGGATCATCGACTTCAAGCGCAACAAGTTCGACTGCGCAGCGCAGGTGGTGTCTATCGAATACGATCCCAACCGCTCGGCCCGGATTGCCCTGGTCCAGTACGACGACGGCGAAAAGCGGTACATCATCGCCCCGCTGGGGCTGCGCGTCGGCGACCGCATCGCCAACGGCCCCGGCGCCGAAGTACGCAACGGCAACGCCCTGCCGCTGCGCAGTATCCCGATTGGCTCGATGGTCCACAACATCGAACTCCAGCCGGGGCGCGGTGGTCAGCTGGCCCGCTCGGCGGGCGTCTCGGCCCAGGTGCTGGCTAAAGAAGGCAAGTTCGCCATCCTGCGCCTGCCCAGCGGCGAGATGCGCCTGGTGGACGAGAATTGTATGGCAACGATGGGCCAGGTCGGCAACACCGATCACGGCAACATCAAACTGGGCAAGGCCGGGCGCAAACGCTGGCTCGGCTGGCGCCCGGCGGTGCGCGGTACGGCCATGGACCCCAACAGCCATCCGCACGGTGGCGGCGAAGGCCGCGCCCCGGTGGGAATGCCCGGTCCTAAGACGCCCTGGGGCAAGCCCGCGCGCGGTTATAAGACCCGCCGCAACAAGGCCACCGACCGCTACATTGTGCGGCGGCGCGCCAGCAAGCGGCGCTAAGGAGAACTAGCGATGTCGCGTTCACTCAAGAAAGGGCCATTTGTTGCGCCCAGCCTGTTGCAGAAAATCGAGGCCATGAACGAGCGGGGGGAAAAGCGCGTCATCCGCACCTGGAGCCGCGCCAGCACCATCTTCCCGCAGATGGTCGGCCACACCATCGCCGTGCACGATGGGCGGCGGCACGTGCCCATCTACATCACCGAGAATATGGTCGGCCACAAGTTGGGTGAGTTCGCCCCGACCCGCACCTTCCGCGGGCACGAGGCCGAAAAGAAGAAGCGTTAAAGGGGCGACCGAGATGCCAGTATCAGCCACTGCCAAGTACCTGCCCATCGCGCCGCAAAAGCTGCGCCTGGTCATCGATCAGGTGCGGGGGATGCCCGCGCATGAGGCCTCGATTGTGCTCAAGCACATGCCTCAGAAAGGCGCCACGCTGGCCCTGAAGCTGCTGGAGTCGGCCATCGCCAACGCGGAGCAGAACTACGAAATGAGCCGTGAGGACCTGGTCATCACGTCCGTGCTGGCGGACGAAGGGCCGACGCTGAAGCGCTTTAAGGCCGGCGCGCGCGGGCGTTATAAGCCGCGCCTCAAGCGGACTTCCCACCTGACCGTGATCCTCGATGAGCGAGAGAGGTAAGCGACGATGGGCCGTAAAATTCACCCGATCGGGTTCCGCCTGAAGATCAACCGCGACTGGGATGCGCGCTGGTACGCCGAAGGGCCGCGCTATCGCCAACTGCTGCAAGAGGACTTCAAAATCCGCCAGCAGATCATGGACGAGGGCAAGCGCGCCGCCATCTCGAAGGTCGAGATCGAGCGTTACCCCAACCAGATTTTGATCACCCTGTTCACCGCCAAGCCCGGCATCATCATCGGGCGCAAGGGGGAGAACGTCAAGATCATGCGCCAGGACCTCGAAGCCCTGACCGGCAAGAAGGTCAAGATCGAGGTTGAAGAGATCGACAAGCCCGACCTGGACGCCACCCTGGTGGCCGAGAATATCGCCGGGCAGTTGGAGCGCCGCATCAGCCACAGCCGCGCCATCAAGCGCGCTATCTCCCAGGCCATGCGCCAGGGCGCCCAGGGCATCCGTATTCAGGTCAGCGGGCGATTGGCCGGGGCGGAAATGGCCCGCCGCGAGTGGGCAGGCGAGGGGCGTGTGCCGCGTAACACGCTGCGCGCCAACATCGACTACGGCACTGCCGAGGCCCTGACCACCTTCGGGCGCATTGGCGTCAAGGTGTGGATTTATACCGGTGAAAAGCTGGAGCGCGATACCCCCCAGGTCGAGCCGGCAGACGTGTACGTGAGTCAGTGAGAGGCCAGCGCCCTCGCCTCCGCCAGACGGAGGGGCCGGGGCGGCGCAGCGGTCGCCCCCGCGCACGGGGACGCAAGGAGTAAACGACTATGTTGATGCCAAAGCGGGCCAAGTACCGCAAGCAAATGCGTGGCCGCATGACCGGGCTGGCGCGCGGCGGCTCTGCCGTCGTGCAGTTCGGTGACTACGGCTTGCAGGCCCTCGAACCGGCCTGGATCACCAGCCGCCAGATCGAAGCCTGCCGCCGCGCCATCATGCGCCATATCAAGCGTCGCGGCAAGGTGTGGATTCGCATCTTCCCCGACAAACCCGTGACGGCCAAGCCCGCCGAAACCCGCATGGGCAAGGGCAAGGGCGCGGTCGATCACTACGTCGCCGTCGTCAAGACGGGACGCATCATGTTCGAGATGGCCGGGGTCGAAGCGGACGTTGCCGAAGAGGCCATGCGCCTGGCAGCCCACAAACTGCCCATCCGCACGCGCTTCGTCCGGCGGACCGATCCCATCACCGGCGAGGAGGTGTCCTGATGAAGGCCAGCGACATCCACCAGATGGAAGATGCGGAGATCCGCAGCAAACTCGAAGACGCCAAAGAAGAGATGTTCAATCTGCGCATCCAGCGGGCTGCGGGCAAGCTGGAAGACCTGACGCGCATGAAGGTTCTGCGCCGCGATATTGCCCGTTACCTGACGGTGCTCCGGCAGCGCGAGATCGCCGCCGCGCTCGTCAATCGTCCGGAGGAAGGCCATGCCGAATAACCGCCGGCGGCTGGTTGGCCGCGTAGTCAGCGATAAGATGCAAAAGACCGTCGTGGTGCTGGTCGAATCGACCATTCAGCACCGCCTGTACGGCAAAACGATCAAGCGCGCCCGGAAGTTTTTGGCCCACGATGAGAGCGACGCCATCCCCGTCGGCGCGACCGTCCAGATCGTCGAGAGCCGCCCGCTCAGCAAGCGCAAGCGTTGGGTGGTGGAAAAAGTGCTGGCCCAGGAGGCGGTGGTGGACGTAGACGCCGACCTCCAGGCCCAGGAAGCCGGACAGGAGTAAAGCGCCATGATTCAGCACGAAACCCGTCTGGTCGTCGCCGATAACACCGGCGCGCGCGAAATCCTGGTCATGCACATCATGGGCGGCTCGACCCGCCGCACCGCCGGCGTGGGCGATGTCGTGATCGCCACCGTCAAGTCCGCCGCTCCACAGGGCGCGGTCAAGAAGAGTGAAGTCGTGCGCGCCGTCATCGTGCGCACGGCCAAGGAATATCGCCGCGATGACGGCTCGTACATCAAGTTCGACGATAATGCCGCCGTCATCCTGGAAGGCGACACGCAGAACCCCAAAGGGACGCGCATCTTTGGCCCGGTGGCGCGCGAACTGCGCGAAAAGGGCTTTATGAAGATCGTCTCCCTGGCCCCGGAGACGCTGTAGGCAGGTAAGGGAAAAGGGCAATGCAACGGATCAAGAAGGGCGACACCGTAGAAGTGATCGCCGGGAAAGACCTGGGCACACGCGGCGAAGTGCTGCGTGTGCTGCCAGACGCCAACCGCGTCGTGGTGGCGCAGGTCAACCTGGTGAAGAAGGCGCAACGCGCCGTGCAGGCCGGGCGGCAACAGGTCCAGCCCGGCATCATCGAATTCGAAGCGCCGCTGCATCTGAGCAACGTCATGCTGGTCTGCACCCAGTGTGACAAGCCGACGCGCGTCGGCTTCCGCGTCAACGAAGACGGCGTCAAGGTGCGCGTCTGCCGCAAGTGCGGCGCCGATATTGACTAGCCTCGTGAGGATGTGCTATGGCTACTGCCATTCCCCGGCTCAAGCAGCGTTACCGCGACGAAGTCGCGCCCGCGCTGCTCAAGGAATTTAACTACCGCAATGTCATGCAGGTCCCGCGCGTGACCAAAGTGGTGATCAACATCGGCGTGGGCGAAGCGTTGGATAACCCCAAGGCGTTAGACGGCGCGGTCAGCGACCTGCGCCAGATCACGGGCCAGAACCCGATCATCACCAAAGCGCGCCGCAGCATCGCCAACTTCAAGCTGCGCGAGGGCCGCAACATCGGCGTCAAGGTCACGCTGCGCGGCGACCGCATGTGGGCGCTGTTGGACCGGCTGATGAACGCCGCCCTGCCGCGCACCCGCGACTTCCGGGGGGTCAACCCGGAAGGCTTTGACGGGCGCGGCAACTACACGCTGGGTCTGCGGGAGCAGTTGATCTTCCCGGAGATCGAGTACGACAAGATCGACAAGGTGCGCGGCATGGAGATCACCATCGTGACTACTGCGCGCACCGATGAAGAGGGCCGCCGCCTGCTCAAGCTGCTGGGGATGCCCTTCTGGGAAAGCTAACCGTTCACAAACGCACAGAGGATGGTATAATCGCCCCGCTGTGCCAGACACACACTGACCACCCCGGCAATGTGGACGCCAACACCCGCCGGGGCAGGAGAGGATGGTTCCAAACATGGCAAAACGTTCGATTGTCACGCGCGAAACGCGGCGCAAGTACAAGGTGCGCGTGCGTAACCGCTGCCAGTACCGCGACCCCCATTCGGGCAAAATCTGCGGTCGTCCGCGCGGTTATCTGCGGCGCTTCGGCCTGTGCCGGATTCATTTCCGCGAGTTGGCCCTCCAGGGCAAAATCCCTGGCGTGGTCAAGTCGAGCTGGTAAGTAAGGAGCAGGCCCGTTATGTACAGCGATCCGATAGCCGATATGTTGACGCGCATCCGTAACGCGCTGCTGGCAAAACACACCAGCGTGCCCGTGCCGCATTCCAAACTCAAGGAAGAGATCGCGCGCATCCTGAAAGAAGAAGGCTACGTCGAAGACTACGAGGTCGGCGATGACAAGCCCGCGCCGATGATCCACATCCGGCTGAAGTACTACGGCGACCGCCGCCACAGCCGCCCGGTGATCACCGGCATCGAGCGGGTCAGCAGACCGGGGCGGCGCATCTACAACAAGAGCCGCGACCTGCCCTGGGTGCTCAGCGGCATGGGCATCGCCATCGTGTCCACCTCGCAGGGGATCATGACCGCTCAGCAGGCCCGCCGTAAGGGCCTGGGGGGCGAAGTGATCTGCAAGGTGTGGTAAGGAAGGGCGACCATGTCTCGGATTGGCAAACAACCCATTTCCCTCCCGCCCAAAGTCCAGGTCACCATTGACGGCCCGGACGTGACGGTGAAGGGACCGCGCGGCGAACTTAAACAGTCCTTCCACCCGGACATCGCCATCACCCAGGATGGCGGCAGTCTGGTCGTCACCCGCCCGTCGGATCAGCGCCATCACCGCGCCCTGCACGGCCTGACGCGCGCCCTGCTCAATAACATGGTGCTGGGCGTCAGCCAGGGCTTCCGCCGGGAACTGGAAATCGAAGGCGTGGGCTACACCGCCGAAATGCGCGGCGCGAACCTGGTGATGCGGCTGGGCTTTTCCCACGAAGTGGTGGTCGAGCCGCCCCAAAACATCAAGTTCAGCGTCGAAGAGCGCGGGCGCATCATCATCATCGAGGGCATCGACAAGCAGGCCGTCGGCCAGGTGGCGGCAGAAGTGCGCGCCTGGCGTCCGCCCGAACCGTACAAGGGCAAGGGCATCCGCTATCGCGGCGAAGTGATCCGCCGCAAAGCCGGGAAGGCTGGCAAGGTCGGCGGTAAAGGGAAGAAATAAGCGATGGGCAAGCACACTAGCGAAAAAGTTGTGGCGCGTGAGCGCCGCCACCGCCGCGTTCGCGCTCGGCTCTCCGGCACTGCCGAGCGGCCTCGCCTGAATGTGTTCCGCAGCAGCGAGCACATTTACGCTCAGGTCATCGACGATGTCAAAGGCCACACCCTGCTGTCGGCCTCGACCATCGACCCGGAAGTGCGCGGCCAGGTCAGCGGCAAGACCAAGATCGAGGCGGCGCGCATCGTCGGGCAGGTCGTGGCCCGGCGCGCCAAAGCCGCCGGCATCACCAGCGTGGTCTTTGATCGCGGCGGCTGGAAGTATCACGGGCGCGTCAGGGCGCTGGCCGAGGGCGCGCGCGAAGGCGGCCTGGAGTTCTAGGGAGAAAATCATGACCGCAGGAACACCCAGAGGAAGCAATCGCGGCGGCGGCCCGCGTAGCGGTGGAGACCGGGGCGGCGAGCGCAACGCCGAACGTGGCGAGCGCGGCCAGCGCCGGGACCGCCGCGAGCGCGAACGCGAGCGCGAGGAAGAACGCGAAGAACTGGACGAGCGCGTGATCGACATCACCCGTGTGGCGAAGGTGGTCAAGGGAGGCCGACATTTCGCCTTCCGCACGGTGGTCGTCGTGGGCGACAATCACGGCCACGTCGGCATCGGCATCGGCAAGAGCCGGGGCGTGCCCGATAGCATCCGCAAAGGCTCCGACCGCGCCCGCCGCACCATGCTGCCCATTGCGCTGTCCGGGACCACCATCCCGCACGAGGTCATCGGCAAACACGGTGGCGCCATCGTACTGCTCAAGCCCGCCTCGCCCGGCACGGGCGTCATCGCGGGCGGCGGCGTGCGCGCCGTGCTGGAAGCCGTCGGCATTCGGGACATCCTGAGCAAGAGCAAGGGCAGCGCCAACATCCTCAACGTGGCGCATGCGACCCTGGACGCGCTGATGCAGCTCAAGAGCGCAGAAGAACTGGCGGCCATCCGGGGCAAGCAGCCCCGTAGCGTCCTGCCGTTCTGGCGGCGCAAGAAGGATGAGGCGAAATGACCGGCGAGAAGACTCTCAAAATCACGCTGGTAAAGAGCGCCATCGGCTACAACATCCGCCAGAAACGCACGCTCTACGCGCTGGGCCTGCGTAAGCACCGGCGCACGGTGCTGCTGCCGGATAACCCGGCGGTGCGGGGGATGCTGCACGCCGTCGCGCATCTGGTGAGCGTCGAGGAAGTGACGAGCCATGAAACTGCATGACCTGCGCCCGGCAAAGGGCGCCAAAAAGAAACCCAAACGCCTGGGGCGTGGCATCAGCGCCGGCGGTGGCAAGACCGCCGGACGCGGCACGAAGGGCCAGGGCGCGCGTAGCGGCGGCGGGCCGGACGTCTACTTTGAAGGCGGCAACTTGCCCCTGGTGCGGCGGCTGCCCTTCAAACGCGGCTTTACCAACATCTTCCGCACGGAGTACCAGGAAGTCAACCTGGCCGACCTGGCTGCGCGCTTTGAAAGCGGCGCGGAAGTGACCCCCGCCACGCTCAAGGCCAAACGCCTGATCCGCGACGCTGGGGCAGCGGTGGTCATCCTGGGCCAGGGCGAACTGGACCGCGCGCTGACCATCCGCGCGCACCGCTTCTCCAGGACGGCGCGCGAAAAAATCGAGGCGGCGGGTGGCAAGGTCGAGGTGCTGCCGCTGGAACTGACCGGCGCGCGGGCTACCATCAAGAAGCTGCGCAAAGAGCAGCTCGCCGCTCTGCGCCAGAAGCAGCAGCGATAGGAGCTAAACCATGATCGAGGCGCTGCGGAACTCGTTCCGCCTGCCGGACCTGCGCAACAAACTGCTCTACACCCTGCTGATCCTGCTGGTGTATCAGTTTGCCACGCACGTGCCCGTGCCGGGCGTCAACCGTGAGGCCCTGAATTCGGTGTTCAACAGCGAGGGCGCCGGGCTGGTGAACGTGCTCAACCTGCTCTCCGGCGGGGCGCTGGACAACTTCAGTGTGCTGGCGAACGGGGTGTATCCTTACATCACCGCATCGATCATCATCACCCTGCTGACGCCGATCATCCCACAGCTGGAAGCCATCGGCAAAGAGCCGGGTGGTCGGGAAAAGATCAACCAGTACACCTACTACCTGGCGATCCCGATGGCGGCCCTGCAATCTTGGGGGCAGATCAACATCTTCCGGGGGCTGGCCGGGGGGACCGAGATCATCCAGGGCTTCGGCACCGACGCCCTGGTCACAATCTCGACTATCATCACCATGACCGCCGGGACGATGTTCGCCGTCTGGCTGGGCGAACGCATCACCGAGCAGGGCATCGGGCAGGGCCTGAGCATCATCATCTTCGCCGGGATCGTCGCCAAGACCCCCTATAACCTGGGTCGCCTGATCCTCAACAGTCCGAACGCGCTCTACAACGTGGCAGTGTTCGTCATCCTGACCGCCGTCACGGTGCTGGTGATTGTGGTGGTGCAGGAAGGCACGCGGCGCATCCCGGTGCAGTACGGCAAGCGGGTGCGCGGGCGCAAGGTCTACGGCGGCGGCAGCACGCACGTGCCGCTCAAAGTCAACACGGCGGGCATGATCCCGCTGATCTTCGCCCAGAGCATCATCACCTTCCCGGCCATCATCGCCAGCCTGTTCCCGGCGGGGTCTGTCGGCGACTGGATCCGCGATACGTTCGGCAGCCAGAGCGGCTTTACCTACTGGTTCATCTACTTCCTGTTCGTTGTAGGGTTCACCTACTTCTACACCAGCGTGATGATCCAGAACCAGAACCTGGCGGAGAACTTGCAGCGGCAGGGCGGGTTCATCCCCGGCATCCGGCCCGGCAAGCGCACCCAAGACTACATCAACAGTGTGGTCAACCGGATCACGCTGGTGGGCGCGGTCTTTCTGGGGCTGGTGGCGGTGTCGCCCGGCCTGGTGCAGGCGTTGAACGGCCTACTCTTCCCCGGTGAGACGGCGGCGGGCCAGGCGGCTAACCCCGCGCTGGTCATCAGCAGTTCGGGCCTGATCATCCTGGTCGGCGTGATCATCGACACGATGCGCCAGCTCGAAGCGCAGTTGGTGATGCGCAACTACGACAGTTTTATCCGGGGATAACACCCCACCCCCTGTCCCTCCCCTAAACGGGGGAGGGAGGGCAGACGAGGGGACAACGACTATGGGCACGTACATCGTCTTGATGGGCGTTCAGGGCGCCGGCAAGGGCACCCAGGCCGCCCGACTGCAAGAAGAACTGCGCATCCCACACATCACCAGCGGCGGGCTGTTCCGCGCTATGAAGAGCCAGGATACCCCACTGGCCCGGCAGGTGCAGGAGATCATGGCGCGCGGCGACCTGGTGCCGGATGACATCACGATCCAGGTCGTGCGCGCACGCATCACCCAGCCGGACGCACAGGCAGGGTTCATCCTGGACGGCTTCCCGCGCACCGTGCCGCAGGCACAGGCGCTCGACGGGCTGATGCAGGAGTTGGGCCAGGCCCTCACGGCGGTCCTGTTCCTGAAGATCACCGACGAAGAGGCCGTGCGGCGCTTGAGCGGGCGACGGCAGTGCCGCCAGGACGAGTCGCACATCTACCACGTCGAGTTCAACCCACCGCAGGTGGAGGGCAAGTGCGACATCGACGGCGCAGACCTGTTCCAGCGCCAGGACGACACACCGGACGCGATCCGGGCGCGCATCGGCCAGTACTACGACAAGACCGCCCCGCTGCTGGATTACTACCGCGCCAGGGGCATCCTGTATGAGGTCGATGCGGCCAGACCGATTGACGCGGTGACGGACGGCGTGCTGGCGGCGATGCAGGCTATCGGCAAGTAGAGCATGGCCATTCACTATAAGACCACCGAAGAACTGGCGATCATGCGCGAGGCCGGGCGCATCAACGCCGTCATCCTGGCCGCCATCCGGCAGGCGCTCCGCCCCGGCGTGAGCACCCTCGAACTGGACCAGATCGCGGCGGAGATTCTCCGGCAGCACGGGGCCACACCGGCTTTCCTGGGCTACCCGCCCGACAGCCCGCACCCGTTCCCGGCCACCATCACCGCCAGTATCAACAACGAGTTGGTGCACGGCATCCCATCTGCCGAGCGCATCCTGCGCGAAGGTGACATCGTCAGCATCGACTGCGGAACGGTCTACCGGGGTTTCGTGGGGGACTCGGCCTTCACGGCGGTGATCGGCGAGGCCCGGCCTGCCGTGCAACGGCTGCTGGACGTGACCGAGCGCGCGCTGTGGGTGGGCATCGAACAGTGCCGCGTGGGCAAAGAACTCAAGGACGTGTGCCGCGCCATCCAGGTGTACGTCGAAGGGCATGGCTACAGCGTCCCGCGTGAGTACACTGGGCACGGCGTGGGCCGGGCCATGCACGAGGAGCCGCAGGTGCCCAACTGGTGGCCCACGCGCTCCCGCGTAAAGGGCTGGGAGAACGTCCCGCTGCGGCCCGGCATGACTCTGGCACTGGAGCCGATGGTCATTGCAGGCCGCCCGGACCTCAAGGTGCTGGCGGATCACTGGACGGTGGTCACGCGCGACGGGTCGCTGTGCGCGCACTTCGAGCACACCGTCGCCATTACCGAGGGAGACCCGATCATTCTGACCGCAGACCCCTAGACGGCGAGCCTGTTTTCTGCTACAATAAGGCTTTACGTTTGGTGGACTCTGCGCGGGAGTAAAGCAACGATGAGAGTTACTGCGTCCGTCAAGCGGCGCTGCCCCAAGTGCAAGATCATCAAGCGTCACGGGAAGGTGATGGTGATCTGCGATAATCCCAAGCACAAGGCGCGCCAGGGCTAAACGAGCAATTGAAGGATAGAGTCGCATGGCACGTATTGAAGGTGTAGACCTGCCCCGTGACAAGCGGATTGAGGTCAGCCTGACCTATATCTACGGCATCGGGCGTCCACGCAGCCGTCAGGTTCTGGCCGCGACGGGTATCAACCCGGATACGCGCACCAAAGACCTGACCGAGGCGGAAATCAGCGCGCTGCGCGACGAGGTCGCCAAGTACCGCGTCGAGGCTGACTTGCGCCGCGAGGTCCAGTTGAACATCAAACGGTTGCAGGAAATCGGCTGCTACCGGGGCGCCCGTCACCGTAACCACCTGCCCGTGCGTGGGCAGCGCACCCGCACCAACGCCCGGACGCGCAAAGGTCCCAAGAAGACCGTGGCCGGTCGTGGCCGCCGTCGGGGGATGAAGAAGAAGTAAGTCGGCAGGGCTGGCAGTGGCCCGGCGGGCGGCGGGAACGTGTCTTGGGCGTTGCTGTCCTGCGTTGCCCCGCCCTCCGGCAAACCGTCGGCCTTTTTTGCGCCGGAACCCGGTCCGAAGTCCGTTTGTACAACCCGGCAAGCAGAACAGGATAGGTTGCTCATGGGAAAAAAGAGAGCCACCACGCCCCGTCGCGGGGCTGCGGCGCGTAAGGTCAGGAAGAACATCCCCTACGGCCAGGCGCACATCCATGCGACGTTTAACAACACCATCGTCAGCATGTCGGACCAGCAAGGCAATGTGATCGCCTGGGCCAGCGCCGGCACAGCCGGCTTCAAGGGATCGCGCAAGAGCACGCCCTACGCCGCCCGCGTGGCCGCCCAGCAGGCGTCGGCGGCGGCGCAGGAGCATGGGCTGCAAGAGGTTGATATTCGCGTCAAGGGGCCTGGCCCCGGCCGTGAAGCCGCCATCCGCGCGATTCAGGCCAGCGGCATCAAGGTTCGTTCGATCACCGACATCACGCCGGTGCCGCACAACGGCTGCCGGCCACCCAAGAAACGTCGTGTCTGATCCCGGTCCGGGGGGAGGCGCCCCCGGCCAGGGCAAACTCACTATATCATCTGCGGAGGATGAAGAACACGCATGGCTCGTTACACCGGCCCCGTTTGTAAACTCTGCCGTCGGGAGGGCGAAAAGCTCTTTCTGAAAGGCTCGCGCTGTCTGTCGCCCAAATGCTCGGTCGAGCGGCGCTCCTATCCCCCCGGCCAGCACGGCCGTGAGGCGCAGTTCCGGCGCGGGCGCGCTTCGGACTATCATCTCCAGTTGCGCGAAAAGCAGAAGGCGCGCCGCATTTATGGCGTGTTGGAACGCCAGTTCCGCCGTTATTTCCGGGATGCGCTACGCCGCCCCGGCCTGACCGGCGCGAATTTGCTGTCAATTCTGGAAAGCCGCCTGGACAACGCGGTCTACCGCCTCGGCCTGGCCGACTCGCGGCCTCAGGCGCGTCAGTTGGTCGCACACGGTCATTTTACCGTCAATGGCCGCCGGACGAACATCCCGTCCTTTGTGGTCAACCCCGGCGACGTGATCGCGGTGCGCCCCGGCAGCAGCCAGCGCCTGTACTTCCGTGAACTGCGCCAGGCGCTGGAGAATCGCCCTGCCGTGCCGGAATGGTTGCAGCTCAACCCGACCGAACTGAAGGGCACGGTATTGCGCCGCCCTGAACGCAGCGACATCGACCTGACGATCAACGAGCAGTTGATCGTGGAATACTATTCGCGTTAAATGCGCGGACGAATCCCGTGAGGCCGACCCGCCCGGCGCGGCGCGGCCTCATCGTGATGCAGGAGGGGATTCTTTGACGACCAACAGCAGTAACATGATGGTCCTGCCCAAGATCGAGGCAGACGCCAACACCCGCAACTACGGGCGTTTCCTGATCAGCCCGTTGGAGGGCGGCTACGGCATCACGGTGGGCAACGCCCTGCGGCGTGTGCTGCTGTCCTCCCTGCCGGGCGCAGCGGTCACTTCGATCCGCGTCTCCGACGTGCCACACGAGTTCACGGCGATCCCCGGCGTGCGCGAGGACATGACCCAGTTGATCTTGCAGGTCAAGCAATTGCGCCTCAAGCTGTACGACGTGGAACAGGCCCACCTGCACCTGGAAGTGCGCGGTGAAGGGACGGTCACGGCGGCAGACATCATCTGCCCGCCGGAAGTGGAGATCATCAACCCGGACCTGTACCTGTTCACCGTCGATGACCCGAACGCGCGCCTGGAAGTCGAGTTCAACGTCCAGGCGGGGCGCGGCTACAGCCCGGTTGAGGAACGCGGACGCATGGCCATCGGCGAATTGCCGGTAGACGCTATCTTCAGCCCAATCCGGCGTGTCAATTACGATGTCGAGCAGGCGCGCGTTGGCCAGCACACCAACTACGATAAGCTGATTCTGGAAATCTGGACCGACGGCACCATCCGGCCCGAAGAGGCCATGAGCCAGGCCGCCCAGATTTTGATGAATCACCTGAAGATCGTCGCCCAGGTCAGCGGCAAGGCGTTCCTGGAGCCGGAACCGGTGGAGGAGCAGGAAGAAAGCACCCGGCCCGAACTCTATGACATGCCGATTGAGACGCTGGACCTCAGCGTGCGCGTGTTCAACTCGCTCAAACGCACCGGCATCACCACCGTCGGCGAGGTGCTGGAAATGTTGGAGCGCGGCCAGGACGCCATGTTGGCGATCCGCAACTTCGGCGAGAAGTCGCTGACGGAACTCAAGCAGCGTTTGAAGGAAAAAGGCTATCCGGTCGAGGATGCCGAACCGACACCGTAGGGACGCGGCCCACCGCGCCCATGTAGCAGCAGGTAAGTGAATCCATGCGACACCGTGTAGCAGGCAAAAAACTCAGCCGCGATATGGACCACCGCACGGCCCTGCGGCGTAACCTGATCACCGAACTGTTCCGTCACGAACAGATTCGCACGACCCGCGCCAGGGCAGAAGCCATCCGCGCCGCCGCCGAGCACATCATCACGCTGGCGAAGCGCGGCCTGGCGCAGGACGACCCGGCCCGCGCTATTCACGCGCGCCGTCTGGTGAATGCCCGGCTCAACGACCCGGCCGTGGCCGATAAGTTGTTTGCCGTGCTGGCCCCGCGCTATGCCGAGCGCGCGGGCGGCTACACCCAGATGTTCAAGCTGGGGTTGCGCCAGGGCGACCGCGCCGAGCTGGTGGTGCTGCAATTGACAGACTGGAACAAAGCCGAAGAAAAGAAAGATAAGAAGAAGTCCAGGCCGGACAAGGCGGAGAAGAAGAAATAAGCGCCGTTTTGCCGCCATGCCCCGCTATCGCGCCGTGCTGGCTTACGACGGGACCGCCTACCAGGGCTTTCAGCGCCAGGCCGGGCAGACGCCCACCATCCAGGGCGCAGTCGAGGCGGCCCTGGCGCGTGTGACCGGGCAGACGATCACCGTCCTCGGCGCAGGACGCACCGACGCTGGGGTTCATGCGCTGGGGCAGGTCATCGCCTTCGATGCCGAGTGGCGTCACGAGGCCGGGGCACTGTTACGGGCGCTCAACGCCACCTTACCAACCGACATCGCGCTGCAGAGCATCGCCGTCGCCGACGCGGGGTTTCACCCGCGTTTCGACGCGCGCAGCCGAACGTACCTTTACCAGTTTTATAGCCAGCGCGAGCGCCAGCCGCTCTGGGATCGCTACACCTGGCACGTCCCGTTTTCCCTGGACGGCGCAGCGATGCGCCGGGCAGCGGCGGGGCTGGTCGGGCGGCATGACTTTGCCACTTTCGGTCAGCCGCCGCAGGGAGAGAACACCGTCCGGCAGGTGTTCGTATCGGCGCTGGAAGGCGAGGCGCGTTTCTGTTACCGCATCACGGCGGACGCCTTTTTGCAGCACATGGTGCGCAGCATCGTGGGCACGCTGGTGGAGGTCGGGCGCGGCGCGCTGACGCCGGACGAGTTCGAGGCGGCCTTTCGCGCCGCCGACCGTGCACGGGCCGGCCCAACCGCCCCGCCGCACGGGCTGACGTTATACGCTGTCGAATACTGAACGCGGGCTGCGTTCACCAGAACTGAGGGCGACCACGAGACGCCCCGCATGAAGTGGAGTTGCAACATGCGCATCAAGACTTATGTCACCAAGCCGGACGAGGTCCAGCGCAACTGGTGGGTGATCGATGCCAGAGGGCTGACGCTGGGACGGCTGGCCTCGGCCATCGCGCCGATCCTCAAGGGCAAACACAAGCCGACCTATGCGCCCAACCTGGACGCAGGTGATTACGTGATCGTGATCAACTGCGAGCGCATCCGCGTGACCGGGCAGAAAATGGACGCCAAGATGTATTACCGCTACTCCGGCTATCCCGGCGGCCTGACGGCCACCTCGCTGCGTGAGATGCTCGCCAAACACCCGGAGCGCGTGATCGAGCACGCCGTCGCTGGGATGCTGCCCAAGACCGGCCTGGGCAAAAAGATGCTCAAGAAGCTCAAGGTCTACGCCGGCGAGACGCACCCGCACGCTGCGCAGAACCCCCAGCCGCTGGAAGTCCGGGAACGCTAGGCGGTTCAACAAACGAGGAAGTGAGCATGTCTGTTCAATATTACGAAGGCGTCGGACGCCGCAAAACCTCCACCGCGCGCGTGCGCCTCTTCCCCAACGGGAACGGCAACGTGGTGATCAACGACAAGCCGGCCAAGGAATTCCTGCCGCGCGAAGGCGACCTGGAACGCGCCCTCAAGCCGCTGCAAGAAGCCGGCATGGCGCAGTATTACAACGTGTCGGTGCACGTACAGGGTGGCGGCATCACCGGCCAGACGGATGCCATCCGCATGGGCCTGGCCCGTGCCCTGCTCAAGATCAACCCGGACCTGCGGTCTGCCATGCGCAAAGGCGGCTTTCTGACGCGCGATCCGCGCGTCAAGGAACGCAAGAAGCCCGGCCTCAAGCGCGCCCGCAAGGCCCCGACCTACACCAAGCGTTAAGGCACAGACGAACCGCCCAGGCGCCAGGAACGCCAGGTCGAACTTCTTGGCGCTTTCCGCCCGGCCAACCCGGCGTCTTGGTGGTTCGATGAACGTCTATGCCTGACTTCGACGATCACGACGATCTGCACGGCGACGACGAACCGCTGGAAGCGTTCTGCGTCAAATGCCGGGAAACGGTCGAGATCGAGGACCCGCAGCCGGTGTGGACCCGCAAGGGGACGCCCGGCACGCGCGGTTTCTGCCCGGTGTGCGGCACGACGATCTTCCGCATGGGCCGCACGCCCGCCCATGATGCCATCAGACACGCCGGTGGCGGAACGTCTCTCTCTGCCGAAAAGGATGCCCCTGCTCGCCCGCGCCCGGTCAGGATCGCGCCCGGCACGGTGTACGTCAATGCCGCGCCTGCCGACCGCGCCCTGGCGCAGCGCCTCGCGAACGATCTCACGGCGCTCGGCGTGCCTACGTGGCTGCCTGCCGATGACGAAGACGCGGTCGCTTGGGCCGGGGGCATTCACCCTGCGCTGCAAAGCTGCACCCGGATGCTGGTGGTCCTCTCGCCCGCCGCCCCAGAAGATCGGGCCGTGCGGGCGGCATGGGAGTACTTCCGCGAGAAGCGCCGGGGCATCGTGGCCGTCCAGGTCAGCCCGGTGGACGTGCCAGACGCGCTGCGCCGCGCCGCGCGCGTGGACCTCTCCGATGGCGAAAATGCTTACCGCCCGGCCCTGCGCCGGCTGGTGCAGGCGCTGGCGGAGTAGCGTTATGAATCAAACCACCGCCCCGCTAAGCCTGGAAATCGATACTATGGCCTGCTGCGGCGGGAGTGGGCCGGCTGAGTGGGGGGCGGCGGGCAACCCAGACCTGGTAGCGTCGGCTTGAAACCGACCATTTTATCGATGACCACCGATCTCCTCGCTATTCTGCTGGCGCCGGCGCTGGTCGGCGGTGTGATCGGGGCGTGGGTGATGGCCGGGCGGCTGTTCGCGGCGCGGCTGCTGCCGGGCAAACCGCGCCTGCCGGTGTGGATTCCCTGGGCGTTGGCGCCGCCGGTGGCGCTGATCGGTTATGTGTTCGCGGCAGCGCAGATCATCGCGGCAGGGACGGGCGCGGCGGGGGATGTTGCGGCGGAACGGGGCGCGGCGGCGTTGATGGCCGTCCTGCTCAGCCCGGTGTGGATCGGCAGCGCGGCCCTGGCCGTGCTGGGGATCGTGCTGCATTACGGGCTGGACGGCGCGCTGGCTCATCTGCAGCTCGACGATGGCCCGCGCGAAGGGCTGGCGCTGGGATTGCGCGCGGCCTGGGCGCTGGTCGGCCTGTTGAGCCTATTCCTGGGCTTGCAGGTAACTTACCGCGCGACGGCGAACGGCCCGGCGACGCTCCCCGATCTGACGGCGAGCGTCCGCCCGGCCCACCTGCTTGTGACCGGCGCGGCCCTCGTGCTGACCGTGCTGGGGATGATCCTACCGGCGCTGGTCGAGCGCGACCCGGTTTTCCGCTTCAGCGAAGAGGCCCCATCATCACCACCACCGCCGCCGCCTGACCGTTCTCGTGAGTCAGGCTGACCTCCCATTCGGCCAAGCCCAACTGCTTCGCCAGGGCCAGCGCGGCGCCGTGCAGCCGCAACACGGGCCGCCCGCGCGCGTCCTGCGCGATTTCGATGTCTACCCAACGCACATCCCCGATCCCGACGCCCAGGGCTTTGGCGGCGGCTTCTTTGGCGGCGATGCGGGCTGCCAGCCGGGGTGGGCTGCCCGCGCAGAGGGCGCGCTCTTCCAGCGTGAAGAAGCGCCCGTAGAACCGCTCCCCATAACGAGCCAGGGTGTGTTCAACGCGGGCGATGGCGAGGAGGTCGATTCCGACGCGGAGCATAGGCGGTAAACAGCGCTCAGCCGTCGGCACAACCCCGACGGGCAGAGTTTTAGCGCCGGGGACTGAAGTCCCCGGCTACGTTGCGGGCAGGTCCACTTACAGGTCCATCCCCTTGCGCCGGACCACATCCTGCGCGCGGGCAACGAACTGTCCGACGGGCATCCCGCCCAGGTCCTCCCCCGTGCGCAACCGCACGCTGACCGCCCCGGCGTTCACGTCGCGGTCGCCCATGATCAGCATCCAGGGAATCTTCTGCTCCTGCGCGACGGCGATCTTGCGCTGCATCCGCTCGCTGGAGTCGTCCACATGGATGCGCAGGCCGGCGTCCTTCAACTGCGCGGCGACCTGCCGGGCATAATCCAGGTGTCGGTCGGCGATGGGGATCAACTTCACCTGGATCGGCGCCAACCAGGCCGGGAACGCGCCGTTGAAGTGCTCGATCAGGATGCCGATGAAACGTTCCAGTGAGCCGAACGGCGCGCGGTGGATCATTACCGGTCGGTGCGGCTGGCCGTCCATGCCGGTATATTCGAGCTGGAAGCGTTCCGGCAGGTTATAGTCCACCTGCACCGTGCCGAGTTGCCACTCGCGCTTGAGCACGTCGCGGAAGATGAAGTCGAGCTTGGGGCCATAGAAGGCTGCCTCGCCCGCTTCCACACGGTAGTTCAGGTTCAAGTGCTCGCACGCCTCGATGATAGCTGCCGTCGCCTTTTCCCAGATGGCGTCGTCGCCCACGTACTTATCGGAGTTCGGGTCGCGTGTGCCGACGCGGGCGCGGAAGTCGTCCATGCCCATGCTATGGAACACATACTTGGTCAGTTCGACCACGTCCATGAACTCCTGCAAAAGCTGTTCCGGCGTGACGAACAGGTGCGAGTCGTCCTGCGTGAAGCCACGCACGCGCAACAGGCCACTCAGTTCGCCGCTTTTCTCGTAGCGGTAGACCGTGCCGAACTCAGCGTAGCGGATCGGCAGATCACGGTAAGAGCGCGGCTCACTCTTGTAGATCATGATGTGGTGCGGGCAGTTCATCGGCTTAAGCAGGAACTCCTCGCCGTCCACGTCAAGCGGGCTGTACTGGCTGTCCTTGTAGTGCGGATAGTGCCCGGACGTGCGGTAGAGGTCTAGCCTGCCGATGTGCGGCGTGACCACCGGCTCGTAGCCGCGCTCCACCTGCGCCTCGCGCAGGAAGCGTTCCAATGTCTCGCGCAGCACAGCGCCTTTCGGTTTCCACAGCGGCAGGCCCTTGCCGACCAGCGGGTCGATGACGAACAGGCCGAGTTTTGTGCCCAGGAGGCGGTGGTCGCGGCGTTTGGCCTCTTCCAGGCGTTCCAGGTAGTCTTCCAGTTCGGCAGCCGTCTCCCAGGCCGTGCCGTAGATGCGGGTGAGCATCTCGCGCTTTTCGTCGCCGCGCCAGTAGGCTCCGGCAAGCTCGCGGAATGTGACGCTGACCGCGTCAGGGTTGATCTCGCGCGTGTTCGCCACATGCGGCCCCCGACACAGGTCCACGAACGAATCGTGCTGGTAGGTGGAGATCACGGGCGCCTCGGCGACGGGATTGCCGTGTTCGTCGAAGCCGCCCGCTGCCAGGCCGTCGATCAACTCCTGCTTGTACTTCTGGCCGGCAAAGATGCGGCGCGCTTCGTCGGCGCTGACTTCCCGGCGGATAAAGTCGTGCCCTTCCCGGATGATCTCCTTCATGCGCGCCTCGATGGCCGCCAGGTCCTCCGGCGTCAGGGGGCGCGGCAGGTCGAAGTCGTAGTAAAAGCCGTCCTCAATCGGCGGGCCGATGGCGATGCCGGCGTCGGGGAACATTTCCAACACGGCCTGGGCCATCACATGCGCCGCCGAGTGGCGGATGCGGTAGAGCCTGGAGTCTTCGTAATGTTGCATGGCTATCCCTCGGTGATGCCAAATCACGCTGTAGGAGCGACGCCTATGTCGCCCCTGTGTTCATCTGAGGTCAGGGTTAAGGGGGCAAAGGCAGCCTGCGCGCCGCCTTCCTGCCCGCAGGGCGTAACCAGTGTCGTCGCCCCCGTGCGGCAAGAACGCGCGCAGGGCATTCTTACCGGGGGCCGGCAGTGATGGTGTCGGTATCGTCTTCAGTCATGCAGACCTCCGTTGAATCCCCCAATGCAGGCGCACCGGTTGCGTTTCATCCTCATAGGCCGGGCCGAACGAGATCGGCGCAAAGACGCTCTCGAACACGTCCAGCGCCAGCAGATTGTCGATCACATCCTCGATGCTGTCCAGGTCCAATTGCTCAACCAGGACATGCGGCGTTTCAAGGGTGGCATAGCGGATGGCGGGTGTGTTCGGCAGCGTGGCGCTCATCTCGCGTCCATAGTCCATCTGCTGCTGCAAGTAGGGGATGGTGACGAAGCGCGCCATCCACAGCGACTCGTCCTCCATCTCGACCAGCACATCCACACTGCCCTGTTGCAGTTCTTCGACATCGTCCAGCCACACGCGCTTGATTGACACGGCAAATATCCTTGTTTTGCTCATCCAACGGGTTGAGTCGCCGCCGGGCCGTCTAAAGAAAAGGCCTCACCCCAGTGCCGGGGCGAGGTCTGAAAAAGGCCGCGCGGTTCCACCCAACGTTCGCCCTGGCCGCGTCCTGACGGCGCCTGCCGGGCCTCATTGCCGCCGTAACGGGGCGGGCCGGGCCGCCTTACCGGGCTACGAAGCCGTTCAGGAGGCCGCTCGTGGGGGGTATCCACCGCAAGTCCGCGTGTGCGCTTTCAGCCGGGGCGCACCCTCTCTGGTCGGACGGGGAACGGTGGACGTGGCCCACTCGACGCTTTACGAAATCGTTTTCGTTTGTTCAAGGATAGGGCAAAGTGGGATGGCTGTCAAGAGGTTGGCGTGGGCGCTTTGCACAGAGCCGGGGTACAATCGGGTCGCATTGCCACAAGTAAACCTGCACAAAAGTGAAAAGCTGACCATGAATCGCCTACATATCCCCCTGACTTTACTGCTCGTCCTGATCGCCGTCGTGCTGCTGGCCGGCGCGCATACGCCTGCCGCCGCCCAGGGGCGCGATCCCCTGACGGCGCAGGTGCCGCTGCTGGTGCCGGAAGTGCTCAACACCATCCCACACGATACCAGCGCCTACACACAAGGGCTGCTGTTTTACCAGGGCCGCCTGTTTGAGAGCACCGGCATTCGCGGCGAATCGAGCCTGCGCGAGGTGGACCCCGCTACCGGGGAGGTGTTGCGTTCGATCTCTATCCCGGCCCCCTACTGGGCCGAAGGACTGGCCCAGGTGGGCGATCACCTGATCCAGTTGACCTGGCAGGAGAACATCGCCTTTGTCTATGACCTGGAGACGTTCGAGCAGGTCGGCACCTTCGCCTACGATACCGAGGGCTGGGGGCTGTGTTATGATCCGGACACCGACCGGCTCTATATGAGCGACGGCAGCCCGTTCCTGTTCCTGCGCGACCCGGAGACGTTCGACCTGATCTTCAGCGGGATGGTCACGTACCAGGGGCAGTACGTCCGCCGCCTGAACGAACTCGAATGCGTGGGCGATTCGATCTACGCCAACGTCTGGACGGCAGACTACATCGTGCAGATCGACAAGTGGAACGGCGCCGTGATCGGCCTCATCGACGCCACCGGCCTGCTGACCGACGAGGAGCGCGCCACGCTGCGGGCGCAAAGCAGTGATAACGTGCTCAACGGCATCGCCTACAACCCGGAAACAGATACCTTCCTGCTCACCGGCAAACGCTGGCCAAACATGTTCGAGGTCCGCTTTGTCCCGGCTCCAGAGGAATAGAGTTCTGCATTTGCTTTGGCGCATCTCGCGTCCTGGCGGTTGGCATCTTCTGGGGGACTTATGAAACGCTGGCTGCTGGCAGGGGCATTGGTGGGCGGGGCGCTGGCGCTGGCTCGGAGCCGCACGCCGCCTCTTTCGCTGTGGGGCAAGGTCGTGGTCGTCACCGGCGCGTCGTCGGGGATCGGGCGGGCGGCGGCGCGGCTGTTCGCCGCCGAGGGCGCGCGCGTAGTTCTGGTGGCGCGGCGGGCAGATGCGCTGGCCGAAACCCAGCGCGATATTGCCCGGTTCGGCGCGCCGTCGCTGATCGTTCCGGCGGATGTAACGCAAGACGCCGACCTGCACCGGATCGCCGCCGAAACGCTGCGCGCTTTCGGGCGTATCGACGTGCTGGTGAACAACGCCGGGCTGTCTTACGGTGGGGCGTTGCACACCATCGACCCTCAGCGCATCCGTGACCTGATCGCCGTCAATCTGATCGGCCCGATCCGGCTGACCCAGGTTGTCTTGCCGGCGCTGCTGGCGCAAGGCAGCGGGCATATCGTCAACGTCAGCAGCATGGCTGGGCAGGTCGCCGCGCCGGGCATGGCCGCCTATGCCGCCACCCGCCGGGGACTGACCGCCTTCTCAGATGCGCTGCGCCGCGAACTGGCCGGGACGGGCATCTACGTCTCGTCGGTGCTGCCCGCGTTCACACGTACCGCTATGACGGCGGATGTCAGCGAGGCCGGGTTACGCGCGTCCGGCGGGCTGCTGCCGCCGGAACGGTTCGACGCGCCGGAAGTACCTGCGCGCGCCATTGTGGACGCGGTGCGCTTCCGCCGCCGCGAGGTGGTGATGGGCGGTCTGCAGATGCGCTACGGCTACGTCTGGGAGCGGATCGCGCCCCGCCTGGTCGATGTTTGGTGGCGGCTGTGCGTGGACGTTCCCGCGTGGATCGAGGCCGTGCGTGGCCTGGGGGCGTAGGGGCTTCTCGCTCGAAAGAATCCGGGCAAAGAACTCTGGGCGGCAAAGATCAGTCCGGCGTCGGGTTGGCAGGTAGGCCCAGCACAAAGCGTCCCCGGACCGCGCAGCGCGTCAGCAGGTAGCCCTCTGCATTGCGCGGCGTGAGCGACCAGGTGTAGCGCCCCGGCCCGGCAAGCGCATAAGACGGAATCTGCACGATGGCCGGGGCAGGGCCGGGTACATCTGCCTGGACCGCCGCGCCGCTTTCGTGAACCACACGCAGCCGCACCCCGGCCTCCACCACCGGGAATAACCAGCCCAGCGTGATAACGGCGTTCGACGGCAGGATGTCATCCTGCGCGGGCCGCCACAGCAGTTCGAGCGCGTCGCACAGCCCGGCGGCGTCGAGAGTCGGTGTGCTGGTCGGCGTCGGTGTGGTGGTGGGAATGGGCGTGTCCGTCGGCGGGCGGGGTGTGTGTGTCGGAGTCCAGGTGGTGGGCAAGGTGGCCCTTATACCTACACCTTCTCCCTGAGGGAGAGAAGTTTCAAAAGGCGCCGGTGTGGCCGTACTCTCAGGCAACGGCGGTGTGTGGGGCGCGCAGGCCGCCAGGATGGCAATCAGGCCCGCCAGGACGCAGCCATGCTGTATCCGGCGACTGGTTCCCCGGCTGAACGCGGACCGCACCTCCCGCCCTTTCTCTATCGCTCTAACGGAATGTGCAGGTTTTTGGCGCCGGGGACTCAGGTCCCCGGTGACGCAAGGCAAGTCCACTGAAGTGGCCTGCTGTTCTCTGTCTCGACCGGTATTTTAGTCCGCTTCAGCGGACTTTGCAGATTTAGCCAGGGGTTTAAACCCCTGGCGACCGGCCAGACACGGTCGTTTTTGAAACTTGCACAGTGGGTCTTGCTGTCATGCAGCCTGCGCTGGGATGCGCTTCCCGGCGCAGGGAATGGGGCGAGGTCTATCTCGCCCCTACGTTGAGTGTCGCTTGTCTTACTCCACCACTTCCACCAACAGGCTGTATTGCCCGCCGCTGGCCGGGCCGGTTGCGGGCATAGGCTCTGGGCCATAGCCCATGCTGTTGTGCACGCGGAACAGATACGTGCCCTCCACCGGCAGTTGAACCTCGTAGCTGAACGCGCCTGACGTTGAGCTGCTGAAGCTGAGGTAGAACGGCTGGTAGCCGGATGGATCCATCGGCCCCTGAACGTCGATGCTCGTTCCATAATTAGCGCTCAGGCCGCGCAGCGTGATGCGGATGGTCTGTCCGGCGGTTCCGGCGAAGCTGTAAACCTGCTCGTACACGTTCGGGTCGGTGAACGTACCCTCGACGGCCACACCCGGCTGGAGCGCAGGCGTCTCGGTCGCGCCAAAGGTCAGGGTGTAGCTGGAAGACGGGCCACTCACGCTCGGCACGCCCATCATATTGTAGCGCGAAACGATGATCAGGTACGTCCCGGTGCTGCTCACCTGGATCGGGTCGATAACCAGGGTTCCGTCCGTGCTGTTGGCGCTATTGTTACCCCCGACATAGTTGCCATCTGTCGCCGAGATCACCTGTACGTCCACCGGTTGATCGTTGGCGCCCTGTGCGGCTTCCACGCGCAGCAGGTCGCCTACCACGCCGTTGAAAACGTAGTGATCGCTGGGGTTGGTATCGTCCAGCGCACCCTGGACCGTCTGGCCGCGCTCGATGGGCTGCGTCTGGATCGGGCGCACGGTGAACTGCACCGTCACCGCGCCGGCCGGCGTCGGTCCGCCCATGTCAGACTGGCGCGTGACGGCGAACACATATTCACCCGTCTGGTTGAGCACCAGCGGGTCGATGATCGCACCAATGCCCGGCATGTCGCCTGCGTTGCGCAACACCAGGCCCGCCGGGTCGCGCACTTCCAGCACAAACGTCCCCTGACTGCTGCTCACGTCGCCGCCGACAGCCTGGCCGCTGACGGTGAGCATTTCGCCTGCCGTGCCGTTATAGGAAAAATAAACCACAGGCTGCGTCTCGTTCAGCGCGACCGTGATCGTCTCGTTCAGCGAGAGCGGGTTGAGGGTGCCGGTGTTGACGGACAGTTCAAAGGGGCCGCTGCTGCTGCCCTGCTGGCGCATAAAGCGCGTGGCGATCACGGTGTAGGTCCCGCTGGCGGGCAGCCGGACCGGGCCGATCAGGGAGTTGAGGTTGCCACCGCTGTCGTCATTGGTTTGCAGACTTTGCCCATCGGGGCTGAGCAGTTCCAGGTAGCTGTCCAGGCCGGACTGGATGGCGTTCATGCGGATCACGATCACATCGCCCGCCGCACCCTCAAAGGTATAGCGGACTTCCGGCGCATCCTGGGTGATTTCGCCCGTGACGACCTGTCCATAAGAGATCGTCCCGCCGCCCTGGGCCAGCGCCACGCCGGGCAGGACAACCACCAGTACACTCAAAAATACCCAAAATAGCTTGAGCACCGATTTCCGATTCATCTTGTTTTGATTTTCTCCTGCGGCGCGTCGCCGCTCAAAACCGGATAGCACACAGATATTACCTATAAATCCTTTCCGGGAAAAATTCTTGACGCCTGGCCCACGCCTGCCCTACGCCCACCCGGCGGAGTGAATGTCCCTGTAAGTGGTATGTGCATCCTGCCGGCGCCGGTTCATTCTGCCTGCCCTTCCACCAACCCGATCTCGCCCGCCGTCTCGCCCATGTGCGCCACGTCGTAGCCGGGCAGGGCCGCCACCGCCGCACGGAAGCCGTCGTCGTGCAGCAAGGCCAGCGCTGCCTGCACCGGGGGCGCGTCGGCGTGTTCCAGCGGCAGGGCCAGGTCATAGCGTTCCGAGGCCAGCGGGACGAAGTCCAGGTCCAGGGCACGCGCCGCCGCCAGCACGCCCATGCCGCAGTCCGCCGCGCCACCCTTCACCGCCGCCGCTACCGCCAGGTGGGTGATCTGCTCCCGTTCGTAACCGCGCACCTGCTCCGGCGCGATCCCGGCCTGCGCCAGCAGATGATCCAGCAACAGGCGCGTGCCCGCCCCGCGCTGCCGGTTGACGTACACCACATCCGGGCGGGCCAGGTCTGCGACGCCCCGGATGCCTTTCGGGTTGCCCGGCGGCACGATCAGGCCCTGCTCCCGCCCGACTAAGGTGATCAGGCGGATGGGAATGCCCGGCGCGTACTGCTGCACGTAAGCCACGTTGTACTGGCCCGTCGCGGGATCGAGCAGGTGGCAGCCCGCCAGGTGCGCGTGCCCACGCTTGAGCGCCAGCAGCCCGCCGACGCTGCCCACGTTGGCGCTCGAAATGCGGAATTCAGGATGGCGCTCGGCCAGAAATTGCGCCAACAGGTCGAGCGTCAGGTCGTGGCTGCCGATGATCACCACCGTGCCGTCCAGCCGCGCCGGCGAGGTATACAGGTAGACGGTCACGCGGTCGCCCTGGTTGTGCCCTTCGCTGAAGCGCGGAATGCGCACAATGCCGTCGGCGCGCACCAATGACGTGATCGTGCCTGCCCCGCGTCCCAGCGGCGTGACCAGCGTCCGCCCGCCCACGCGCCCGACCGTCACCCGCAGGAATTCGTCGTCGCCCGTCGGGCTGAGCACCTTGCGCGTCAGTTCGCCCTCGACCGTCGGGGCGGGGTCAGCGGGGCGGCCCAACCACCTTTCCAGCAGCGGTTTGACGAAAATCTCCCCGGTCAGCGCCGCCGACACCGGATAGCCCGGCACGCCGATCACGGGCGTGCGCCTGCCGCCCACGTCCAACATGCCGAGGATGACCGGGTGGCCGGGCCGCACGGCCACACCGTGCACCAGCAGCTCGCCCAGCGACTCGACCACCGCCGCCGTGTGATCCTCGCTGCCCGCCGACGACCCGGCATTGATCAGCACCAGGTCCACGCCCGTCGCGGCGACATCGGCGACGGCGGTGCGGATGCGCGCGCGGTCGTCCGGGACCGGTTCCAGGCGCAGCGCCCGCCCGCCCCACGACTCGACCTCGGCAGCCAGCACGATGCTGTTGTACTCGATCACGTTGCCCGGCTGAAGCGGATCGCCCGGCCTGACCAGTTCGGTTCCCGTCGCCAGCACGGCCACCAGCGGCCTGCGCCGGACCTTCACCGTCGCATGGCCGCACCCGGCGATGGCGCCCAGGTCCACCGGGCGCAGTCGGTGATTGGCCGGCAGCACCAGTTCCGTTGCCACCATGTCCTCCCCCATCGGGCGGACGTGATGCCAGGGCGTGGTCGCGGCCCGGATCAGAATGCCGTCGGCGGTCGGCTGGACGTGCTCGATCATGATCACCGCGTCGGCCCAGGGGGGGATCGGCTGGCCGGTGTTGACCGGCTGCGCGGGCCGGACGACGGTTTCCGGCGTGCCGAGTTGCAGCAGCAGGGGAGCGGTTTCCGTCGCGCCGAGGGTATCTTCCGAGCGAACGGCATAGCCGTCCATCGCGCTGGCGTGGTAGTGCGGTGCGCTGACCTCGGCCCACACCGGCTCGGCAGTGATGCGCCCCAGCGCCTCGGCGACCGGGATTTCTTCGGCGACTATCGGCTGCCACAGTCCGGCAGCTTGCAACGCTTCGACGAAACGCGCCCACGCCTGGTCCAGAGGAATGTCGTGCAGGTAGATGGAACGATCTTGAGTCATCTGTAAGGTTCACCTGTGATAAATTCGCCGTAGTCCCGGCTTCAAGCCGCCGCTACAACTGCGCTGCCCGGCCCGGATCGGGCTTACTTCCCCATCCACAGGCCGCCGAAAAACTGATGCGGCCCCTTGATGAACGGCCTGAGGCACAGGATCAGCGCGGCGGCGGCCAGGATATGCCCGAACTCGCCCAGATTACAGGCTGGTTGTTCCCCCGCTGCCATTTTACGCCCGGTCCGCGCCCGATGCCTCCCCCACGTGCGCCCGAACCGCCGCCACAACTTCGGCCAGGTCGTGCGCGTCGTGGACGAAATCCAGGTCGTCGGCGGGCAGCGTCAGCACCGGACAGGCCGTCCAGCGTTCGATCCACTCCTCGTACAGCCGGTTCAACTGGCTGAGGTAGTCGATGGAAATCTGCCGCTCGTAGTCGCGCCCACGCATGGCGATCCGCTCTACCAGCGTGCCCACGCGCGCCCGCAGGTAAATCAGCAGGTCCGGCGGCGGCAGAAAGCCCGCGATCCCCTGATACAGGCTGCGGTAGGTGTCGTAGTCGCGTGCGCTCATGCGCCCCTGGCGGAACAGGTTGCAGGCGAACACCTCAGCGTCCTCGTACACACTGCGGTCCTGCACCACGCTGCCGGGATGATCCACCAACTGGCGGTGATGTTGCAAGCGGCGGCTGAGGAAAAATATCTGCGAGTGAAAACTCCACCGCTCCATGTCCTGGTAGAAGTCGGCCAGGTAGGGGTTCTCCGCGTTGGCCTCGAAGAACGGCTCCCAGCCGAGAGCTTCTGCCAGCAGGCCGGTGAGGCTGCTCTTGCCGACGCCGATGTTGCCCGCAATGGCGACGAAGTACTTGCGGGAGTTTTGAGTTTCGAGTGCTGAGTTTTGAGTTGAGGTTTGCATGGGCGCATTCTACGCCAGATGGATTTTCACCACCACGCGCGTCTGGGTCGCCCGCGCCAGGTCGTCGGGATCGGGCTGACCATCTGCGCCCAGCTTCACGCCGAAGAAGCGCGCGTAACCCGGCCTGAGGCGGAAGTACTCCGCCAGCGCGGCGCTGACGCCTGCCGCGTCCTCGATCACTTCGCCCTGGCCTGTGAGGTCCTTTCCTTGCACGCGGACCGTTACCTGCGCGCCGCCGCGCAGGTTGCGCCACCAGGACCGTTCCCGGTAACTGGTGGTGATGAGCATGTCTCCACTCCGCAGGTAGTTCACCGGTGTGCTGTAGGTCTTGCCGCTTTTGCGCCCCGTGACGGTGATCAGCATCATGCTTTTGCTGATAAAGCCGTGCAGCGGCGAGCGCAGCAGCGTCGCCATGAACCCATTGCCGAAGTTGCCCGGCGTGCGCGCTTTTTGAGACATGTTTTCCTCCTGAGAAACCTGATCACAAGCGGCGCGGGACGATGCATGAACCTTTGCGATCTTTACGCCTGTTGCGATTAACGATCCCACACGCCGACCGCGACGTACTCGCGCCCGTCGCCTGCCGGGAAGACCGTGCCGTCCCACCACGTATACACCTTCACGCCGACCGTATACCGGCCCGGCGGCAGGCTCGCCACATCCAGCGCGCGCGGGTCGTACACCACCTCTCCCGCTGCCCACGACGTGGTGGGGCGCGCATCGAGGAAAGGATAGGAATCGTTCTGCGCTGCCAGCGCGCCCGCCTCGTCCAGCAGAAAGACCGACACGGTGTAATCCGCCGCCAGCGGCTCATCCGCCGACCACCACAGGTCCACGCGCCCGGCTTCGGGGTGAACTTCCGCCGCGCGCAGGACCATCCCCGACACGAACGTCGCCAGCGGGTCGGCGGGCAGGCGGTCGTAGCGGAAGGCGTTGAGTGCGTTGCCGACGTGATCGGTGGTCAGCGTCATCGTGCGAACGTAACCCCAGTCACGCAGTTGGTCGAAGATCGGGTGTTCGTCACCCCAGGCCGCCAGCCAGACCGTGTCGTGCGCGTTGACCAGCGTCATCAGCCGCGTGGGATAGCCGTCCGGGTCGGCTTCGCGCCACTGCGGCAGGGAGCGGATCGGCGTCCCGGCGGGCATGAGGTGTTGCAGGTAGTAGTTGAGCGTGTGGCCGTCGTTGCCCACCTCCATCAGGGCGACCTGACCGGGCAGGGCGTAGCGCGCCAGCTTTTCTCCGACGACGTTCCAGGGCGGCTTGGGCAGGAAGTCGTCCACCGTCGTCACGCCGTACAGGACGATGGCTGCCAGCAGCAGCCCGCGCGCAGGATGGCGCAGGTTCGCCAGCCCGCGCCCCACCAGGATCGCCACCGCCGGGGCGATCATCGAGATTTTACGCTCGGTGAGGATCGGCAGCCAGAAGTTGCCCACGAAGGTGATCGCCACCGGCAGCACCAGCCACAACGCTGCGAAGACGGTCGAACCGAGCGGGCGCCAGCGCACGGTATCCCGCCCGTTCGCGCCGGGCGCGAGCGCCACCAGACCCAGCAGCGCCAGCCCGATCCACAGCGCCCACTGGCCGGTGAAATACTTGGGCAAAAAGAAAACCAGCGCGTCCCCGTTGGAGGGCCGCGACTGGAACATCTCGTAAGGCGGGGGCGTGCGTATCTGGTCCAGCGTCACGCCCAGGAACCAGGGCAGGAAGATCAGCCCGGCCAGCGCCAGCGCGCCGACCGCCGCGATCCGCTGCCGCCCACGCAGGAAGATCAGCGCGTGCAGCCCTTCGATAAGCGGCATATAAAGGCCCAGATAGTAGGTATGCACCAGCGCCGCCGTGAAGCCGATCCACCACGCCGCCCGCGCCGGGGTCGGCTGGCGTACCCAGCGCAGATAGCTCCACACGCTCAAGCAGGCGAACAGCAGGTGCCAGGTGTACATGCGCGTTTCCTGACCCAGCACCATCTCCGAATCGGCCAGCGCCAGCAGCAGGGCGGCGAAGATGGGCGCGCGTCCCTGCGCCATGCGTACCTGCCCACGCTCCAGTTCCCCGGCAATGCGGTAGACCACCGCGACGGTGAGGATGCCTGCCAGCGCCGAAAACAGCCGTAGCGCCAGCACGGAATCGCCTGCAAACGCGATCCAGAGCCGCAACAGCACATAGTACAGCGGCGGGTGGGTGTCAGCGGCGATCAGGGGGAACATGTCCGGGCTGCTGACGATGCTGTAGGCAAAGCCCTCGTCGAACCACAGACTTTGCTGCGTCAGGTGCACAATCCGCGCTGCCGCCGCCAGCAGCAGGATCGGAATCAGAGAGAACAGAGCAGATCGCTTGGGCATAGAGGACTCGGGTCGTAATGTATCCCGGCTTTCAGTTCACACCACCGCCAGCACACCGCAGGCCGCCGCGATCTCGTCGGCGATGTCCAACGAGGCATTCGGATAAGCGATGCGCCTGGCCCCGGCAGAAAAATCGGCCAGCGCCCGACTGCCCGGACGTAGCCACTCACGCAGCGTGGCAACGATGTCCTGCGGACTGGGCGCGTGCACCCCGGCCCCGCCATCGACCACAAAATCGATGTTCGGGCTTTCCTGATACGGGATCGCCCCGCTGAGGATCATCGGCAGGCCACAGATGGCCGCCTCGGCAATGGTGCCCGGCCCGGCTTTGGTGATCAGCGCATCTGCCGCGTGCATCATCACCTCGATGTTGTCTACAAAGCCGTATATCTGCGCGGACAGGGTCCAGGGGATGGCTTCTAACTGCCGGCGCAGCCGCTCGTTTCGCCCGCAGATGATCGCCAACTGCATGTGCAGCCCCGCCGCGTTGATCGCCTGCGCGATCTCCTCGATCTCGCCCATGCCCTCGCCGCCGCCCAGCAGCATCACGGCGGGCCGGTCGGTTAGCCAGCCGAGTTCGCGGCGGGCATCGGCCTTGCTGCCCTGATAGCGTGCGAACTTGGGATGCGCCGGGTGACCAACGACACGCATCTTGATGGGGTCCATCCCCAGTTTGAGGCCGCGTTGGTAGGCCGGTTCGCAGGGCACCAGACAGCGGTCTACGCCGGGGTGATACCACGCCACATGCGGCTTCGCTAGGTCGGTGATCACAGTGATGATCGGCAGTTTGAGCCGCAGCCGGTTGCGCGCCCCGGCGGCAAAGCGCGAGAATCCGCCATGCACCACCACGATGATGTCGGGCCGGTACTTGTTCACCAGGTGACGCGCCTTGTCTTCGGCGACGGTGGCCGGCAACGTGCTGCGCGTGAGCGGCAGGCTGAACAGCCCTTCGGCCACCAGGTAGTACCAGCCGTAGGTGGTAATGCTGTGCTTGACCCACTTGGGATACAGTTCCGGCGCGTATTTGAACGGCGGTGGCCAGTACTCGCGGAACACGTCCACGTACACAGCTTCAAACAGGCCGGGGTAGCGGATGTCCAGGGCGGCTTCCAGGGCGCGCCCGGCAGCGCGATGCCCGCCGCCTGTATCTGACATCAGGAAAACAACCCGTTTTTTCATAGAAAACAACCTTCAAATAAACCGCTCTCTGGCGCGCCCGATGTTACCACGCGCGGGGAGCAGTCAGCAATCAGCCGTCAGCCATCAGCTATCGGATATGCGCTGCAAGCTGCCGGGGCATGGCCGCTGGCCGTTCCGATCCGGCTGCGCGTTGCATGGTATAACGCAGCAGCGGCGGAATCGTTCCGCCGCCGCCCAAAACGGACTGCTGATGGCGGTCTGCTAACCCAACGGGCAGGTTTTCAACGCCGGGGATTGAAATCCCCGGCTACGGGCGTAAAGTTCACTGAAGTGGACTACCGGCCCCGGTCTCGCCCGGCATTGTAGTCCGCTGAAGCGGACTTTGCCGATTTAGCCGGGGGTTTGAACCCCCGGCGACCGGGGCAAACAGAGCCGTTTTTGAAACGCGCAGATTGGGTCTGCTACTGCCCCACGTTCGGCAGCACCTCTTCCAGCACCATGCCGATCACGTCCGGGTCGGGCAAGCCGAGAATATCGACCATAAA
>Ga0209018_1000526_pt1 | contig 34934 bp, 29 predicted proteins | sample YNPBryBLVA2012_FD_185814 | JGI IMG/M metagenome (GOLD analysis project Ga0209018, IMG submission 185814) | Anoxygenic and chlorotrophic microbial mat microbial communities from Yellowstone National Park, USA - YNP Bryant BLVA 2012 (SPAdes)... ...
CAGCCCTGTGTGCTCGTCACGTCGATGAATGTCGCCATGGACGAGCTTCTCGCCCAAAAGGCGGTCCACGGACAAGAAAACTGCTAACGGCGATGGGTGTAGGTCTCCGGTTTGATCGCCGCGGCGGCCATGGCGTCGAAGGTGTGTGCCCCCTCCTCGCCGTCGAGGCACACCTGCACGTTCTTGTCGCTGCAGACCGTCACGGCGGGATCGATGACCGGGATCGGTGTGCCGTCGGATTGGGTCAGCGCACGTGCCGGTGCGGAGGCCGTGATCAGGCAAGCAGCAGCGAGCACGCGGACCGCCATGGGTGAGCGCAGGAGAGCCACCATGGCTTGAGCATAACATGGCTCGTGCGGGTGGGGTACCGCGTCTTGGCCGGCAGGGTGAGCGATGCGTACAGCGACGTTCGAGCGCTTGTGCCCCGGCGCTGGTCAGCCTGCCTCGACCGATCGCGATGCCTGGTCTATGGACGGCTTGACTCGCTCAAAATGCGCCGCATCGCCGCCCGCCTCGACGACCGTGACCTGGTTGTCGGTGACGTAGACCGTGGCCCACAGGATGAACGGACGGCCCTGCCGCACGGTATGGTACCGGAGGCGGCGGCCGTCGATTCCGTCGGCGGAGCGAACCTGGTCCACGGCGTCGCGATCGTATCCCTTGCGTTCGAGTTCGTAGCGCACGGCGGACGTCCAGAATTCGAGGTTTCCGGCGGGCCGGTTCTTGTTCTTTCGGACAGCGATCACCACACCTTCGGCGCTGGTCGCGCGCCAGGCGTAGTCGTCATTCGGGTCGAGGCGCGCGAACCCGGGCGGGGGCGCCATCGTGGTGCATGCGAATGCAGACAGAGACAAGGCCATCGCGAGAATAGCAGCGGCTGGCGTCTTCATGGTCGTCCTCTCTTCGAGCTTGCAGGGGCTTCGGGGGCAAGGCTGATCACCGCTCGTCATCCAGGTGGGTGAGCGAGTCGAGCCCCAGGCGGTGCAGCCACTCGACCGGCAATGGGGCAGGACGAGGGGCGGGCGGCTTCGGGGGCTGCTGTGCTGGACCCGAAACGATCGTGCGGGGTGTGGGTTGGAGCTGAACCTGGACCAGCGAAAAGGCGGCGCGGGTGCGCAGGAGTTGCATCTGGCCTTTCACTTGGTCGATCTGCTGGGCCACCTGGTCGAGCTGCGCGGCGATCGTCATGGCTTCGCTCATGTTCGACGCGCGAGACAGGAACTGAGAGAGCCTATCTCGAACCGCTTCCAGGCTCTTCAGTCGCACATCCAGATCGTGATACTGGTCCGCCACGTCTTGCGCGGTGACCGAGCGACGCGTGACCGTGCCCAGCCGCTCGATGTCCGCCAGCGCTGTCCGCAGCCGTGCCGACGGCACGCGAACCGACACGGTCTGGTCGGTCCGTCCCACCAGGTACCCGCCAGCGGACTCCGCAATATCGATGACTCTCTCGATCGTTGCGGCCAACTTGCTTTCGTCCACCAGCACGCCGAGTTGCGCTTCATAGACCAGCATCGGACGGTTTCCGGGGTCGACCTGGGGTGCATCCTTGCCATCCCCGGACTTGGCTTGCCCGGGCGAGGCCGGGGACGCGGAAGGCTTTGCAGACGCGGGATTGCTGGCTGCGGGTGCCGCCATGCCGAGTCCTGTCGTGCCATCTGCCGCCGGTGAGGCAGACGCGGACGCTCCCGGCGGTTCGTCGGCATGGGTGGTGGATTGAACCGGCCGTGCCTCCTGCTGAGGGGTTGTCGGCGCCACGGCCCGTACCTGCTCCGCGGCGCATCCCATGACCCAGAGCGCAATTGCCATCATCAGTACACTCATCCAAGCGTGCAACGCAATCGTTCGGCGCATGATCCAACCTGCTTGTCTGGTCGCTGGTGCAGGAACGGATGCCCGAGGTGGCGCCTTACAGCCCGATGTGCCAGCTTGCGCTGCCATCGTCGACGGGAGAGCGTCGATCGCTCTGGCCCATGCACCGTGCTGGTGCGCGCGGCCACAGCCGTGCTGGCGAACGTCGGATGCGCGTACGACTTCGACGCGCCATTCGGTGGGTCGGCAGCAGGAACCGGCGGCGCGGGCGGTTCCTGCCTCACCGAGCAATGCGACGACCGGACCGACAACGACATCGGCAAGCTGGTCGACCGTGCCGGTTCAGATTGCGCTGCAACCGCAAAGTGCGTGAGCGCGGGCGCCCTTGGGGTGGATTGGGCCGTTCTGGCTTGCCATGCGGGCCTGGAGCGACCTGGTTCCGCCGGCTCTGCACTGTGGGGCGGAGGCCGAACGTCACTTCCGAGGACCGGCAGGCCCTGTGGTCTGCAGCGCGTGCGAATGCGGTCCGACGACCGAGGCCTGGTACGAGCACGCCAGCTTTCGGTGCCGCCTCGGCGGGGCGACCTGCGGCGGAGGCCACGAGCACACTTCCGAGTTCGTGGGGGACTGCCTGGGCTTCGTCGCTCCCCCGAACGGTGATGTCGCTTGCGCGACCGGGCCTACGAACGGGGTGCGGGCGCATGCGATCCGGGCGACGTCACGTTCGACAGACTGGCGCCCTCCGAGCGCAGGTTGCACCTGTGCGCCGCGAGCGTGGGTATGGCGGGCTGCAGTGCGGGCACGCCATGCGCCGCCACGCGCGGGCGAGGCTGGTCGGAATACCTCTGCATCCGGCGGGCTGGCGATGAAGCTTGCCCCTCGTCATGGCCCACTCCCTTTGGCGCCTACGGGAGAGGCATGGACCTGCGGGGATGCACCCCGTGCTCCTGTCACACGCGGCAAGTTGCTCCAGTCTGCTCGCAGGATGTGTACTATCTCGTACGGGCCGAGGGCTGTGTCGTTGTCGGTCCATTCCCTTCCTTTGCAGGGAATGCCCCGCAGGCGAGATCGTGTTCTTCACGCCGCCTGTGTCGTTGTCGGTCCATTCGCTTCCTTTGCAGGAGGCAATTGCGTGTCCTACGACTTGCCGGTTTCCTTTCTCGAACGCTGGGCGTTCCTGCGAGAACCTGGTTCCCTTCCATCCGAAGGAGCCTGCCTGCCAGCCGGCGGCCAGCCTGTCGGAACCGTCCGGGTCGAGGAGCCCGTGACCATCGGTTGCATACCTGTCCTTTGACCCGGGGGGGCCGACTGTGAATTGCCGTCGAGGAACCCGGCGGCGCAGCGCTGCACGGTTCGCCGATCGAATGCCGTTACGCATGGGAGCGCAGGGCAAACAGCACCGCGCTGCGGGAGAACCCGAGGCGTTGCCCAGGCCAGGACGCACGCGGATGCAAGACGGCTTCAAGATTATCTGGCGTGTTCCGATGGAGGCGGCTGCGCATAGGCGGGTGAGCCCGGTTGTTGCCCGGTGGCGGTCGGCTCCTGGGTGGGCTCGGGACGGAGAGGCTCGTGGGACCCGGGGGGCGGTCCGTAGCAGGCGCACGCTGTCAGGGCCATGCCGATTCCCACCGCGACTGCCACGGACCCCCGGGTCACGGTCCGCTGGAGCGACAGACGAGCCAGGCGGGGTCTGGGGCTGGCACCGCAGAACGGGCATGCGGCATCCGTGTCGATGACGTGCCGGCGACAGGAGGGGCAGGGGACGAGCTGCATGGCCCAGGAAGGATAGCAGACTCGCACGCATGGCAAGGGACAAAGTTGGGATGGCTGCGCGGGCTCGACCGGCGAGGGGTCATCTGGGAGGCGATCGACGGCGCGACAGGGCGGCGGGAGGGGTCAGAGCACTTTGAGCACGTGCAGGTTCAGGCCGGCCGCGGATGCCTTCTCTACCGCCTCGGCGCCGCCAAGCACGACGATCCGGCCGGTGTCGCGCATGCCCTCGGCGAGGTTGCCGAACTCGCGGAAGTGGGCCTCGCGCGTGTCGAGGACCTCCTGGCGGAGCTGGTCGAGTAATTCGGGGGTCTGACCGGTCAGGCAGCGGACGAGGGACACATAGCCCTTGGCATCGGGCAGCATGTAGGTGTCGAGGTCGCCAATCGCTCCAATGATGTTCTGGTCGATCTCGGCCTGCGAGAGCGGCACCGTTCGCAGAAACTGCGCGGTTGCATCGAAGATCTCCAACGTTCGGTCGAGGTTGGGATCGCGGTAGGACACCTGAGCCAAGACGCCGGTGAGCCGGTTGAGGCGGCAGAAGGCGCCGTAGGCGCCGCCCTGGACCCGGACGCGGTCCCAGAGCCACGACGTGCGCAAGAAGCGGGTGATGACGAGGGCGGATCCGTGGAAGCGGTAGCCGAGGTCGTACAGGTTTACGGCTTTTCCGACGTAGTTGACCTGGGCGGGAATCGTCAGCCCCTCATTGTGCTTGTCGAGCGTAGGGTGCCAGTCCGCGAGAACGGGGGAGAACGAGGGCAGGCCGGCGACGAGGCGGTCGATGGACGCTCGTACAGCCGGGAGAGCCTCGCTATCGACGGTGAGGTTCAGCACCATGTTGCGCTGGTTGAAGAGGAGGGCGGCGAGGCGGCGGAGGCGGGCCTCGACGCTCGGCCAATCGCGGTCGACATCGTCGAGCAAGCTGCGGAGGAAGAGCAGGTAGGTGATGCCGCCGAGCTGTTCGGAGACCCACTCGGAGACGCCGAATCCGGCGCGAAGGCGGGTGTCGACGAAGGCGTGGCCGCTGGGGATCAAAGCCTGCTCGAGGCGGGCCTTGTCCTCGAGCAGGAGCTGGCGGATGCGCTGTCGGTCGCCGAAGCGGGCGCTGCGTATCACGTCGGCGAGAATGGATGTCAGGTCGTCGGTCCGGGCGGCCATCGCCTTGCCGCGCAGGAATAGCCACGCAGCGGGTTGGCTTGGATCGTTCGTGGCCGAGGACAAGGTATCGTACCAGACGCCGCCGGTGGTGGCGCTGATGCGGCGGCTGAGGGACACATGGTCTTCCTTGTCGGTGCCCGTGCCCAGCAAGGCCCTGGAGAACAGCGGCAGGAGTGGCAGTTCAGCCTGGGGGATGACGTTCAGGTCGAAGCCGACATCGAGGTAGACCACGCCAGAGGTGGGCAGATCGTGGAAGTGCAGGGGGACGGCGGCGGCCCCGACCGGCAGCACCTCGTCAGGAATACGCTTGTTCTCGCGGGGCATGTCCGACACCGACAGCCGGGGAATGGTTGCGAGGCTCTCGGGCGAGTCGGGAGTCTGTTGCTTCTTTTTCAGCCGTGCGGCTTGGTCCATGACCTCCTTGCGGTCCTGCGCGGACAGGCCCGTGGCGAGTGCCGCCAGTTGGTTTTTCTGTTGCTCGTCGCGCCGGCGCGCCAGGTCCGGGTCGGGGAGCATCACCACGGTGGTGCGGTGCGGATTGTCGACAAAATGATGTTGCAGTATGCGCTCCAGACACCGGTCTCGCGCGTCGAGCGCCCGCTTGACACGCCCGAGTGGCGCTTCGAAGGCCAGAGCGTCCATCGGATTGGCATCGTACAGCCACAGGGTGAGCGCCTGGAGCATGTAGCTGAGTCCTTTGGGGAAGCTACCGGTGTTGCGCTCGCGCAGCCCGAACTCGATGGTATTGACGGCGGCCTCGACAAGCTCGCGATCGATGCCGTCATTCGCCAGACGGCGGAGCACGTCCAGGATGAGACGCTCCACCTTGTCGACGTCGCTCGGCGCAACGCCCTTGAGCCCCGTACTGAAGCACATCTGCCGGAGTTCGGTTTCGAGCCCTCCGCCGGTCAGGTCCTCGCCCAGGCCGGAATCGATCAGCGCCTTGCGAAGCGGCGATCCAGACATGCCGACGAGGATGAACGAGAGAATCTGGAGCGTGAGGCCGAGCTCGATATCGCGGGTTTCAGGCAACAGCCAGTTGACGGAAACCATCGCCTTGGCGGACTGGCCGGTATCGGGCGAGACCGCGTAGGGGTGTTCGAAGCGGCGCGGTTCGCCGAAGCGTTGCTGCAACCCGACGCGCGAGTCGACCTCTTTTCGTCCGAATCCCTCGAGAAACGCATTCACGTACCGAAGTCGCTCCTCCGGGTCGTCGTCGCCGCAGAAGAAGATGCGCGCGTTCGACGGATGGTAGTACCGTTCGTGAAAGGCCTTGAACTGCTCGAACGTGAGATTCGGGATCTCGGCGGGATCGCCTCCCGAGTCGAACCCATAGGTGACATCGGGAAACAGCGATTGCTGGCAATACCGCCCAAGCAGGCTGTCCGGTGACGAATACACGCCTTTCATTTCGCCATAGACCACGCCCTGATAGGTCACCGGGCCGTCTTCGGTTTCCATCTCCAGGTGCCAGCCCTCCTGCATGAGCACCTCCGGCGTGATCCGGGGGTAGAACACGGCATCGAGGTAGACGTCGACCAGGTTGTAGAAGTCGCGAAGGTTCTGGCTGGCGACCGGGTAGACGGTCTTGTCGGGGTAGGTGAAAGCGTTGAGGAAGGTCTTGAGCGAGGACTTGAGCAGCTCGACGAACGGCTCTTTCACCGGGTACTTGCGGGAGCCGCACAGCACGGAGTGCTCCAGGATGTGGGCGACTCCGGTGGAGTCGGAGGGAGGCGTCCGGAACGCGATCCCGAATACCTTGTTCTCGTCATCGTTGACGAGGGACAGAAGCTGCGCACCGGTGGCAACGTGCTCGTACAGGCGTGCGTCGGTCTTGAGCTCAGGCAGATAGCGCTGCTCGAGGAGACGAAAGCCGTGGACGACGGTCATGAGAACCTCGGGGAAAAAGACGGGCCGTGCAGGGGGCCCGGGTGTTGGGAATCGGAAGCTTCCCGTTCCTAGTGCAGAGCAGGTCGAAGGGGAAGTGGTTTCGCTGCGGGGCCACCGGCGCCGGAAGCCTGGGCACTGGTTGCTGGGGACGCTCCAGCGGGGGCGGAGGGCGGCGGGCGTGCCGTGAGGGTGCCGGGCCACGGATCGAGGCTGGGCAAGGCGGTTCCTGGCAAACGTCCCACGCGGCAGGGACCGCACGGGCAATTCACCCGCCGCAGTTTCCGGTGATCGTGCACGGTCCTTGGCAATAGTTGTACGGAGAGCACTCGCAAAGCATGTAGTACGTGTTGCACACGCCGCCGCCGCCCGTGTTGCACTGCGCGTCGGCCGAGCACCTGCATGCGCTGTTGTTGCAATGGAACGAGGCCGGGCAGACCCGTCCGCAGGAGCCGCAGTCGGTATCGCTCGAGTCGGTCGAAACCTCGCAGCCATCCATCTCATTATTGTTGCAGTCCGCCCAGCCGGGTTCGCAGGAAGCAAACGAGCAGACACCCGCATTGCAGGAGCCCTGCGCGTGAGGCCAGGAGCAGGTGTTTCCGCACGCTCCGCAGTGAGCGTCGCTGCTCATCAAGAACGTTTCGCAGCCGTCGGAGCTGTCCTGGTTGCAGTCTCCATAGTGGACCTCGCAGTCGCCGAGCGCACAAGCCCCACCCACGCAGATCGCGGCGCCGTGGTCGAAAACACACGGGGCGCACGAAGCCGACGCACATCCGGTCGCCGGATTCGCGATCGACACGCAGTCCTGTCCGCAGCGCTTGGTGCCCGCAGGACACGCGGGCGGCGGTGGTTGCTCGTCGATGGTGACGCTGTCCGAACTTGCGTCGTGCTCCGCATCGGTGTGCGTGTCGACGGACGCGTCCGAAGCGCCATGGCTGCCGGCTTCGGAGGAAGCGTCCGAGCTGGCGTGGGGGGCGGCAGCGAAGGGCGCGTCGAAGTCATAGGAACAACCGACGGCCAAGCGGGCGGTCAGAAGGCCCAGCACACACGCGGACAACGCTCGGAGAGCATGCGGGGCGTGGAGCGAAGCAAGCAACGACACGGGGGCCGAGTGTACCATGTCCGCGGCACAGTCGCCGGCGGTTCCCGATTCCGAGCGTGCGTGCCGTCCCGCACGGCCGGCGAGGGCGGACGGCATGTGTCCCTTCTGGCCACGCCTCACGGGTTCTGTTACGAATGGCTGACCGCGTAGCTGCAGGGCGCTCATGAAGACCGTTTTCGTTGGTGGTGGCCAGGGGTGTCGGGCTGTCCTCGAGCTCGTCGTACAGAGGCGTCTGGCGACCCTGAGCCTGGACATCCTGGGTGTCGTGGACGTCGACGCGAACGCTCCCGGCATGGTGTTCGCGCGGAGCCGGGGGTGGGCGACGTTCACGGATCTCGACGCTGCGCTCGGGCTCGACGGGCTGGAGCTGGTGATCGAGCTGACGGGGCTCGACCAGGTTCGCGACGAGATCTACCGGAAGCTGAACGGCTCGGTCCGCGTGATGGATCACAACATGGCGCGGGTGTTTTGGGATCTGGACGAGGTGGCGCAGAACCTGCGCGACGAGCTGGAGCTCAAGACGGCGCTCGAGGGTGAGATCCGCGCGGACCGCACGCGGCTGCAAGACATCCTCGACAGCTTGCCCGACATCGTGATGGTGGTCGACCACGACGGCCGGATCGAGCGCGTGAATCGCCGGTTCGAGGAAGCGACGGGCATGCGGTTCGAGAGCGTGGTGGGGCGGCTCTGCCGCGATGCGGTGTGCAGGCCCTGCGGTGCATGGGATCCCGCCGGCGATTGCCCGCGCGTGCGCGTGGTGCGCGAAGGCACGCCGTTTACGCAGATCCAGCAGCGCGGTTGCATCGCGGGCCGTCGCGAGGAAGGCGAAGCATACCATGAGGTCACGGCGAGCCCCGTGCGCGCGAGCGGCGGAAAGGTGAGCGTCGTCGTCACGTCCCGGGAGGTCACCGAGCAGGTGCTGCTCAAGCGGGAAACCGAGGAGTCGGCACGCCGTTTCGACCAGATCCTGGGTACCGTGCGGGCCATCATCACGATCAAGGACAACGAGGGGCGCTACGTGCTTGCCAATCCGAGCGCGGCACGCTTCTTTGGCATTCCCCAGGAGAGCTTCCTCGGGCGTACGGCGGCCTCGCTTTTTCCGGAGCCTGTCGCCAGAGTCATCCAGGAAAACGACCAGGCGATTCTCATCGACCGGAAACACCGCAGCGACGAAGAGCACCTGATGGTTCGGGGCGAGGAGCGGATCATCATCTCGGAGCGGTTGCTGATGAGCGACTACCGGGGAGAGACGGTGGGCATCTGCTGCGTATCGAGAGACGTGACCGACGCGAGGCGGATGCAGCGTGAGCTGCTTCAGACGGAGAAGCACGCGGCGGTGGGCAAGCTCGCGGCGGGGGTAGCCCACGAGATCAACAACCCGTTGACGGGCATCCTGTCCTACGCGGAAGACATGCTCGACTCGTTGGAGGAGGGGGACCCGATGCGCAGCGACCTGGAGTTCATCGTGCGCGAGACGCTGCGATGCCGCCAGATCGTGCGAGACCTGCTGGACTTCTCGCGCCAGGGCCGTCCGAACCGGCAAGCGGTGCCGGTGCAGACCATCGTGCAGCGGGCGCTGAGCCTGGTGCAGAAGCAGGTATCTTTTCAGGACATCCGGTTCGACCTGAGGCTTGCGCCGGGGCTGTCGGTCCACGCGGATCCGAACCAGATGCAGCAGGTGCTGTTGAACCTGGTGATCAATGCGCGGGACGCGATGAACGGGGTAGGGGCCATTGTGGTGTCGACGGGTCTGGACGACGCGGGGAGGGTGGCCATCGAGGTGGCCGACACCGGGTGCGGCATACCGGAGGAGCACCTGCCCAAGATTTTCGAGCCGTTTTTCTCCACCAAGGGCGTGCAAGGCAATGGCCTCGGGTTGGCGGCCGTGCGCAGCATCGTGGAGGAGCACGGCGGGGCCATCCGCGTGGACAGCGAGGCTGGCCGGGGGGCGATCTTCACGATCTTCCTGCCGGCAGCGAGCGAGTCCGACGCACGCAGCAGCAACGCAGCAGGGCCGCCATCGTCGACATCCAGGAGTGCGACGCGTCCGCGCGGCCCAGGAGAGGACGGTTTGCGATGAGCCCGACGAACCCTGCCCCAACTGAAACCAGGCGAGTGCTCGTCATCGACGACGAGGAGGTCGTGCACGCCAGCCTCCGCAAGATCCTCTCGCGGCTCGGCTTCCGTATCGAGGCCGTGTTCTGCGCGAGCGACGCTCTGGACAAGCTGACTCGCGAGCCGTTCGACTTGGTGATCACCGACCTGATGATGCCCGCGATGAACGGGATCGAGCTGCTCGAGCAGCTCAAGAAGCTGGGAATTGCGGTGCCCGTGATCATGGTTACGGGGTACCCGACCATCAGCACGGCGGTACAGGCGCTGCGCCTCGGCGCGATGGACTACGTGCCCAAGCCCTTCACCCGTAAGGAGCTCCTCAGCCCCGTGCAACGCGCCTTGCGTCTGGGCCATTCGTCGGCTGCGGTCGACGAATCCGAGGCATCGGTTCCGGAGCGGCCCCTTCAGCCGGGCGACGTTCTGTTTCTGCCTCACCATGCGTGGGCGCGCGTGGAGGAAGACGGCACCCTGTCGATTGGCATCGAGGAGAGCTTCCTGCAGGCAGCCGGCAAGATATCCACCATCACGCCCCCGGAAGAAGTGCAGATGGTCGAGCAGGGATACGTGGGATTGGTTCTCCATACGACAGGCGATGAATCCCACGGGGTGGCGATGCCTGTGAGCGGGCAGGTGGTGTCGCACAACGCGGAGGCGTTCCAGAACCCTGGGGCCATCACCGCGCAAACCTGGCTTCTGCGTGTCATCCCCGGTCAGCTCGACACCGAGGTGGCGCTCCTGGCGCGTCGCTCGTGAACCCTCTCATGGTTGGCGGGGCGGCGGTCCCGACGGTGCGGGTGTTTCGATTCCGAACACGGACCGCAGGTCCGCGGCCTGGCTGCGCAGGTCCTCGTAGGGGTGGTCCGTGCCCAGCGAGAAGCGGGACAGTATCTCCCCGAGCCCTGGCGGCAGATAGGGAAACAGCCTGCCCAGGTTCGCAATCCGGTGCTTGTACAGCGCGAGCGCGTCGCTCTCGTCGAGCTTGCCGTCGAAGTACGGGTAGGCTTCCGGGTTGCGCTGCACCTCGCGGAACGTGTGCATCCCTCGGCCCACGACGTAGTTGAGCACGTTGCCCATGCTCCAGACGTCATAGTCAGCGAAGTTTACCTGGTAGTCGAAGTCGATCCACTTGTAGACGCCGGTTTCTGCTTCGATGAGGATGTGGTCGTTGCGGATGTCGCCGTGGTGTTGGCCCAAGGCGTGGAGGTCGGCGATCGCATCGATGCAGGGCACGAGCTGCGTCATCACCTGGGGGAGCATCGTGTTCACGTAGGTTTCGTGGTCGACCTCGGTGGATTCGAGCCAGTCGTACAGGCTGCGTCCGCGGATCTGGTCGATGATTCGGACCTGGTGGCCGAGCCGGTCGTGCGCCGTGATTCCCTGCATGAAGCGCGGGTGACCGCGGACGGCGTCGAGGATTGCGCTCTCCTTCGACGGATTGCGGGTGCAACGGACCTTGATGAGCCCGAAGGTGATCGTGAACTGCTCGTGGAACACGAGCTTCAGGATCTTGTGATCGCCGGTGGTCAGGTCCACCGCGTATTTGACCCAGAACTTGGGCTGGTCGTCGATGCCGAAGCGGCCCTCCCGCGTGTCGCTCAGCACGAAGTAGTCGTTGTCTTCGAGTCGCAGCACGCTGCCGCCGCAGATCCCCATGTAGGCGGACGAGTCGACGAAGATGGGAATGTCGCCCTCGAGGCGGCGCCCTGTCATCGACTGGATTCGGTCGCGCAATTCGGCGTCGTTCTCGAAGATCATGCAATGCCTCGCACGGCGGCGATTGATAGCCGACGCGGGGGCGGACGACAAGGCCGCGGGGGGACGGGGCCAGGGCGATGCGCAGGCTGCCGGAGTGTGGTGCCAGCGCAGCACTTGTTGTCGGACCGCAACAGGTCAGCGGGCTCGATGTTGCACGGGAGGCGTTCCGGAGGCTGGAATCCGGCGGCCAACGCCGCTTGCGGAGGTGGCTCGGTGATTGCTACGGTCCGCGCAGGCGCCGGCGATCGAGGGCGGGTGGCCCATGCGCCGGACAAGATCCTGGCTCGCCTCTCCAAGAGGGTGTTCCATGTGCAAGACCAACCGTTTCAAGCGTCTGTCGTCCTGGCTTCCGCGGCGCGCCGTGCGAGCCCTGGCCGCCGGCGCGTCGATTGGCACGCTCGCATTTGTGTGCCCCCGGCAGGCTTGGGCCGACGGCGCTCGGGCGGACGTTGAGACAACCTACCACGTGGTGATGCTCGACGCCGGAGATCTCCTTGTCGACATCGGCGTGGACAGCCACCTGTCTCCAGGGGATGTCGTGGAGATCTGGCGGGCCTTGAAGGTCAAGCACCCCGTGACCGGACGCATGCTGGAGGACCGATTCCGGATCGGATCGCTCAGGTTGTCCCAGGTCGGTACGAGGCTGTCGCTGGCGCGGCCGGAGGGCAATCTGACGCGGGACGCCCGTCCGGGCGACATCATCGTGGTGAGGTCCGCGGCAGCACCGACGCCAGTCCAGCCGACCGAGCCACCTGGGTCTCCGGCCCAGCGGCCACCCTCGGCGGAGCCGAAGCCGCCGGCGCTGGACCCGGAGGCGGCGGCGCTGACAGCCATCTTCGACCAGCTTCGCGGGTCTGATCCCGTGGTGCGCATCCGGGCCTACGAAGACTACGTGCGCGCCCACCCGACCGGACGGTACGCCGCCGTGCTGTACGAGGAGGCGCAGGCGCTCCGGCGGCTGCTGGCGCGTGAGACCAGCAGGGCCCCTGCGCCCCAGGAGCCGTCGATTCGTAGCTTCGCTGCACCGGAGAACGTCATGGAGGAGTCGCCCCTGAGCATCGGTGTCGAGGTTCAGGGCCCGGTCACCGGCGCGGTGCTGCACGTGCGCAACGCCGGCGAAGTCGCCTACCAGAGTCAGCCCATGACGCCGTCGGGACCGGGCTACTACACTGCGGTCGTGCCCTCCGACCGGATCAAGGCGCCGGGCCTGCAGTACTTCCTCGAGGGGATCATGCCCGACGGGCGCGCTGTGGCGCTCCGTGCTTCCGCGGATCGGCCGGAGGGCGCGGCCGTCGAGCCCGTGCCGCGGCCGGTGCCGCCGAAGCGCCGGAACGCGACGTTCTCCCTGCTTACGGACTACGCGGACTACAATCGAATGCGGGGCAACGACTATGCGTGGCAGACCGAAGGCTGGTTCGGGTTGCGCTATGGCCAGGACGTTGGTGTGCGGGCCGTGCGGTCGGGATTCGGCGTGTTTCGAGGCGCGGGCGGCACCATCGAGGATCTCGATGTGAACAGCCGGGCCCCGCGGCGGGTCGGGTTGACCTACGGCTATCTGGAAGTCGAGGTCGGCGCGTCGGACTTCGTCTCGCTGATTGCGCGAGGCGTGGTCGGTTTGCGCGACGAAGGCACATCCGGCGGCGGCCAGGGCATGATTCGCATCGGCAACGACTTGAAGACCAACCTTCTGCTCGGAGGCGAATTCCTCGGGGGCGTTGGCTTGCGTGGTTTTACGCAGCTCGAGCTCAACACCTTTCCCAACGTTCCTATCATCCTTCGAAGCGAGGTCACCAACCAGCCGGCAGGTGTCTCCGATTCGAGCCCGCGGCCTGCCGACGACGCGCGGACCTCGGCCGAGACGTCGAGCGATGCTGGTGACGTAGGCGCGCGAGGCATCGTGCAAGTGGGCTATCGCGTCGTACCCTCGCTGATCGTGTCGATTCGAGGGTCGTACCAGGGCAGGACGATCCATCACGCCGGTCCGGGCGTGGGTGCAGGAGTCACGTACCAATGGTGAATCGGATGTCTCCCAATCCGCGTGCGTTGTCCGCGAACCTCGTTCGTGTCGTTGCGCGGCGGCGCCTGGCAGGCGTGCTGACGGGTATGATGTGCGCCACGATCGTGGCCGGCGCCGCGACGGTGTCTGCGCAGCAGCCGCCTTCGGTCACCGCGCCGGCGAGCTCCATGTCGGCGGCCGATGCTGCTGTCGGGAGCCAGGCACCGGCCGTGTCGTCGAGTCCCGCGCCGACTCCCGCCGGCTCCGGGCAACCCGGAATCGTCGCGCCCCCTGCCGACCGCGTTCCGGCTGTCCACCATGCGCCTGTCTCCACGGGCGAGGCACACCGGCCCCTTCGCATCCGCGCGGAGATCGACAATCCGCACCTGGTGCGCAGGGCCTGGGTCGCCTGGAGGCCGGCGGGATCCTCGGTCATCGAAACCATCCCGTTTCAACGGGCTTCCGACGGTCCTTACGTTGCAGTCATCCCCGGCGACCGCGTCGCCGATCCATGGTTGGAGTACTGCATCGAATTCGAGTCCGTCGACGGGCGCACGTTCAGCGCGTTCGCCTCGCGGCAGGCGATGTTCCGCGTCGCCGTGCCGGGCAACCTGCAAGACCTTCGCGAGAGGGCGATGGCCACGCGCGTGTCGGGACGACGGTCCGTGGTCGACGCCTCCGGCGAGTTCGTGTACTTCGGAAAGACGGACGCTATGGTGCTGGATCCGGCGACGAACCGCCTCGTGAGCGAGGGAATCGCGGACCGGTATTGGCGCACGGAAGCGGGATATACTTATCGTCCTCTGGGTGTGGTCTCGGAGTTCAGCATTCGCGCCGGTGTCGTGCGGGGGCAGTCCGTGGTGCCCGACGAGACGGATAAGAGCAAGTTCGAAGTGGGCTTGAACTATGCTTCACCGAAGGTTCGCTTGCGGGCGGCGGACGACGTGTTCGTGGACGCGGAGCTGCTGACGAGCGTGACGGAGGTGGGCTTCTCGCTCGGCGGCGGAGGCGCGCTGCTGATCGGCGATCCCTATGGCACGCGGATGACGTTCGGCTTCGAAACCGTGGAGACGTTCGGCACGCGGTTCTACACGCGCATGGACATCTCGGCGAACGACCGATTCACGGTCGCGCCGATCATCGAGGTGACGGACATGCCGCACGCGGACCGATACGGCGTGCGGCTGCTGACGGAGGTGCAGTTGGATGCGGGGCAGGGGTTCCGGCTCGGCCTGCGTGGCGGCTATCAGGCGCGGACGTACACGAGCGGCGGTGCGAGCGTGGGCACGTCGGTCAGCTACGCTTTCTAGCCAGTCCCGGCTTCCCCAACCTCAGCACGCGCCGGTGCTGCTATTGCACGCAGCTCGTCTCGTCCACCTCCCCGTCGCAGTCGTTGTCGAATCCGTCGCAGACCTCGGGAGACGGTACGCACGAGGGGTCCGGGCAGCCGAAGACGATCGACACGTTCTTCACGGCGCCGTCTTGCAGGCTGTTGCAGGAGGCGCCGTGGAACGTGACGGTCTCCGTGCTCGGGTCGTACGACCAACCATTGACTGGATCTTGGGGAACCTGCTGGCCGTCGAAGTATGCGTAGATCTTGTCCGGGGCAGGCGGCGTATTGCCGAGTTTGAACGTGCAACTCACGGTGCTCTTGATGATGGTCCCGATCGCGGCCGTGAGGGAAGCTGGGTCCTCGGCGAACCAGTACCAAGGTGAACTGGTCATCACGCCGCCAGCTTGCCCCATGGATTCGAGCATGTCGACAGCATCCGAGGAGTCGGCGTCTCCAAAGCCCACGACAGCGGTCTTCACGCTGCTGGCGTACAGCGTACCGACGACCTGTGCCAGGCTGCTGGCGGTCGCGCCACACGTGGCCATTCCGTCGGTCATGAGCAGCACATAGGCATCATGCGCCGACGGCGAGAAGACGCCGGAGTGGCTCACGGCCAGGATCGCTCGCTCGGTGGGCGTCTCGTGCGGCTGCTCGCCGGATTGGCACACGTCGAACGGATGCACCTGCTGCAAGCGATCGAGAATCTTCGTCCGGTTCGAAACCGCCGGCATCACGTCGACCTCCGGCGTGTCGCCGCATCCCTCATACATGCGTGGGAAGACCATCAGCCCGAAACGCACGCGGGCATCGTACTGCGTCATGATGGAGTCGAGCGCGGTGGTCGCCATGTTCCAGCGGGTGCGGGGGTCGTCCGGGCCGGAGCCGAACACAGCTTCGCTGGTGTCGTGGAACCTGCGCATCGAGCAGGACCTGTCGAATACGATGAGCATGTCGGGCGGTATGGCCTCGACCGTGGCGCCAATCGCCCCGCACGTCGTGTCCGGCGCGGCGTCGGCGTGGCCCGACCCCCCAGTTGCGCTGCCGTCCAAGGCTATCATCGAGTCGTTGGCGGCGTCGCTTTGCGGTGTTCCTCCGGCGCCACCGCCGCCGTCGTTGGCGTGACCAAGTCCGCCGGCGCCTGCGTTGGTGGCCGTGCCAGCCTCGCCGCCTCCACAGCCGGCGAGGAAACAGACGGCAGCCAGGATCGTGCGGGTGAGACGCGAGTCGATGTCGGCCATGGCAGGGTACCATCGCACGGCACGTGCCATCCTCGGGGTTGCTGCCGTTGGGGGGCGCCACGCCGGACAGATGTGCGTTCCGGCCGGCGGATCCTCGACGGACGGCCGGTGCATGGCGCGATGTGTCGCAGCGGCGCCTGCGACCGGGTTGGCCCCTGTGGGATCGCGGTGATCCGTGGCGCCACGACCCGGGTGGCTGTCATGCAGCCCCGGTCGCGACGTCCGCTACGGGGGTATCGCGAGCGCGCGAGCGACGACCGATACCCGGATCACCTGGCGAGTCGCGATCGTTTCGCATGCCACATGGCGAGCATGTGGGCGAGCAGGTCCATACCCGCTTCGGAGCTCGTCTCGATGCTGCGGCCTCGCGCCATGCTCTGCACGGCGACCTGCGCGACGCGCTCGGGCACCTTGCGGCCGACCAGGCGATCGTCGGCGATCGCGTGCGGTGCGCGTGCGCGGAGCAAGGAGACTGTGTTCAGGAAGTTGGCGTGTTCGGTGGCGGCCATGTGCTCGCCCAGGCGATCGTACTTCGCGCCCGACTCGCGCAGCAGCCATGGGGATTCATTGTCGTTCCGGAAGACGTACAAGACTTCCTGGCGGCTCTCGTTGCGGGTGGTGCTCGACGTGGCGGTTGACTTGGTCATCACCAGGCCTCCGGTGAGCAGGGCCCTTCCTGCGCTGAACTTGCGCGATTTCTGTTCGGTCGTGGTTTCCACGCGCGTGTGATGGGTCGCCCGCAACGTCACCAGGATCGAAGCGTATGGGAGCCGATGAATCGCCGGGTTTTCGTTCTCCAGGGCGTCGTCGTCGAAGCGGAACCGGCGCACGACGCACATGTCCTGGCTCGTGACGACCGCGGACGCATCGAATGCGAGGGCGTCATGGCCGCGCGCGCGCAGCCGTCCGAGCAGGTCGAGCGCACGGCTTTTCTCGGGCGTGAGCAGCGTGATCGCCGGCAATCCAGGGAGCAGATACAGGCGCGCTTCGTACGGCGTGATGCCCAGATCGGCGGCCAGCAGGGGGATCTCGACGTCGACAGGGGTAGCGAGCGCTGCGATCCCAACGACGAACATGCCAGAAGTCTAGCACGGGGACCGGCGGGTGGTCGTGCGGGGTCAGGGGTCTGCGGCGCAGATTTGCCCGAGGCGACAGGCCACCGCCAGCCAGGCGTCCAGCAGCGCTTGCCTGGCGTCTTGCACCTCCGCGAGACGCCGCAGGTCCATCGAGGACAGCAGCGCGCGGCAGTCGTACTGGAGGCACAGCATGGGCTTGACGGCGAGCAAGCAGCCGTGCGCTCCAAGGAAGCAACAGGTCGTGAAGTCCTGTTGTTGCGGAGTCGGCTCACAGTCGAGCAGGCGATTGGCTAGCAACAGCCACTCGTCGACCTGTCTTGCGACGGAAGCGCTGCAGCATCCCCCGCTGGTCTGCTCACCGCATAGCCGGCAGATCTTGTCCATCCTGGCTGCACGCATGCAAGCGCTCAGACGCCGGTTGGCCGCGGCGAGACGATCGACTGCCGCGTGGAGGCGATCGTCGCGCCGGATCGATGCGGCGTGAGCCTCCCACAAGACGCGCGCCGTCTGCATCGCCTGTTCCGGTTCGGGCATCGCGCTGCCTTGGCCTCTCGGGGCTCCCTTCTTCGTCACTCAAAGCCACTTTCTGCGTTTGAAGAGCCAGACCATGCCCACCGTGATCCCGATCATGACCGCCCATGTCAAGGGATAGCCATAGGTCCAGCCGAGCTCGGGCATGTTGTACGGGCTCGACCGGTCGAAGTTCATGCCGTACAGCCCGACCACGAACGTCAGCGGAATGAAGATGGTCGCGATCATCGTGAGCGTGCGCATGACCTCGTTGAGCTTGTTGGACACGCTGGAGAGGTAGACGTCGAGCATGCTGGTGGTCATCTCGCGGTACAGCTCGAGCAGGTCGAGGATCTGGACGGCGTGGTCCTGGACGTCGCGGAGGTAGACGCGGGTACTGTCCTGGAACAGGCGTTGTTCGTCGCGCAGCAGGGTGGAGATGACCTCGCGGTGGGGCCAGAGCATCTTGCGCAGCAGCAGCAGCTCGCGCTTGCGGGCATGGATCCGGTTGAGGGTGCGTCGGGTCGGTTCGGCGAGCAGCTCCTGCTCGAGGTCCTCGAGCAGAGCGCCGAACTCCTCGAGAAGCGGAAAGCCGTGGTCGATGGTGACGTCGAGCAGCGCATAGAACAGGTAGTCGGCGCCGGTCGATCGGATTCGTCCGTTGCTAGCCCGGATTCGACGCCGCACCGCTTCGAAGGGATCGTCTCCTCCGTTGCAGAAGCTCACCACGTAGCCCCGGCCGAGAAACAGGCTCACCTGGCGTGTCATGAACTGCCCGTGGTCGCGCGTGGCGAAGGCGGCAATCACAAAGAGCTGCTCGTTGTAGGCTTCTGCCTTCGGGCGCTGGCCGCTGTTGGCGACGTCCTCCAGCGCCAGGGGGTGCAGGCCGAACTTGTCGCCCAGCGTGTGAAGCGTGTCCGGGTCCGGTTCGCCTTGGATGTGAATCCACGTGATCCGCGGATCCTGGAGATAGCGGACGCATTCGTCGGCATCGGCGTCGTCGTTCTCGACGACCGAATCCTCCGCGTACTCGAGGAGGTGGAGGCGCATTGGCTCGCGCGGGCGCGGCTCGGGCGGCACGATGGACCCGGGGCTGGTGCCTGGGGGGTTGTAGCGCTTGGTGAACAGCGGCATGAGGACCGCATCGTAGCGGCTGGCGGCGCTGCGTTGTCAACGCCCCTGCGACGACGCGGGCGCGCGGACGTGGGGGAGCGCGCACGCGGGCATCTCGCATGAGGCGAAACGCAGCGGCCGGAACGTCTGCGGTGTTGTCCACGTCTACCCGGGTAGACATGGACGTCTACCCGGGTAGACATGGAGGTCTACCCGGGTAGACACGCTTCCCAGGCTGATTTCCGGTCGGTGCGACGAGGCGCAGCGGCCGTTGCCCTCTCGGTGGGGGTCTCGGCGGCCGGCAAGCAACGGGTGCGTTTCGGCGGGTTCGGGTCTTCGATGAGCCGAACCTTGCGGTATCGATCGCCCATCCTGGCCCACGAGCCACGGCCGGGCATGGAACTCGCTGCGTAGGCCCGTCGTGAGCGTGCGCCTACGCGTGAGCGGGGCGTGGCACGTAGCGCGGTGGCGACGAAAACCAGGTAGACCGAACGCAGCCGCAAGCGATGCGGCGCCATTGATGTCCGGCAGCGAGCGAACGAGGACGAGCGTGCGATGACTCAGGCATGGGACCTGTTTCCGGCAGATTGCGCGTGGCTGCCACTGTCGTCGGGGCAACTGCTGGTATCGAGGGACACGCAGTGTTCTGCCCTATCGACGCGGAGCTGGTGGACCGGGTGCAGCGGGCGATGGACGGGAGCCTGCCGGCGAGCGACCTGCCTGGCGATCTGGTCGCCGATTTGCGGCGTCATGGGTTCGGAGGACCACCGCGTGCGGCCCGCCCAGTCTCGCGGTCGGTCCAGATCCAGCTCACCAACGCGTGCAACCTGGCTTGCGACGACTGCTGCACGAACTCCGGCGCCGCTCGTCGCAACGAGACCACACGTGAGCAAGTATTCGCTCTGGTCGAACAGACGGCGCGGCAGATGGGGCCCGGCACGTCCGTCGCCCTGCTCGGCGGCGAGCCCCTGCTGGTGCCGTGGGCGCTCGACGTCGCGGAGCATGCGCTCGATTGTGCACTCGGTGTGACCATCTTTAGCAACGGTCTCCTGATCGCCGACGACGCCGTTGCCGATCGCGTGACTGCGACCATGAGGCGCGGTGCGACCGTGCGCATCAGGCTGGCAGGTGCCTCCCGCGATGCGTGCAATGCGACATCCGGTGCCGAACGCTTCGACCGGGCCGTCGAGGGGATCCGCAAGCTCGACGATCGTGGCGTGCGTCCTGTCGTGGACCTGATGCTGCTGCCGGACCAGGTCGACGACGTGGCGAGGCATCTGCCGTCTGTCCGACGGCTGCTTCTTGCGGGGGTCGAGATCGCACTCGGGATTGCCTATCTCAGCGGGCGCGAGCGTGGTGCACACCTTTTCCCGTCCCGTGCTGCGCTGGAATCGGCACTTGACCGTATCGCGTTCGATGCCGGGGAGGTGATTGCGGCGTCGGCGGTGAGCCCGCTCGCGGAGCGGAGGGAGGGCTGTGGATGTGCACTTGGTCATCCTCTACACGTGCGAAGCGACGGCGCGTTGTTCACCTGCTTCAAGATGGAAGAGCGCGTTGGCGACCTGCGGACGATGTCCTTCGAAGCGGCGTTGCGCGGCTTGCACGCGAGCGCACGCCCGGCGCACAGCCTGGCACGCTGCCGCGATTGTCCTCTGGCGACCTTGTGCGGGGGCGGCTGCCGCTCCGAGAACCTGCAATACACGGGTGATGCAGACGAGCCGGTGTGCGGTCCGTGGCGCGTACGCGTGCTCTCCGAGCTGCTTGCGGAACGCGTCCAATCATCGGGCACAAACAGCGACACCCGGGTGGCGCGTACGCGTGCTCTCCGAGCTGCTTGCGGAGGACCGTGTCAGCGCCGTGCAGTGGCCCGCTGCGCATCTGGTTGCGGAAGCACACGCGCGGGGCATCGATGCACCCGCTGCTTTGCTGCCCGTGGTGCGCTCGCGACACCTGATCGAGACTTGACCCGACCGCTGGTGACGAATCCGAGAACTGCCGCCGACGATCCGGTGCGGTGGCGGTGCGTTGTGGGGGCCATACCCGGACCGGGCTCGGACGGAGGATGGGGACGCGAACGCGGCAGGGATGGGGAGCCAGGGACAGACCAAGCTCTGGCTTGCCGAGGAGCGCCTTTCAACGATATCTGCAGCTTCTCTTGGCGATGGGGAGCCAGGGACAGACCAAGCTCTGGCTTGACGCCTTGCGCGGGACAAGTCTGAGGGCAGGCGCCGTGCGCGCTGGACACGCCTCCGGCCATTGCGAGCGATATGGCCTTCGTCGTAGCAACCTGGGGCAGGCGCCGTGCGCGCTGGACACGCCTCCGGCGGGCCCACCCCCAAGAAGCCACCACCATCCCGGAGTCATGGGCAGGGCTCTCCTGCCGGAGCGCCCATCGGCACCTCCCATCACGATTTCCCCTTCCCGGGGCACTCTCGTCGCTCGCCACTGCCGCGACCCGCCACCCTGCGCAGGTGCCTCAGCTCTCGCCGAAGCCTGGCGTGCACACGTCACCGTCGAGCTTGTGGAACGATGCAGGAGCGAGGTTCCACCCCCGCCTCCGCCTCCATGCCCCCCGATAGAGCACGCCGTGTGCCAACCAAATCTCAGCGCTTTTCTCGTCGCTGTGCTCCCCGCCCGGGTGGCGGTCCGCCACCCCATTTCGCCGATCCGGCCTCCAGCATCCCAGAAAAGCCGAACCAAACCAATGCGATGGACGCGCCCTGGCGATCCGCCACCCGAATGGGGCGTCCGCCACCCCCACGCTCCTCTGCCAACCCGCATCCCTGCCCCGTTCGCGGTATCCATGAGGCGCCCGTGCGGACGCTGGGGTGGCGCTATCGCTCGCTCGGCGTTGTCGCCCCGCCCCGCAGGTGACGATGGGGCGGCAGAGGTGCTATGCTTGGGGCCATGTCGTCGTCGATCCGACGTGGGGTTCTGGGCGCGGGACCGTGGCTCGCGGTGGGCGTGGCGCTGTGCGCTTGCGCCATCAATCCGCAGCCGGAACCGCCGGTAGAAGGCACCGCGGTTGCCGGAGGCGCGGGGGGGAGCGCCTACGAGGACGCCGGGGTCATGGGCGGCAACGGAGGTCAGAGCGCGGGTGGCGGGGCGACAGGCGGTGCCGGCGGGGCCGGGGTAGGGGGCGCGGCTGGTCTTGGGGGAGGCGACAGCGGCGCCGGCCAGGTCGGCGACGCGGGCATGGACGTGCCGGACGCCGAGGCCGCACCAGACGCTCCCGACGACGCACTGGGTGACAGCATGGACAGCGACGCCGCGCACGACACGAGCGGCGACGACGCGCAGGCTGATGCGGTGACGGACGATGCGGCGACGGAAGAAGCGGGCGAGGAAGACGGAGGAGGCTGATGGTTGTGTCGCGCGGCTGGTGGGCCGGCTCGTTCGCGTTCACGATGGGCTTGTCATGCGCGGCGAAGAGCCCCGAACCGAAGCCAACCCCACCGGACATGTCCGCGCTTGTCGATAGCTACGAACACCCCACGCTCGCGCTCGACCCGTCCAACGTCCAGGTCGCGTTTGAAGCCAGCGTGTCGATTTCTGCTTCGGTGCAGACCGCGGTCGAGCTGGTTCCACAGATCCAGGCTGCCGTCCAGGCGGGGCTGCACGCGGACGGCGACCCGAAGCAGATTGGCTCCAGCAGCAGCGGGTCGAACCGAGCCATCGACGTGACGGGGTCGGGCTTTCTTCGTGTGCACCGCATCTGTCCGGGGCCGGCAGCGGGCAGCGGACCGAACGAAGCCAACGGCTCTGTCGACTTGACCATCGGGTTCACCGAGCGAGGGATCGACCCGGTCGTATGGGGAACGTTCAATGCGTGCCAATTCGTGCTCGGCGGCGCGCCGGCGACGGTGCAAGGCGCCGTCCAGATGTACGTGGGCGAGAACCTCACCTTCGACAAGTTCGGCACCGGGCCGGTGCTGGTGGCGGTGGATGGCGCGCTGACCGACACTTCCGGCACGGCCGGGCTCGTGATGGACTGTCGCATCGCTCCGACGGGTGCGTTCGAGTATCGCGTCTTCGTGGGAGCTCAGCACGTGATCTACTGGGACGACCTGGAGCAGCGCGGCTTTCGCGCGGCCAACGGCACCTGGACTTGCCAGCTCGACATGCACCGATGTACACGCAACGAAGACAGTCAGCAGCTCGTCTGGTGACCGCGGCCCTTTGCGGCTGCGCGGTTGCGTGCTGCGCGGCGTCGTCGGACGCCTATCACACGGACAAGCAGCGACTCGGCTATGGTACGGCCTACACGCTGGGCAGGCGCACCATCGCGCTTGGCCCCTTCACTGCGCAGTATGGTCTGTTCGAGCACTTCGACGTGGGCACGTACGTGCTTCCGTGGTTCGTGCGGGTCGGCAATCTTGGCGTCAAGTGGCAGTTCCCGGTCACGGACACGGTCGACGTGGCGCCGCAGCTCTATTCGTTCCGCCTCGACGTGCAGAAGCTCAACGCGGACGCTCCGCCGCTGGTGATCGGTGCGGTTCCTTTCGACGTGACGGGGTCGTGGCGAGCGAGCCAGGATCACACGTTGAGCCTGTCTGCCGTGTACACCTGGGTCCACCTGGAAGGCACGTTCGACCAGGAGGCGCTGGAGGGCGCCGCGGCGGTCAGCAACTTCCAGATCGTATCGACATGGGAGTACCGCTGGACGCGTGTCACCGCGCTGCTGCTCCGCCTGCGCTATTTGGCTCATCAGTGGCAACCGACCGCTTCTGCGTCGTATGTCCTGCACCCCGACGAGTACACGACCGTGGAGGTGTACGGTGACGCGCGTCTGGACGCGCTGGACGTGAGGCACGCATGGTCGTTGATCCCGGGCGCGGCATGGTCCTGGGAGACGTTCAATCTGCGCGTGGGGCTGGGATACGGTAACTACAACGTGCCTGGGGTGAATTTCGTACTGCCGCGCAAGACGATCTGTCCCGAGCTCGACTTGTTCTGGCGGTGGTAGGGGGCGAAGGATTCACCGGGCAGGGGCGCGCCGGGCGATGATCTGCTCCATCTGGCCCAGGAGGCTGTCCATTTCCTTGGCGGCAGCCACGATGGCGTCCGGGCGGGTGAGGTCGACGCCTGCACCGCGCAGCAGGTCCAGCGGGGGCTTGGACAGGCCGCCCTTGAGCATACCGAGGTAGGCGTCGCGGGCCGGGGCGCCTTCCGTCTTCACTTTGTTGGCGATGGCGATGCCCGACGACAGCCCTGTTGCATACGAGTAGACATAGTACTTGTAATAGAAGTGCGGGATATACGCCCACTCGATGTCGTCGTTCGGCCCCATGGTGAAGTCGGGGCCGTAGTAGGCTTTGATCAGCGCGGCGTACTTGGCATTCAGCAGCTCGGCGGTCAGGGGCTCTCCCTTCTCCGCCGCCTTGTGCGCGGCATCCTCGAATTCGGCGAACAGCGCCTGACGATAGACCGTCGTGCGGATCCGGTCCACCATCTCGTTGAGCAGGAACAGCCGCTCGTCGTCGGTCTTCGCGTGCTCGAGCAGGTAGTCGGAGAGCAGCTTCTCGTTCGTGGTCGACGCGATCTCGGCGAGGAAGGCCGAGTAGCCGCTCGTGACATAGGGCTGATTCTTCATCGCGAGGTCGGAGTGCATGGCGTGGCCGAACTCGTGGGCGAGCGTGGACAGGTCGTCGTACTCCTCGAAGTAATTCATCTTGACGAAAGGGTGGACGCCGTAGACGGAGGAGCAGAAGGCTCCGCTCTTCTTGTCCTTGTGAGGATACAGGTCGAGCCAGCCGTTGGCGACATCGAGGCCGGTGCGCAGAGCACTGACGTATTCTGTACCGAGGGGCGCCATGGCTTCGGGCAAGATGCGCAGTGCGTCTTCATAGGGGACGCGCATCGGAACCGCTGCGACCATCGGGGTGTACATGTCGTAGATGTGCAGCTCTGGCACGCCCATGATCTGCTTGCGCAGGCGCACGTAGCGGTGCAGCGGCGCAAGATTGGCATTCACCGCACTCACCAGGTTGTCGTAGACCTTCTCGTCGATGTTGTCCTTGTCCATGTAGGCGTGCCGAGCGGTCTGGTATCCCCGCGACCGCGCCAGCATGACGTTGAACCGGACCTGGCCCGACAGCGTGCTTGCGAAGGCATGTTGGTACTGCTTGAGCGTGGCGAAGAACGACTCCACCGTATCCTGGCGCACGCGACGATCCGGGTCCGAGCGGAGCTTGCCGTAGTTCGACATGGTCATCTGTACCTCGGAGCCCGAGGCGTCCTTGACCTTCGGCAACGGCATGTCAGCGATGAGGCTGGTGAACGTTTTCTCGTGGTCCGACGGCAGCTCGTTGAGGTCGATTTCGGCCCAGAGGTTGTCTCCTGCCAGCGACAGCACCCGCTCTGCTTCATCGCCCAGGGCGCGCGACCGCCGCCGTCGGATCTCGTCGATGTACGGCTTGAAGCCGGCGAGCTTGCTGTCCGCCTTGTAGGCCCGCTGCAGCGTGGCGTCGTCGAGGGCGAGCAGCTCCTTGCGGATGAATGCAGCCTTGGCGATGAGGTCGTTCATCGCATCGAGCGCACGGTCTGCCATGCTCTGCAGGGTCGTGTTCTTCTGGTCGGTGTCCAGCCTGTTGTTGGAATAGAGCGTGGCCTTGTTCGTCAGCAGCCGCGTGTCGAAGTACAGGGTCAGGCACTCCTGCAGCATCTTGGGCTGTCGCAGCTTGCCCCGGTAGCTTTCGAGCTTCTTGCGGTTCTCCGACGCCTGCTCGAGCCCTTTTTCGAACGCGGCGTCGCTCGCGAACAGCGGGGTGAGGTTCCACTTGAACCGGTCGGGGATGGCGCTGCGGGCCATGTTGCCGTCGGGGATGCCCTTTGCCTCCGGTTGCGGGGCTGGCGGCGGCGATGTTGACGCCGGTGGCGTGGCGACCGGCGGTGCGGTCTGGGGGCTCTGTACGGGTGGATTCGAAGGACCGCAGGCGCCTGCGAGAAGAGCGCCGCAGGCGAGTAGCATCGACGGGATCCGCGTTCGTTGCATGGTTAGCACTCCGTGGCCGCGCACCCTAGCTGCCTCGATCCCGCGATGCAACAGCCGACCGTGGGGATGGTGAAGCGACACGAAGGGGGGCATTCGGCCCGGCCGGGTTGCCAACGAGCCGAACCTGGTCGTGCAGGTTGGTCCCTTGCGCTCAGGAGCTACCGCCGACCGCCGGGCTGGCCGCGCACACCCGGACGTGGGAGCGGGCGTGCGCGTGCGGGTTGGGGGGTGGTGCGTCGCACGTGGTGCAGGCGAAACGCAACCCAGGTGGACGGAACGCGCGCGACACGAAGCGTGCGCGGTCGAATCGAGTTTGCTAGGCTCCCGCCCCGAGGCGCTTCATGAGACCGCCGCGCGCAGCGATCGCCGCGAGTTTGCTCGCCGCAGGACTCGTGGCCTCTTCCGGTGTCGCCCAGCCGGGGCAAGCCTTTACCATCGAGTGGACCGCCCCGGACGAGTGCCCGTCCGCGGAATCCGTGCGCGCCGGTATACACGACCTGCTCGGTTCGAGCCCCGACACCAGCCGCCCCATCGCTGCCCGCGCTACCGCCTACCGCGGAGAAGACGCCCAGTGGCACGTCGAGATCATCACGACATCGCAAGACGGAACCGGCCAGCGCAAGGTTACCGGACCGTCTTGCAAGGCCGTGGCCGAAGCAGCCGAACTGGTCGTGGCGCTGGCGGTGGATCCGGACGCTGTGGCCGCCCGGTCGGGGTTGCTGCCTGCCAGCGCGAGCGCGTCGGCCGCTGCGCCACCCACGTCGGCTTCGCCGCTTGCCGCGCCCATGCCGTCCGCGTCCCCGTCCGTCCCGCCCCCATCCCCGTCTGCTGCGTCGTCACGCCCCGCACCTGGCGTGCCGTTCACCGACCGAGCCGCCCTGTCCGTCAGCGCTGTTGCGGATATCGGCGCACTGCCGTCGGCCACGCCCGGATGGTCCGCGGGGATCGCCTACGCGCCTGAACGCTGGCGTTTCGGCGTGGTGGTTCAGGACTTCGCGTCGCGGCGGCAAGCCGTATCGCAGCGTCCTGGCGCCGGCGGTGAATTCGACCTGTGGACCGCTGGGGTGGCAGGTTGTCGAGAATTCGCCGGGTCGAGCCTGTCTGGTGGGGTGTGCGCAGGGGTGGAAGTCGGAAAGCTGTTCGCGCGCGGTTATGGCGTGCGCGCACCGTCGTCGTCGAATCCCTGGTGGTACGCCGCGACGGCCGAAGCTGCCGGGCAATGGAAGCTGGGCGAATCGTTCGCAATCCGGTGCTCCGCGGGGATCGCCATACCGCTGGACCGCAAGTGGTATGTCATCGACCCGTACGGCAGCGTGCACCGCCCCGGTCCGCTGGCAGCTCGATTCGCGGTGGGGCCGATGCTGTTTTTTCCGTGACGGTCCGAGTGGTTTTCGGCCACGATGAAGGGAGCACGATGTCGTCGCAGGCCCACGCCGGCTCCCCAGTCACCGCGACCGACGCGGTGACGTCGTGTTCTGCGTGCGCAGTGGACTTCGATAGCTTGTATGAGGACCACTTCGACTTCGTGTGGAGAAGCCTGCGACGACTCGGCGTACCGGATCATCTCATCGACGATGCCGTTCAGGAGACGTTCCTCGTTGTCTACCGCCGGCTGCCGGATGTCACCATCCGCGTCTCCGTGCGTGCTTGGCTTTGCGGGATCATGATGCGTGTGGCGAGCGAAGTTCGCCGGTCGATGCGCCGCAAGGACCCGCGGACGCGTGCCGGGGCCTTGGGGCCTGACGTCGACACGATCGTCGACACGACGCGGCCCGATCCGCACCGGCAGCTCGAGCAGGCCGACGCGGTCCGCTTGCTGCACGAGCTTCTCGAGGAGCTCGACCGACCGAAGCGGGAAGTGTTCGTGCTGGTGGAACTCGAGCAATTGACGATCCCGGAGGTGGCCGAAGCGCTAGGTGTGAACGAGAACACGGTGTATTCGCGGATCCGCGCCGCGCGAAAGGCATTCGATCAGGCGGTGGCCCGATGCCTAGCCAGGGAGAAATGGAGGGACCGATGCCCGGTTTGAGTCCCCGTTCCCGAGCGATCCTGGAAGCAGCCCGCCATGGCGACGACCCTTCGCCTGCCGACCGGGCCCGAATCCGTCGCTCGCTGGCACTGCGCATCGGTGCTGGCCTGGCCGCAGGCGGTGCTGCGTCCGCTTCTGCATCCGCCGCCGGCGCATCGGGCGTTGCAACGGCGGGGGTGCTTGGCAAGGCCGCCCTCGCGGTGGCGATCCTCGCCCTGGGGGGAGCAGGCTACTACGTGGCAGTGCGTCCGGAATCCCCGGGGCCCGGGCCGTCGGCCGTGGGGGCCCAGGTGCAGCCCACCGCCCTCGCATCAGCCCAGGCGGCTCCTGCACTCGTCACGGCGAGCGCGGTCGCGACGGACGCGCCGCCTACGACGTATTCGTCCGTTGTGGCGTCCGTGCCTGCGGCTCCGGCGGTGTCGGGGCCCGACCTGGAGCGCGAGGTCGCGCGGCTTCGCGAGGCGCATGTAGCCTTGCGCGACGGAAAACCAGCGGAAGCGATGAACCTGCTCGACGAGGAGCAGCCCGACGTGCTCGTGGAGGAGCGGGCGGCGATGCGCGTGTTTGCGCTGTGCCGGATGGGCAGACGGGAGGAAGCGCGGACGGAGGCAGCACTGTTTCTGCAACGGTGGCCCCGGTCGCCCCAGGCAGGGCGGGTCAAGGCAGCCTGCGCCGAATGACGGTCGAGATCGGGGGTGGACGTGAGCCGCTAGCCAGAAGCAGGCAGACCAGCCGTCGTTGCGGCACTACGACAGAATGGGGAGGTGGGTGGGCGGTGTGGCCTGTTCGTGGGGCACGTCTTCGCCGCGACCGCGCGCCTCGGCGAGTTTGCGCTGCCGCCAGTAGCAATAGGGATTGTCCCGCCCGGCGCCGGTATGGGCGAAATTGATCCAGGTGCAGCCGCCTCGGCACACTTCCGCATAGTCGCAGGTGCGGCAAAAGCCGCTGAGCCTGTCTGGCGTGAATTGGCGATTGTAGGCGAATGCGCCAGGACGAAACCACACATCTCGAAGCGACGATCCGCGGATGTTGCCCTCCACGAACGCATCGACTTTCTCCTGGGACGACGGCAGCGACAGGCAGCCCTTGATGTTGCCGTTGCTCTCGATGCCGATGACGGAGCAGCCGGCGGGGCACCCGATCCAGAAGGGGATAGGGGAGTTGGGATCCCGCATGTCTTCCTCGTATTCGCCGAAGTAGCCGACATCGTGGCCGGGGTAGACTTTCGGGCGGCGGTTGTCCCTGCACATCTTCGCGATCAAGGGCACGAGGGTGAGAACGTCTTCTGGTTGGATGACCAGATCCCAATGGTCGCGCATGTTGCCGGTCGGGGTGCCAAGTTGAACCTGCCAGCGTTCCACCCCATGCTGGGCCAGCATCTCGCGGAATGCTTCCAGGCTCGCCATGTTGGCGCGGGTGATCGTGGTGACCACGCTGGTGTGGATGCCTGCTCGCAGCGCGCTGGCGATCGAGGACAACACCTTCTGGTAAAGCCCCTTGTGCCGACGCAGGTAATCGTGATCCTGCTCGAAGCCGTCGAGGCTGAAGGCCACGCTTTCGAGCCCGACGACCTTGGCGGTCCGCGCGACGTCGTCGTCCCACGCCAGGCCGTTGGTCACCATGCCCACGCGCACGCCGCGTTCGATGAGCGCCTGGGCGATGATCGGCCAATCACGACGGAGCAGTGGCTCACCGCCTCCGAGCGTCAGAAACCTGCACTTGAGGTCGGCCAGCTCCCGGCAAAGCCGCAGGGCCTCGTCGAGGGACATTTCGTCGGCGCGGGGCTTGCCGGCGCGAGAGCCGCAATGGCGGCAGTTGAGATTGCATCGCAACGTGAGCTCCCACACCGCTGATCGCGGGTAGAAGCCATACTTCTGAAGAAGCTTGATCATGGTCGGCGTCCCGGTGCCGCGGTGTTGCTAGATGGGCGCCGCGTACATCGCACCGTTCGAGCAGTTCGGCGCGTTCAGGCAGTCGGCATCCTCGCAGTCGGTCTTGCCGTCGTTGTCGTTATCGACCTGGTCGTCGCACGCCGTCTCGTACGGGATACCGTACTTGGTGCCGGAGCAGCCCGGGGCGTTCGTGCAGTCTTCGTCCGCGCAGTCGACCTTGCCGTCGTTGTCGTTGTCGACCTGGTCGTCACAATCCTTCTCAAAAGGAATGCCGTACAACATTCCCTGGCACGAGATGTCGTTGACGCAATCCGGATCGGCGCAGTCGACCTTGCCGTCCGAGTCGTCGTCCACGTTGTTCGAGCAGTCTTTCTCGAAGGGGATGCCGTACAACATTCCCTGGCAGCCTGGCGCGTTGAAGCAGTCGGAGTCCAGACAATCCACGGCGCCGTCGTTGTCGTTGTCGACCTGGTCGTCGCAGCTCGTCTCGTACGGGATGCCGTACTTGGTCCCGGTGCAGCCGGGCGTGTTCCAGCAGTCCTGATCGTCGCAGTCGACCTTGCCGTCGCCGTCGTCGTCGACGTTGTTCGCGCAGTCCTTCTCGAAGGGGATGCCGTACAGCTCGCCCTGGCAGCCGGGCGCGTTGTAGCAGTCTTCGTCGTCGCAGTCGACTTTGCCGTCGCTGTCGTCGTCGACGTTGTTCGCGCAGTCCTTCTCGAAGGGGATGCCGTACAGTTCGCCCTGGCAGCCGGGCGCATTGTAGCAGTCTTCGTCGTCGCAGTCGATCCGGCCGTCGTAGTCGTTGTCGAGCTTGTCGTCGCAGACCTCCTGGTGATTGGTGCCACCGCCGGACCCCGCGATGCCTGCCTCGCCGCCCGAGCCTGCCTGCCCTGCCATCCCGCCCGTGCCGCCGTCGGTGGTGTCGTTGCCGATGTTTTCGTCGCTCCCACAGGCGGCAGCGCCGAGGACCAACCCGAGCGCCAGGGGCACCGCCGCGGTCGTTGCACGCCAGCGACGCCAGGGCGTCACCTTCCTGCGCGGTTGATCAAGCTCTGTGCAAACGTGTTCGAGATACGCCTTGATCTTGGATGCATGGTCATCCATGGGCTGACCCTCCGTAAGCTTTGGACAAGGGTACACCGGACATGCCGGCTGGTTCCACCTCGGATCGTGGCCGGCCACTGGCTAGCCCGTGACGGGAAACGCATGCCGCGGCGAAAGGCGCGTCTGGCAGGAGAAAGGGAGTGCAGTCGGGGCCGGGAGAACGCGAAGGTGCCCGGATTCGTCACGAACCAAGGACATCCCGGCAGCGCGACCATCAGGCGAACCTGGCAGGGGTCCGACGAAGCGGCGGTCAGTACCATCGGTACCCTGCCCACAACGGTACGTAGAACGTCGACTGGCCTTGCGCCGTGCCGAGCAGAAGGCTCGGGTTCATGGATAGATGCCACTCGCCGCTGTCCGAATCATCGAGGATGGCTCGCAACTCGAGCGTGGGGCCCACGGTTACGTGGCTCACGAACTCGATCTTGTCGTCGGACCGGGCGCCAACCAGCGGGTTGTAGGTCGCACCGATGTCTTTGTCCGAGGAACCGGCGATGGCGCCGCCGCCGATCCACCAGCGCTTCGACGCCCTCCACGAATAGCCGAGACTCGCGGCGCCCAGCGAGAAGAGAGCTTTCTCGGTCGAGCCCAGGCCGCAATGGAAGCGAGCCATGATCGCGGACCGCGGCGTGAAGGCATACCCTGCCTCGATGACGGCGCCGAACATCAGGGAGGCATTGCGGTAGTCTGGGGCGTTCGGATCCTGCCGCGCAGCCACCGATGGCGCCTCTTTGACGACCAGCGCCGTGTAGTTGAGCGAGAATCCGGCGCCCGCCATCACGTCGCCGGCCTCGGGCTGGGGCGGGCGCGCACGGGGCGACGGGGCCTTGGGGGCGGGGGAGGGCTGCGCCGGATTGCGCATCTCGGGTTTCGCGATGCTTACGGACAAGGGCTGGCCGTCGCCCGCGGCGTCGATGTCCCGCGCGGCGAAGACACCTCCCCAGTCGACCTCCACCCGGTGCCGGCCCCGGAATACCAGCACCGTCGAGGGCGACTTGTCGCGCACCAGGATGCCGTCGATATGCACGGCTGCACCCGGTGGCGAGGTTTCCACGCGCAGACGAGTCGCGCGCGCCTTGATGCGCGCCAGCGCCACCGTGGCGGCGTCCAGGTACTGCGCTTGCGCGCCCGCCTCGGCCAGGTAGGCTTCGTAGGCTTCATAGGCGAGCTGGGCCTGTCCCAGGCTCTCCCGGGTGCGCGCGATGTTGTACGTGATCGTGGCCGCATGGTGCGCGCGGTCCGCGCGCTCGAACGCCTCGATCGCACCGACGAAGTCGTCCTTCTCGAAGAGCAGCACGCCCCTGTCGAAATCGGCGGTCGCAGCCTCCGGGGAGGCGTCTTGTGCACGCGCTGTCGCATTCGCTCCCGCCGCGATCACGCCGCAGCACAGCGCAACGCAGCAGCGAAAGGGAGCTGGTCCCAATCCATGACGACCTCGATCAGGGGCACCCTGTCCCCGTCGCCCGCGCATCCCACTCATTGCAGCCCCTTGGCAACCCCGGGCAAGCACTCGCCGCCCTTCCATTCGAACCCCGCCCGGCAACAATGGCCGTTCGACATGACCATGCCCGCCTCGCACGTCGCGGCGGCGGATGCGGCGGGCTTCGGAACCGCCGGCTTCGCAGCCGTCGCTCGCGTGGAGGCCGCCGCGCGTGGCGGGAGGGAAGCAGGGACGCTCGCGGTCGGCTCGGCGCTGCTCGCCACCGGCGCGGGCGCAGGCGGGCTCTCGCTCGATGTTGGTGCCGGCGATGCCGGCGCGGACGCGGACGGAAGCGTCGACGTTTCCGACGACATGCCGTTCACCGCCGTCGCCGCTGCGGGCGCTTTCGCACGCGTGCCCAGGATCCAGCCCGCGATCGATGCTGTGAGCAGAGCGGCCGACGCTACCGCCACCACGCCCCAGGGGCGACGCTTGGGGGAGGCATGGCCGTCGGTTCGGCCCCAGCCGCTGGATATCGGGCGCGGCTGGCTGCTGGACAGGGCGGCCGAGTCGCTTCGCACGGTGGCTTCGAAGGGCAGGCTGTCGATGCTCATGCGCTCGATTCGCCGCAAGGTTTCCGCGCTTGCGGCAGAAGCGAAGGGAGCGAGCGCTTCGGCCAGCACGGCGGCGCTTGCGTAGCGATCCGACGGCTCCTTGCACAGGCACCGCGCGACGACGTCATCCAGCCCGGGAGGCACGCCTGGGCGCAGCGTGGATACCCTGGGCGGCACGTCTTCGAGAATGTGCGCCACCATGGCGACCACGCCGTCGTCCGGATCACCGAATGGCAGACGTCCCGTCACCAACTCAAATAGCGTGACCCCCATCGACCAGATGTCGGTCCTGTGGTCGACCTGCTTGGAGCTGCGAAGCTGCTCGGGCGACATGTACGCCGGTGTTCCAAAGACCGCACCCGTCTTCGTGATGCTCGCGTCGGACCCTGCCGCCGTGGCGACCTGGCTCACCGTCTTCGAGATGCCAAAGTCGAGGATCTTGATCAGGGGAGAACCGTCGACGCGCCGAGCCAGGAACAGGTTCGCGGGCTTGAGATCGCGATGTACGATGCCGCGCCGGTGCGCCTCGAACAATGCTTCGCACGCCTGGATCGCGTAGTCGACGATGGCCGGGACGGGCAACGACGGTTCGGCGGAAAGCACCGCTTTCAGGTCGGTGCCATCGAGGTACTCCATGACAAGATAGGGGGCTCCCGAGTCGAGGGTGCCGAAGTCCATCACGCGCGCGACGTGATCGCTCTTGATGGCGGCGGCGGTGCGGGCTTCGCGCAGGAAGCGATCAGCAGCGGAGGGGTCGCGAAGCGCCGCGGGCAGCAGAACCTTGATCGCGACCTGTTGGTCGAGCTGCGTGTGCCTGGCGGCCACCACCACGCCCATGCCGCCGGCTCCCAGCACGCGCTCGCAAACGTACTTGCCGCCGACCAGATCGCCGGCGCGGGGCGCACCGTCAGGCCAGGCGGACTCGTTGGAGGAATCGGAAGGGTCGATCATGGAGGCTCCCCGCTCCGGAAATCGGGCCGACTAGCCTATCACCTCGGAGCGCCGCAGGCGAGGGTGGTCGCACGCCACGACGGCCGCTGCGGTCGCGGCTGCCTGCCGCGGACGGAAGAGCAGGTGGCGTGCACGACGATCGCAGATGGACGCTCGCGCATGCGCGCGAGGTGTACTCCGGTCGCTTGGGTTGGCCGCAGATCGCGCGGCATACCGCGGAGGCTGCGGGTTCTGCTCGGACGTGGCAGTGGCGAAACAACGCCGATCGTACATCGTAGTCTGCTCGGCCTCGGTCGAGCGATGCATAGACTTGGAACGCGAGAAGCCGACCGGTTTGCCAGAGGGGGCCCTGGCCCTCCGAGGCTCGGCCGGAGCTTCGCCTGCCCGGCTCCAGGAGCCTCAACGGGTGAGCGATCAACGTCGATTCCAAAACGGTCCCCGGATGGCGGCCCGGAAACCCCACCAATCGAAGAGGTCGCGTGACGGGATTCTGGTGTTCGGGAGTCGTCCGTTTTCGGAGCGGTTAGAACCTTGCCTCACGCACCCCAACAACACGAGCCGGGGCCCTGGAATCAACGTGCCCTGCCGAGTCGGGGCCGAGACGGGGGGCGGGGTGAGCAGGACGATGGCGAGAGTAACGGGGTCACGAACCGTCTCCCGCGAGGTTACTTGCCAGTCGTTTGTGCACCAACGCTTCGATCGCCGCCAGTGCCCGCTCAGTCAGTACACGAGTTTGCCCGTTGGTGATTGCGTTCTGCACCATGGATGGCGTAATTCCCTGGCCCTGCATTCGGTCGAACGCATGCCCGCTGTCCTCCCGCCCAGCAGCTCTACCGACGGCATTGGTCGGTTGCCGGGGGTCGAACCCTCCCAGCTACGGCAGGAGGCGGCTGCTCCGGCCGCTGCGCTGGGTGCGTCTCGGCTGGTTCCGACCGCCCATCCTCGGCCCATGCGCGCCGCGGCATCAGCGACAGCACAATGGACGCCAGCAGCAGCAAGCGGATGAGACCGGACCGCGCGCGCCACCACTGCAGTGCCTGCCTCGGCTGCGCCTTGCGGTGCGTT
>Ga0209018_1000528_pt1 | contig 34926 bp, 32 predicted proteins | sample YNPBryBLVA2012_FD_185814 | JGI IMG/M metagenome (GOLD analysis project Ga0209018, IMG submission 185814) | Anoxygenic and chlorotrophic microbial mat microbial communities from Yellowstone National Park, USA - YNP Bryant BLVA 2012 (SPAdes)... ...
CGGTCTCGGAAATCCATGGGTGCCGGTCCTTCCGGCCCACAACGGCTTCCGCTTCGCGGCCTGGCGCGTCGTCTGGCTCTGTCAATAGATACTCAGGCGTGTTCGAAAGTGTCCAACCTGGTGCGCTCTCAACCGTGTCTGGTGCGCTCTCAACCGTGTGTGTTTGCGAGAGGGACAGAGTATGCCTGGAAGAATCGGACGAGGTCCTCTTTCGTCATTGAGGAAGAGGCCACGGCGAGCACTGTATCCACCAGCGCATCTTCGGTGAAAGTCGGTTCCCAATCGTTTATTAACAAGAAGGTGATGGCGGCATTCGCCGCCACGCGCTTGTTGCCGTCGACGAACGGGTGGTTGCAGCAGATATGGAACAGGTAGGCAGCGGCCATGGCGGGGATGGAGGCGTGCAAGAACTCGTTCGAGAAGCTGGCCTGCGGTTGGGCGATGGCAGATTCGAGAAGCGCAAGATCTCGGACGCCGGAGGCGCCGCCGTAGCGGTCGATCTGCTGGTGGTGGATCTCCAGCACCTCCTCAAGCGATAGAAACAAAGGTTCCACAACGGCTTCTGTGGAGCGCTACTCCGCCAGCCGCTTCAAGGCCTTGCCGTAACGCCTGTGGGCTCGTTCCTGAGCAGCGTCGAACTTCGCCCGGCGTTCGGACGTTGCCGCGGGGGTTACGATCAAGCGCTGTCCGTCGGTGCTGATGTCGAGAGGAGTTTCGGCGTCGATCTTGAGCAGATCGAGAATGGGGCGGTCGATGACCAGCGCCAGGCTGTCCCCTTGCCGCTCAGCGTTTTCACCATGCCTCCTGTCACTCCTATGACGCCACACCGCGGCAACAAAGAGAACTTTCGATCGTCCTGTTGGCGGCGCCGGGACTGCAAGAGCGGTATGTGTGACCAATGCCGGCTGGCGCCCGAACTAGACATTGACAACTCAATATCAGGAAGTATAATATGAAACCAGGCGTGGCGCTTCGAATTCTTGCTCTGTTGCTTGCCGCCATATTGGTGGACGCAAGCGCCGCTGTGTGCGAGCACTCCGCCAGCCCTTCGCACGAGAAAAGCTGCGCGATTTGCGCCCTCGGCCGGATGCCTTGCGGCGAGCCTTCGCCCGCGCCCTCGCTTCAGCCGCAGGCCGAGGAACTCGGAGTGTTGTGCCCGGTGCGCGTCAGTTGGCCCGTTATTACCCCGGCGTCGGCGCGCTCCGGCCGATCCCCTCCTCTGCTCTCTTCCCCAGTTTCGTGAAGCATGCCAGCCGCGTTAGAGAACGGCTGGGGCGAAAGGCGCTCCCGCCCATGGGCCGACCCATGACGCAAGGTCTGCGGTGTTGGCGCGGTTGCGCCGTGGCAAGGCGTTTTAGGCTTAAGGGAATGGAGATTTCATATGTGGATTCGTTTATCACTATTGCTGGTTGTTTTCCTGTTCGGGAGCGTGTGCCAAGGTCAGGTTTCTGCAATTTATGGGAGTTTGAGAATTGCCGTGGTGGATGCGACGGAAGCGTCCGTGCCCGGCGCGACCATTGAAATTACGATGCCGGAGAGGAATTGGCGCCGGGTTGTGCCAGGCGGAGAGCCGGCGCATCTGCCCGCGCTGCCGCCGGGCGAGTACAAAGTGGCGGTCAGGGCCGATGGGTTCGAACCCCAGGCGGGCACGGTGCGGATCCTTCTCGGCCACGAGGTTGCGCTGCGGTTTGTGCTTCAACCCGGCATGCGCCGGGAGGAGATCACGGTCACGGCCATGGCGGGTGCGGTGGATTCCTTCACGATTCCCGTGCATACCCACGTCAACGGAGACGAGATCCACGGACTGCCGGTCAACCAAAGGGACTTTCTCGACTTCGCCCTGCTGGATCCGGGACTGCAGCGGGACACGCTCCGCGTTCACGCCGTTGCGGTGACATCGGGCTTCAACGTGATGGGGCAGCGCCCGCGCAGCAACTCCTTGCAGATGGACGGCGCCGATCTCAACGACGAGAGCACGGGCGGCGTCAGGGGCAGCGTCCCGATGGAGGCCGTCCAGGAGTTTCAGGTGCTCGCCAGCGGCTACCAGGCCGAGTACGGGCGCGCCAGCGGTGGCGTGGTGAACGTGATTACCAAGTCGGGCACGAACGAGGTGCACGGCTCGATGTTCGGTTTCTTGCGCCACCGCAGCCTGGATGCCACAAACGCCTTTTCGGCCGTCAAGGACCCGCCCTATACCCGCACGCAATACGGCGCGAGCTTGGGCGGTCCGGTACGCAAGGACCGGAGCTGGTACTTCGTTTCCTTCGAGCAATTGCGGCGCCAGGAGAGCGGTTTTTCGCGCGTGGGGTCCAATCCCGCCGCCTTGGGCCTCACGCCGCAGCAGCAGAGCCTAGCGGCGAGCCAGCCCAGCCACCCGGCCGTGCGTGCGGCGATCCGCGGGTCCGCGCTGGCGCGTACCGGCATCGACCCGGACACCGGCGCGCCGCCGCCGTACCGCATCACTCCGCTGGAGAATCTGGGCGGCGTTTATCCCGTCCGCCAGCGAACCGGCTCTTACATGGCGCGGCTGGATCATGAATTCGCTTCAGCGCATCGCCTGTCTGCGCGGCTGAATTATGCGCACGACAAGTTGAGCGCCTTGGAGGCGCAGAACAACGATCAGATCGCGGGCCTGCTGGCTTTTGAGCGGACAGCCGCGCTGACAACGCTGGATCCCACCGCCGTGCTCACGCTCAATTCGGCTTTCAGCCCCCGTCTCCTTAATGATCTGCGCTTTTCCATCGCGCAACGCAAGTTCGATATGAACCCCAACAGCTTGCGAGCGCCGGTCAATATCCCGGGCGTGGCCTTTCTGGGCCGGGAAAATATTCTGCCTCATTACCGGACCGAGAAGCACTTCCACATCGACAATGCAGTGACCTGGTCCGCTGCGCGTCATACCTTCAAGGCGGGTGGCGACGTAATGTTGTGTCCCACCACGATTGAAAACCACAGCTTGACGAACGGCCTGTTCGTGTTCAGCGGCCAGGCGGCGCCGGGCGCTCCGGCGGGTTCTCCGCCGTTGACGCCCGTGCAAGCGTACGGATTGGGTCTCGCATCGAATTTCACCCAGCAGTTCGGGGACCCACTGGCCGACGCGGACAAGCTCAGCCTGGGCCTGTTCGCGCAGGACAGTTGGCGCGTGAATCCGCGCCTGACCCTGGATCTTGGGCTGCGCTATGACGTCGAGCGGACCGGCACCCTGTCGGCGGGTGCAAGCGCGATGCAGGAAGTATTCGCCCGCCTGTCGGTGCGCCGCTCGCCTCCCTTGGATCGGAACAATGTCCAGCCGCGGATTGGGTTTGCATGGCAAGCGTTGACAGGCGGAAAGCTGACGGTGCGGGGCTCATATGGCCTGTTCAACGACCGTCTTTTGAATCTGGCCGTCTACGTGGCCGCCGTGGGCGATGGTGTGCAAAAAACCCGCGTTATCCTCCCCGGCGCGGCTGCGGCGGCCGTTTTTCAGTCTCCGTTGCAAAAGCTGGCGGCCTATCCTGGCGGGGATCCGCCCACCGGGCTGATTACCTTTTCCGACAGTTGGCAGTTAGGGCTGACCCAGCAGGGGAACTTGCTGCTGAGCAGCGAAGTGCGGCCGGGTCTGACCCTGGACGCCGCCTACGTCTGGGTGCGGGGCACACACCTGCCGCGTTCGCGCGATGTCAACCCGACGGATTCCGCCCGCGCCGCAGCTTTTCTGGCGGCGGGCAACCCGATGGCGGCCCTGTTGCGCCAGAACTACTTCCGCGCAGTGAGCGAAGTCTCCGAGGCGATGGCCTTCGAGGGCAGCGCCGCCAGCACATATCACGGCTTGCGGCTCGCTCTGCGGGGCACGCCAACCCCGAGCCTGAGCCTGAATGCGGCCTACACGCTTTCCAAAGCCATCGACAACGCCGAGGAGATCTTCCCCCACACCCGCGCACAGGACATGCGCAATTTTCGCGCCGAGCGCGGGCTGGCGCTGTACGACCAGCGGCACCGTTTCGTGCTCGCCTCGATCTACCGGCCCGGCCGGGGGCGCAAGCTTCCCCAACTGGCGCGGGATTGGTCCGTGGCGCCCTATATCGAGCTGGGCAGTGGGCGGCCGGTCAATGTCCTGCTTGGTAGCGACAACAACCTCGATCAGGACCCGGGCAGCGACCGCCCGGACGCCGTGCCCGCCGGCACGCCGGGTAGCGTCGCCACGCGGTTCGGCTCCTTCGCTATTCCCCCGCTCGGCCAGCCCGGCAATCTTGGCAGAAACGCCTTCGTGGGTCCCGGCTACGCTTCGGTCAACCTGCGCATTCAGCGCGAACTCGCGTTGCACGAGAGGGTCAGCCTGCAGTTCATCGCCGAAGCGTTCAACCTGATGAACCGGACCAACGTGCGCGCCGTGAATCCGAACTTCCAGCGCGCCGGGGAACCGTTGGCTGCGTTTGATCCCCGTCAGATCCAGCTTGCCGCGCGGCTGCGTTTTTGATCTCATCGAGTCATGAAAGGAACTCATTCCATGAAACTTGTGAACCGAATCCTCAAGGTCATTTTTTCGGTCGCTTTGTTGGCCGGCCTCGCGGCTGCCCCAGTCCCGGCGCAAACAACCGTCAAGCAAAAGGTGGTCGTTCACCTCACCCACTACACGGACAACCTGCACGCGGTGAAGATGGCCGTGCACCTGAGCGCCATGATGCAGAGCATGGGGGCGGAAGTGACCCTTCTGCTTGATCTGGAAGGCGTCCGTTTGGCGGATACCCGGCAGCCCGGTGATTTGATCTGGGGTAAAGGGGAACCGATCTCCAAAGAATTGGCGGCGTTCGTTAAGGCGGGCGGACAACTGCTGCTATGCCCGCATTGCGCGGAGCACGCTGGCATAACCGCCGCCACACTCCGTCCAGGCGCCCGAATCGGCGCTACGGGCGAGCTGCCAAGGGTGATTCTCGCGGCCGACAAGATTCTCGATTATTAAGTGGCCGCAGAGAGCAGGCACCGGAGGCGCCGCCGTAGCGTTCGATCTGCTGGCGGTGGATCTCCAGCACCTCCTCAAGCGATAGAAACAGAGGTTCCACGATGGCTTCCGCGGAGCACTATTCCGCCAGCCGCTTGAAGGCCTTGCCGTAACGCCTGTGGGTCCATTCCTGAGCAGCGTCGAACTTCGCCCGGCGTTCAGACATTGCCGCAGGAGCTATGATCAAGCGCTGTCCGTCCGTGCTGATGTCGAGAGGAGTTTCGGCGTCGATCTTGAGCAGATCGAGAATGGGTCGGTCGATGACCAGCGCCAGGCTATTCCCGTGCTTGGTCAGTTTTTTCACCATGGAAATCTCCGTCAGTCCAATGGTACCACAATGTAGCAACCGCAGATTCCCTGTCAATCGTCTGGCTGTCGAGTTCGAAAGTGTCCAACCGGGGCGCCTCTCTGGATCGGCCTGTCAACAAACGCGGACCTGTCAACGGAGAAAACGGAGAGTTTGGAGGGTTCAGAGAGGCCCACGAACTGAACCATGATGGTTGAGCGCGTGGCCCGGTTGCAGGCATTTCCAACTGGAGAATAGCGCCGAAACGCAAATACTGGCAAATGTTTGGGATAACGGGCGGCCGCAAACGGCGATGGCGTCAAGCGAAACGAGGCGGCGGGAAGTTATGGTTTTGGGGTGTGGCTCCCCGAAAACCAGGATTTCCAACAACCTCTCCGGAAACGCAAGCTATTGACAACAAAAGGCGACAGGTGACGAAGGAGGATGGCTGCACCGAGGTCCTGTTGACGATGAGGGACTGCGGCTACTGCCCCTATCCCGGACTCAAGAGCATTCTGTGTTCTTGCCGAAACGGAGTCGATGCAACGCTGATTCGAAGCACCATTGGGTGAACGCGGCTACGAACGCCAAGGAGACGATCAGCACACTCGGAGCAAGCGACAGCGTCGGGGAGTGGAAGTGGAATCCGGTGCCACTGAGGACGAAGAAGGCCGCTCCGATGCCGCAGCCGAAGCGGCGAGGCGCGCCGTGGCGGACGGCGTCCGGGACACCGTCCCGATGTTGGCGCGTGCTGCTTGTAAACCGCATAATAGACTGTGCGAAGGCGAGTGCCGGATTGGTGAACTCAACAGCCTGCCCAGGCAACCTGCGTGCCGTTTTCGGGCATCGGCGGAACCGGATTGTCAGTGCGAATCGGATCTGGGATTCGGCATGGACTGGGCGATGCGCAGAATGAATTGTTCCAGCTCGAGTGCGGTCGCTGGTAACGCCCACGCCTTCGAAGGCGGATAGAGGTCCTGGAGGGTGGTGGCCGCGACGTAGGGCAGCGGCGGCGACAGCCGGGCTCTGTCCAGCACCGCACGGTCAGAGAGAATGCGCTGCGTGCTGCCTACGGCCGCGATCTGCCCCCCCTGGAGTATTGCGACTTGGGATGCCCATTGCGCGGCCAGATGACTGTCGTGGGTGGTCAGCACCACCGCCACGCCGCCTGCGTGCAAGCGGCCCAGGGCCTCGAGCAGCGATCGGGTCCCCTCGCAGTCGAGCCCAGCCGTGGGTTCGTCAAGCAGCAACAGCGAGGGATTTACCGCAAGAAGGCCGGCTAGCGCGACGCGCTTTTTCTCTCCCAGACTGAGTTGATGGATCGGGCGGCTGGCCAAGTGCGAAATCAGCAGATCGTCCAGGACAGACCTGGCATGCTCAACAGCGATACTGTCTGGCGTGCCGCGCTGTGTCAAGCCAAAGGCCACGTCCTGCTCGACTGTGGGAGCAAAGAGCTGGTCTTCGGGATCCTGCAGAAGCAATCCCACCTTATCGCGCAACAGAGATCGGGACATTCCCGTTTGCAGGGGCTCTCCTTTCCAGAACAATTGGCCCTCAGCAAGAGGCAGCATGCCCGCCAGCACAAGTAGAAGGGTAGATTTGCCAGCGCCGTTGGCGCCGAGTACCGCCAGACGGTCGCCAGCATTAATGCGCAAACCGACGTTCCGCAGCGCCCATTGACCGCGTGTGTAGCCGTAGCTGATGGCGTTCGCTTCCATCAATAGGGCGCTCATCGCCACCTCGCGTGAAGCAGCGCGGCACAGGCGATGGCCGCCGGTCCGCATACGAAAAGGAGAGATCCCGAGAGGGTGAAGCCGCTGACCGGGAATGGCGGCGACACCCATCCGTTGACGCCGCGCGCGGCTAGCCCGTGCTCGGAACGCTGTGCACGCGCCAGGATGCGTTGAAAGAGCGAAGCCGACAGCCACGCGGTGGCACGCACTTGACGTCGCCACGTGGCTCGGGGCGCGCGAAAGAACAGAGCGCGCGTCATGGCGGCGGCTACCTCGACGGCGACAACCGAGAAGCGGTGCAGCAGGAAAGCCAGGTCGATCCAGGGCGCCGGAATCCGAAGGCGGCGGCCAACGTACAGAAGTTCTGTCATCGGGGTAGAGAGGCCCAGCAACAGCACCGCGGAAGACGCAGTGAGCGAGCGAAGGGGCGCCGTCCAAATCCGCATGTCCGAGAAATCGAAGGACGAGTTCCAGGCCAACGGAATGAGGGCGAGAAGCGAAAAGGCACCGGGCGCTCCTAGCGCCGCAAGCCAACGGCGCGGCGGGATTCGCAGTTGCGCCAGGGCGAAGGCGCTCGTCGCGGTCAATTGAACCGGCGCCCAAGGCAGCGGCGGCAACGCGAGCGCCAAGGCTAGCCAAGCCAACGACGCCAGGAGAACCTCACCGGGATGGAAACGGCAGCTCATCTGTTTCGCCTGGTGCGCAGCCGGACGATAGCAAAGCAGAGCAGCGCCGAGCCTGCCGCAGCTTGGCCGATGAACAGCAGCGCCTCCATTGTGGCGGTTGGGGGCGTCCAAAATGGCTCAAACCATGGGTGGTAGCCGTGAAGGTCCTGGACCGCTTGTCTGGCCTGTTCGTCCGCTCCGGTCCTTCCTAGTCCACCCACGGTGTAGAAGAGAATCACTCCCGCAATGGGCACAAGGGCCACTGCAGACAGCAGCAGCAGATGGCGGAGTTTCTTAGCGCGAGGCATAGACCTCCGGAGCAAGCAAACTGAGCGCACGCAGGGTGAAAACCGTGAAGGCTGCCTCGGCCAGGGCAACCGGGCCCTGCGTCACCGCGAAGATGGCGCCAAAGCGCAGAAATGAAGAGAAGATGCCGGCATGCGGGTCCGGAAAGGCCAGAGAAAGTTGGAGCGACGTAACCGAGTAGGTCGCCAGGCTCGCCACCAGCGTGGCGGCAAAAACCGCCGCGGAAGTCGAACACCAGCGGCGCAGCAGGCGGTGTACAAGCCAGAACGAACACGGTCCCGCGACACCGAGGGAGAAGAGGTTGGCGCCCAAGGTGGTGATGCCGCCATGCGCCAGGAGAACCGCTTGAAAGAGGAGGACGATCAGTGCCAAGGCTACCGTAACGGAAGGGCCGAAGCCGAGCGCGGCCAGGGCCACTCCGGTGGGGTGCGACGAACTCCCCCCGACGGAGGGCAGTTTCACCGCCGTCAAAGCGAACAGGAAGGCGCCCGAAGCGGCAAGCATCAGGCGGCGTTCCGGATCCGAACGCAGAACCTCGGTCGTGCGGCGGAACCCCTGAATGGCGAACGGTGTGGAGATTACAGTCCACGCCGCAGCATGCGCCACGGGAAGAAATCCCTCAGCGATGTGCATCCTGGTGCGACTCCTTCGTGAGGTTGAGACAAAGCTCTGTGAGTGCGGCGCGGCGTTGCCCGGCGCGTTTGGCGGTTGTGACTCCAAACAGCGCGAGGCCATAGAGCGCTGCCATGGCTGCCCAGATGCGCGGATCGGTGGCGAGTATTTGGACGGCGGCAAGCCGCTGTTGCCACTGCTCCGCTGAAACGGTGAAGATACGCATGCGTCCGCCGTTTTCGCCTGAAAGAACGAGCCTTCTCCCGGCGGATGGCGGCGACGCGAGTTGGCGTCCGGTGGGGGGCGCTGACGTGGCGGCACGGAGCGTGTCGGTGAACCGGCGGATCTCACCCGCACTGGCGGCACCGGCTGAACGGGTAAGAGAAACAGCATAGCTGCGCAACGTCTGATTGCCGCAAATCAGTGCTGAACAGCCTGCCCCGGCCCTCACCACGGAGCGCACATACGCGGACGCGAGCAGGGCGCGATCTTCGGCGCTGAGCGGGAGAAGTCCCCGCCGTTCCACTTCGAGAAAACGCGCGAGCTGCTGCTGGCGCGCGGCCGGATTGTGCTGCTCGAAGAACTTTTCGAGACCGAGGCCGTATTCATCGCGCACGTAGACTTGAAAATTCTTCTGCCAAACGCTGGGATCCACAGAATCCGGCACTGTGGTGGTCAGTCCCGCCAGCGCATCGGTCTGCTTGGCGAATTGGCGAGCGCCCGCATAGCCAGCCTTCTGCATTTCGGATATCCAGCGCGGGTTCCACTGGCGAGCGTGGAGCTCTGCCAGAAGGAAGGCTTGCAAGGACTGTTGGCGCGTCTCGCCCTGCTTGCGCAGGTTCTGGATGACCATCTCGGGCGCGGCGCCGTTGACAACCTTCGAAGCCAGCCCGAGGGCGCCGAACGTCTCATAGACATCGTGCGTATCCGAGGCTCCATACAGGTTGCTGGAACGGCTGAACAGGACCGCCTGGTTCCCACGGAGCTGAGCCTTCAGTCCACCCGGCGCAGCCCGGCCCCAAGCGTCGGCACCGTAAGTCCAACTCATCGCTTCGAGGTAGGCGCGCGAAACGGACTCTGCGTTGTCGTTGCCCTCAGCAACCAAGCGGCCCACGCGCGTGCCGTATGTGCCGGGCGCTGCCGAGAAGACGCGACTGACGGCCAAGGAGGCGGCCTGTTGGGCCGGCAGGCCCTGGCTGAGAAGCTCCTGCTCGGTCTTGCGGGTGTTCTTCGTTATGACGCTTTCGCCGGCCGTGGCGGCCAGCTTCACGGCGCGATCAAGCAACAGCGCCAAATGCGGCACGGCATCGCGGTACAGGCTGGAGATGGCGAAGACCACATCCACACGAGGCCGCTTCAGATCCTCATCCGGCACAAGCCGCAGTTCATCGATTTGTCCGCGGCCATTCCATACGGGTTCCACGCCAAGCAGCCACATCGCCATCGATTCGAATGCGCCGTGATGGCGCATGGTCTCCCCGAACCAAAGCACCTGCGAGACCTTCTCCGGATATCTGCCGTGTTTGTTGACGTAGCTGGACAGGTAGTTGTCGGCCATCCGCTTGCCAGTCTCCCAAGCCGCCCTCGTCGGGAACATAGCGGCATCGAAGCTGTGAAGATTGCGGCCGGACGGAAGCGCGTCCGGCTGGCGGATCGGGTCACCGAGCAAGCCGGATGGCAGATACTTTCCATCCAGCACATCGAGTAGCGCCTGCCGTTCCATCTGCGGGGAACGGCGCAGGTCTTCGATCCACTGCCGGCCCTCCTGCCAGGCGGTTTGCAGCTTGTCACGCAGCGGCGCGGGCGCGTCATCGGGCACGGCGGGAGTGTTTCCGTCGAATAGCGCGCCAGCCCACGACGTCCAAAGGCTGCTGAATCGCTGCTGCTGTTCCGGTTGGAAACGGGAGCGCAGGAATTCAGCCAGCGCCTCCTTCTGCTGCGTCTCCTCCGGCGGGACGCCGATGACGGGAAGGCCCAACGGCACCGGCGTATTCTCGGTGTCATGGAGCAGCGCCTCGATCCGTTCGCGGACTTCCAGCCACGGAGCTTGGTCGAAAGAGATGCCGGCCTGGCGGTCGAGTTGGAGGCGGCGCGCCATGTCCAGAATCTGCTCACGGTAGTTTCGGGAGAGCTGGGAATCAACGGGCGTTTGCTCCTCACGGTCGATGAGGTCATGCAGTTCTCGAAGCTGGGCAACAGCGCCCGAAGCAATCATGAGGGGGGTCCGGTGGCTGATGAGAACCGCAGCGCTGCGGCGTTTCGCCTGGATGGCTTCGCCGCCGCCGTCCATGATGTAGTAATAGGCGTGGGGCAGATCGCCCAAAACCGCTTCTGGAGGGTCGGACCCTTGCAGCGCTACGCCCTTGCCGGGAAGCCATTCGAGCGTGCCATGACGGCCAATGTGGACCACTGCGTCGGCTTGGAAGCCGTGGCGGAGCCAGAGATACCAGGCGATGTAGGAGTGCGGCGGGGGCGTGAGCGAATCGTGGGCGCTGCCGGCTGCGTTTTTGGGCTCGGAGCGAAACGGCTGTGGCCCGACAAAAATGTTGCCCAGGCGGCTTCCGGGTATAACAAAGAAGGTCCGGCCGTCGGCAGATCGCAGAGTCATCATGGGAGAGGACTCCGGCGGCCCCCATTTGGCGTTCACGCTCTTGCGAAACTCCGCCGGGAGGGCGGCAAACCACTCGCGGTAGCGCGATACCGGCAGCAGCGTGGCATGTCCCTCAGTCACCAGCTTCTCGACTTCACCCGGCGCCCATTCGCCAACGTTACGGCCGCAGAGCTCAAGGGTTGCGAGCAGGTCGCGCTCGCTTGGGATGCGCTCGCCCGCGCGGTATCCGCCATCGCTCAGCGTCCGGAGGATCTCGACCAGACTGGCCGGGACGTTCAGATAGCTGGCGCCGAAATTGCCTTTCCCGGGAGGGTTGTTGTAATAAACCAGGGCGATGCGGCGGTCGAAACGTGCTTTGTCTTGCAGACCAATCCATTTCTTGACCCGGGCAACCAACGCCTCGATTCGCTCGGCGACCGGCACTGTCCTGCCGGCGCCGGTGGCGGGATCGTTTTCCGTGACGCCGATCAGCGTGCCTTCGGTGGCGCCCGAGCGCTCCGGGCTGCCATAGTTCAGTTGGATGCGATCGGAAGGCAAACCCTGCTTGGACTGCGTCCATTCCGCCAAAGACTGGCGCGTGGTGATCAGGTGAATGACCCGCAAGCCTCGGGCGGCCAGCACGTCGGCATGGCCCGGCCGCGACATCGTCATATTCAACGCCAGCAGCAGGCGGAAAGGGCACCGGCCATTGGCGTCAAGCAGCGGCGCCATATCCGGCAGCGTGCCGGCAAATATCGGCGCCACCCCAACGCCGGCCGCCTCCAGCTTGTGGATCAGCATTTCGATGTGAGCCACATCACCGAACTTGTAAGCGTTGCTGTAGAAACTGAGCGCCACCAGCGGCGCGTTTGGCGGCATGCCGCGGCGGCCCTGATACCAGGCCAGATACTCGGCGAGCGAGTCGAAGACGCGGCCTGCTTCCGGATGATAGATGCCCAGGCTGACCGGTTCTGTGGGCGGGGCGACCTTCAGATTGCGCCTGCCGCCTCCCGCCCGGTAGAGAGTGGCCAGCATCCCCACCAGGTTCTCCACCGAGCCGCCACGCCAATAGGCCTCGACGGTTTTCGCGTAAGGATTCGTGTTCGCGATACGCCAAATCGTCTCTGCCGAATCTCCTGGGAGGGCGAAGACAGCTGCGCCGGCCTGGTGGGCGCGGCGAACCGCCTGAGCGGTCCGCTGAAAGGCGCCCGCGTTGGCAAAAGCGAACAGAATGGCCCGCGCCTGGCCGATCTGGCTGCCGTCGACTTCTGGTGAGCAGGCAACCAGTTCGATCAGTCCGGCGCCGAAGCGCGCCTCGAACTCACGCATGGCCGGCGCCAGAGCCGGGTTGTTTGGGCTGGCGATCACTATGCGCACCGGGTCTGCACACACGGGAGGCGCCAGACCGGCCATCAGCGCCGCAATACTACAGAGTAAAGCGAAGCGCAGCATAGGCGGTTCGTCCTGGCATGCGTTTGTAGATGAAGTAGCGCCGGTCCAACAGGTTCTCGCCGTTCACTTGGAACTGGACGTGCCGGTTGAGGCGGTACCCGAAGCTGGCTTCCAACAGGAAGAACGGATCATAGGACTGCGGAACACCGCGCGTCGTATCGTTATTGGTGTCGGCAGCGAACATGGCGCCCGAGTAGCGCCCGGCAAGAAATGCCGTCCACTTGGACCCGCTGGCGGTAAGCGTGGAGGCGGTCATATGTTCGGGAACAAACGGAATCTGCTTGCCGATCGTGTCCGGCAGTCCGGGATTAGACGTGATCACGTGATTCTGAAGCGTATAGTTGGAACGCCAAGAGAGCCAGCGAAAGATGCGCGCCTCGGCTGCGGCCTCCACGCCGCGCGTGCGACTTTGGCCCGCGTTGGTGAGCGGCCGGACGCGGCCACTGGGATCGGCTTGCAGATCCCGCGTGCGGTAGATGAGGTCGTCGACCCGGTTCTCGTAATACGTACCTTCGACGCTGAAGCGCGACCCAAGGGGCTTGCGGACGCCGACCTCCCAACTGGTGAGGTACTCCGGCTTCAGATCCGGGTTGGGAACCAATTGGATTCTGAGTACCGTCGAGGCGCGGTACAACTCGAAGATGCTGGGGTTGCGGAAGGCCGTGCCAACGCTGGCCCGCAGGGTGAGATCGCCGGGCGCCTGGTAGACGGCCGCCGCCTTGCCCGTCAGCGAACCTTTGGAACGTGCGCTAAACGGGATCAGCGGCGTGGACGAGGTGAAACGGTCGGTCATACCGTCCCAGGTGCGCCAGTAATCATACCGGCCACTAACGACCACGTTCAGGCGATCCGTGATGGCGATCTGATCTTGCCCGTAAAAGCCGGTGGTGAGCGACTTGCCCTGTGTGATCGCCGTCAGGCGGGAGCGCTGGTCGATGATGGTCCAGTTTGGCAGGAGCCATTCGTTACTTCGGCTGCTATCGCGGCGCAGTTCTGATCCGGCAGAGATTTGGTGCCTGGCGGCGACGCGCGTCGCGAACAGAGCGTTCCCATACCAGGCGCGGCCGCGGCGGTCGGCGACGGTCCCGTTACCCCCGCTCGCCGTCGCGGTATTGGCCAAAGTGACGCTGAAATCGGATGGCGTATCCAGCAACCCTGCCGAGAGTTGCACAGAACCCGACGAGGCGATCGATTTCAAAAAACGAAGATTGTACACCCGCGTTCGCAGTCCGCCCTGCCCGCTCAGGTAGCTGGACGGACGGACGGTGATCTTTTGCAGTCCCCACCCGTCCACCAGGTATGCCCCCTCATCCACGGGAGCACCGGAGGCGTCTCGCAGGTAGGTCTCATAGCCATCCGAGCCACGGTCGTTTCGGTGGTGGATCCACTGGAAGTAAAGAGCGGTCTTGTCGGACCAGGAATACTCAGCGCGGCTGCGCCAGGTGTGCATGTTGGCCCAGTCGGCGCCGCGCATGCCAACTTGCAGCGTCTGGCCCCCTGTTGGCGTCAACCACCGGATGGCTCCTGTGGCAGGTGTTCCGGTTGTGGCGGCGGTTCCGGAGACCAAGATGTCCTGGCTGGGGAAACCGCCGACCTGGAGACGGTTGTACGCAAGGCCAAGTCCCAGTCTGTCGAAGAACCTTTTGCTGACATGTGCCGAATAGTTTAGAGTATCCAGCGAGCCATAGCGCGCAGAGAAATCAGCCTTGGTGCTGTCAATTGGGCGGGTCAGCACATTCACGACTCCGCCCATGGCGCTGCCGCCATAGAGCGAGGAGAACGGTCCGCGAGCCACCTCCACACGATCCACCTCTCCAACTGGGATCATGGCCCAGTTCACACTGCCCTCATACCCTTCGTTGATGGGCTGGCCATCCACCAGAACAAGGGTGCGGATCTGAGCGCTTCCCCGGCCGGCGAAGCCGCGCATGCCCACGCCGCCCATGCCATCGGTGCTGTCGCGGCGGAAGACGTTGACGCCTTCGGTCAAGTTAAGGCTCTGGTCGAGCAGAAGGACATTGCGGCGCTCGAAATCGCTGGAAGCAATGACGCTTGTCGACGCCGGCGATTTCGCGATTTCCACTTCATCGCGGGTTGCGGTGACGACAACAGTGGTCTTCACCATGAACGGATCGTCGGGTTCCGACGGTTTCGGTTTTTCGGGGGGTGGCTGATCCGCACCCGAGAGGACGAGTGCGGTAAGCAGAATTGCAAAGAAGTTTTTGAGGATCATTTGGACTCTCCGTTCGCAAGTCAGGTAATGAGGTGCTGGCGCGAAGGAGAATCGTTGTTTCCGCCTGACGGCGGCTGCGTTTTCGAGATGATGTCCTTGACCGGCTCAAGTCTCCGCCTCTCCCGCGAGGGCCAGATACCTCAACTCGCGCTTTGCGCGAGTGGTCCGGCAGGTCTTCGGACTCATGGGCGGATTGCACAACCTACTTGCCGCGGCTTCCCAACTGCATCAGCAGCCAGTGCCCGGTGCGGCGTTCGTTCCCAATTACCGCTGCGGGGCAGTTCCGGAATTTCACCGGATTCCCTCTTGGATCCCGCCATCAGGCAAGATCACCGGATCGTTTCCTTTGTAACATGGAAAGACACGGAAGACAACTGTGCGATGGGAACGTCTCTTTTGGAGTCAACGCTGCGGCGAACCACCGAGACCAATGCAACGGCAATTGGCCACGCGGGCGAGATTCTTCAAGGCGCCTTCCGACGCGCCGATGGCATCCACCGTTTTCTCTGCTCTCTACCGGCACCCACCTTCGTTAGCCGGGCGGCGGTTGTACCGACTCCGGGCGAGCCCTTATCGCTTAAGCCAGTCTGGGCGTGGAAGGCCCATCGCGCAGCACAATTGCTGGTAAAATTCGAGCTGCCCCAAGCTCCCGAGTGCCAGATTCGCCTTGCTTCGAACATCCCGGTTGCCAAAGGCTGCGGTTCATCGACGGCTGACGTGGTGGCCACGCTGAGGGCACTGTGCTCCTATCTGCACTTGCCGCTCGACGAGACTCAGTTGGCACGATTGGCCGTCCAGGCCGAGGGCGCTTCCGATGGCATCGCGCTCTCCTTTCCGGCGGTTTTTCGCCATCGCGAAGGACAGATCGAGGAAGTCCTCCCGGGCGGATTCCCGCCCATGCGCGTTATGGTGGTGGATGCGCAGCCGGAATCGACCGTACCCACATTGACGCTTGTGCGGCCGCGCTATTCCAACCGCGAATTGGACGCCTTCGAGGATCTGCGGCAGCGTCTTCGCATGGCATTCCTGAATGCCGACCCCGCAGCCATCGGCCAGATTGCCTCCGCTTCGGCCCGTCTGAATCAGCCATACCTGCCAAAGCCGCACCTGGAGGAGATCGTGGCCCTGGTCGAGCGGAACGGCGGCTACGGCGTGGCGGCGGCGCATTCCGGAACCGTGCTGGCGTTGCTATTTCCGCTCTCGGAGGCGGGCGGCCATGGGGCTCACATCCGCGAGCAATTGGACGGATTCGGCATGCCCATCCTCGCCGGATTCACTCTCGCCCGACCTTCGCAGCCGGAAATCTGGTATACTTCTGACTTGGGTGCTCCGCAAGGAGCTTCAAGGGAAAACGGTGCAAATCCGTTGCGGGCCCGCCGCTGTAACCGGTGACGAACGCCGCTTAGAAAGCCACTGTCCAGCTTGGATGGGAAGGCGCGGCCAGTAGAAAGATCCGGAAGCCAGAAGACCTGCCCAACCGATGCATGGCGAGCATGGCCCTCGTGGACTGGGGCCGGCAACCGATAGCTCTGCATCGACCAGCGGATGAAAAACGGCATCCCCGGCCCTCTTGAGAGGCGCCGGGGCTTTTTGTTTTTGGAGATGGAGTGTTGTTGCCGGTCAACCTCAACGTCAGGGATCGCCTCTGCGTCCTGGTCGGCGGCGGCGCCGTAGCCCGCCGGAAATGCCGAACCCTGCTGGCGCACGGAGCCCGTGTGCGAGTGATCTCACCGCGTCTTGCGCCTGGTGACGACTGGAACTCCTCTGCCGTCGAATGGATCCGGGACGAATACCGGCCAGGAATGCTTGACGGTGCGTTCCTGGTGATCGCCGCCACCGATGACGCAGCGGTGAACCGCCTTGTGGTGGAGGATGCCAGACGCCTTCCGGCGTTAGTCTTGCGGGCAGACGCGGCCGAGGAGTCCGACGTGACCTTCGCCGCGAGCCTGCGTCACGGCCGGGTCTCGATTTCCTTCGCCACCGACGGCGCCGATCCCGCCCTGGCCGCGGCGATGAAGCACAGTGCCGAGCAACTCTCCGCGGGTGTGATTGGCAAACCGGCAGGCCAGGGGTTTGTCTGGCTGGTAGGCGCCGGGCCGGGCGATCCGGGGCTGATGACGGTGAAAGGCGCTCTCTGTCTTGCGTGCGCTGATGTCGTGATTCACGACGGGTTGGTCGACCCCGCCGTCCTGGATCTCTATTGCCATCGCGTCGAACGCATCGATGTGAGCAAGCGCAAGGGCTGCTGCCGCCACCTGCAGCCGGAGATCAACGCGATGATGATCGAACTGGCGCGCGCCGGGCGCCGCGTGGTGCGGCTGAAAGGCGGCGATCCGATGGTTTTTGGACGCGGCGGGGAGGAGATGCGCGCGCTGGCCTCGGCCGGGATCCCACATGAGGTGGTGCCCGGCGTCAGCAGCATCGCAGCCGTGCCCGCCTATGCCGGCATTCCGGTGACCGATCGTGAATATGGAGCGGCTTCGCTGGGCGTCTTTAGCCTGCACCGCCGAAACGGCAAGCCGCTTGAAGAGAGCGAGTGGCGGCGCATGGCGCAGGGTCCGGACACGCTGGTGCTGCTGATGGGCAAAACGCTGCTTGGACAGGTCGTTGGGAAATTGGTGCAATACGGCCGCGCGCCGTCCACGCCCATCGCACTCATAGCCGATGGCACGACGCCGCAGCAACGGCGGGTCCTGGGCACCCTGGCGGACATCCAGAGCCGCGTCGACGTAAGCGCCATCTCCGGACCCACATTGATCGTAGTGGGCGAGGTCGTGCGCTCAGCCATGCCGCTGGCCTCACCTGCACCGGCCACTGCCAGCGTACAGCCGCCGGGTTGCTCCTTGGATGCCATCGAGGTCTTGCTGATACGGCACGGCGAGATAGGCCAGGAGTACCGCGGCCGCTATGTGGGCCGCATGGACCCGCCACTCAGCACCACCGGCCTCGAGCACGCGGCGGCGCTCCGGCGGCATATCGAGTTGCTGCACGCGGGAACCACGTGCCTGGCCAGCCCTTCCCTGCGGGCGCGACAGACCGCCGCGTCTGCGGGTCTCGATGCGACGTTCGACGAGGACCTGCGGGAGATCGACTTCGGCGAATGGGAGGGTTTGCGTTTTGCCGAAATCGCCGAGGCCGATCCGGACTCCGTGGATCGCTGGGCAAAGCTCGATCCCGAGTTTCGTTTTCCGGGCGGCGAATCGCTGACCGAGTTTGATGCGCGCGTACGCCGAGTGGCTGAACGCCTGGCCGCCGGGCCCCCGCGCAGAGTGGCCGTGGTCACGCACGGTGGAGTCATCCGTGCGCTGGTCTGCCACTGGCTGGGCCTGCCGCCGGAGGCGCACCTGCTGCTGGAAGTGAGTCCCGCTTCGGTGACGCGCGTCCGGCTCTCCGGGAATCGAGGCACGTTGTGCACATTGAACGATCTGTGCCATACCGCCGAGGTGATCCGATGAGCCGCATCGTGCTGGCGACGGGTGGCGCGCGCAGCGGGAAGAGCGCGTGGGCCGAGTGCATGGCCGAGAAACTGGACTCGAAGCGGGTCTACATCGCGACGTCTGTCCCCGCCGATGACGAGATGCGCGCACGGGTGGATCGCCACCGTGACCGACGTGCCGGGAACGGCTGGGCCACCGTCGAGGAGCCCCTGCATTTGGCCGCCGCGCTGGAACGGGCGGCTGGCGGCTACGGGGTCGCACTGGTGGATTGCCTCACGGCTTGGATTGCCAATCGCATGTATGAGGCGGATCTGGCCAGACAGGCGCTCACCGAAAAGGCGGTGGCCGGAGATTGCCGTCGTGTGATTGACGCCGCCCGGCTCATGCCGTGTGGAACCGTGCTCGTAACGGGTGAAGTGGGCATGGGTATCGTGCCGGAGAACGAAGTGGCCCGAAGGTTTCGCGACCTGCTCGGCGTCTGCAATCAGACCATCGCCGCCGGCGCCGACGAAGTGATGCTGCTGGTTTGTGGGCAGCCACTGCGAATCAAGTAAAGGAACGGGAATGCAGTTACTCAGCGAAACACTACGCCAGATCACAGGACCGGACGTAACCGCGAGGCAGGCAGCGCACGAGAGACTGGAGCAGTTGACCATGCCGCATTGGGCGCTGGGCCGCCTCATGGACCTGGCCGAGGACTTGGCGGGAATCACCGGCGGCATCCGTCCGGCCGTAGAGCGGCGGGCCATCGTGGTGATGGCCGGTGACCACGGCGTGGCGGAAGCAGGCGTCAGCCAGTACCCCCGCGAAGTGACCGTGCAGATGGTGGCCAACTTCGTGCGCGGCGGCGCGGGCATTAACGCCTTGGCGCGCGCGGGCCGCGCTCGCGTGGTGGTGGTGGATATGGGGATCGCATCGCCGTTGCCGGCGGACGTCGCCTCCGCTGTCATCAGCGAACGCATCGGGCCGGGAACAGCGAATATCGCGTCCGGTCCGGCCATGAGCCGCGAGGACGCGATCCGCTCGATCGAGGCGGGCATCCGCGTTGCACGCCGACTCGCGCCAGACACCGATCTCCTCGGCGTAGGTGAGATGGGCATCGGGAACACGACGCCGAGCAGCGCCATCGTGGCCACTCTCAGTGGTTGCGGCGTGGAGGAAGTGACCGGACGCGGCAGCGGCATCGACGAAGCGCGGTGGCGTTTGAAAGTGGCGACGATCGCCAAGGCGCTGGAGGTCAACCGGCCGAATCCCAACGACGGGCTAGACATCCTGGCGCGCGTGGGCGGCTTCGAAATCGGCGGCATCGCCGGGCTGATCCTGGGCTTCGCCGCCCTGCGCAAGCCGGTGCTGCTGGATGGTTTCATCACCACGGCGGCGGCGTTGATCGCGCAGTCTCTGGCGCCGGAGTCCACCGGCTGCATGATCGCCGCTCACTCCAGCGTGGAGCCGGGTCACCGGGCCGCCCTCAATAAACTCAACAAGCGGGCGCTGCTCGACTTGGGGTTACGGCTCGGAGAAGGCACGGGCGCGGCGCTGGCCATGAACTTGGTGGAGGCCTCCGCGCGACTGCTGACCGAGGTGGCCACCTTCAGCGAGGCTAACGTGAGCCAGGCATGAAACCACTAGCCGCCGCCCTCGGATTTCTGAGTGTCTTTCCGCTGCCAGCGTCCCGGCAGGTACAGGCGGCGCTGGCGCGCAGCTTACCGTATTTCCCCGTGGTTGGATTGGTATTCGGCGTTACGGCGGCTGCGCTGGCGGCCGCATTGTCCGTCCTGCTGCCTCCCGCGCCAGCCAGCGTGTTGCTCGTCATTGCGCTGGCCCTGCTGTCGGGTGGTTTGCACGTGGATGGACTGGCCGACACTGCCGACGGATTCTTCAGTTCGCGCCCCAAGGAGCGGATCCTCGAAATCATGCGGGACAGCCGGACCGGGGCGATGGGTACGGCGGCGGTGGCGTCTGTGCTGTTGCTGAAATGCGCGGCGGTGGCGTCGCTGCCTCCACAGTGGTTCATTCCCGCGGCGTTTCTCATGCCGCTGGCCGGGCGGTGCTCTCTTTTACTCGCCATGATCTGGTTGCCGTACGCGCGACCGGGCGGCGGATTGGCCACGGTGTTCGGGAGTGCGAGGCCATGGCACGCTGTGTGGGCCGCTGCGCTGCTGGGAAGTTCGAGTTGGTTCGTCGCCGGAGGGCGCGGTCTGGCGGCCACTGTGCTTGTCATCATCGCCACGGCGATGCTGTCGCGGTGGAGTTGGCGCAAAATCCGCGGCTACACGGGCGACACACTGGGCGCCACATGCGAGATTGTCGAGGCCATTCCTGCTCTGGTCCTCGCCTCGCAGCTTTGGCCGGGAGGAGCTCGATAATGCGGGCGGTTTGGCCGCATGGTGGCGATCTGCGGAGCATCGCAGAGGCCTCGGGGGTACCGGCAGGCGACATCCTCGATTTCTCCGCGAGTATTAATCCGCTCGGACCGCCGGAGTGGATGCGGCGCGTCATCAGCGCGCAGCTTTCCGGTACGGCGCACTACCCGGACCCGCACTGTTCGGAGTTGCTGGAGGCCGCCGCGAGGCATTATCAGATCGAGTGCGATGAGATCGTTGCTGGCAATGGATCGACGGAGCTGCTTTACGCGATCCCGCGCGTGCTACCCTGCCGGCGAGCCGTCATCGCAGTTCCCTGCTACTCCGACTATCGCAGGGCCGCCGAACAGGCCGGAATCGACGTGCACGCGCTCAGGCTATACGCGTCAGAGGGCTTTCAGGTCGACTTTGATCGTCTGGCGGATACCGTCGAGGAACAGGGCCGCGTCAGCCTCGTTATGCTGGGGCAACCCAACAATCCCACCGGCCGCTGCTTTGACGCCGAGACGTTGCGCTCGCTCGCCACCCGATTTCCCGAGTCCTGGTTTGTGATCGACGAAGCGTTCGCCGACTTTGTAAACGGGCTCGACCGCTTCACGATCCGCCGTCCGCCGAACGTCATTGTGCTGTTGTCCGCCACCAAGAACTGGGCCATCCCCGGCTTACGCCTCGGCTTTGCCGTGGCCGTCCGCGCGGCGGCGGAACGCCTGCGGAGAGCATTGCCTCCTTGGAGCGTCAACTCGCTGGCGCAGGCCGTGGGCTGCGCCGCGCTCGCTGACGTGGCGTATCTGGAGCGCAGTCGCGAACAGGTTGCCCAATGGCGCGGCGAGCTGGCCGCTTGGCTGTCGCAAATGCGCGGTCTCCAGGTTTTCCCCGGCGAAGCGAATTTCCTCCTGGTGCGGAGTGAAACCGAGGGCCTGCCCACCCGGCTTCTGCGTCGCGGCATTGCTATCCGCGATTGTTCGAACTTCGAAGGCTTGGACGCGAGTTACTTCCGCATCGCCGTGCGCACCCGCGAGGAAAACGTGCGGCTGGCCAACGTCATCAGCGATGAATTGACGGGCGCTCCCGCGGTCCGCGTGCGCCGGCGCACGCCTGCCGTTATGTTCCAGGGAACGGGTTCGAACGTGGGCAAGAGCGTGTTGGCCGCCGGACTGTGCCGCGTGCTGCTGGAGGATGGTTTTCGCGTGGCGCCCTTCAAGGCGCAGAACATGTCTCTGAATTCGTACGTCACCGCCGATGGCCTGGAAATAGGACGCGCGCAGGTGGTGCAGGCGCAGGCATGCCGGCTCGATCCGGACGTGCGCATGAATCCGATTCTGCTCAAGCCCAATAGCGACACAGGAAGCCAGGTCGTGCTGCGCGGCAAGCCCATCGGCAACATGGAGGCGCTCGACTATTTCCACTACAAGGCGAGAGCCTTCGAGGAGGTGAAGCGCTGCTACGACGAACTGGCCGCCGAACATGACGCCGTGGTTCTCGAAGGCGCCGGCAGCCCGGCCGAAGTCAATCTGAAGAAGCATGACATCGTCAACATGGCGATGGCCCATCACGCCGGCGCGCCAGTGTTGCTGGTGGGCGACATCGATCGCGGCGGCGTCTACGCGTCCTTCGTCGGCTGTATGGAGGTCTTCACCGAGCAGGAGCGCGCGCGGGTGGCCGGCTTTGTGGTGAACAAGTTTCGCGGCAAGGAGAGCCTGCTCGGTGACGCCAACGACTACGTGCTGGCTCACACCGGCAAACCCGTACTGGGTGTGGTGCCGTACCTGAGGGACCTCGGCTTGCCCGAAGAGGATTCGGTGAGCTTCAAGCAGGGCAACCTCGACGACCTACTCGCCCTGGGCGAACGGGTGGAGATCGCCGTTATCGACCTTCCGCACATTTCCAACTTCACCGATTTCGACGCGTTGCGCGTGGAGCCGGACGTAATCGTGCGGGTGGTGCGGTCCACGGGGGAGTTGGGCGCTCCGGCGGCCATCGTGCTGCCAGGCAGCAAGAACGTGCCGGGCGATCTGCGATACCTCTTTCAGACGGGTTTGGCCCGTGCCATTGTGGAGGCCGGCCACTCAGGCAGCGCCGAGATCGTTGGTATCTGCGGAGGATTCCAGATGCTTGGCGAGAAGGTGACTGACCCACACCGGTTGGAATCGGACGGCGCGGATGTGGCGGGGCTTGCACTGCTGCCCGTGACGACAGCGCTCGAACGAGAGAAGACGCTCCGGCGGACGTCCGCCACCCACGTCGATTCGGGGCTGGAGGTTCGCGGCTACGAAATACACCATGGACAAACCACCGCCGCGCAGGCCAGGCACGCACTGCTGGGGCGCAGTGGAGAACCGATGGGGGCCGCGAGCGGCAACGGTTTGGTTTGGGGTTGCTACCTGCACGGAATCTTCGATGCCGACCCATTCCGCCGATGGTTCATCGACCGGCTGCGAACGCGGAGCGGCTTGGCGCCCGTGGGCCGCGTGCTGGCCTGCTACGACATTGAACCGGCGCTCGACCGGCTAGCCGCGACGTTGCGCGCGTGCCTGCCCATCGAAGCGATCTACCGCCGGATGGGGCTGCGATGACGTGGGAGGCGCAAATCGCGGTGGCGTTCCTGGCTGACCTTGTGTTCGGCGATCCGCGCTGGTTCCCGCATCCAGTGAAAGCGATTGGCCGGTTTGCCATGGCGCTCGAAGCCCCGATGCGGCGGACGATTCCCCACGCGAAATGGGCTGGGTCCGCCACGGCTGGCATTGTCGTGGGCACGACCGCGCTCGCCGCCTGGGCACTGCTGACAACTGCGGGCCACGCGTTTGCGTGGCTGCGCGACGCAGTGTCGGTGCTACTGCTCTACACCTGTTTCGCGGGGCGCGACCTGGCCGATCACGCAATGGCGGTGTCAGGCGCATTGGCGCACGGCGACATTGGACTCGCGAGGAATCGCGTGGCGCGCATGGTGGGCCGCGACACGGCGCCACTTGATGAACCCGGAATCGTGCGCGCAACGGTAGAGAGCGTCGCCGAAAACACCGTGGACGGCGTCACCGCTCCGCTGTTCTTCGCCTTCGCAGGGGGCCCCGTGCTGGCGCTGGCCTACAAAGCGGTGAGCACGCTCGACTCCACGTTCGGCTACAAGAACGAGCGGTATCTGGATTTCGGATGGGCGTCGGCGAAACTCGACGACTTGGCCGCATGGATTCCAGCGCGGATCACGTTTCCGGCCATTGCCGTTGCGGCGCTGGTTACTGGGAACCATCCGCGCGCAGCGTGGAGCTTGGGCCTTCGCGATTGCCGCAACCACGCCAGCCCCAATGCGGGATGGTCCGAAGCCGCATTCGCTGGGGCGTTGGGAGTCCAACTGGGAGGCCCTCTTTCGCGCCGTGGCCAGGTGATCGGGATGCCTCAGATGGGCGAGCCACGGGAATCTCTGCAGCGGCGCCATATTCGCCGTGCAGTGGTGCTGATGGCGATGACCAGCGTACTGGTGCTCGCGTTGGGTTTCGCCATGCGGAAAGGAATCGCATTGCTATGCAACATCCGACACGGCTGCTAGTATTCACGGGGGACGGCAAAGGCAAGACCACGGCGGCTCTGGGGATGGCGCTGCGCGCGGCCGGACACGGCCAGCCGGTGTTGATTGTTCAGTTTGTGAAGTCGGATTCGACCATCGGAGAAATGGCCACCGTCGCGCGCCTGCCCGAGGTTGAAATCGTGCAAATGGGCCGTGGCTTTCTGCCGAAGGAGGACGGCCCGGCAATGGATTCGCATCGACAGGCGGCCCTGGCGGCGCTCGCGGCGGCGCGTGAAGCCCTGCAATCAGGCCGGTACCGCCTGGTGATCCTCGACGAAGTGTTCATTGCGCTTCGCGCCGGGCTGCTCACCTCGCCAGGAGTCATCGACGCGCTTTCGGTAACAAAGCCCGGCGTGTGTGTCGTGTTGACCGGACGCGGCGCGCCTGCTGAGTTATTGGACCTGGCCGACACAGTGACGGATATGCGTTGTGTCAAGCACGCCTACCAGCAAGGCGTCGCCGCGCAGCCCGGAGTGGAGTTCTGAGCATGAGATGTCCCAGGCTTGTGATCGGCGCTACCAGCAGCGGTTCCGGAAAGACGTCGGTGACCGTTGCGCTGGCAGCCGCCTTCCGCCGCCGCGGACTCAGCGTGCAGACCTTCAAGGCCGGTCCCGACTTCCTCGATCCGGCCTGGCTGGCCGCCGCATCGGGCCGCCCCTGTTTCAATCTCGATGGCTGGATGTGCGGCGGCGAGTACGTGCGTGATCTGTTCCTTCGCACAGCGGCTGATTGCGACATCGCGCTGATCGAAGGCGTGATGGGCCTGTTCGACGGAGCTTCTCCCACTTCAATCGAAGGCAGCACGGCGGAGTTGGCTCGATGGCTGGATGCGCCGGTGCTGTTGATGGCGAATGCGCACGGCGCAGCGCGCAGCGTGGCGGCGATGGTGGCAGGCTTTGCGGGATTCGAACGGGGCGTCCGCGTCGGAGGCGTGATCGCGAACTCCTTCGGCTCCGAACGGCATGCCGGCTGGATCGCGGATGCCTTGCGCGGCTCTGCTCAAGCGCCTCTGCTTGGCGCAGTGCCGCGGGACGCGCTTCCGAAACTGCCCGGGCGGCACTTGGGGCTCTCGGCGCCGTTGGCCGGCGCGAACTTCGATGCGTTCGCCGATGCGGCGGAACGGTACCTGAAGCTGGACGCGTTGCTCGCGCTCGCGCACTCGGCCCCCCGGTTGACTCCATGCACCGCTCGCATCCCGGTGGAGAACGTCGGTCCCATCCGGTTGGGCGTGGCGCACGACGCGGCGTTTCATTTCTATTATCCGGACAACCTCTCGGCGCTCGAAGATGCGGGGGCCGCCTTGGTTTACTTCTCGCCCCTGGCCGGAGGACTGCCTCATGATCTGGACGGAATCTACATCGGCGGCGGCTACCCGGAGGAGCACGCAGCCGAGCTGTCCGCCAATCTCGCGATGCGGCAAGACATCCGCGCCTTCGCCACCGGCGGGCGCCCGGTGTATGCCGAATGCGGCGGCCTGATGTACTTGTCGCAGGGCATCGAGACCACGGGCGGTGAGCGCCATGCGATGACGGGCGTCCTGCCGGTCTGGACCCGCATGCTCACGCGGCGCAAGGCGCTGGGTTATGTCGAAGTCACGTCCGAGCGCGATTCGCTCTTTGTTCCGGCCGGCGAGACGCTGAGGGGCCACGAGTTTCATTACTCCGAGCTGGTCCCAACTTTGGAGGCCGCTGGGGACTGGCGGCCGGCCTATCGCCTGCGGCGGCGGCCAGATGAGGCGTGCCATCCGGAGGGATTCCAACGCGAACGCGTACTGGCCAGCTACGTGCATCTGCACTTTGCCTCGCATCCAGGCGCGGCTTCACGCTTTGTGCGCGCCTGCCGGGAGGGACGCCAATGAACCAACCGCTCATTCACTCGCTGCTTGCCGATCCGCTGGACGGCGCGGCGATCGAGTCCCGCTCATTGGCCGCCATCGACAGGGAGGCGCCGCCACACTGTTACCCGCTACGCGAATGGGCCGTAGTCCGGCGTATGATCCACGCCACGGCCGACTTCTCTCTGGCTGGGTGCACACACTTCTCGCCCGGCGCCGTGGATGCCGCCGTGGCAGCGTTGACGCACGGGCGCGCCATCTATGTCGACAGCGCGATGATCCGCGCCGGCTTATCGCCGGCGAGGCTGAGCAAAGTTTGTCCTTCTTACTCGCCCGAATCGATCCTGTGCCATGTCGCCGACGCCGACGTGAGGCGGCAGGCAGGCGACGCGGGCTTGCCACGGTCGCTATTCGCCGTTCGGAAGGCGCGCAGGCATCTGGAGGGCGCCATCGCGGTATTTGGCAATTCACCGGTGGCGCTGCTGGAACTGAACCGGATGATCATCGAAGAGAACTTGCGGCCGTCCCTGGTGATCGGCATGCCCGTGGGTTTTGTACACGTGATCGAAAGCAAAGAGGAACTGATGTCTTTGGATGTGCCATGGATCGTGGTGGAAGGTAGGCGCGGAGGCAGTCCGTTGGCGGTGGCGGCGCTGCACGCCCTGTGCGGAGTGTGCCGTGGCTAGACACGATTCGGTCGTGGTTTTGGTGGGCTTCGGCGCCTCGTCGGAAGAGGCGCGTAGGGTCTACGCTCAGATTGAGCAGCGTATCCGGACGTTCGTGCCCGAGTGCGCAGTGCGCTGGGCGTTCACCTCTGGCCGCATCGTGGCGAAGTTGCGCGGAGAGGGCGTAGTGCTTCCCACACTGGCCGAGGCGATCGAGGAACTGGAGCGCGACCGGGTGGAGACAGCGGTGTTCCAACCGTTGCTCACCGTGCCGGGCCAAGAATACGCAAAGTTGCAACAATTGGTTGGAAACAACGGCAGGTTTCGTGTGGGAGCGCCGCTATTGGCGTCCAGCCGGGACATCGGCGAGGTGGTAGAAGCTCTAGCCCCGTCACTCCGGAACGACCGCATAAACATCGTGGTTTGTCACGGCAACAGGCGGCATGAGGAATACAATCTACTTCTGCTGGAATTGGCCTCCGACTTGGAGTCACGCTACGCGAACGTAGTGGTCGCCAGCGTCGAAGGGAGTCCTGGACTGACTTCGCTGGAGCGCGCCAGGGAGTTGGCGCGGAAAACGGGCTCGGTTCACTTTGTCCCTTTCATGCTGGTCGCGGGAGAGCACATCCGACACGACGTGATGGGCGACCACCCGGAGTCCTGGAAGAACCGCGTCGGCGCCGCGCGCGTGACTTGCGCCGCGCCGCTGGGTGCAACGCCGGCGGCGATGAACCTGTATCTGCGCCGTTTGAAGACGGCACTGGAGGAATCTGCGGCCCAATGCCGGTAAACACATACCAACGCGCGGCGCCAGGCCACTTCTATGCCGTTGGCGTCGGTCCAGGAAGCCCCGACCTGTTGACATTGCGGGCGCTGCGCATCGTCGAAAGTGTGGACGTCATCGTGGCGCCGTGCTCGGAACTTTCGAGCGACAGCCTCGCGCTACAAGTGGTGCGCGACGTGCCGGGTCAGAGGGAGATCCTCGAACATGTCTACCCGATGGAGCGCGACGAGGAAAAGACCGAGGCCTCCTGGGGCGCCGTGGCCGATGTTGTGGCGGAGCGGTGCGGTACGGGCCGGTCGGTTGCGCATCTCACCATCGGCGATCCGCTCATCTACAGCACCGCCTGCTATCTGCTGTCGCAGTTGGAGAGGCGGCTGCCGAAGGACCGGATCCACGTCGTGCCCGGCATCAGCGCCTTCCAGGCAGCGGCGGCGATCGCCGGCAGTCCGCTCACGCTGCAGGACGATCGGCTCACGCTTCTGCCGGCCACGCATCTGGAGGATGTGGAACGAGCGCTCGATTACAGTGAGACAGTGGTGATTTACAAGATCGGGCCGCGCGCGCAGGCAGTGGCCGGGTTGCTGAAGCGCCGCAATCTGGCCCGTCGCGCCTGGATGGTCTGCTATGCCGAGCAAGGCGACAAGGAGCGCGTCATCACCGGGTTGGACGAACTGCCCGAAGGGCGGATCGGATACATGTCCACGGTAATCGTACCGGTGCGCCGGCGCGGATGGAGCGCCGAGGGGTCATGACCCGGCTGAACGGCGGCTATTCGACTGGTAGTTGCGCGGCTGGCGCGGCGAAGGCGGCGGCGATGAAGCTGTGCGGCATGGCCCCGGGCGCGTCCGTGGAAATCCCTTTGCGCGACGGCACGCGTTACGTGCTGCCGCTTGATTTCGTGGAGCGGCTGGGCGAAGAGGCGCGCGCCGGCGTCAGAAAGGACGCCGGCGACGATCCCGATGTCACGCACGGGGTAACGGTGATCTCGGCCGTCCGGTTCATCGAGGGCGCCGCGGTCGAGTTCGTTGCCGGAGAGGGTGTCGGGACGGTGACGTTGCCGGGCCTGTCGGTCGCGCCAGGCGAGCCGGCGATCAACCCCGGTCCGCGCGCCATGATCGAAGCCGCGGTCCGCGAGGTGACCGAGCGCGGGGTGCGGGTGACGGTCTCCATCCCCGGAGGGCGCGAGCTTGCAGCGAAGACGTTCAATCCGAAGCTGGGCATTGAGGGCGGGCTTTCCATCCTCGGCACCACCGGACGGGTGCGCGCCTTCAGTCACGAAGCGATGCGGGAGGCCCTGTGCTGCGGTCTGGACGTCGCCGTCGCCTCGGGTTGCCGGGAGCCTGTGTTCGTGCCCGGACGCATTGGAGAACAGGCGGCGCTGCGTCACTTGCGCGTAGGGAAGGTGCAGGTGGTGGACGTGGGCAACGAGTGGGGCGCCCTGGTGGATCGGGCCCGTCAGCGCGGGGTGCGGCGGCTGTTGGCGCTCGGGCATCCCGGCAAGCTGGCCAAGCTCGCCGCGGGCGAGTGGGATACACACTCGTCACGCTCTCAGTCGGCGGTGGGCGCGGTGGCGGAGGCCGCGCATCGGTTGTTCGGCGGCCACCGGCCGGAGCTGCCGACAGTGGAAGGCGTCTTTCAATCGCTCGATCAAGAACAGAGGTGGACGCTCGCTCGCGTTTTGTCGGAACGCATAGGAGAAGTCATCGCAGCTCGCCTGGGCGCAGGCTCCGAGGTTGCAGTAGCGTTGATCAACATGGCCGGCGATTGGCTGGGCCAGTCGGGAGATCTGTCGCCGTGGAGATGATCACCATTGTCGGATGCGGTCCCGGCGCGCGCCAGTGCCTGACGCTGGAGGCGCTGGAAGCGGCGGCCAGCGCCGAAGTGCTGATCGGTTCGCCGCGATTGCTGGACCTGTTCCCCGAAGCGACGGGAGAACGGATCGCGGTCCGAGGCAGCCTTGCCGAAGTCGAAGCGGCGGTCTCGGTCCATGCGAATCGCCGTATCGCGGTGCTGGTGACCGGCGACCCGGGCATCGCCAGCTTGTCCCGGCTCGTGCTGCGCCGTTTTGGCAAGGAGGCATGCCGCGTCATTCCGGGCGTGAGCAGCGTGCAAACCGCTTTCGCCAGGCTAGGGGCGGACTGGACCGGTGCGCGCATCGTGAGTGCGCACGGTGCTGTTCCGGAGACCCCATACCCCGCGCTGGAGGGCGAAACGGCCATCGCCATCCTGCTGGGCTCGCCCGGTGCGGCGCATTGGTCGGCTGGGCTGGCCGAGCATCTCGGCGAGGGCTGGGCGTTGTTTCTGGCCGAGAACCTCACGTTCCCAGGCGAGACAGTAGAGGCAATCACCCCCGAGGCGCTGCGCAACGTCGCGGGCGACGCCTTGCGGATCGCGATTCTGCTGAGGACGGACCAATGAAGGTCTACTTCGTGGGCGCCGGACCGGGCGATCCGGAACTGCTGACGCGCAGGGCGGCACGGCTCATTGCCGGCGCACAAGTCTGTATCTACGCCGGATCCCTGGTGAGTCAGGAGATCATCGATCTGTTGCCGGAAGACGCCGAACGCCACGATTCGGCGGGCATGACTTTGGAGCAGACCATCGCGGTGTGCCGCGATGCGCGGGCGGCGGAGCAGGACGTGATCCGGCTGCACTCCGGCGAGCCGGCGATCTACGGCGCGATCGGCGAGCAAATGGCGGCGCTCGACCGGTACGGCATCGACTACGAAGTCGTGCCGGGCATCAGTGCATTTCAGGCGGCAGCGGCGGCGTTACGAGTCGAACTGACCATGCCGGAGGTCTCCCAGACGGTGATCCTGACGAGGATTGCCGGCCGCACGCCGATGCCCGCCGGACAGGAGCTGACACGGCTGGCCGTCAGCCGCGCGACGCTTTGCCTGTACCTGTCGACCGACCGCATCGGCGCGATTTGCGAGGAACTCGTGCCCGTCTATGGCGCCGAATGCCCCGCGGCGCTGGTGTATCACGCCAGCCGGAGCGATCAACAAGTGATCCGTGGCACGCTGTCTGACCTTGGGCGAAAAGCCGAACAGGCCGGCATCCGCAAAACAGCCATCATTCTCGTGGGCAACGCGCTCGGCGCGTCGTCCAGAACTTCGCGGCTGTACGACGCCACGTTCTCACACGGATACCGGAAGGCGGAAGAGCCGTGAGCGGCGTTGCTTACATCACGCTCTCGCCAGAGGGCGCGGCGCTGTTTCCCGCCATTCAAGCCGGCATCGAGGAGACGCGCCTGTTTGTTCACCGCTCGGCTGGGCCTGGGCCAGGCGCTGTCTGCTTCGACCGGGTCCTGGACCTGACGGCCGAAATCTTTCCGCAGGTCGCCGGGTTAATCTTCGCTGCTCCCTGCGGTGTGGTGGTGCGGGCCCTGGCCGGGTGCCTGCGCCACAAGACCACGGACCCGGCCGTCGTCGTGCTGGATGTGCGCGCGCGTTGGTGCGTCAGCCTGGTCAGCGGACACGAGGGTGGCGCAAACGACTTGGCCGTTCGCGTCGCCAATCTGGTAGGCGCTGAACCGGTCATCACGACCACAACCGAGGCGCGCAAGGACATCATTGTCGGCATCGGATGCCGGCGGGGAACCGATTCGGGCAGCATCATCGACGCCGTGCGCCGTGGCCTCGATCTCGCCGGCGTGGAACTGGCTTCGGTTCGCTTGATCGCCTCGGCGGACGTTAAAGCGAAAGAGCACGGCCTCCTGGACGCCGTTCGGGCTCTTGGACTGCCGCTGCGCGTGCTCGCGTCGGAGGAGATCCGCGCTTCACCCCGCGCGTTCACTCACTCGGACTTTGTCCGGAGCAAGGTTGGTTTGCCGGCGGTTGCCGAACCGTGCGCATTGCTGGCCGGAAGGAGGACTCGTTTATTACTACCCAAGACCATCATCAACGGAGTGACCGTCGCAGTGGCGCGGGAATGCTCTACGTGGTCGGAATTGGACCCGGAAACCCACTCGACCGCACGCGCCGCGCCGAACAGGCGATCGAACGCGCCGGAGTAGTGGTCGGCTACGACGTTTACGTCGACTTGATCAGAGATCTCACGGCCAACAAGGAAGTCATCTCGACCGGCATGACGGGGGAGGTGGAGCGGTGCGAGATCGCCTTGCGCCGCGCTGCTGGAGGCGCGACGGTCGCGGTGGTCTCCTCGGGCGATCCTGGTGTTTATGGCATGGCCGGACTGGTCATCGAGCAGGCACAGCAGATGGGGCTGGATGTGCCGATCGAAGTGGTGCCGGGCGTGTCTGCCTGTCTCGCGGCAGCGGCGCAACTGGGCGCACCGCTCATGCTCGACTTCGTCTGCATCAGCCTGAGCGACCTGCTGGTGCCTTGGGAGCAGATTCTCGAGCGCCTCGATGCCGTGGCGCGCACCGGGCTGGTGGCCGCGCTCTACAATCCGCGGAGCCGCCGCCGCATCCGGCAACTAGAGGCAGCAGCGGAGATCTTCCGGCGCTACCGCGCTCCCTCGACGCCGGTGGGTATCGCCACGGCGCTCGGTCTCGAGGAAGAGCGGATCGTTCTGACCGACCTGGGCGGATTTCTGGCCGAGGAGATCGGGATGCGCAGCATCGTGGTGATCGGCAGTTCCTCGACGCGCGTTGTGCGGGGACGGATGGTGACGCCGCGGGGGTACGAGCTGTGATCCTGCTGCTCGGCGGAACCAGTGAGACGGCGGCGCTGGCGGCGGCGCTGGCCGCCGCCGGGCATCGAGTCGTCGTTTCCACGGCGACGGAAGCGCCCCTGGAACTGCCGGATCATCCCCTGGTGTCCCGCCGCTGCGGGCGGCTGGACGCCGCTGCGATGACGGACTATCTTCGCGACTCCGCAACGTCGGCGCTGGTGGATGCGGCGCACCCCTACGCGACTGGGGCCCACGCCAACGCCGAGCAGGCGGCGCGCGCCGCGGCGATCCCTTACTTCCGGTTGCACAGGGCGGAGACCGCCCTGGACGGACTCGAGGGCGTCGCGGTTGCCATCGACCACGAAGGGGCAGCCCGCACGGCGTTTTCCTACGGCCACACGGTACTTCTGACCATCGGCTCCCGAAACATCGATCCCTACGTCCGCGAGGCGGCGCGTACCGGACTCGGCCTGTTTGCCCGAGTGCTGCCGCTCAAAGAGTCCCTGGATGCCTGCCACCGCGCCGGACTGCCCGAGGCCGCAATTCTCGCGGCACGTGGACCGTTTTCGGTGGAAGAGAATCGGGCCGCGATTCGTCTGGCCGGCGCCGGCACGGTGGTGACGAAGGACGGAGGAATCGAAGGCGGACTTCCGGCCAAGATCGAGGCAGCGCGCATCGAAGGGTGCCGGCTGGTCGCGATACGCCGTCCGCTCGTGAGCATCCCTGGCTCCGAGGTCTTCCGGTCCATCGCAACCCTGGTGCGGGCGCTGGAGGAGCATGTGCCGGAACGCCGCGCCCGCCGGGATTCTAAGACGCCCGGTTGGGCGGAGAATGCGCGGGCGGATTCGAGTTCCAGCGGGACCGTGCCCGGCGCGTCACCGGCCAGGTAGTGTTCCGGAAAGGCCACCTTGACGCCGGGAGGCGGCAGTGGTCAAAACGTAAACCTCAACCCGAGCTGGATTTGCCGCGGGCTATAGCCGGGCCGGGTGGCGGTGATGCGGCCAAACCGCGCGTCGGTGAGCACGGCCACGGGCGCGGCGAAATGCGCGCGATTAAACAAGTTGAAAGCGTTGGCATCGAGCGCCAGCCGGAAGCGTTCGCCGAGGGGGAACTGCTTGCGGGCGGAGAAGTCGTAGTTCCAGAGCCGCGGCGAGGAGAAGGAGTTGCGCCGCATCGCGGCGAACGGATCGCTTACCGGGCGCGGGACAACCAGACGGGCATTGGCCTCCAATGCGGGTGTTGATGGCGGGATAAAATGGCAGCATTTCTGGCGGTCTTGTCGTCAAAGAGAACAGCCATCGGCCAGGATGCAGTACGCACTCTACAGCAGTTTCTAAATCCCGCCTGACAATCTCGCTTCGCAGGATGCGACAACCGCCGTATGGTCGAACGGCAATGCCGCTTCTGCGGGCAGTCTTTTCTGCCATCGAAATATCAGCCGGGTCAGTTGGTGTGCGGCAGCCCCGACTGCCAGCGCCGCCGTCGCGCGGAGTATCACCGTCAGAAGATCGCCGCGGACCCGGAGTATGGCCAAGTGTGCCGCGACAGTGCGCAGAAGTGGCGCTCGCGGCATCCAGATTACTGGCGGCGGTATCGTGAGCAGCACCTGGCCGCCGGAGTGCGGAACCGCCAGCAACAACATGTTCGGGACCAGAAACGGCGGCTGCGCGGTCTTGCCAACAACAACTCAGTTTTTGACCTAAAGCATTCCGCCGCAGGGATTTGGCTCCTGGGGCCCAGCCTCCAGGATCTTGCAAACAACAACTCAGCTCCAGCGCAAGTCTGGGTTTTGGAAGCACTTCCGCGCCGTAGACCGCCGGCTTCGCCATCTTGCAAACAACAACCTGCTGGCGCGCAGGCGGCTTCTGCCGGATAACGGAAGTGGCGCCATGCTCACCGCCGATCAGATCAACGAGCTGCATCGCCTGTACTGGTCCGAGCGCTGGCCCATCCGCAAGATCGAACGCCACCTGCATCGGAGCTGGCGGACCATCAAGAAGTATCTCGACGCGCCGGCGCAATCCGCCGCCCCCCGCCAGCGCCAAAGCAAGCTGGATCCGTTCAAGCCCACCATCGCCGAATGGCTGGAGAAAGATCCCACCGCCACGGCCGCCGTCATCGAACAGCGACTCCGCCCTCTCGGCTACGCCGGCGCCTACACCATCCTGCGCGAGTACGTGCGCGCCACCCGCCCGGCGCGGAAGCCGCCGCGCGCCTTCCTGCGGATGGAGCCGCCGCCTGGCGAGCGCTTCGAGGTCGATTGGGGCCATTTCGGCGCCCTCGATTACGCCGGCGACAAACGCAAGCTCTATGCCTTCGCCCTGGTGGAAGCACATAGCCGGATGTTGTACCTGGAGTTCACGCACAGCCAGAGCTTCGAAACCTTCGTCCGCTGTCACGTGCACGCCTTCACGGCGATGGGCGGCGTCGCCCGAGAAATCGCGTACGACAATCTGGCCACCGCCGTCGCCGAACACGATGGCCGTCTGGTCCGCTTTCTGCCGCGCTTCCTGGCCTTCGCCCGCGAGTATGGCTTTTTTCCGAAAGCCTGCAACCCGGCGGCCGGCTGGGAAAAAGGGAAGGTCGAGCGCGCCATCGGGTACGCACGTCAGGCCTTCTGGCCCCTGCGGGAGTTCACGGATCTGCACGACGTGAACCGCCAGGCCCGGCAGTGGCTCGCCGAAATCGCCAATCAACGAGTGCACCGCGAAACGCGAGAACGCCCCATAGATCGGTTCCAGGCCGAGACCTTGCGGCCCCTGCCGGTGATCCCCTATGACCATCGCGATAC
>Ga0209018_1000529_pt1 | contig 34908 bp, 25 predicted proteins | sample YNPBryBLVA2012_FD_185814 | JGI IMG/M metagenome (GOLD analysis project Ga0209018, IMG submission 185814) | Anoxygenic and chlorotrophic microbial mat microbial communities from Yellowstone National Park, USA - YNP Bryant BLVA 2012 (SPAdes)... ...
TTTCCCGCTCGTAGTTGAACATCAGCCAGTTGTTCAACTCAGGATACTCTTGCAACAGCGTATTCGAGTCGGCGTCCCGGCCCGTCACCCAGGGCATAAAGTCGCCTTGCAGCACCAGTACGTAAGGCGGCAGCGCGGCCCACAGCAGATCGACGTTCTCCTGCCGCCAAGCCGCCGGGTAGCCTTCTACCACCAGCGGAAACTGCGAGATAAAGCGCGTGGCGGGCCGCAAGGAGGCAAGGTAGTAAATCTCCGGCCTGAAGCCCCAGATGTACAGGCTGTCCCCCGGCGCGACGCGCTCCCGCAGATAGTCCGCCACCGCCAGCGACTCGTCCGCTACGAATTCCCCGCCCCGGAAGCGGCTGTAATACGCCTCCCGGCTTTCCTGTCCCACCAGGTACGACAGGGCCGGCAGCCACAGATTCGCTGCCAGGTGCGCCAGCAGGATCAGAACAATGGCAAGGAGAGCCAGCATCGGTAAGAACGCGGCATATCGTATCTCCGCTCGAAAACGTTGAAGGGCCTCGAGCACCCCGCTCACCGCGTCCGCCGCGATCAGGACCAGCGGTGGCAGCAGGGGAAGCCACTGGTAATCGATGCCCTTCGCCTGGACGAGAAATACGACCAGCACCGACGCGCCCCACAGCCAGATCACCGGCCAGCCGGGAGGCGCGGCCTTTTCCTCCCGCTGGAGCCGCCGGTGCAGCAGGGGCCACGCCGCCGCCAGCAAAAAGAGCACGTGCCAGCGCGACCAGCGGTCCGCGAGGCTGGCCCTCCACACGGGCGAATCGAACAGGGCGGCCAGGCTGTAATCCTGGGCAACGTAGCGCCCGGCCAGCAGCGCACTTTCGAGCGTGGCATCCCACAGGCCGACCGACGCCAGATAAGCGATCCCGCCCAGGCCGATGATCAACCCTCCTGCAACGAACCCCGCCACCAGTTTAATCAACCCGGAACGGCTGGCTTGCAGGCCCACCGCGTGAACGGCATATCCCACCACCAGCGCCGCGCCGAACAGCACAAACGGATACTTGAACCAGGCTGCCAGTGCTGCACACACGCCGCTCAAGAGCGCCCACAGCCATCCGCGCGATCCGCGTTCGGCGGCTTTGAAGGCACCCACCACCGCCAACGTCATCGGCAGCATGGCAACGCCGTCGTTTTGAGTCAGCGTCCAGAACGACTCGCTGAAGTAGAAAGCGCCCCCGGCCAGCACGGCCAGGATCGCCGCGCGGCGACCGCTCAACCGGAGGGCCAGCCAGTACAGTGCCAACGCCAGCGGCGCGAACAGGATCAGGTCGATGGCACGCAGGGCGGCGGCGGTCGGGCCGAACAGGGCAATAGCCCCCGCGTAGACGTAGTAGATCGGCGGCGGCTTGAAGTCCCAGGCATCGAGATAGGGACGGCCCCCGGCGAGCATCACGCGGGCAATCGTGCCGAACACGCCCTGGTCGCGGCCCAGCGGATAGGTCAGGATGGGCAGCGCCAGCAGCGTGACAACGGCAATCAAGACGAGGGCGATGGTAAGATCACGCCGGTTCATAGATCATCCCCGGTAGGGACGAGGTAGGCCTCGCCTCTACGATTCCGGCAAAAGGCGATTCTCTTCCAGCCACGTCTGCACGATCTCCGCCAGAACAGCGTTGCCGTGCGGGTTCAGGTGCGGATCGTCGGTGTAATAGAGGTGCTCGCCCTGCCGTGCATGTTCCTGCAAGGCAGGCAGTGTATCCAGACAGGTAAGGCCGAGTTCGCCGCACATCTGAAGCATGGCCTCGTAGGAACTGGCGAAGGCCCGCGCCGTTTCCTCGCCCAGAATCGGCGTGGTCAGGTGCGCATAAACATGTTCCCGCACCGGGATCAGGATCACCGCCAGCCGACCGCCCCATCCCGCCACCAGGTCTTGCGCCTCGGCAAACGCCTGCCGCGAAAGCGCCATTCCAACCTGGTTGCGCTCGCGGCTCATGTCGAGCACCATGCGCTCGATGTAACGCCCGAATTCGAGCGTGCCATCCCGATAGGTCACGCGGTAGGGATCGATGTAGATGCGCTCCTGCTCGCCCAGACCGCCCCATCGCCCGGTGAACAGCACTTCCAGGATGGAATACAACACCGAGTTATGCTGAAGCCACGCGGCGACCGGCGGAGACGGCGGCAGTTCCGGCGGCTGAGGCAGCGTGGCCGGGTCTTCAGGAATCTCCGTTATCTCGCCGCGCAACACCGCCAGGCCGTAGTCGTCGTTGAAGTCGTTGCCCACGAACTGCCACAGCACCAGCGGCGGCTCCAGCGGCCCGCCGAATGTCGCCAGGATGCGCAGATGGCTCGTGGTGCCCGTCACCGGCTGGCCCAGATTGACGATGCCCAGGCCGGTCCGCTGTTCCAGGAGGGTCAGCCAGCAGTCCGCGATCTCGGTGAAGCAGAAGGTGTAGGAATCCCCGACGGCCACCGCATCGACGCGGTAGTCAACCGGGCGCGTGCGGAAGCCAACCCGTCCGCCCCACAGGGAAATGGTGGAAACGTGGAAATAGGTGTTCGGCCCGGCGTATTGGAGCACGTTGTCCAGGTCAGGGCGGACGATGTAGTAGTGATCGTTGTCGTACTGCCATACTGGCTCCCAGCCTTCCAGGTAAGGCTGGCCGGTCATCACCAATCGGGCAGTCGCGGCCAGGCGCGGCGGCAGCACCGGCACGGCCACGCGCAACGTCACTTCCAGCAGCGCCGCGATCAGCACACACCAGAACACCGGCAGCAGAATCCACTTCAGTAACCCACGCCTGTGGTTCATCGCCAGCCTTTCTCCGCCGCCTGGACGCTAACCGCTCAGACGCTGCTCTGGCCGTTGGCTTTGTAGCGCGTGTCGATCAGGCGTCCGTCGCGCAGTTCGTGGACAACGTCGGCCTCTTCCATCACCTGCGGGTCATGGCTGACGATCACAACGGTGATCCCCTGTTCGACGACCAGGCGACGCATCAGTTCGAGAATGCGGCGGCCCGTCTGGCTGTCCAGCTGGCCGGTGGGTTCATCGGCCAAGATGATGCTCGGCTGGGCCGCCAGGGCGCGTGCAATGGCGACACGCTGCTGCTCACCGCCGCTGAGTTCGTAAGGACGGTGTCTGGCTCGCTCGGCCAACCCGACCCATTCCAACGCCTGCCGAACACGCTCTTCGCGGTCATGGCGCGCCATCTGACGCATCCGCAGCGGCACGCCCACATTTTCCGCCGCGCTGAGCAGCGGCAGCAGCCCGAAGTTTTGAAAGACGAAGCCGATCCGTTCCCGACGCAGCAACAGGCGCTCCGGATCGCGCATGGTCTTCAACGCCCGACCGTCGAACCAGACTTCGCCCTCATCGGGATCGTCCAGCCCGGCAATCAGATTGAGAAACGTCGTCTTGCCGGAACCAGAACGCCCGACAATGGCCGTCATCCGACCAGAAGAAATATCCAGCGTCACGTCGTTGATAGCATGGATGTCTTCGCCGCTAAGATGGTAAATCCGGTGCACATGTTGCACACGGACAATCGGCTCGCTTCCTACCTGACTCGTCATCCCTTAATCCTTATGGCACCCGGCTGTGCTGCAAAGAGAACCGACAGCCCTCACATTCTCCTGGCTCAGGGCTTTTTCTCGTGCACGCCACCATGCACGGACGGTTCCTCATGAGACGGCTGCGCGTGATCTGGATAGACGCCAACGTGATCCTGGCGCAGACGCAGCTTGACGCGATCCTCCATTTGGAGCGCCTCAATATAGGCCTGTGGAAGCTGCAAGCGCCCGGCGCGGTCCAGAATGGCAAACTCCTCCTCGCTGATCGCAGCTCCATCCTCGCCGCGCCGCCGGATGACCTCAACGCTGGTCCGCCCATCGCGCATCCCCACCACGCGATCTACGCGGCTGGCGACGTTATAGTCGTGTGTCACGATGATGATCGTGACGCCGTACTGTTCCTTGAGACGATGCAGCGTATCGAAGATGGCATTGGCGGCCTCGCTGTCCACCTCGCCGGTCGGCTCGTCGGCCAGCACCAGCGCCGGACGGTTCGCCATCGCCACCGCGATTGCCACGCGCTGCTGTTCGCCGCCGCTCAGCCGGTCCGGGTGATGGTGCAGCCGGTTGGCCAGGCCGACCTCGACCAGCATGTGACGGGCGCGTTCGCGCCGCTCGCGCGCGCCGACGCCGTTCAGCGCCAGCGGCAGTTCGACATTCTCTTCCGCCGTCAGATACGGCAGCAGGTTACGCGCCGTCTGCTGCCAGACGAATCCCACCTCGCGGCGGCGGTAGAGCACCTGGTCACGGCGGCTCATGTTCAGTAGGTTATATTCGCCCACGCGCACCCGGCCTGCCGTCGGCGTGTCCAGGCCGCCGAGGATGTTCATCAGCGTCGATTTGCCCGACCCCGACGGCCCGACCAGGGCCATCATCTCGCCCCGCTCGATCTGGATGTCCAGCCCTTGTAGGGCCACCACTTCCAGGTCGGCCACCTTGTAGATTTTGACGAGATTTTCACACACAATAAAGATGTCGCTCATCGCCACTCCAGGCTATCAGCCGTCAGCCTTCCGCCAATGCTTTCGTTTACGCACTCTTGCTTCCTGTCACGGATGCCGGCGGCAATTGCCGTGAACCCACACCTGAACATGGCGAGGGCCGACGGCTGAATGCCGACCGCTATTCCTCGCCCAACCGCAGCACCTGATGCACGCTCATCCGCCGCAGGGCAACCGCCGTCGCCACCAGCAGGATCAGGAACGCCACTACCAGGATCGCCAGCAGCCCGATCACCTCGGCCAGCGGGAAGCGCAGCGCCTCCCCCCCAATCAGCGACAGGAACGGCAGCAGCAGATATGCCAGCAGCGCCCCCAGCACCACGCCTACCAGCAGCGCCGGAGTCACCAACGCCGCCTGCTCGACCGTCAGCAGGCCCCACAGGTTGCGCGCTTCCCAGCCCATCGCCCGTAACACCGCGAACGACAGCGCCCGCTGCCGCGCCGTGACCGCCAGATAAAAGCCAAAGTCCAGCACGCTGAGGCCCAATGATACCCAGAACCCGGCAAAGAGCATCCCCGTGATCGCGTTGGGCAGCGGCTCCCGCTGAATCGCGTTGTAGCGGTCCCAGGCATAGGTCACCTGCAAAACACCCGACGCGCCGCTTGCGGCAGCCCTGAAGTCGTCTATCGGCAGGCGGGAATCCAGTTCCAGCCACACCTGATTGCGGTCGTAAAACTCCTGCACCGTCGCCCCGGCATTAAGCGCCAGACGCAACGCCTCGACCGGCGCAATGACAAAACGGCTGCTCATTCCCATCGTCGGGAAGTCCTGCGCGATGCCCACCACACGGAAGTTCAGGCGCAGGTTGCCCGTCGGCATTTCCAGGTCCACCGTGCCCCCGTCGCCCACCTGAAGCGGCGCGCGGCTGTTGGTGCGCCGTCCTACCTGCTCCGCGAACGCCGCCGACACCACCACCGGAAGCGGCGGCTGTTCGACGGGTTGAATCATCAGCCAGGGTTCCATCATGTGACCCTGCGCACGGCGCAGCCGGTAATCGATCCGCAGGCTGAACGCGCCGCCCGCCGCTCGATCCGCACTGCGCTCCAGGGATAGATCGCCGGGGAACTGCCAGTCTGCGTGGCCCCACACCGGCGGCAGATCGGCCTCGAAATCTTGCAGCAGCGCCTCGCCGCCCTCTGCACTCACTGCCGCCAGGTCGTCCAGGTAGACGGCGTGGGTGAAGTCTTGCAAATCGCCGCGCCGGCTGGTCAGGCGGAAAGCGGCCAGCCGCCAGGGTGCACGGCCCAAGCCGTCAGGCAGGTCGGCGGTATAGGTGGCAAAGCGTCCCTCGGCAAAGGCGTCTGCCGTCGTCATCTCAACTTCCAACGGCACACCCAACGAATCCACAAAATACGCCACGATGCCCGTCTGCGTCGGCTGGTCGGCGCCCGGTTCGGCGTAGACCTGTACCGTGAGCGCGGTCGTATCCTCCGGCAGCAGCAGGCCCGGCAGCGACGGCGGGGATATGTTGGTCAGCGGTGCGACGATCTCCGCCAGATCGGGGAACGTCCCGCCCAGGGCCACCGGATCGACGCCGAACAGGGTTGTCGGCGGCGTCCCGGCCCGGTGAACCGTGCTGACCGCCAGAATCGATGCGGCGCGCGTCACGCCCGGCAGTGCAGACCAGTCCTGCGCCGGATCGGCCTGGCGCACGTCCAGGTCCAGCCGGGCATAGCCACCCACCTCATGCTGAGCCACCGCCCACGCGCCCACATCGCGCGTCGCCTCTAGCGCCAGGGAGGCCGTCCCCAGCGCCAGCGTGCCGATCAGCAACAACACCAGCTGGGCATAGTGGCCGGGGTCGCGCTCCACACTCCACAACGCCAGCGGCACCGTGAGGCCGTTCTGCCACCGGAACAGGCGGCTCACCAGGCCCATCAGCAGCGGGAACAAACGCAGCCACAGCAGCGCCACGCCGGTTAACACCAGCGCCGGGCCGAGCAGATTAAAGGGGTCGCTCAGGCCGCCCTCGCCCGCCCCGGCAGCGATCAGGCGGATCAGCGAAGCCGGGTCCTGGATCAACCGATCCAGACTGGCCCCCAGGTCGCCGCCGACCAAAAAGTACAGTCGCAGCAACAGCGCCAAGCCGGCCAGCAGCAGGGCAACATCCAGGAAGTAGCGCGCCCAGGCCGGGCGGGTCGGCGGACGGCTGATCAACTGCTTCAGCCGCAGTAGACTGCGCCGCGCAGCAGGCCACGCCGGAAGCGTGAGCACCACCACCGACGCCAGCGCCGCGATCAGGCTCAGCAGAAAGGTATTCGACGGCGGCGACGATACGCCCAGCGATGCGCCGCCCAATGCCAGCGCCAGCGGCCCGATCCGCTCCAGGCCCATCAAGATCGCCTGTCCGATGAACGGTCCCAGCACGAAGGCCACCACTCCCAACACGCCCACCGTGAAGAACTGCATCCCGATCAACTGCAAGATGCTGGCTCCCCGGCTGCTCATGGAAGACCATTCGTTGCTCTGCTGGTCCAGGATCAGCGCCACCGTCGTGACCAGGTGATACAGCATCAGCACCAGCATCGCACCGGAGAGCAGCACAATCGGCCCTTCGGTGGCAATCACACCTGCACGGAAATTCTGCACCAACGTGCCCAACCCGCTCAGGATAATCATATCCGGGTAGTCGGTGCGCAGCGCGCCCTGCACGCGCGCCAGCCCTGCCTCCAACGCATCCAGTGTATCGGCGTGGACGATATTTGGGTCGGTCTCCATGCGCCAGACGTAGCTATTGTCGCCGTTGGTGGTCGCGTCGATCCAGTCCTCATAAGCGCCATCGGGGATGATCAGACCGAAATCGAACCGCTCTTCGACCAGATTGACGGGCACGAGCTGCCCGGTAATGACGATGCGCTGTCCTTCCCAAAACGGATCGTCCGGCGAGAGGGCCGGCTCGACCAGCCCGACGATGCGAACGATGGCCGTCGCGCCCGGATCATCGCCCACGACCACGCGGTTGCCAACCTCGACACCTGCCTCTGCCGCCGCCTGAGCCGTCACCACCGCTTCGACCTGCCCCCGGCTGAACACACCCACCTGCCGCTCGGCCTGCTGTTCCAGCGACAGCCCTACAGCGGAGACTTCTTCCGGCGGCGGCAGGCGCACCGGCCAGCGCCCTTCCCGCAGGATAAACAGGTCTTGCAGGTTACTGTAGCTGATCACCTGGTAGCAGTGATCGGTGCGACCTGTAAACAGCGTGGTCGGCTCGCCCAGCGTGTAATCGAAGCCACAGACCACCCCCGCCGAACGGGCCATTCGCACGATGGAAGTGATCGCGCCGCCCAATTCGCGGTTGAGCAGGTCCCACACCTCCGGGCCAAGCGGGTGCGGGTTGGTGAGCGTGATGTTTAACTGCTCCGGCGCGGTGTTCTCGACCACATAGCGCACCCCCGCCTCAGCAATGGCACGCACATACAGCGGCCCCAGAGCAAAGAAGCCCGTCACCAGGCACATCGCCAGCAGCAGCACGCCCAGCAGCGCACGCTCGCGCCACAAGCGGCGCAGGATCATCCCCAACGGCATCCCGTCACTCCTCGCCCAGCCGCAGCGTCTGCGCCAGCGACAGACGCCGGACCAACAGCAAACTCGCCAGCAGCACCAGCCCCAGCACGGCCAACATAATCAGGCCGTACTGCGCCAGGGCCGCCCACTCCACCTGCACGACGAACGGCGGCGTGATGGCCTCGCCCGTCGCACCAATGGCCAGCGTGGGCACCACCTGGCTGCTCAGCACCCCGCCTAACAGCGCCCCCAACACCGCCCCGACGGCCATGACCAGCAGTTGTTCGATTGCCAGGCTCGCCACCAACTGCCCAGACGAGAGTCCCAGCGCCCGCAGCACGCCGAACTCGGCCCGGCGACTCTGCGCGGTCAGGGCAGCGTAGGTCATCAGGCCGACGATGCTCAACGCCAGGGCGATGGCGAAAGCCAGGAACATCAGCCCCATCAGGCCCAGCGACAGTGGATTGGTTTGCAGGGTACGCAGAGCGCCGTCCAACGTCTGCACCTGTACGACCGCCGTCGAGTCGTCTTCCACATCCAGGTGGTCCGCGAACTCCGCCGACGACACGCCCGGCGCCAGGCGCAGCCACACTTCTGATGGGTAGACAGACGCGCTGGGCCGCCGGTTGAGCGCATAGAGCAGTGCGTCGCGGTCCACCACCAGAAACGGGCGCTCGTCCTGATAAAGGGTCGGGTAGTAAACGGTGGTCCCCAAGATCTGGAACTGTGGGTTGACCCGCCCGACGTTGATCAGGTCGATCACGTCACCGGGCGCGATCCGGTTCAGGGCCATGAGCGACTCGCTGGCAATGGCCGGGATCGGCGGCGCAGGGGGATAGTCCAACACAATCCCGGCGACGCTGCGCTCCCCCTCCTGATCCCAGATGATCTGGCGGCTACGGAATTCAGGGCGGTCCGGGGCAGGCGCAACCCCCGTCGTCCCCCGGATCAGCGCGCCGCTGTCGTAGACCAGCGCCCAGCCATCGCCCGTCAGCCAATCCAGCGGCGTCGCTGCGCCGCCCGCGTCGATGAGGGACAGATCGGCCAGGGACAGGCGGACGTCGTCTTCACCATACGGATCGCGCCCCTGATGTACCCAGTAGATCGCCTCCAGCCGCAGGTCGCCCTGGGGAACGTATTCCGCCGAGGCCAGAACACCTTCCAGGTACACCCAGCCCGTCGTATTGAAGGAGCGCATCTCCAGGCCCGGACGGTCCACACCGCGTCGTGTCCACTCGACCTCGACAGCCTGCAACGGTACGTGGATGAACGTCCCTGCCGCATCGCGCAGGCGCACAGACAGGCTTACACGGCGCAGCAGACGGTCCAAGTCCGGGCGATACAGCCCGGCGGTGGAGAACGTAAAGCCCGGCAGGTCGATGCGCGCCCACAACCCGATCCGCGCCGGCGTGAAGGGCAACACCCGCCCCGGCGTCGGCAGGTCCACCGGCTGACCGGGCGAACGTGGGGCCAGCACCGGTCCCAGGTCGCTACGCCAGTAAATGGCGTCGCCGAAGGTGTCCGCATCAATCGCCAGAATTTCCCCGGCGACGGGGGATTGTCGGTCGGTGGAAACATCGGCGTTGAAGAAGCGCACGGCGGCGCTGGCCGCCTCGACTTCCGGCAGCGCCAGGTACACGTCTAGCGGACGGGCGCGGTCGGCATTCAACACCACGTCGCGCTCGTCCAGGCGCACGTCTGTGCCGATGCGGTAGCGGGCCTGATCGCCTTGACTGCGATCCACCGTCGCGCGGAAACTGGTGGCAAACCAGCCGATGCCGATGGCGAGTGTCAGCAGAAAGGCAATTCGCCCGTAGTGGACCGGTTCCCGGCTGACCTGCCAGGTCGCCAGCGCGCCCTGAAGCCCGCGCCGGGCCGCCAGCAGGCGGGCAAGCTGGCTCATCCCCTCCGGGAACAGGCGCAGCAGCACGCTCCCCAGCGCCACAAACAGCAACGCCGGGGCCAGCAGCAGCAGCGGATCGGCCTGGAGGCTACCCAACTGCGTGGTCGCCAGGGGCGAACTGACACTCACCAGCCGCCACAACGCCCCAATGGCCAGCACCAGCAACCCGACATCCAGGTAATAACGCTGCCACCAGGGCTGTTTCTCACTGCGCGATGCACTGCCGCCCGCCAGGATTAACGGCAGGCGCAGCACCGGTCGCAGCGTGCCCATCAGTGCCACAAAAGCCAGCGCTGCCGCCGCCGCTGCAAAAGCAAACGCCGCCGAATCGAGCAACAGAGGCATTTGCTGAATGCCGGTAAACACCGGCGCCAGCCACACCAACACCTGGCGGGCGACCAACGGCCCGACCAGCGCCCCGAACAGACCAATTGCCAGCGCCTCGAAGCTGCGCACCAACACGATCTGCCGGTCGAAGGCGCCCCGGCTTTGCAACATGGCGATCTCGCGCCGCTCCCCACGCCGGACCAACGTAGCCGTCACCACCAGAAAGAACAACACCAGCGCGCCGATCTGCAACAGCAGCAAACCAAACGGCGCCCACAACAGGCTCACCTCGGCGGCGTAGCCTTGCAAGATAGGAATCAGGTTGGCGCTGTAGACGAAGTTCAACTCACGCCCGTCCGGCGGGTCGAACAGCGCCGCCATGTTGGCACGGAATCCCTCCAGCCGCGCGATGGCTTCAGGAATACGCGAGAACGGCAGACGGGTATGGTCGAACAGCACGCGCCAACCGAGCAATGAGCGCGTTTCGGGGATATAGTCCACAGCCGTGCGCAGGAAACCGGCGCGCGTGGTCAACAGATTGGTTTCTACCTGCCACTGGCTGGAGGTATCTAGCCGCAAAGGCGATGGGGCCATCCAGTAAGGAGCACGCTCATCCTCCGCGCGGACGATCCCCGTGATGCGCACGCGCACAGGAACGCTGCTCGCCCAGCCGCGCTGGTCTAGCACCACTTCATCGCCCACACCCAAGTTCAAGGCACCGGCGGCGTTCAAACCCAGGGCTGCTTCCAGGTCAATCTGCGGATCGGATGGCTCGCCAGGCCACGTCCCTTCGACCAGCCGAACCGCTTCGGTCCAGCCGTCGTAGTACGCAACGCGCAGCCGGGTCGCCGCCACATCCTCGCCGTCGCGCACCAGCAGCATGGGGGCCGTCTCGCCCCACACGACTAGCTGGGACGCCCAGCCGGGAAAGTCAACCTCGAACACGCGCCCAATCTGATCGCGCACGGCGTCGGCAGCCGCCGTCCAGGTGGCATCTAGGTCATCTACGTCTCGCCCGGCCAGGCTGATCCGGCTGAAGATGTGCACCTCAGCAGGCGGCTGTTGTTCGAGCCGCTGGACCATGCCCACCTGGGCCACCGCCGTCGTGTAGAGAGGAGCGTTTGCGCCGATCACTGCTGCCAGTAGCACACCGACGACAATGGTCAGCAGCGATTGCCAGCGCGAAGCCAGACGCAGCAGGGCCAGTCGCGCGGCCCAGCCGACCGGCAATTGAAGGATCACGGAACGGAGCATAGGTTCATTCAGTCTCAGTTGCACAGAGACGCACCACACCGGTGCAGCGCGCGAAGGGAGATTGTAACGCAACCTGGGCCGAATGAAACCTGCTCCGGCAAACCTGACATTTACGAACAAAACCGTCGTCAAAGACCCAGATCGAGTCCTTCCGGTTAGAGTATTCTAAGAAAAGGCCGTACATGTGACCGAATCGTGTCTTCCCGGTAGACATTTTTCAAGGATAGGCTATGATTCGCGTCTATGATTATCCAGGATACTATTGACGCACGCCCGGTAACGCCGGAAGATTACCCGGCCCTGGCGCGCCTGCTGGCAGACAATTTCCGGGGCAAGTTTGCCGTCGCGTTGGGGCGCGATCTCCAAACCCGCGCCCGCCGCATCGAAGCGTTGTTGCCTTCCGGCGTCATCTGTCCGGGATATGTTTACGTCGTCAAGATGGAGGGTCGGGTCATCGCGTCCTTCACGCTCAAGACGGCGGAAACGACGCCTTCTCCCGCTGCGTATCAGCAGATGCGGGCCATCCTCCGGGCTACCGACGGCTGGCTGCGCGCCTGGTGGGCCGGGACGACTCTACATCTGTTGGAAGGGATGAAGCCCGGCCCGCAGGATTGTTATCTGGATAACCTGGTCACAGACCAGGCTTTCCGGCGGCAAGGCATTGCCAGCCGCATGGCGCGCTTTGTCTATGAACTGGTCCGCTCATGGGGCAAGACAACGCTGTGGGCAGATGTGATGAGCAGCAACTACCGGGTCATTGAGCTGCTGAAAAAGGAGGGCTGGGAGATCGTCGGGCGGAACTATTGGGTTGCACCCATCACCTGGCCACTGCTGGGAACCGCCGGTATTTTTCGCATCCGTAAGCAGTTATAGCGATTATCGGACCTTATTGATGAAGAACGCCATCACTCACGTCTACATCTCCCCCCACCTGGACGACGCCGTGTGCTCCTGCGGCGGCCTGATCCGCGAGCAAACGGCGCGCGGCGAGCATGTGCTGGTCGTGACCCTGTTCACGATGGGAGCGCAAAACGAAAAGACGCTGCCGCCTTACCTGCGTGCACTGCATTGCCTGTGGGGATTCAGCGTCGAAGACCCGTTCATCCGCCGCCGGGAAGAGGACCGAGCTGCCCTGGAAATGCTTGGGGCAGACTATCGACATCTGGGCCTGCAAGGGGCACTTTATCGCCAGGCACCGGACGGGCATTACCTGTATCCCGGTCTGGGCTTTTTTGGCCGCCCTGCCGACGAGGACCTGCGTCTGCTGGTACGCATTCGCCGGATTCTGTTGGACCTGCGCAGCACCTACCCGGAAGCAACCTTCTATGTGCCCCTGGCCGTCGGCGGCCATGTCGATCACCGACTGGTAAATCACGCCATGCGCTCTGTGCCCGGCCCAACATCCTACTACGAAGACATTCCTTACGTACTGCTCGGCAAGGTCTCCCCCATCGCTCTGTGGACCCTCAGCCTGACGGCGCGGCTGGGCCTGCGCCCGCGCGTGCTGAATATGGGCTACGGGGGAGCCGGCGTGTCTCTCAAGCTGGCGGCGCAAGGCTGGTCGCGTTTTTTAGGCGGGCCGACCTTGACCCTGCTTTTCAACCGCCCCTCGCGCTTGCAGCAGTGGCGCAGCGTGTTGCACCCGATTGACCTCCCGGCCAAGTTCGAGTCGATGTTACAATATACCTCGCAGATACCGATGCTGTTCGGTTCAAGTGGACGGGCCTGGAAGGCGCTGGAATCTTACGCCACCTCGCTGCAACGCGGGATGCGAACCACCTGCGAGCGGCAGTGGCTTTTGGAACCGCGTCTGCCAATCCCTTAGCGATAACGTGGGGGCGTTCCGGCCGCGGGGCGCCCCCACGTTGGTTTTACAGACCAGGGCATTGGGCATTCAGCGCAAGAATCGAACTTGATCTATACTAGACGGCGTACACATCCCGGTGTTTTTAGCCGAGAAGGAGCCGCGTGATGATTGCGCGTTGTCGATGGATGAGTGTTCTCCCGGTGCTGCTGGCACTGGTGATTGCCCTGACTGTCGCGCCGCCCGCCGCCGCCCAGGGGCAGGACCCGGTTGTGTTCGTCAATGTCGCCAGCCTGCACCAGCGCACCGGCCCTGGGATGCAATACGCTATCCAGGGCACACTGGCCGGAGGAATGATGCTGCCGGTCGTGGGCCGGACGGCGGACAGCAGTTGGTGGGAAGTGGAATCGCGCTTTGGGATCGGCTGGGTAAACGGCGAGCATGTCTTGACGCGCGGCAATTTCAGCCGCGTCCCGGTCGTCACCGAGTTCGGCATCGTTGGGCGTCCAAACGTGATGGTCTTCGGCGAGCCGATTCCCGTTTATGCCCTGCCGAACGCCGCCAGCCGCGTGCTGGGCCTGGCCCCCAGCGAGGCCCAGTATCCCGCCTACGGCCAAACGTACCACGCCACCACCGAAACGTGGTACTGGTTGATCGGAACAGAAGGCGGATCGGCCTGGGTCAGGCAGAGCGATGTGGCCGTCGTGGGCGACGCCTCAACGCTGCCGATCATCGCCTACGACGTGGCGCGGGACATCCGCACGGCGGCGGTCTCTGCAACGGGCGTGGTCCATCCGCCTGCGCCGACACCCGTCCCCTCCGCGCCGACGGCCCCGCCGCCGCCCATCGTCGTCGTCCCGACCTTCGCGCCGCCGGCTGCGCCGGCCGTCCCCGCCGCGCCGGACGCTCAGGCCGCCGCGCCGGTGGTCGTCGCGCCAACCGCGCCAGACACCCTGCGTATCAGTGGGGACTGCTACGCCCTGCCGCTGGTCAGCTTTTTGGTGCTGCACAGCCCCGTCATGGCTACCAGCCTGCGCTGCCTGGACTCCAACGCGGGGCGTGATCTGGTCATCCTCGGCCAGGCCGACTTGGGGATGGTCTTTGGCAACGGGTGTGGGACTGCCGTCCAGGTGGCGGCAGCAACCGTGTTCGATAATGCGGGCGTGGGCTATGACCTCAACTTTTGCGTCAGCCAGACGCCCACCGCTCGCACACAGTTATTTCTGAACTGGCTGGCAAGCGAGCAGGGCGCCGCCGCGATCCGGCTGTACCGGGGACTGCCGAATCTGGCAGGGGTGCCGGTCAGCGCCCAGCCCAGGTAACCGTCCTCACGGCTTCCCACTGCATCAAATGAGAACAGCAGGTTCAACCCAACTTGCCAACCTGAGAACTGCTCAGTGCCATGTGCTCTTGAGCAGTTTTTGATAATTCGGCCCCGGAATAATCTGACCCAGCGGGGTCGGCTGACGCACTCCGGTCAGCGCCGGGAGGGTGCCGGGCCGGTTGTACCATGTTTCGTAGGCCAGCACTGCACAGGCCAGCGCCTCTTTGTTGTCCGAATCCATCCCGACATCTTCATGAGTCAGCAGCGGCAAAGGCGACAGCGCCTCGCGCAGCATCTGGATCAGCGCCGTGTTGCGCCGTCCTTTGCCGCCGATGATCACCTCGTCCGCCGAGTGCGGCGCAAAACGGCGGCAGGCATCGGTGATGCTGGCTGCGGTGAACGCCGTGAGCGTAGTCAGCGTATCGTGTGCCGAGAGCGCAGCGCGACGTGCGCGTTCCCACACCTCCGCCGCGAACGTCTCGCCGAAAATCTCCAGCCCGGTCGTCTTGGGTGGACGACGGCGCAGATAAGGATGGCGCATCAGGTCGGTGAGCAAAGTGCGGTCCACCTGCCCTGCGACGGTGTAGTTGCCGCTGTCGGCGGCCCCGTTGCCGTACACCTGGGCGGCAGCATAGTCGATTAAGATGCTGCCGGGGCCGGTGTCGAACGCCAGCGGCTCAACGCCGGACGCAGTGCGCGGCGGCAAAAACGTGGCGCTGGCGATGTCGCTCAGGTTTATCACCACGCGGAAGCGCTCCGGGTGCTGGAGTAGCAGCCAGTCCAGGTAGCCGGTCAGGGGTGCGCCCTGCCCGCCCGCCGCGATGTCGCGCTGTTGGAAGTGGCTGATGGTCGTGATGCCCGTCCACTCGGTGAGAATAGCCGCCTCGCCGACCTGGAAGGAGGCGACGACGTGCCCGTCTTCGTGCACCTGATGCCAGATCGTCTGGCCGCACGAACCGATCAGGTCTACCTGTTCGGGATAAAAACCGGCGTTGGCGATTCCTTCCAGGGCAGCAGCAGCGAACGCCTCGCCCACTGCCACGTCCAACAGGCATAACTCAGTCATGTCAATCTGGCCGGGATGCCACGTTTGGAGCAGCATCTTACGTAAATCGGTCGGCCAGGGGACAGTCAGCGCAGACAGGATTTCGGCCCGGAGCGCAGGCGGCGCCCCGGCGATCTCACATACCGCCACGTCGATCCCACGAACCGACGCACTGGACACCAAACCGACAACAATCATCGGCGCTCGCCCCTTCCACATGATGCGGTACGTTAGAACGGTCCCCTTAAGTTTACTCCAAAACCGGGGGAGAAACTACTTGGGCAGGCACAACAAAGTGTGTTAGGCTAGAATTGTTTGCCTGCACCACAAGGAACTGCCCGATGTCCGTTTATCCTCTCCGTCAGGTGGATGCCTTTACGCGCGTCCCGCTGGGCGGCAACCCCGCCGCCGTGATCTTCGACGCCGACGACCTCACGTCGCCGCAGATGCAGGCCGTCGCCCGTGAGATGAACCTCTCCGAGACGGCCTTCGTGATGCGTTCTGCCGTTGCCGATTTCAAGGTACGCTTTTTCACTCCCTATTCAGAGATTCCCCTGGCCGGGCATCCGACCATCGCCACCTTCCACGCTCTGGCTGAGGCTGGGCGCATCCGAGGGGAAGGGCGCGTGCGCGTGACCCAGGAACTTTCGGTCGGCGTGCTGCCCGTCGAGATCGATTTACAAGACGACCAGCCGCAGCGTGTAATCATGACCCAGAAACCGCCCCAATTTCTCGCCACACACGATCCCTCCCCCTGGCCTGCTGCGCTGGGCATCGCGCCCGACGACCTGCTACCCGGCTGTCCGGTGCAGGTTGTTTCGACTGGGACGGCGCAGTTGATGATCCCCGTCCGGTCAGTCCAGGTGCTAGAACGGCTGCAACCCGACGCAACGGCAGTTCGGGCACTGCACGCAGCAGCAGGCGACTGGTTTAGCCTGCACATCTTCGCGCCGGAAGCCTACGACTCGTCCCATGTGGCGCACGCGCGCCACTACCTGCCTGCCGAGACGATGTTCGAGGACCCTGTCACCGGTTCGGCGACGGGCGGGATGGGCTGCTATCTGCTCCGTTACGGACTGGTCGACCGGCTTGCTTTCACCATCGAACAGGGACACATCATGGGGCGGCCCGGCCTGGTAGATGTGGAAATCGATGGTACACCGGACCGGATCACAGGTGTGCGTATCGCCGGGACGGCGGTGACGGTGGTCAGGGGCGAACTCCGGCTGTAGCTGTAGCAATCGAAAATACACAAAAAGGCACAGGTTATGCGTTTCTCCCACGCAGGCAGGTATTCACGTCAGCTCTGGCTGATGTTCTGGGGCAACCTGATCACGGCGATGGGCCAGGGCCTGGTCTGGCCGTTTCTGACCATCAATATGCGCCGCCAGATGGACGTACCGCTGACCCAGATCACGGTGCTGTTCACACTCCAATCCCTGGCGACGATGCTGGCAACCACTGCACTCGGCCCGACGATGGACCGCTTCGGGCGCAAGGGGCCGATGGTCATCGGCTACCTGATCAGCAGTGCCAGCATCTTCAGCATGAGCCGTGCCGATACTCTGCCTGCGTGGGGCGTGCTGCTGGCGCTCTATGCCATCGCCGGAGCGAGCTTCCAGATGGGATCCAACGCCATGATCGCCGACATGATCGCGCCGGATCGCCGGGTCGGCGCCTATGCCCTGTTACGGACGGCATCCAACCTCGGCATCGCCATTGGCCCGCCCATTGGCGGCCTCCTGACCGGCGTCTCTTACGAGCTGCCGTATTACCTGGCGGCGGGTATCCAGTTCGTGATGGTTTTCTTCGTGTTCACCATGCTCCGCGAAACACTCGACCGAAAGAACCGCGCTGAAGAACACACAGCGCCCTCGGTCGGCTACGGTCCACTGCTACACGACCGGCCTTTTTTGACCTTCTGGGGAGCATATTTGCTGGTAGAAATCGCGGCGGCGCTGGTGTTCACGTTGCTGGGAGTCTACGTTAAGGAGCAGTTCAGCATCCCCGAAAGCCAGTACAGCCTGATCATGATGACCAACGCCGTGATGGTGGTGTTTCTCCAATATAGCGTGACGCGCCTGACACGACGGTACGCCCCGCTGCCCGTCATGGCGCTGAGCGGGCTGTTTTACGCGCTGGGGCTATCGGCATTCGCGCTGGGCCGGGGCTTTCTGGCTTTCTGGCTCGGCATGGTTATCATGACCACCGGGGAACTGATGATCAGCCCGACGGCGACGGCCATGGCGGCGAACCTCGCCCCGCCGGACATGCGCGCCCGCTACATGGGCGTCTACGGTCTGTCGTACCGCGTGGGATCGGGGGTGGGGCCGGTCATCGGCGGCTTCCTGAGTGACAGCATTGCGCCGCCGGCAACCTGGTTCGGCGGGGCGTTCTTTGCTCTCCTGTCAGGGGGAGGCTTTCTGTGGCTGTCGCGGTTGCGGATGTTTCACCAGGCGAAAAAGAAGGAAGAGGCGGCGACCTTTGTAGATGCATAAGTGGCAGCGGTGGAGAGCCGGCCGTCGCTGCCACAGCGTCAGAGCAACGATCAGGCTTTGGCGACGGGCGGTTCGGTGAGGCCCTTTTCACGTAGTTCGCGCTGATAGGCTTTCCAGCCGGGGCACCAGCCGGTATGCCACTTCCACAGCCGCGACAGGAACCCCTTCGGGTTGGTTTCGGCTTTGGCACGCAACGGGCAGACTGCGCACTTCGACTCGATCACGACATTGGTAGCCACCAGAATTCCCCCTTATTGAGCTTCGATGTTGATCTTTCACATGGTATAACGCACATCCGCGTGAAAAGTTTCACGCCGTCTTTTTCACTCCATCGCTGCGCGCACCGCCGCCATCAGCCGCCCCTCGACCACCAACCGCCGCACCGCCTCGATCAGCGGGGCAAGCTCCTGGTCATGATCGACAAAAGGGACCGCCGCCCGAATCGCCTCATAAGCGGCCTGCGTGCCCTGCCCCAGTGCCGCGTCCGCAGGTAGCGCCCGGCGGCGGAAGTCGATCCCCTGTGCCGCGCAAAGCAGTTCCAGCGCGAGCACGGTTTCCGTGTTGACCAGAACCTCGTGCGCCTGGCGAGTCGAGGTCGCGCCCATGCTGACGTGGTCTTCCACATCCGCCGACGTGGAGACGTTGTCCACCACCGCCGGGTGCGAGAGTACCTTGTTCTCCGAGACGAGCGCCGCCGCCGTGTACTGGGCCAGCATCAGGCCGTTTTCCAGGCCGCCGTGTTCGGTGAGGAACAGCGGCAGCACGCCATCGTGCTTGGCCGGATCGACCAGCCGGGCGCAGCGCCGCTCGCTGATGCTGCCCAAATCGGTGAGGGCCATTGCCAGATAGTCCATCGCCATCGCCACCGGCTCGCCGTGAAAGTTCCCGCCGCTAACGATCTCTGCCTCGCCGTCGTCTTTGAGAAAGACCAGCGGGTTGTCGTTGGCCGAGTTCAGTTCGATGTCCAGCACCCAGCGGGCATAGGCCACCGCGTCGCGCACCGCGCCGTGCACCTGCGGCATACAGCGCAGCGAATAGGCGTCCTGAATGTCGGTCGGGTCGTGCGGGCGCAGGTAAGTGCTACCCCGCAACAACTTGCGGAAGTGCGCCGCACAGTCCACCGCACGGGGGTGGGGCCGCACGGCCACGATTCGCGGGTCAAAAGCAGCGGCTGTGCCACGCAAGGCCTCTAACGAAAGCGCCCCGGCCACGTCGGCCACGCAGACGAGATTTTCGGCCCGGTAGGTGGTCAGCGCGCCCAGGCCGGACATGAAGGCCGTGCCGTTGATCAGAGCCACGCCTTCTTTCGCCAGCAGCGCCAGCGGCGCGATTCCTGCGCGACGCAGAGCTTCACCGCCGGGCAGCCGCTCACCCCGGTAGAAGGCCTCCCCTTCCCCGATCAGCACCAGCGCCAGATGCGCCAGCGGAGCCAGGTCCCCACTCGCACCGAGCGATCCCTGCATCGGCACCACCGGGGTAACGCGCCTGTGCAGCAGGTCCAGTAGAGTTTCAATCACCACCGGGCGCACACCGGAATGCCCTTTTGCCAGCGTGTTTGCACGGACGAGCAACATGGCCCGCACGGTCGGCTCGTCGGCCAGAGGGCCGACTCCCGCCGCATGGCTGCGGATCAGGTTCACCTGCAATGCGGCAGTTTGCTCCGGCGCGATCAGCCTCTTCTTGAATGCGCCAAAGCCGGTCGTCACGCCATAGGCGATTTCGCCCGCCGCCACCAATCGCATCACCGCCTCGTGGCAGGTTTGCACCCTGGTACGGGCAGACTCGCCCAAAATCGCGTCCGCCCCGTCTGCCGCCACCGCCCACACATCGTCAATGGACAGGTGCGCCCCATCCAGGATTACCGTCGTCATGGTCATGTCCCTGTTTGAAAGAGTCACACGTCTCACCGGGGATCGTAGCGCGGATTGAATCTGCCGCTACCCCTGCCCAAATCCCGACGCCGGGCTGACATCCGGCTGGCGATGGCGATCTTGTGCTACAATAAAAATAGAACACGATCAGAGGGATAAACTCATGAACTGTCCACGCTGCCACAGGGCGGAGCTGGCCTACGACGAGCAGATCGGCAAGATGCGCTGCCCGGCGTGCGGCTTCCGGCTGTTCCAGGACAGCCTGACCGATCAGCGCCCCGTCTGTCACGAGGAGGTCAGACCCGCGCCCCCGGCCAAACGCCCGTCTTCCCCCGGCAAACGCCCGCCGGTCCCGATCAGCGCCCCCGGCGGCCTGAACACGCAAAATCTGCCTGCCCTCGGCGAATTCGAGGCCGTCCGCATGGCAGGTCGCTGTCAGGAGGCGATGTACTGCCTGGCGCGTGGCGATCAGGACGGTGCACGGCGCGCCTTGCGCCTGGCCCTGGAGATCAGCGCGGATTTCCCCGAAGCGTGGCTGATGCTGGCCGGCCTGGCCGAAGACGCCGACGAGCAACGCTTCTGCCTGGAACACGTCATCGCCAGCGATCCCGGCAACCCGGTCGCCATCGAAGCCCTGGCCCGGCTGGACGGGCGGCTGACAGACGCCGCGCCCGCCCCTGCCGCATCGACCGCTCATGCAGAGACAAACCCGGTGGCGGGAAGGCGGATCGTCTGTCCGCAGTGCGGCGGCGCGCTGGATTACCAGCCGCACGCGCGGGAGGTGGTGTGCCATTTCTGCGGCCACCGCATTCTGAACGTCAATGAGATGACGCGCAGCGACCGGCACGAAACCCTGGTCGAGGGATTGATCGGGCGCAAGGGACAAAGCATAGACTGGAACATCGGCACGCGGTGGGTGCGCTGCGCCGAGTGCGGCGCGATGACCACGCTGGCCCGACGCACCCTGAGTGACGTATGCCGCTTCTGCGGCTCGCAACAGGTCTTGCAGGAGAGCGTTAGCCTCCACTTTGAACAACCGGACCTGATCGTGCCCTTTGCCATCGATGAGGCCGGGGCGCGCGACGGCGTCCAGCGGGCGCTGCGCAGTGGCCTGCGCATGATCACGCGCTTCTTCGCCGACGCGATTGAGCGGGTGGAAGTTGCCGGCATCTATCTGCCCTTCTGGGTCTTCGATGCTGATATGATCGTTCACTGGTCCTGGACCAACGCGCCGGACCGGGGTGAGCACCCGATCCTGCTCAGCGACGTGCCTTACCTGGCGGCATCCGGCCTGTCCCGCACACTGTGCGACAAGATCGAACCGTTCGACCTGCGACAGGGTGCAGATTACGACCCGCGTCTGCTGGCAGCCTTCCCCGCCCAACTCTACGACCTGGACGTGGCTCAGGCGTCGATTGATGTGCGCACCAAACTGTCTCGCCAGGCGCAGGACCGCGCGCGCCTGAGCCTGGAAGCGCATCGCCCTTCGCGCGGCTACGGCGGCTACGGCAAAGATGACGACCCCGGCAGCCTGCGCACCCATGCCAGCACCCAGTTCATCACCTACCGGCTGGCCCTGCTGCCGGTCTGGATCGCACGGTTGACTGAAGAAGACGGCGACATCCGTATAGCGCTGGTCAACGGGCAAAACGGCAGGGCCGCGTTGGGCGGGATCGAGAAGAAATCCTAGCGAAGTGGCGCAGCAAGCCGGCGGGAGACAATTGCCACATTTGCGCTGCGCCGGGGAGATTGACTACACGAAGTAATTCTGGCAGGCTTCGTCGATCAACTGCGGCGACAGGTGCGGTGTTCTGCCTTCATATTCGCACAACGCCACCACGATCTTAAGCAGGTCGCGCGGATGTACCGACTGCATCTTGCGCCCCGGCTTGCGATACCACTCGTTGACCAGATGCACAAACGCATCCCGGTCGAAGGGCACACCAAGCGACTGACACATGCTATTGAAAATCTGGAAGAACTTGCGCTCATCCGGGCCTTCTACATTGACCTTCATCTGGATGCGCCGCAGAAAAGCGTCGTCCACCAACTGCTCCGGGTCGAGATTGGTGCTGAAGACCAACAACTGGCGGAACGGCATCTCCAACGTCTGCCCTGTGCGCAGCCGCAAAAAGTCGATCCCCGACTCCAGCGGTACGATCCAGCGGTTCAGCAGTTCCGTCGGGCTGACGCGCTGCCGCCCGAAGTCGTCGATCAGGAACATGCCGCCGTTGGCCTTGAGCTGCAACGGCGCCTCGTAAAACTTTGCCACCTCGTCGAAGCGCAGGTCCAGCGCGTCCATCGTCAACTCACCGCCGACCATCACGGCAGGCCGCCGGAACAGCCCCCACCGCTTATCGACGTTCAGTTCGCCCGTCGCTCCGGGGGGCGGCTGCGGAACCGGCTGGTGAATCAGGGGATCGTAAATCGTGACGATCTGGCCGCCAACGGTCACGGCAAAGGGCAGCCAGATCGGGTTATCCCCGGAGATCAGGTTAGCAATAGCCTGCGCGACGGTCGTCTTGCCGTTGCCGGGCGGGCCGTAGAGGAACAACGATTTCCCGGCGTTGACCGCCGGGCCGATACGGCGGTGAAAGCCGTCCGGCAGCACCATATGGCTAAGCGCCTTCTGCACCTGCTCCGGCGTCACGCGCTCACGGTTTTCGGTTTGCAGAGTCAACGCCAGGTTGTAACGTTCAATTGAGACCGGCGCCGGACCGAGATACTGGCTGCGCTCGAAAGCCTCCTTTGCCCGCGCACGCCCGACATCGCTGAGGGCATACACGTAACTCATGCGACCTACCTGGCCCGCCGCCGCGACTTCCACGATGTGCTCGCGCTGCATCTTCTCTAAAAAGGCGTCCAGCGCACGGGCATGGATGCGGATCACCTCAGCAGCGCGCGCCAGGCTAACCTGACCCTCGTTGTAGATCAGGCGCAGCAACAAGTCGTTGATCAGCGCGGGCGGAATACCCAGTTCTTCCGGCGTCTGTGCTGCCGCCAGCACATCTTGCAGGGTTGCTTCTTTCAGTACCACGTGCTGCCCCCTGGAGCCAGGCGCTCCTACAACAGTCGGCCCCCCTCAGCGATGGACAAACCTTGCCTCAGTATAGCCAATCCCCTTTTTCGGGCAAACTCCTGCCCGGCCAAACCGACAAAAAGGAGCGTATGAATATTTATACATGTCGGCAATTTAATAGACCGATTCACAAATTTTTCACGTTTTTGCCCCCAACAAGGTTTCGCCGTTAACCGAAGTGGGTTACAATGTGCTCAATTCGTCCTCACTTTTTGGGATTGCCAAAGGATTTTTCTGTGTTACGCTACTTCGCAGTCCGACATTTCCTCCGGCTGGCAGGTCTGTTCGGTCTGGCTGCCCTCTTTTTGTTATCTTCTCCGGGCAGACCGACGCCGTTCGCCAGCGCGCAGGGCGGTTATGTCTGCTTTCCGACGTGCAACGAGACCGATGCCCGAATGCTTGTCCTGGCCGGAAGCGGGCTGAGCACCTTGTCCGACCAGTTCGTCACGCTGGAACTTGCCGCGCCGGCAAACAGCCCGACCCTGGAGATCGGCATCTTCGACGGCGACGTGTGCTGCAATCCGCGCCAGCCGACCCAGCTTTGGGACAACCTGGCAGAGGACATGGAATATCGCCTGTATGTCGATCCCGACCGCAACGGCGGCACGAACGCCGATCTGATCGCCATGTGGACCAGCAACAGCCCGAACCCCCCGGCCGGCGTCGGCAATGGCATCGCCTGGACTGCATCGGCAGCCAACATGCCGAACAACGCCTGGTGGACCGTCACGCTCACCAACGGCCCGGCGGCGCAAGCCCCCAGCGGCAATTACTTTTACACCCTGGTTGTGGCCGATCCTACCCTCGCGGATAATGTCGCTAATGGGTTCAAGGTGCGCACCGATGGCACGCTGTTGGTCCGGCCCGGCGCGGCCTTCGGCATTTTCGCCTTCCTGGGGCCACGCGGCCTGGTTCCGCCGCCTGCCGAAGAAGCCATCGTCTACCCAGCAGGCTTCCCCGGCCCCACGACCTATGACGGCACGTGGGATTTCTTTCTAGATGTGCCGACCACCATGTCGATGTTCTCCATTTGGGACGGCGACACCGACTTCGGCTCGTGGGACTGCGCAGTGAATGACACCGACGACCTGGACACACCCAATGGCGTGCCCGGCTTTGCAGTAAGCAACCCATCTGTGCGCCCGGAGGGCACGGCAAGCAGCGCCGCGCCTGCCATCCTCTGCTCAGGGGTTGGGCCAGGCCTCACCAGCGGTGGCCCTCCGGACGACAACCTCAACCCGGCCAACGTGATGCTGCTGCGTTCGCCGAGTGTGACTTATGAGGTCCGCCTTCCCAACGGTGTTACGTTCACCAATACCGATCCCTCTGGCAACCAGGAATGGGAGCAATTTGGCATCAGCTCCAACCCCGCCGACCTGGTCGATCACTACGTGAACTATCTCATGCCCCCTGGAATCTACGACGTACACCAGATAGGGATGGACCTGAATAACCTGAACGCCTGGTACATCCCCTTCAACGTGTTGGGCATCACCAGCAGCGGGCAACCCCGTCTCCCGCTGCGCCCCTACCTGATCGGCGATACGGTGTGGCTGGACGAAGACGGCGACGGCGTGCAGGACCCCGGCGAACCGGGCATCCCCGGTGTGCGGGTGGAACTGACCGACGACTACGGAAACCTCATCGCCACGACCATCACCGACGGCAACGGCAACTACTCGTTCCAGGTCGTGCCCGGCACGTACCGGGTGGGGATGGCCTTCAGCAACGGCGACCCCGGCGGCCCGCTGGCCGGGCTGAGTCCGACCAATCACGGTGGACAGATTCGGGGTGTGGTCATTTCAGACAACAATATGACCTTCGACTTCGGCTACACCCGCCGTCCCGTCACCCCCACCCCCACAGCGTCCGTCACCGGCACCACGAGCGTCACCATCCAGCCCGCCGGGACGCCTACCGACACAGCGCGGCGGCTGCCCGCGACCGGCTACCCGCCCGCCGAAGCAGGGATTTCTCCGCTGATCGCGGCGGGCGGCGCCGTCATCTTTGCCCTGGCAGCATGGCTCGTCTGGCGGCGGCGGGCGGCCTGAGCGGAATTTTTCTGTAGGGGTGCGTCATGTGGCGCGCCCTCACCTTCACGAAGGGAAGCAACCGGATGCGCTCGCCCTACCAGCGCCCCGCGCGTCGGGGATTTTCGTGCCTGCAACTGCTGCTGCTCCTGATGGGCGCGGTGGCGATCTTCTTCGCCTGGCAGCAGATCAGCCGGCCCCCTGCCCCGGCGTCCCCAGACGGCGGGGCGCCCCTTATCACGCCGACGATGCCCGCCAGCCTGAGCCGCGCCGACGTGCTCCCCACGCCGACGACCGACGCAAGCGCGCCGCGCCGTAGCATCGAATTCCCCGGCGCGCTGATCGTTGCGCCGATCATCACCGCCGTCCGCACTGCCGATAGCTGGGAAACGCGCTACCTGGGCGACGCCGTCGGTCTGCTGGAAGGCACCAGCTGGCTGGACGATCCGGGCGGCAATATCGTGCTGGCCGGACATGTGGAAACCCCGCTCGGTACGCCGGGGCCGTTTGCGCACCTGTTTGAAGCGTTGCCGGGGGACGAGGTGATTTTGCGCGAAGGCGCGCGCGCAGCAGTCTACCGCGTGGTTACGGTCGAGCGCGCCGCGCCGGACGCGATGGAGTACGTGGCGCAAGATGGCCGCCCGCGTCTGACGCTGATCACCTGCGCCGATTGGAGCTTCACCGACCAGACCTACCTCAGCCGCCTGATCGTGATCGCCGAACCGGTCGGCGCCGCCCAATAAAAAACAGCCCCTATCCACTTCACAGGTAGGGACTGCCCATGAGCGCGGAGGGATTCGAACCCCCAACCAAAGGCTTAAAAGGCCCCTGCTCTGCCGTTGAGCTACGCGCCCGCTACAGGCTATAATAGCATAACTTGGCCGTTCTATCCAGGGGAAAGTGACCGCCTTTTCTTGACTACGTCACCCAACCGCCGACCATGACCCTTGTGCAGTTTATCTAACACATCCTGTGCGACTTGTGATACACTACGGGCGGCAATTCCCCAGTCTGAGGCCACCGGCTGAAAAGAGCGGCCCTTTGTCACCAAGAGGAACAAGGAGCAACTGATGGCTATCAAGATCACCTATGCTACCCTGTCGGCAGATGACCCCGAACTGCACGCCGCGTTTGACCAGGCCATTGAGCGCGTCACCGCCGAATTCGGTCAGACGCATCCGCAGTACATCGGCAGCGAGAAACGCTTCGGCAGTGCCACCTTCGAGGACCGCAGCCCCATCGACACGCGCATCTGCTTAGGTCACTTCCAAAAAGGCACACGCCAGGACGCCAAAGACGCCATCGCTGCTGCCCGCGCCGCCTTTCCCGCCTGGAGTCACCTGCCCTACCAGGAACGCAACAAGATTCTCCACCGCGCCGGCGACCTGATCCACGAGCGCGTGCTGGACCTCTCGGCCCTCGTGGTCATCGAGACGGGCAAGAGCCGCGTCGAGGCAATGGGCGAGGTCGAGGAATCCGCCGACCTCATCCACTGGTACGCGAAGATGATGGAAGACAACAACGGCTTCGTCATCAAAATGGGATCGTATAACCCGGCCAAAGACGAAAACTATAGCGTCCTGCGACCTTACGGCGTGTGGGCGGTGGTCGCGCCGTTCAACTTCCCGATGGCGCTGGCCGTCGGCCCGATTGCTGCCGCCCTGACGATGGGCAACACGGTAGTGTTCAAGTGTGCGTCAGACACGCCCTACATCGGCGTGAAGATTCAGGAAGCCTTCAGGGACGCGGGCGTCCCCGCCGGGGCGATCAACTACATCACCGGCGGCGGCGGCACGGTCGGGGCGGAACTGGTCGAGAATCCCGGCGTGGACGGGATCACCTTCACCGGCAGCTTCGATATCGGCTACCACTCCGTGTTCAAGACCTTCTCCAAGACCTACCCCAAACCGGTCATCGTGGAGATGGGCGGCAAGAACCCGGCCATCGTGATGCCCAGCGCCGACCTGGACGTGGCCGCCCTCGGCGTGACGCGCGCCGCCTTCGGCCTGGACGGGCAGAAGTGCTCGGCCTGCTCGCGCGTATATGTCCACGAATCGATCAAGGACGCCTTCTTGCAGAAGCTCGTCGAGACGACCAGGCGCGTCGCCGTAGTAGGCGACCCGCGCAAGAAGGAAACCTTCATGGGCACGGTGATCAACCAGAACGCCTACAACGACTACCAGCGTTTTATGGCGAAAGCTCGCGCCGACGGCAACGTGATCTACGGCGGCAATGTGCTGACCGAGGGCGACTTCGCACACGGTTACTTCGTCGAACCGGCTATCGTGGTGGGACTGCCGGAAGATCACGAGCTGGTCAAGCAGGAACTGTTCGTCCCGATCCTGCACGTGGGCACGTTCAAGACGCTGGATGAGGCACTCGACAAGGCCAACAACACCGAGTATGGCCTGACGGCGGGCTTCTTCAGCAAGGTCGAGGAGGAGATTCAGACTTTCTTCGACCGCATCGAGGCGGGTGTGACCTACGTTAACCGCGCCGCCGGGGCCACCACCGGCGCGTGGCCGGGCATCCAGACCTTCGGCGGCTGGAAGGCCAGCGGCAGCAGCGGCAAGAACATCGGCGGCCCGCATACCATTCAGCTTTACGGGCGCGAGCAGAGCCGCACACGCATCATCGGCTAGGCAAAATCGCCTGATTGTCGCGGCGGGTCGGGCGGCTGCCCGGTCCGCCGTTTTCTATAACCGCCGGTTCACCTGACCACAAACCGCATCGTTCAAACCAATTGACACGGATTTTCCCCGATCTTCTTCTTGGCGTTCTTGGCGTCTTGGCGGTTTAATTGACTTGCCAAGTACTCAACACCTGAGGCGATGTCTATGTCCAAACTCCTCTCCATGCGCGAAGCGATCCAGGAATACGTGCCCGACGGCGCGACCCTCGCCATCGAGGGCTTCACGTCGCTGATCTGCTTCGCCGCCGCACACGAAATCATCCGCCAGGGCAGGCGCAACCTGACCCTCTGCCGCATGACGCCCGACCTGATCTACGATCAGATGGTCGCAGCAGGCACGGCCCGCAAGCTAGTGTTCAGTTATCTGGGCAACCCCGGCGTCGGGCCGCTCTATGCCATCCGCCGCGCCGTCGAGAAGGGCATCCCTGCCCCGCTGGAGATCGAGGAATACACCCACTTCAGCATGATCGGGCGCTACATGGCCGGGGCGGCGCGGCTGCCGTTCTTTCCGCTGCGCAGCCACACCGGCAGCGACCTGCCCCGCGTCAATCCGCGCATCAAGACGGTGCAAAGCCCCTACGAGGACGGCGAAGAGATCGCCGTCGTGCCGCCGCTCAACCCCGACGTGACGATCATCCACGCGCCGCGCTGTGACGCGAACGGCAACACGCAGCTTTGGGGCCTGCTCGGCGCGCAGAAGGAAGCCGCCTTTGCCGCCGGAAAGGTGATCGTCGTGGTGGAGGAGATCGTCGGCGAGTCGGTCATCCGCGCCGACCCGAACCGCACGCTCATCCCCGACCTGATCGTCGATGCAATTGTCGTGGAGCCGTTCGGGGCGCATCCCTCCTACGTGCAGGGCTATTACGACCGCGACAACAGCTTCTACCTGGACTGGGGTAAGCGTTCTCAGGACGAGGCGCAAACCCAGGCCTGGCTGGACGAGTGGGTATACAGCGTGCCGGACCGATCCGCTTACCTGAAAAAGCTGGGCGACGCCACCGTGAGCCGCCTGCGCCCCGGCAATGCGCTTTCTGCACCTGTGAATTACGGTGAATATGCCTGAGGCGGCGTCGCACACATAGAGGAGAAGCATCATGACCGGCGAAAGCGAACCGATCTTCTGGCGGGGACAACTGGTGGGCCATATCCTCGATCCCCGCAGGCTGCCCGCTGCGTGGCGCGGCAGGTGGTCGCCGATGTACAACGAGTACGCCGAACAGTTCCTGGCGCTGGTAGGCGCGGGCGCGGCGCAGTGGGTGGAATACGGCAGCGGCTCCCGGCGCGAGATGGCGCGGGTGGAGCAGGCTCCCGGTAAGGAAATCGAACTGATCATCGAGCTTGTGGACGAGTCGGGGACGCTGTTCGTGAGTCCCCTCAAGCCGGATGAACCGGATCAACAGGACTGAAAACTGCATGAGCGACTACACCGCTTCTGAGATGATGATCGCCGTCGCGGCGCGGGCGCTGCTGGACGCGCGGACGGTGTTCGTGGGTGTTGGGATGCCCAACATCGCCTGCAACCTGGCCCGCCGCGCAGGCAACCCCGATCTGGCCTTGATTTACGAGTCGGGCGTCTATGGCGCGCAGCCCGCCCGCCTGCCGCTTTCCATCGGCGACCCGACCCTCGTTACCGGTTCGCTCGCCACCATGTCGATGAGCGACCTGTTTCTGTACTACCTCCAGGGCGGGCTGGTAGATGTGGCCCTGCTCGGCGCAGCGCAGATCGACCGCTACGGCAACCTGAACAGCACCGTGATCGGCAGCTACGACAGGCCCAAAGTCCGGCTGCCGGGCAGCGGCGGCGCGTGCGAGATCGCCATCAACGCGCGGCGGGTGCTGATCATCTCGACGCTGGCGAAGCGCACTTTCGTGGAAAAGGTCGATTTCCTCACCAGTCCCGGCTTCCTGCGCGGCAAGGCGGAGTGGAAAAAGCTGAATCTGCCCGGCGCGGGGCCGCAGCAGGTCATTACGGATAAGTGCGTGTTCGACTTCCACCCGGAGACGGGCGAAATGCGCCTGGCAAGCCTGCATCCCGGCGCGACGGTGGATCAGGTACAGGCCGAGATCGGCTGGACCGACCTGTGCATCGCGGAAGACCTGCGCGCAACCGAGCCGCCGTCGGACGATTACCTGCGCATCATGCGCGAAGACCTCGACCCGGAGGGGTTGTATCGGAAATGAGTCCTCAGCACCCCGAAGGGCACGTGTTCTACCGCAAGATGAAGCACGCCTACCCCGTGATCGCGCGGGCGGAGGGCGTCTACCTCTACGACACCACAGGCCGCCGCTACATCGATGCGGCGGGCGGCGCGATTGTGGTCAACGTCGGGCACGGTGTGGAAACCATCGCCGACGCGATGGCCACACAGGCCCGGCAGGTCGCCTACGTGCACGGCGAGAAGTTCACCACCCCCATCATGGAAACCTACGCCGCCGCTCTTGCAGAAGTAATCCCTCTGCCCGATGTGCGCTTCTTTCCCCTGACCACCGGCAGCGAGGCGGTCGAGGCGGCGATCAAGCTGGCGCGGCAGGTCCAGATCGTGCGCGGGCAGACGCGGCGCTCGCTCGTGATCGGGCGCTGGAGCTCCTATCACGGCATCACGCTCGGCACCCTGGCCGTTGGCGGGCGCAAGGCAGCGCGCTCCCCCTTCCTGCCGATGCTCGTGGACATGCCGCACATCGAGCCACCGACGTGCTACCGCTGCCCCTTCGGGCAAACCTATCCCGGCTGCGGCGTGACCTGTGCGCGGATGCTCGAACGGACCATCACCGAGGTTGGGCCGGAGAACGTCGCCGCCTTCATCGCGGAACCCGTTTCCGGCGCGGCGCTGGCAGCCACCGTTCCCCCGCCGGATTACTGGCCCGCGATCCGCGCGATTTGCGACCGCTACGGCGTGATCCTGATCGCCGACGAGGTGATGTGCGGCTTCGGGCGGACCGGGCGCTGGTGCGCCTTCGAGCATTTCGGCTTCACGCCGGACCTGCTCACGATGGGCAAAGGCGTCGCGGGCGGCATCTTCCCGCTGTCGCTGCTGGCGGCACGCGGAGCGCTGGTGGACGAACTTTACGCCGCCGGGCAGGACTTCAATCATGGCGGCACATTCTCGCATCACGCCGTCGGCGCGGCGGCAGGGCTGGCGACCTTGCGCTACGTGCAGGAACACGATCTGGTGGGCAAGGCAGCGCGCAAGGGCGAACTGCTGGGCCGCCTGCTGCGCGACACCCTGGGCGGTTTGCCCGGTGTAGGCGATGTGCGCGGCCTGGGCCTGATGTGGGGCGTCGAATTCGTGCAGGATAAGGCGACGAAGCAGCCCTTCGATGCGAAGCTGGACATGGCGCACCGCGTCTTCAACGCCGCCTTCGACCTGGGGCTGATGACCTATCCGGGGCGCGGCGCAGCGGACGGCACGGCAGGCGACGTGATCATGCTCGGCCCGCCCGCCGTCATCGACGAGTCAACGCTGCACGAGGTCGTCAATTTGCTGTCACAGGCGATCCGGCAGGCCGTTCAAGGCGTCTAAGCAGCAAGCGTCAAAGCGACAATGCGCCGGAGCATCCATTGCACATCTTGGCCCGCCAAGGATGAAACATGATTATCCGACAAATCCGCGAAGACGACGCCGAGGCGTTCCTGGCTCTGTGCAGGCAGCTCGACCGCGAGACGGCATTCATGCTGTTGGAACCCGACGAGCGGAATACGACCGTCGAACAGCAGCGCGAGCGCATCCTCTCCGTCCTGGCGACCGACAACCAGATGATTTTCGTGGCCGAGCACGAGGGCCGGCTCGTCGGCTATCTGGCCGGCTTCGGCGGCAACTACCGGCGCAACCACGACAACATACACATCGTGATCGGCATCCTCCAGGCGTTCACCGGCCAGAGCATCGGCAGGCGGCTGTTCGAGACGGTCGAGGCATGGGCGCGTGAACGCCGCCTGCACCGCCTGGAACTGACCGTCATGGCCCACAACGCGCGCGGCAAGGCGCTTTATACAAAGATGGGCTTCGAGGTGGAGGGAGTCAAGCGCGAGTCGCTGTATGTGGACGGCGCGTGGGTCGATGAAATCTGCATGGCGAAGCTGCTGAAGTAACGTCTACGTGGCAGGGGCAGGCGCAAGGCAAGACAGACAACCGTGATCCGATCTTAGCGCCCAACTGACGGCCCGCCGTTCTCGCGCAGCACGTCTTCAATAAACCGCCGCATCCGCTCGTAGTGCGGGCCTTTCCAATAGACCTGCCCACACGACTGGCAGCGACGAAACTCGTCGTAATAGGCCTGCGTCCGGGACGGCAGGCGGTCTTGCACGGCTGCCTTATCCACCACCTCCAACAGGCCGTTGCAGGTAATGCAGCGTCGAAACGGAGCTACCGACCCGCTCAGATCGAAGCGGCGCACCACTTCTGCCACCTGTCGCCGGGGATTCGTCTCGCGGACGTAGTAACCGCGCGTGACCATGCTGCGCTTGAGCAGGCCACGATCCCGCGTGAGCAGGGTACGTTTCTCTTCATGAGAGATTTTCGCCAGTTCGGGATCGTCGTAGTCGTTGCGGTAGAGCGTGTCGAAGCCCAACATGCGCAGGTAAGCCGCCAGCTTGCCCAGGTGTTGATCCAGCACGAAGCGCGGCTCGCGCAGCGGTTTGGGCCGCACCCGGACCACCGGCATGATGTCGAACGACTCGAACACCGGGTAGACGCTGATGTAATCGCCATCCCGAACGAGGTAAGAGAAATCCACCGACTCGCCGTTGACCAGGATCAGATCGATCTCGGTATGCGGCACGCCCAGCGACTCGATCATGTCTTTCACCGAAACACGCCCCTCAAAGTCGCGGGGAAATGTCACCTGTCTACGGTTCGGTGGCAAAAAGAAGTTCAACTCGGCATAGAAGCGAAAATGTGCCTGGGACACGGTGCGGGTTTCCTGTTAAGCTCAGGCATTCTGCCGGCTTTCTTGGTCAATCAGCCCATAACAAGTCGGGCAATCTTTACACTTCTGTTTGAATATCGGGTATAATACAACAAGAATCCTCAACACGCCCAACCACCTGATCGGCGCTGCCCGATCCGGTGTACATCACGTATCCCGCCAGCATCGTGCTTCCATCCTGCTCCAACGCGGTCTGCCCACCCCCATTCCGCTTGCACGGTTTGTTCCGCGTTCAACTTTTGAGGAGAGAGAGGAATGAGACGAACCTACTACCTGTTGATCGCCGCTCTGGTGATCGTCCTGGTAGGCAGCCTGATAGCCTATGGGGCACAGACTTCCGGCGGTACGATCACCATTCAGGACGTGCGCTTTACCGGCACGAACGGCACGCAGATGAGCGGCCTGCTTTACATCCCGCCCGGCGTGACCAACGAGAATCCTGCGCCGGGTGTGCTCGCCATTCACGGGTATATCAACTCGCGTGAAACGCAGGATGGCTTTGCCATCGAGTTTGCCCGCCGGGGTTATGTGACGCTGGCCCTGGATCAGACCGGGCACGGTTATTCGGACTCGCCTGCTTTCGCCAATGGCTTCGGCGGGCCGGATGGCCTGGCCTACCTGCACTCGCTGGACATCGTAGATGACGACAACATCGGCATCAGCGGGCATTCGATGGGCGGCTGGGCCGTCGCCATTGCTGCCGGCGTCTATCCCGACGGCTATCGGTCGATCATCCTGGAAGGTTCTTCGACGGGCACCTTTGGCGCGCCGGACGGGACCGCCGAATTCCCACGTAACCTGGCCCTGATCTTCAGCGAGTGGGATGAGTTCGCCCAACTGATGTGGGGCGCCAACACCGCGCCGGAAATCGTCAACACCGAGAAACTGCAAACCCTCTTCGGCACAACCGAGCCGGTAGAGGTTGAGCGCCTGTACGGGTCTATCGAAGATGGCACGGCGCGCATCCTCTACATGCCGCGCACCACCCACCCCGGCGATCATATCTCCTACCAGGTCATCGCCCAGGCCATCGGCTGGTTCAACCAGACGTTGGAAGGCGCCAACGACCTCGATCCCTACGATCAGGTCTGGTACTGGCGCGAGATCGGCGGCTTCATCGCCCTGATCGGCATGATCTTGTTCATGTTCCCGATGGGCGCGCTGCTGCTACAAACAGCCTTCTTCAAAGAACTGGCCGAACCGCTGCCGGAGTTCAAGGGCCTCAAGGGCGGCGGCTGGTGGATCGGAGCCGCGCTGCTGGTAGCCATTCCCATCATCACCTACTTCTGGTTCCAGAATCAGGCGCGGAACTGGTTCCCAGTCGGCTCCTTCTGGCCGCAGCAGATCACCACCGGCCTCGTGGTGTGGGCGGTGGGCAACGGGTTGATCTCGCTGGTGCTGTTCGTGCTGTGGCACTTCTTCCTCAACAGGCAGACCGGCGCGACCGCCGATAACTACGCCCTGACCTGGGACGGCAAGCTCAACTGGACCAAGATCGGCAAGTCACTGCTGCTGGCGATCTGCATCCTGGCCCCGGCCTACCTGCTGCTGATCCTGGCCGACCAGTTCTTCAAGATCGACTTCCGGCTGTGGGTGCTGGCTTTCAAGCCGATGAGCGTCCGCCACTTCGGGATCGCGCTGGCTTACCTGCCGTTCTTCGGCTTCTTCTTCCTGATGTTGAGCACCGTACTGGCCGGACAGCTTCGCCGTGTGGACGCCGAAGGCAAGCCGATCAGCCTGCGCAATGCCCTGCTGATCAACGTGGCGCTGTTGATCGTGGGCTTCGTCGTCTTGCTGCTGATCCAGTACGTGCCGCTGCTGACCGGTGGGACGATGCCGTTGGCCGAACCGCTGCTCAGTATCGTGGCATTTCAGCTCGTGCCGCTGATGGCGATTGTGGCGCTGCTGCTGACGTACTTCCTGTACAAGACCGGGCGCGTTTATACTGGCGCGTTCCTGATCGCCATGTTGATCTCCTGGTACGTCATCGCCGGGCAGGCGATCCAGTTCGCCTTCTAAACCGCTTTCCGCCTTTCACAAACCGGACGGCCCGCTGCCTTTGCAGTGGGCCGTTTTCGTCTGTCTCGGTAAAATTTCCCCGTTTCAGAC
>Ga0209018_1000530_pt1 | contig 34891 bp, 25 predicted proteins | sample YNPBryBLVA2012_FD_185814 | JGI IMG/M metagenome (GOLD analysis project Ga0209018, IMG submission 185814) | Anoxygenic and chlorotrophic microbial mat microbial communities from Yellowstone National Park, USA - YNP Bryant BLVA 2012 (SPAdes)... ...
GGGGCCGGCCGCTGCTGACCCGCGAGCCAAGCCACCGCCACGGCCCTGGCCGCTTCTTCGGGGGCTACTGGCTCGCTTTCCGGCAAGATCAGGAGCACGGTCCGGCCGAAAGCGCTGGCGGTGGGTGTGGGCTGGGGGCGAAAACCGTAGAAAACCTCCAAACGCGGCGCTTTCTTAGTCACCACCGCAAGCTTTTTCGCGAGCTCCGCCGCCAGGCCTCGAGGGTCCGGGGGGGCCACGGGGCCTTGGAGGGAGGGGGGATCGCCCCCTAAAAGCACGAGGCAGGCTGCCAGCTCGGGGTGGGAGAGGCGGAGGATCGGGAACTGCTCGGCTGGCACGGGGCTGATCCTCGACGAGGTCTCGCTCCCAGCGGGTCCTCGTAAGGGAGGGGTAGCCGAAAGGGCGGGGGCGACGGGGCCGCCGAGGACCACCAGCGCCGCGAGGTAGGCAGGTACTTGACAAAGGCGCACCATGGGCCGAATATTATCGCTAGAGGTCAGAAAGGGAAGGAGGAGAGACCATGAACAAGTCGGAACTAGCAACGAAGTTGGCCAAGAAGGTGGGGCTTACCCAGGCCAAGGCAGCGGAGGTGGTGGATGCCATCTTCAACGCCAGCAAGGGGATCATCGCCGTGGAACTGGACGCCGGCCACAAGGTGACGATTCCCGGCTTCGGCACCTTTGCCACCCGGAAGCGGAAGGAGCGCGAGGGGCGCAACCCCGCCACCGGCAAGCCCATCACCATCCCTGCCCGCCACTACACCACGTTCAAGCCGGGCAAGACCTTGAAAGAAAAGGTCGCTAAGTAAACGGAGGAAAGACCATGACCAAAGCCGAACTGGTAACCAAGCTGGCCAAGAAGACCGGGCTCACCCAGGCCAAGGCCGCCGAGGCGGTGGATGCCATCTTCAACCCCACCAAGGGGCTCCTGGCGGCGGAGCTGGCTGCCGGCAAGAAGGTGACGCTGCCGGGCTTCGGCAGCTTCTTCCTGCGCAAGCGCGCGGCCCGGAAGGGGCGCAACCCCGCCACCGGCAAGCAGATCACCATCCCCGCCCGGAACTATCCGGCCTTCAAGGTGGGCAAGACCCTGAAGGAGAAGGTGGCCAAGTAACACCGAGCCGGTAGCTTCGCTGCAGATCGAGCGTTCCCGCGGGGCATGCGCAAGCGTGCCCCGCCTTTCTTTTGTGACGCCGCCACTGACCTCGCTTTTCCCTAAGGGCGGGCAACCCTTGTCGTTGATGTTTCACTGATATTCGCCAGCTAAGCTCACGCTACCGTCAAACCACAAGATCTTGTGGTGCTTCCGTTGCCAGTCCGCTAGCCGTTGGGGTGGACCCCTTGACAACGGGTTTTTGGGGCAGCATACTCCCCCCGCCAAAGGAGGAAGGACGATGTCGGCATCACCCAATGCCCTGCCGTCGCAAGCCCCTGCCTCGCTGACCACCCAAGGTTTGGTTTTCACCCGTTTCTTCACCCGGGAAGGGGTGCACCCCTTCGACCTGGTGCGCTGGGAGCAGCGCACCGCCCGCATCACCGGCGCTGATGGCCGGGTGGTGTTCGAGCAGCAGGGGGTGGAGGTTCCCGAGTTCTGGTCGCAAACCGCCACCAACATCTTGGCCCAGAAGTACTTCCACGGCCGGCTGGGTACCGAAGAGCGGGAGTACTCGGTACGCCAGCTCATCTCCCGGGTGGTGAACACGCTCACCGCTTGGGGCCGGGAGGGGGGCTACTTCGCCGACGAAGCCTCGGCGCAGGCTTTCGCTGCGGAGCTCACGCACCTGCTGCTCTTTCAGATGGCCTCGTTCAACTCCCCGGTTTGGTTCAACGTGGGGGTGGAGCCCCACCCCCAGTGCTCCGCTTGCTTCATCAACTCCCTGAAGGACTCCATGGAGTCCATCCTCGATCTGGCGAAGATCGAGGGCATGCTTTTCAAGTACGGCTCCGGCACCGGGACCAACTTCTCGGTGCTGCGCTCCTCCCGGGAGCCGTTGGCGGGCGGAGGGGTGGCCTCGGGGCCGGTTTCCTTCATGCGGGGGTTCGACTCCTTTGCCGGGGTCATCAAGTCCGGGGGCAAGACCCGGCGGGCGGCGAAAATGGTGATCCTCAACGTGGACCACCCGGATATCGAGGCTTTCATCAAGTGCAAAGCCGAGGAGGAGAAAAAGGCCCAGGTGCTGATCGCTGCCGGCTACCCGGCGGGGTTCGAGGTGGAAGGCGGTGCCTACGACTCGGTGCAGTACCAGAACGCCAACCACTCGGTGCGGGTCACCGACGATTTCATGCGGGCGGTGGAGGAGGACGGGTGGTGGGAGACCCGGGCGGTGACTACCGGCGAGGTGATGGGCCGCTACCGCGCCCGGGACCTGCTGCGCATGATGGCGGAGGCCGCGTGGGTGTGCGGCGACCCGGGGATCCAGTACGACACCACCATCAACCGCTGGCACACCTGCAAGACCTCCGGGCGCATCAACGCCTCCAACCCCTGCAGCGAGTACATGTTCCTGGACGACACCGCCTGTAACCTGGCCTCCCTCAACCTCATGAAGTTCGTGGACGAGGAGGGGAACTTCCAGGTGGAAGCGTTCCGCCGGGCGGTGGACACCATGATCCTCGCCCAGGAGATCATCGTGGACTTTGCCCACTACCCCACGCCGAAGATCGCCGCCAACTCCCACGAGTACCGCACCCTGGGGCTGGGCTACGCCAACCTGGGGGCGCTGCTCATGGCCGAGGGGTTGCCCTACGACTCCGAGGAGGGGAGGGCGCTGGCGGCAGCGATCACCGCGCTCATGACCGGGGAGGCGTACCTCCAGTCAGCGCGCATCGCGGCGAAGATGGGCCCGTTCCCCGGGTTCGAGCCCAACCGGGAGCCGATGCTGGAGGTGATCGCCATGCACCGGGACGCGGCGCACCGGCTGCCGCTGCGGGGCATCCCTGCCGAGCTGCGGCAGGCGGCGGTGGAGGTGTGGGACGAGGCGCTGGAGCTGGGCAGAAGCGTCGGCTACCGCAACGCCCAAGTCACCGTGCTCGCCCCCACCGGGACCATCGGGTTCATGATGGACTGCGACACCACGGGGGTGGAGCCCGACCTGGCGCTGGTGAAGGTCAAGCGGCTGGTGGGCGGGGGCACCATCAAGATCGTCAACAACACCGTCCCCCGGGCCCTCAAGAAGCTCGGCTACAGCGAAAAGGAGCGGGAAGCGATCCTCGCGCACTTGGAAAAAACCGGCACCGCGGAGGGATCGCCGTACCTCAAGGAGGAACACCTGCCGGTGTTCGACTGCGCCTTCAAAGCCGTGGGGGGCACCCGCTTCATCTCCCCCATGGGCCATCTGCGCATGATGGGGGCGGTGCAGCCTTTCCTCTCGGGGGCCATTTCCAAAACCGTGAACGTCCCCGAGGAAACCACCCCTGAGCAAATCGAGCAGCTGTTCATCGAGGGGTGGAAGCTGGGGCTGAAGGCGGTGGCGGTCTACCGGGACAACTGCAAGAGCTCCCAGCCGTTATCCGCCGGGGGCACGGCGAAGGCCACCACCCCGGAGTTCCGCCCGGTGCGCCGCAAGCTCCCCGACGAGCGGGTGGCCATCACCCACAAGTTCTCGGTGGAGGGGCAGGAAGGGTACGTCACCGTGGGCCTCTACGAGGACGGCACCCCTGGGGAGCTTTTCATCACCATGGCCAAGGAGGGGTCCACGCTCTCCGGGGTCATGGACGCTTTTGCCACGGCCATCTCCCTCACCTTGCAGTACGGGGTGCCGCTGGAGTTTCTGGTGAACAAGTTCTCTCACGTGCGCTTCGAGCCGTCGGGCTGGACCAACAACCCGCAGATCCCCTACGCCAAGTCCATCATCGACTACATCTTCCGCTGGCTGGCCAGCAAGTTCCTGCCCCCGGAGCAGCAAGCGGCGGTGGGGGTGCAGCCGCTCCCCGGAAGCGAGGGGAAGCCGCAGCTGCCGGTACTCCCGCCCCAGCCGCCGTTGCCAGGGCTTGCGGCGGAGGAAGCGGGGCAGCTTTTCGTCAACCAGGCGGATGCCCCGCCCTGCCCCTCCTGCGGCATGGTCATGGTGCGCAACGGCGCGTGCTACAAGTGCCTCAACTGCGGCACGGTGCACGGCTGCTCCTAGCGCTGCGCGGGGGGGTAGGTGGCGAGCTTTACCCAGCTGGTGCGGGGCTGCCCGATGCTCCCGAAACCGCTCGGTCCTCCGAAGGAGGGGTGAAGCTCCCGGGGTGCTCCAGGAAAGCCAGCACCGCTCGGGCGAACCCCGGCTCCAGATGCACGTCCGAGTGACCGCGCCGGGGGAGCAACCAGAGGATAGCTTTCCCCCGGGAAGCGGCCGCCAAGCGGTGGGCGTGGGAGACTGGCACCACCGTGTCCTGCTGGCCGTGGATCAAAAGACACGGCGCGGCGAGCTTGGCGATGTTCGCCTCCGGCGCCAGCACGTCGAACTTCGCTCCCACCCGCCACTCCATGAAGCGGAAAAGCAACGGGGCCAGAGGGGCGAAGAGGTAGCGCCCGAACCCCAGGGCGATCATCGCGTCCCTGGGGTGGGCGAAAGCGCCCACGGTCACCACCGGGCCGAGGCGGGGGTCGTGGGCTGCCGCGTGGATCGCGGCGCTGCCGCCGATGGAAAGCCCGATCACGGGAAACGGCGGGGAGAACCCTCGGGCCTCCAGGAAGCTGGCCGCCGCCTGGATATCCTCGGAGAACTTCTTCATGGAGGCGAACCGGTCCCGGTCCGAAAGCCCATGGTGGCGCGCATCGAACGCCAGGGCCGGGTAACCGGCCGGCACCAGGAAAGCCAGGTACGGCAGCATGCGCTCGGCGTTGCGCCCCCACCCGTGCACCAGGATCACCGGGGGTTTGCCGCTTGCCGCTCCGACAACCAGCCATCCGTGAAGTGTTTTGCCGGAGGCGGTGGGGAAGCGAACGTCCTCGTAGGCAAAGCCCATCTCCCCGGGGGTGCGGCGGGGCGCAACCTTGGGATTGCGCCAGGCCAAAAGCGTGAAGGCAAGGCCCAACCCCAGGTAGCCCGCGACGGCGAGGCAGCCCACCAGGACCCAGCTCATGGGCCCTGTTACGCGCCAGGGGCGCGGCGGTTCACTTCCCGAGAAGGCCGGCTTTCAGCTCCTCCGAGGGGGGCTTGGGGCCGAGCCAGGTGGAGAGCAAAGCGTCGGCGAACTCCTTGCCAGGAAAGCTGCCCACCTCCTTGCCTGCGAACGAAAGCGTGGTGCCCTGGCCGGGGACGTAGGTAATGGCCACCTCCTCCCCCTCCCGCACGTCCTGCCACAGGGCGAGGAACCGCTCGATCTCCTTGCCGAGCTTGGCCTGGGCTTGGGGGGCGTTGGCGGCAATCCCTTCCTTCCAGGCCTCCATGAGCCGGTCCTTCCCCACATCCCGCAGGAACTGCAGCACCATGCGCCGCGGGGCGTCGGCGGCGAGGATCTTGGCGGGGTCGCTGCTCTTTTCCTTGAGGTAAAGCGCCCCCACGTACACCTTGAACACCGCCTTCTTCCGCAGCCCCATGCCGTTGAGGACCAGCGTCTCGTCCCCCACCTTCACCCGCTCGGGCATGCTCACCCCGGCGAGTTCCCCAGCGTGGGCTGCGGCAAATCCGAAAACCCCTGCCAACACCGCTAGCTGCATCGCCTTCATGCTTCCCCTCCCGGCCTTTCCGGCCTTTGTCTGCAAAAGACTACGCAACTCCGGGCAAAGGCGCAAGCGCTAAACTGGCCCCATGGAGGAGCGAGGCGTTTTCACCATGCGGCCCATCGGCTTCGTGGAAAGCCCGTACCGCGAGCAGAGCGAAATTCCGAAAGGGCTCGGGGCCAAGCACGAGGCGGAGGGTTGGCTGGTGCTCTACCCGGAGTTCGCCCCGGGGCTTGCCGACATCGAGGGGTTCTCGCACCTCTACGTGCTCTGGGTGTTCCACAAGGCGCAGGGGTACTCGCTGCTCTCCACGCCACCCAGCGACGATCGCCCCCACGGGGTTTTCGCCACCCGCTCCCCCCGCCGCCCCAACCCCATCGGCCTCACCGTGGTGCGGCTCCTCGGCCGGGAAGAAAACCGCTTGCGGGTGAGAGGCTTGGACATGCTGGACGGCACCCCGATCCTGGACATCAAGCCCTACCTCTCTTCGGTGCCCCAAGAACAGCTGCGCCGCGGCTGGCTGGCGGAAGCGGAAGCCCGGCAAAGGCGTTAGTTCGGACCGCTCCTGGGTGACCGGCGCGGCGCTGTCGGCGCTGGTGCGGCTCTTCGGATGATGGCAACTGCGACGCAGACGCAATTTTGACTTTTAGCAGCGTTTGCCACGCGGGGCTTTCCGCCCCCCCATCGCTCCACGCCCAGCGGGCCAGGGAGCTCGCTGATGGGCAGCTGTACCACATCGTGGCCTTCGGCCAGCAAAACATGCCAGCCTATGGCGCCTTCATAGGAGAGGAGGACCGATGGCTTCTCGTAGCGTTCGTGCGTTTTCTCCAGCAGTCGCCAGCGAAACCGTGAACGCCGACGCCTTCTCCTCGCGCCTTGCTTCGGTAGCTGCCGGGCTGGTGCTGGCTGGGTTGGCCTCGGGGCTGCTGTGGCCCGGCCGCGTGCTGGGGGGCTCTTCCTGGCGCTGCTTTTTGCCCTCCACGCTTGCTTGGGCGCCCTTTTGTTCGTGGTGATGCACCACGCGGCCAACGCTCGCTGGAGCGAGGTGCTGCGCCGCGTGGCCGAGAGCTTGGCCCGGTTGGTGCTGCCCTTGGGTGCGCTTTTCCTGCTCTTGCTCCTCGCCGCCGCTTCCCACTTGTACCCCTTCTACCACGAAACGTTTCCTGGCTTCAAGGGCCGTTGGTTTGCAGGCGGTTTTTTCCTCTTTAGGGCCTTGCTTTACCTTGCCCTTTGGAGCGTTTTCGCCTCGAGCCTGGTGAGGCTTTCCAAGCTCCAGGACGAAACCCGCCAGCTGGCGCTGACAGGGCGCATGCGGCGGCTCGCCGTGGCGTTCGTTCCGGTTTTTGCGGTGAGCTTCTCCCTGGCGAGCTTCGAATGGCTCGGGGGCTTCGAGCCGGAGTGGGTTTCCACGGTTTTTGCGGTGTACGTGTTCGCCGGCACCTTCACCGCGGGGCTTTCGGCCGTGGTTTTATTGGTGGTGGATCTGCTGCACCGCGGCGTGCGAGGTGCCGGCCCTCTGGCCCCGTACGTCCGGGAGCCCCACCTTCACGACCTGGGTAAGCTGCTCTTCGCCTTCGCCACGTTCTGGGCCTACATTTGGTTCTGCCAGTACATGCTCATCTGGTACGCCAACATCCCCGAGGAGGCGAGCTTTTTCGTCAAGCGGCTTTCCGGGCTGGGGGAGCCGCTGTTCATCCTCAACCTTTTCTTGAACTGGGGGGTGGCGTTCCTGGCGCTTTTACCCCGCTCCACGAAGGAAAACCCCAAGGCGCTGCGGGCAGTAGCGCTGGTGCTGCTTTCCGGGCACTGGCTCGACCTGTACCTGGTGGTGTTCCCTGCCCTGGGCTGGACAGCGATACCCACGCCCGTGGAGCTGCTTTTAGCGTTGGGGGTGGCCATGTTTTGTGCCGCTGCGGCGTTTCGCTTTCTCCGTTCGCAGGTGGTGCCGGTGGGCGACCCGTTCCTCGGGGAGAGCCGGCAGCACCCCGGCTGAAGCTCACCTGCCGCCGGCGTAGCGGGCGCGGATGATGGGGCGCAGGTACTCCTCGAAGGCGCGCTCCAGGTCGTAGGTCGGGGCGAAACCCCAGTCCCGACGGGCAGCGGCGTCGTCCACGTCGCAAGGCCAGGTGTCCACGATCCCCTGACGTTTGCTGTCCACCTGGTAGGTGATGGCCGCCTGGGGGAAAGCTCGCAGCACCCGCTGGCGCAGCTCCTCGGCGGTGGGGGCGAACGCCCCCACGTTGTACACCAGCTGCTTGAGCTGGGCTTTCGGGGCTTTGGCCAGCGCCAAGAGCGCTTCCACCCCGTCGGGCATGGCCATGAAGGGGATTTGCGTGTCGGGACGCACGAAGCAGGCGTAGGGCTCCCCCTTGGCCGCAGCGTGGAGCATTTCCGGGGCGAAATCCGAAGTGCCCCCCGAGGGGACGGTCACCGCGGAAATGAGGCCCGGGAAGCGCACGCAGCGGAAGTCCACCTTCCCCGCCTGGGGCTCGGCGGCCAGCTGGCGGAAGTGCCGCGCGTAGTACCTCCCCAGGTGCTCGCAGTACAGCTTGTTGCAGCCGTACATGGTGGTGGGGTTGAGGTACTGGTCTTCCTTCACCTTCCCCGCCTGGGCCTTGGTGGCCAGGTCGGGAAGCCCGTAAACCGCGATCGAGGAAGGGTAGACGAACACCACAGGGCGCCCATGGGTTTGCCCTTGGGCCTGGGCGAACTCCAGGAGGTTGAGGGTGCCCTCCACGTTCACCTGGTGCGCGGCCTTGGGGGTGAACTCGCCCCGGGTGGAGAGCAGCGCTGCCAAGTGGAAGATCAGGTCCACCTCGAACTCCGCGAGGATGCGGTCCAAAAGCGCCTCGTCGAGGATCGAGCCCACGAACTCCCGGTGCACCGCGCCCTTGAGCTCCGGGGGCAGCTCCCGCACGTCCACGGTCACCAGCGTGTGCGTGCCCTCCGCGGCGAGCCGCTGGATGAGGCCGTGGCCGATCTCGCCGCTGGCACCGGTGATGAGCACCACGGGCTTGCGCATAGGCACCTCCACCTCGTGAACACTATCACAACACCGGGCACAACCCGCCCCCAGTGGCAGGGGGGAGGGTTCAGGCGATGGTGACCTCGGGGCAGAGGTACACGTCCTGGATGGCGTGGAGCAGCTCTACCCCCTCGGCCATGGGCTTCTGGAACGCCTTTCGGCCGGAGATCAGCCCCATCCCTCCGGCCCGCTTGTTGATCACCGCGGTGCGCACCGCCTGGGCCAGGTCCGAGGCCCCCTTGGACTCGCCGCCGGAGTTGATGAGCCCCACCCGACCCATGTAGCAGTTGGCCACCTGCCAGCGGGTCCACTCGATGGGGTGGGGGGGCACCAGTTTCTGGTACGCCTCGGCTTTGGGCTTGTTCTTGAAATCCAAAACCACGTAGCCCCCGTCGCACTCGGGCTGCTTTTGCTTGACGATGTCCGCCTCGATGGTGACCCCCAGGTGGTTGGCTTGCCCCGTGAGGTCAGCGGCGCTGTGGTAGTCGGTGCCTTCTTTCTTGAACGCGCTGTTGCGCAGGTAGCACCAGAGCACCGTGAACATCCCCAGCTCGTGGGCCCGGGCGAACGCCTCGCTCACCTCCTGGATTTGCCGCCGGGATTCGGGGGCTCCGAAGTACACGGTGGCCCCGACCCCTACCGCCCCCAGGTCGAAGGCTTGCTCCACCGCGGCGAAAAGCGTCTGGTCGTAGATGTTCGGGTAGGTGAGCAGCTCGTTGTGGTTGAGCTTGACGATGAACGGGATCTTGTGGGCCCACTTCCGGGACACGGCCCCCAGCACCCCGAGGGTGGAGGCCACCGCGTTGCAGCCCCCTTCCACGGCGAGACGCACGATGTTTTCCGGGTCGAAGTACATGGGGTTGGGGGCGAAGGAAGCTGCTCCCGAGTGTTCCACGCCTTGGTCCACGGGCAAGATGGACAGGTACCCGGTGCCGGCCAGGCGGCCGGTGTTGAACACCAAAGCCAAGTTGCGGAGCACCGCGGGGGGGCGATCGGTGGCCACGAACACCCGGTCCAGGAAGTCCGGGCCGGGCAGGTGCAGCGCTTCTTTGGGGATCCCCTGGCAGGTGTACTCCAAAAGGTGGGCCTCGTTGCCAAGCATTTGGCGGATCTTTTCGATCATGCTAGCCTCCCTCTGGCGAGGGCATTCTACCAGAGCCATGTCCCGGCGCAGCGCGCTTTTCGCCCTTTTGTTCGCGGCAGCGGTGGGGGCGGAGGTCCTGCCCATCCACCAGGTGCAAGGCCGAGAACCCCGGTCGCCGTACGAGGGCCAGCGGGTCACGGTGCGCGGGGTGGTCACCGGGGTCACCGCCGCGGGGTTTTTCCTCCAGGAAACCGTCCCGGACCAGGACCCGGCCACCTCCGAAGGGCTATACGTGTACACCGGCTCCGGGCCGGGCGTGGCGCCGGGGGACCTCCTGGAGGTGGAAGGCACGGTACTGGAGTTCACCCCTGCCGCCGACCCCGTGGCCCCGCCACTCACCGAGCTGGTGAGCGCCAGCTGGCAACGCCTCGCCCGGGACTACCCGCTGCCCTCCCCGGTGCCGCTGAGCCTCGCTTTCCCGGACCCTGGGGGCGGGTGGGAGCAGCTGGAGGCGGTGGAGGGGATGCGGGTGGCGGTGGACCAGCTGGTGGTCACCGGCCCCAGCCTGGGGCGGGTGGACGAGCCTTCCGCTTCCGCCAGCTCCACGGGCGTGTTTTTCGGGGTGGTGGCCGGGCACCCTCGCCCGTTCCGCGAGCCAGGGTTTCCCCTTTGGGACGATCCACCCCAGGGCCAGCCCCCCCGCTGGGACGGCAACCCGGAGCTGCTGCGGGTGAACAGCACCTGTCTTGCCGGGGCACTACCCCGGGATGTGGCGGCGGGGGCGGTGCTCCGGGACCTGGTGGGCCCCCTAACCTTCGCGTTCCGCCGCTTCACGCTTTGCCCCGAGCCTGACTTTTCCCAGGCGGCGACGCCGCCGCTCCCCGCGCCGCCGCCGGAGCCTGCTTTCGGCACGCTGGTGGTGGCTTCCTGGAACCTCCAGCGGTTTTACGATCACCGGGACGACCCGACCAGCGACGAGCCGGTGCTCACCCCCGAGGCTTGGACTCGCCGCAAAGGCAAGCTGGTGGCTGCGGTCCGCGAGTATCTCCGCTTTCCCCAGGTGCTGGTGTTGGAGGAGGTGGAAAGCCTGGAGGTGCTCCAGGAGCTGGCCCAGGCCATCGGCCAGGAGGCCAGCGCCTCCTTAGGCCAGGAGGTGCGCTACGCCGCCCTGGTCTCGCCGGGCCCGAACCCCGCCGAGCCCAAAGTGGGGATGCTGGTGGCCAACGTCCTCCGGGGGGTCCACCTGGAGGTGCTGGAAGCAGCGCCGATCCTCCAGGAGGAACGGCTTACCAACCCCGACCGCAGTCAGTCGCCGCTTTTCGATCGCCCGCCGCTTTTTGCGCACCTTGCGGTGCGGGCCTGGCGCCGCGCCCCGGTGGAGCTGGCGCTGGTGGGGGTGCACCTGCGCTCGATGAACGGGCTTTTGAGCACCGCCGCCGGCAGCAACGGTTGGCCCAGCGAGGGGGCCAGGGTGCGGGCCAAGCGGGCGGCCCAGGGGGAGGCTCTGGCCCGGTGGGTGGACCGCTTCCAGCAGGAGCACCCCCAGCTGCCGCTGTTGCTTTTGGGGGATTTCAACGCCTTCGAGGTGAGCGACGGGGTGGTGGACGTGCTGGGGACCGTGGCGGGAGCCCCCGCGCCAGCCGAAGAGGTGGTGCTGCCTACCCAGGATTTGGTGCAGCAGGACCTGCGGGTGCTCACGCGCTGGGAACCCCTTGGGCAGCGTTACAGCTACGTTTACGACGGCAGCGCCCAAGCCTTGGACCACGCCTTGGTCTCCCAGAGCTTGGAGGAGCGAGGGGTGCGGGTGCAGGTGGCCCGGCCGCGCCTTGCCGCGGATTGGCCGGAAACGCTGCGCCAGGACCCCGGCCCGCTCCGCCTCTCCGACCACGACCCGTTGCTGCTGCTCCTCGACCTCCCCCGCACCCCGCTGCCCCGGCTGCTCCGGGAGCGGCTCCCGGCTATCATGGAGCGGTGCGATCCCCGGAGCTGATGCCGGTGCTGGAAGCCTCGCCCTTGTTGGCAGGGCTGGAGGAGGCGGGGCGGCGGGCGGTGGTGGCCGCGGCGTTGGAGCGGAGGGTGAGCCGGGGAAGGGTGCTTTTCCGCCAGGGGGAGCCCGCGGAAGCGCTTTACGTGGTGCTGGTGGGGAGCTTCAAGCTCACCCAGGAGGACAAGCACGGGCACGAGGCCCTGGTGCGCTTCGTGGGCCCCGGGGCGGTGATGGCCGCGGTGGCGCTGGTGCCGGGGCATACGTATCCGGTGACTGCCAAGGCTGCCGAGCCGGCTGCCGTGGCGTTCTGGCACCAGCGGGAGCTGGCCGAGCTCTGCCGCCGCTACCCGGCGCTGCAGCTCGCTGCCACCGCCCAGGTGGCCGAGCACATGCGGGAAATGCAGGAGCGCTTCCTGGAGCTGGCCTCGGCGCGGGTGGAGCAGCGCCTGGCTCGCTGCGTGGTGCGCTTGGCTTCCCAGCTGGGGCGGCGTACCCCGGAAGGCTTGGTGCTCACGGTGCCGGTTTCCCGCCAGGATCTGGCGGCCATGGCCGGCACCACGCTGTACACGGTGTCCCGCATCCTTTCCCACTGGGAAAGCCAGAACCTGGTGCGGGCCGGCCGGCAGCGGCTGCTGTTGCGGGACCCCCACGCCTTGGTAGTGCTGGCGGAAGAGCTTCCGGAGGAGCGGCGACCATGAGCGAGACACTGGCAGGGGGTGTGGCGTTGGTGACCGGGGGAACCCGGGGGATCGGTCTGGCCATCGCCCAGCGTTTGGCCTCCCGGGGGATGCGGGTAGTGGTGGCGGGGCAGCGGGAGCAAAGCGTGCGTCAGGCTTTGGAGGAGCTCCGAGCCGCCGGGGAGGTAACGGGGTTTGCCTGCGACGTGGGGGATCCGCGGCAGTGCCAGGGGCTCGTGGAGCAGGCGGTGGCCTGGGGCGGGCAGCTGGATGTGCTGGTGAACAACGCCGGCATCGGCATCTTCAAGCCTTTTTTGGAGATGAGCCTCGAGGAGTGGGAGCAGCAGATCCGCGTGAACCTCCTGGGGGCGTTTTACTGCACCCGCTTCGCTTTGCCGCACCTTTTGGCCCGAAAGGGTTGGGTGATCAACGTGGCTTCCCTGGCGTCCCGCAACCCGTTCCCCGGGGGCACCGCGTACAACGCCAGCAAGTTCGGGCTTTTCGGCTTTTCCGAGGCGCTGATGCTTGAGGTGCGCCAGCAGGGGGTACGGGTGGCCACGGTGCTCCCGGGTTCCGTGGACACCGGCTTCGCCGGCAGCGCCCCGGGCCAGCAGTGGAAGCTTTCCCCGGAAGACGTGGCCCAGGCGGTGGAGCTGCTCCTCGCTTTCCCGGAAAGGGCCCTGCCCTCGCTTTTGGAGCTCCGCCCCTCCCGCCCCCAGAAGTGAGCGCCTAGCGCCGGGAGAGGTGGCGCCGGGGCCGGGAAGGCGGCAGCGGGTCCAGTACCTGGGCGCGCAGCTCCGGGCGGTTTTTCGGGAAGAGCAAGAGCAGCGAGCCCTGGCGGTGCTGCACCTGCAGGGTGCTGCCGGCAGCGGCGGGCAACACCAGGGGACCGGGGGAGCCCACCAGCGCTGCCACCCCCGGCATTTGGGGGTCGAAGGTCACGTGGGGGGTTTCTGTGGCTAACCCCAGCTGGTCGCTGGCGGTGACCCAGAAATCGAACGCCCCCTGTCCTGGGCTCCAACCCACCTCGCTGGCCCTGGCTGCCAGCACCATCACGTTGGTGGCGAACGCCGGCGGGTGCACCCCCTCCGGGGAAAGCCCCCCCAAGGGCAGGTGGGGGGTGCAGGCGGTGAACGGTGGGGACTTGCACACCGCCACCCAAAACACGTCCTTCTCCTCCTCCGGTTGGTTCCACAGGCGCAGGTCGGGGGTGCCGTTGCGGTCCAGGTCCAGGTACACCGAAACCGTGACCTCCCGGGGGCTGACCCAGGGGGCAGCGGTGAGCACCCCGAAGGTGAGGGTGGGATCGGCGCTCACCGCGGCATCGCTGGCCACGCCGGCGAACAGCACCTTCCCCGGGCGGCTACCTTCGCTGCTTGCCCGGTAGGCGAGCTGCAGCGGCACCACCAGCGCTTGGGGCGTGGCCACGCCCTCCAGGGTGAGCGTGGTAGTCATCCCGGAAGGAAGCGTCGGCGCCCTCGGGGCCAGGGTCCCGGCGGGGACCAGCACCCCGTAAAGCGGCAGCCGCGCCAGCACCTCCTCCCCTTCCCGGGCCAGGAGGTGGCCGGAAAGCTCGGTGAGGAAGAACCGCGGGTTGTCCCCCTGGGTGGGCTCTTGAGTGGGGTCCCGCTGCACCGGCACCTCGCCGGTGGTGGTGACCTGAACCTGGAGCTGGGTGGTTTCCCCGGGGGCCAGGGTGATCCGCTGAGGGGTGACCCCCACCTCCACCCCGGCCAGCTCCTGGGTGGGCTCGTAGCCGAACTCCAGGGTCAACGCGCGGTTTCCGATGTTCTTGGCGCTTACCTGGGCCACGGCGCTCCCCGGGGCGGGGAGCATCCCCAAGGACACCGCCACCGCCCAGGGGTCGGCGGTGGCGAAAAGCAGCAGCTCGCCGCTTGCAGCTCGCAAAGCGTTCACCCGGCCCGCCCCCACCCGGCTCACCCGGTGGTGGGGCTCCACGCTGTTGGTGGTGGCGTAGAGGAACGGGTCCGCGGTGTTCATCAACAGCGCCTTGAGCTCCTGCGCCCCCAGGGCCGGGTAACGCTGCTTCACCAACGCCGCCACCCCGGCCACCACCGGGGTGGCCATGGAGGTGCCGGAGAGACTCACCCCCTGGGTGGTGGTGCCCCGGGCCGCGGCGAACACGGTTTCCCCGGGAGCGGCCAGCTCAGGTTTGAGCACCAAGTCCCCCCGGGGGCCCCGGGAGGAAAAACCGGAAACCGTGTCCTCCCGGGCCGGGTTGGTGTACAGGAACTGGTTGCGGAAGCGGGCGGTGAGGCGCACCCGCACCCCCTCCCCGAGCTTCGCCCGCAGGAGGTTGCCCACGGAAAGCACGGTCATCTGCGCGGGGATGGTGATGGGGGAAGTGATGGAGGTGTCGTTGCCCATGGTGAACGGGTCCCCATCGTCCCGGCGCACCACCAGCACGCCTAAAGCCCCTGCGTTTTGCGCGTTCAGCACCTTGCGCTTGAACGTGCACTCCCCGCGCTCCATGAGCGCGATCCTCCCGGCCAAGGCGCTGGCGGAAGCTGGGGAAAACGGGCTACACCCCAGCTCCTCCCCGGGGGAAGGCGCCGCCAGCACCCCCTCCACCTCGGAAGCCGCGAGATCGGGGCCGAAAGCCGCTTCGCTGGCCGGGTAGCGCCCCGCGAGATCGGTAGGCGCCAGCACCTCGAACGCCCCGGTCACCGCCCCCGCATCCACCGAGGAGGCCACCGCCAGCGCCCGGGTGGCGGTGGCAGGGGAGCTCACGATGAACGTGGTGTCCCCATCGTTGCCCGCGGCGGCCACCACCAGGACCCCCAGCTGCGCTACCCGGTTGGCGGCCACCGCGTCGGCGTCCTCGTTGCTCCCGTAGCCGGAGCCCAGGGAGAGGTTCACGATGTCCAGGTGGTCAGCGGGGTTGCCGTCGCCGTTAGGGTCCGCGGCCCAGTCCAGCGCCCGGACCACCAGCCCCGTGGAGCCGGAACAGCCGAACACCTTCAGCGCGTACAGCAGCGTCCCCGGGGCTACCCCCGGCGGCACCGCCAGCTCCGCAAGGGGAGTCGCCTCGCCGAAGGGACCGGGAAACGGGTTCCCCTCCCGGGTGACCCCGAACCCCGCCACGATGGAAGCCACGTGGGTGCCGTGGCCCATGCAGTCCATGGGGTCGGGATCGGGGCGGGGGGTGCGCTTGGCGGGGTCGTCGCTCCCCGCGTCGTAGCTGTCCCCGGCGAAGTCGTACCCGCCTACCACCTTGCTGTTCGGGAAGCTGCCCACGGCTCCGAAGGTGCGGTGGCGGTAGTCCACGCCGGAGTCAATGATCCCCACCCGCACCCCTTCCCCGGTGAGCCCTTGCCGCTCCCAAGTCTGCACCGCCTGCACCAAGGGGAGCGCGGTGGCCAGGGTGGGTCGCTTGGGCACGATGGGGTACACCCCGCGCACCCCGGCCAGCTGCCGCAGCTGGGGGATGGAGGCCGCCGGCACCTCCAGGGCCACGCCGTTCATGAGCCGGCTGGTGCGGTACAGCTCCACCGCCACCACCCCCCGCTCCTGAAGCCCGTGCAGGAACGCTTCCTGCTCCTGGGCGATGGCCGCAAGCCGCGCCCCCACCGGAGGCAGCGCCGCCGCGGTCACCGGCCCGGGCTTTTCGAGCCAAGGGGCCAAGGCCGGGGGTTCGGTGAGCTCCACGAACACCTGGGCCGGCTGGGAAGCCGCCAGGGAAGCTGCCAGCGAAAGGGCAAAGGCCAGAACGCTTCGCATAGGCGCTATTCTAGCGGTGGAAGAGCGCGGTGCCCAGCGTGGTTTACCGTGGAGGCCGGAAGGCCCAGGAGAGGGAGCATGATCGAGGCGTACGAAACGCACTTCAAAAAGCAGCTGGCGGATGCGGATCCCCAGGAAACCGCGGAGTGGATCGAGGCTTTCGACGCGGTGGCGGCTAGCGCTGGCCCGTTGCGGGCCGCCTTCCTGCTGCGCAAGCTGCTCAAGCGGGCGAGGATGCTGGGGCTGGGGATCGAGCCGATCCAAACCCCTTACATCAACACGATTTCCCCGGAGCAGGAGCCGCCTTTCCCGGGGGACGAGGCCATGGAGAAGCGCATCAGGCGCATCGTCCGCTGGAACGCCATGGCCATGGTCTCCCGGGCCAACAAGCACTACCCCGGCATCGGCGGCCACCTCTCCACCTACGCTTCCGCCGCTGCCCTCTACGAGGTGGGGTTCAACCACTTCTTCCGGGGCAAGGAGCACCCGGGCGGGGGGGACCAGGTGTTCATCCAGGGGCACGCCGCCCCGGGGATTTACGCCCGGGCGTTCCTGGAGGGGCGGCTCACCGAGGCTCACCTGGAGGCGTTCCGCCGGGAAACCACGGGGATCGGGCTTTCCTCCTACCCCCACCCGCGGCGCATGCCGGATTTCTGGGAGTTCCCCACGGTGTCCATGGGGCTGGGTCCCCTCAACGCGATTTACCAAGCCCGTTTCAACCGCTACCTCCACCACCGGGGGTTGAAGGACACCTCGGAGCAGCGGGTTTGGTGCTTCATGGGGGACGGGGAAGCGGACGAGCCCGAGGCGCTGGGGGCGCTCCACGTGGCGGCCAACGAGGAGCTGGACAACCTGATCTTTGTGGTGAACTGCAACTTGCAACGCCTGGACGGGCCGGTGCGGGGCAACGGCAAGATCATCCAGGAGCTGGAGGCGGTGTTCCGCGGCTCAGGGTGGAACGTCATCAAGGTGATCCTCGGGCGGGAGTGGGACGAGCTGCTGCGCCGGGACGAGCAGGGGCTTTTGCTCCAGCGGCTCAACGAAACCGTGGACGGCTGGTGGCAGCGCTACCACGCCGAGGGGGGCGCCTTCTTCCGCCAGCACTTCTTCGGCGCGGATCCGCGGCTTTTGGCCCTGGTGGCCCACCTTTCGGACCGGGAGATCAAGCACCTGAAGTTCGGCGGCCACGACTACCGCAAGGTATACGCGGCCTACAAGCTGGCCACCGAGACCAAGGGGCGCCCCACGGCGATATTGGTGAAAACCGTGAAGGGGTGGACCCTGGGGCAGGAGTTCGAGGGCAAGAACCCCACCCACCAGATGAAGAAGCTCAACGTGGCCCAGCTGAAGGCTTTCCGGGACGTGCTGCACCTGGAGATCCCCGACTCCGCGCTGGAATCGGAGGACCCCCCGTACTTCCACCCTGGCCCCGACTCCCCCGAGGTGGAGTACCTCCTGGAGCGCCGCCGCGCCCTGGGGGGTCCGGTGCCCCGGCGCCGGGTGCAGGTCACGGTTCCGGAGCTTCCCAGCCAGGACGCCTACGCCGAGTTCCTGGCCGGCTCCCCCCGGGAGGTTTCCACCACCATGGCGTTCGTGCGCTTGCTGCGCAACCTCCTGCGCCATAAGGAGTTCGGCAAGTACGTGGTGCCGGTGGTGCCCGACGAAGCCAGGACCTTTGGCATGGAGTCGCTGTTCGCCGAGGTGAAGATTTACGCCCCCAAGGGGCAGCTCTACGAGCCGGTGGACCACAACCTGCTCCTAGCCTACCGGGAAGCCAAGGACGGCCAGATCCTCGAGGAGGGGATCACCGAGGCGGGGGCCATGGGCTCCACCACCGCAGCGGGGACCGCCTATGCCACCCACGGCCTGCCCACGGTGCCGTTCTACATCTTTTACTCGATGTTCGGCTTCCAGAGGGTGGGGGACCTGATCTGGGCCTTCGGCGACGCCAAGGGGCGGGGCTTCCTCCTGGGGGCCACCGCCGGGCGCACCACGCTCCAGGGGGAGGGGCTGCAGCACTGCGACGGCCACTCCCACGTGCTTTTCTCGGTGATGCCCAACGTGCGGGCCTACGATCCAGCGTTCGCCTACGAGGTGGCGGTGATTATCCGGGATGGGCTCGCGCGCATGGTGCACCGCCAGGAGGACGTGTTCTACTACCTCACGCTGTACAACGAGAACTACCCGCAGCCTCCCATGCCCGAAGGGGTGGAGGAGGGGATCCTCAAGGGGATCTACTTGTTCCGCGGCGCGCCCCAGGGGCTGCAGCCCCGCCTCCAGCTCTTCGGCTCGGGGCCCATCCTCCGGGAGGTGCTGCGGGCCCAGGAGATCCTTGCCGAGGCGTTCGGCATCGGCGCGGAGGTTTGGAGCGTCACCAGCTACCAGCTGCTGCGCCAGGAGGCGCTGGCCTGCGAGCGGGCCAACCGCCTCCACCCGGACTCCGCCCCCCAGGTTCCGTACGTGCGGCAGGTGCTGGAAGGCCACCCGGGCCCCGTGGTGGCGGCCACGGACTACCTGAAGCTGCTGCCGGACATGGTAGCCCGCTTCCTGGGTCGGCCGCTCTTGCCGCTGGGGACCGACGGCTACGGGCTCTCCGATACCCGCTCGGCGCTGCGCCGGCACTTCGAGGTGGACGCGGAGCACGTGGCAGCAGCGGGGCTTTGGCAGCTAGCCCAGGAGGGGGTAATCCCCGGAAGCAAGGTCGCGGAAGCGTTGCAGCTGTTGGGGCTTCCTCCGCACGCCCCGGGTCCGCTGGCAAGCCCTTGAGCGCAGCGATTTCCGGGATGCGGGCAGCGCGGCGCTGCCCGCGCCCCTCACCGGCTCCCGCTGGCCGCTTCCTGCCCCCGCGCTTCCCACAGGTCTTCCCGCGGAGGGCGGCGCACCAGGCAGGGAGTCGAAGCGGTCGCCCCGAAGCTGGCGGGGGCGTCTTTTCGGAAGGTCGCTGCGCTTTACTCGTGCATCCAGCCGCAGGCTGGCAGCGCCGGCCAGCTCGGCCAGGGCGAGCGAGGGTTTTTTCGAGCCTAGGTGCCGCTCGCCGCGGGGAGCACCTTGCAGAAAATGGCCTTGCCGTCCCCCGGGGCGTAGTAATCCGCGAGCTCGCTTGCGAGCTGGTAGCCGCAGGCCAGGTAAAAGGCCCGGGTGGGCGCGTACTGCGGGCGGGTGGAGGTCTCGATGTACAGGCGGAAGCGGCCGGAGGCGGCTGCTGCCCGCTCCACCGCAGCAAGGAGCTTGCGGCCGATGCCGCGCCGCTGCGCCCCGGGATCCACGGCCAGCCAGTAGAGGTCCGCGGAAAAGCGTGTGCCGGGGATCGGGCCCCAGCAAGCGTACCCCAGCACCTGGCCTCGTTCCTCGGCCACCAGGAAGCGGTAGTGGCTCTGCGGACCGAGGGTCAGCCCGTCGGCGATGAGCTCCAGGGCGATGGCCTGTTCTTCGGGGGAAAAAAACCCCGTGGCCGCAAGGATCCTGGCCAAGGCAGCTTGGTCGCCGGGCATAAGCTCACGCAGCCTCACGGTGCCTCCGCCGCTTCCAGGATCGCCGCCACCACCTCCCGGGGCGCGAGCCCCGCGCGCTTTGCCGCTGCCATGAAACCCGCCTCCGGGGAAAGGCAAGGGTTGGCGTTCACCTCGAGGATGCGGGGCTGGCCTTCGGCGTCGCAGCGCAAGTCCACCCGGGCGTAGCCCCGCAAGCCGCAAGCCTCCACCGCTGCCACGGCCAAGCTGGCCACCTGCGCCACCAGGGCTTCCCGCGGATCGGGGAAAACCCGCACCGTGCAGCGATCCGCAAGCGATCCCGGGCACCACTTGGCTTCGTAGCTCACCAGCGGCACGAACCCAGGGGCGGGAAGGAAGCGTATTTCCGCCACCGGCAGCACCCGAAAGCCGCGGCGGTCTTGCAAAAGCGACACGTTGAACTCCCTTCCCGGCAGGAACGTCTCCACCACCAGCTCCTGGCCGGGAAACCGCTCCCGCAGCGCTGCCGCCCGTCGGGCCAGCTGCTCCTCGGTGGTGCACAGCGGGTTGCCCTCCAGGCCCAGGGAGGCGTCCTCCTGGGCTGGTTTGAGGATCCAAGGGCCGGGCACCCCCGGGGTGGGTGGGGTGTAGCGCTCCCCCGGGGCCACCGGCAAACCGCGGTTTTCCAGGTGCCGCTTGCAGGCGAGCTTGTCCGTGGAAAGCCGCAGCGCTGCACTCCCCGAGCCGGTAAAGCGGATACCCGCCGCTTCCAGGCGCTCCACGAAGCGCAGCGGCGGCTCCGGGTCCCCGGGCGCTGCCTCCACGAGGTTGAACACCACGCCCCCGGGAAGCGCCGCGGTGGCGGGATCGCGCACCGCTTGCCGGCAACAGGCAACCCCGAGCTCTTCCAGAGCGGCAAGCACCAGCTGCGCTTGGCTCTCCACGTCCTGGGTGGAAGGGTCCGCCCCCGGTGCCACCGCGTTGTGCGCCACCACTACGGTCGGCTCCACGCAGCCTCCAGGATCGCCTGCAAAAGCGCTGGGTAGGACCAGCCGGCAAGGCGCGCCATGATCGGCAAATCCGAGCGCACCGGGTCCAAGCCGGGGAGCGGGTTGGCCTCCAAGAACTGCAGCTGCCCCGCGGCGTCGGTGCGAAAATCGAGCCGCGCTGCATCCCGCAACCCCAGCTCCCGGTAGCAAGCCAGGGCCAGCCCCCGCGCCTGCAGCGCCAACGGCTCCTGCTCCAAGAGCCGGTAGCGCACCCGCTCCAGGTACTCCTTCTTGTTGAGGGCGGTGTAGGCCGGGGCTTCCGCGTTTTCGCCGAAAACCACCTCCATCACCCCCACCACCTGGGCGGCAGCTCCGTTCCCCACCACCCCCACGGTGACCTCCCTTCCGGGAAGCCACTCTTCCACCAGCACCGGCTGGGCAAAGCCCGCCAGGAGCTCGTGGCAGGCGGCGGCCAGGGCAGGGAGGTCGGGCGCCAAGCACGCGCTGCTGATCCCCTTGGAGGACCCTTCCGCCACTGGCTTGGCGAAGTAGGGCCCGGGAAACGCAGGGTGCTCCAGGTCCTCTGGCCCCGAGACCAGGAAAAACCTCGCGGTGGGCAGCCCCGCTGCGGCAATCACCTGCTTGGCTTTGGCCTTGTGCAGCGTCAAGGCGCAGGCGAGGGGGTCGGAAAACGTGTACTTTTGCTGGAAAAGCTCGCAAAGCGCGGGCACCTGCGCTTCCCGGGAAAACCCTGCCACGCCTTCCGCGATGTTGAACACCAGATCGTAGCGTTTTCCGCTGGCCAGGGCCCGAGCCAAGGCGCGGCCGTTGCCCACCAGCGTCACCTCCCAGCCACAGGCCGCAAGCCCCGCGGCGATGGCCTCCACGGTTTCCCGCGGGTCGAACTCCGCCACCTGCTCCTGGGTGAACCCCTGGGCCAGGTAGTCCTCCTGGCAGTCGAAGACGAACCCCAGGGTGCGCTTGCCCATGCTAGCTCGGGTCGCGGTAGGTGACCAGCTTCCCCGCCCAGTTGCGCAAGACCCAGGTGTCCCCCTGGTGGGCGACGATGGTCTCGGGCTGGAGGGGGATCTTGCCGCCGCCCCCCGGGGCATCCACCACGTAGGTGGGCACCGCGTAGCCGGTGATAAAACCCCGCAGCTGCCCCATGAGCTCCAGCCCCTTGGCGATGGGGGTGCGCAGGTGCGAGGTGCCCACCACCGGGTCGCACTGGTACAGGTAGTAAGGGCGCACCCGCAGCCGCAGAAGGCCCACGAAGAGCTCCCGCAGCGTGGCGGCATCGTCGTTCACGCCGGCCAGGAGCACGGTTTGGCTTCCCAGAGGGATGCCGGCATCGGCGAGCGTGTCGCATGCAGCAGCCACCTCGGGCACCAGCTCCTTGGGATGGGAAAAGTGCAGGGAGAGCCAAACCCGGTGCTTGCGGAGGATGGCTGCCAGGCTCGGGGTGATGCGCTGGGGAAGAAAACCCACCACCCGGGTGCCGAGGCGCAGGAACTCCACGTGGGGGATGCTGCGGATCGCTGCCAGCAGCGCGTCGAGCTTTTCATCGGAGAAAAGCAAGGGGTCGCCACCGGAAATCAGCACGTCTCGCACCTCGGTGTGTTGCCGCAGGTACTCGAGGATCGGCGCAAGCCGCAGCGGCAGGGCCTCCAGGTCCCCCTGGGAAACCAGGCGGGAGCGGGTGCAGTAGCGACAGTAGGCGGCGCACACGTCGGTGGCCAGCAGCAGCACCCGGTCCGGGTAGCGGTGGACCAGCCCCGGCACCACCTCGTGGGTTTCCTCCCCGCAGGGGTCCAACATGTCGCCGGGGGCGGTTACCAGCTCCTCCTCCCGGGGGATGACCTGCCGGCGGATCGGGCAGCTGGGATCCCGGGGGTCCATAAGCGCAGCGAAGTGGGGGGTGACCGCCACCGCGAAGCGCTGGCCCGCCCTGGCCAAGCCGGTGCGCTCTTTTGGGGAAAGCTCAAGAAGCTGCTCGAACTGCTCGAGCCGCTGTAAGCGGTGGCGCATCTGCCAGCGCCAGTCGGCCCAAAGCGTTTCGTCGTACTCCTGCCCGAAAAGCGCCGCGATGCGTTGCCGCAGCGACAGAGCTTGCGCAGCAGGGCTCCAGGTGGCCGGTTGGTTCATGGTTCCTCCGAAAAAGCCGATGGCTCCCCGGGGCTTGTCGCGCCCGCCAGGGGAGCGAGAGCGAGGGGTACGAGCGGGTCGGGGGCTTCGCTTTCCACGGGTTAGGAGGCTTCTCCTTCGGGGGCCGCGACAGCCCTAGGCCGCTGGGTAGCGTGCCGGAAAGGACTTGGAGGTTTCTCCGAGATGTCCGCGCGCTCCACGGTGCACAAAGTAGACCGGTTTTTCCCGTTGTCAAGAGGGCGAGGGCTTACCAAAGCAGTGAAACCCAGGCAAAGGCCAGGGCCAAGGTGACCAGCGTCACAACCACGCCCACGCGGGCATGGGTCTTCGCGGTGATCTCCACGCCCAAACGCGCCGCTTGCTCCACCACGATGATGTTGGCGATGCTCCCCACCACCAGCAGGTTGCCGGCCAGCGTGGAGGAAAGGGCGAGGATCGGGCCGGAAGCCGGATGGCTCGCCGAGGGCAGCAGCAGCATCACCGCCGGCACGTTGGAAACCAGGTTAGAAAAAAGCGCCGAAGCCCAGAACAGCACCGCCGGGTGGTCCAGCGCCACCCCCCAGCTGGCGAGCTTGCCCAAGAACACCCCCATCCAGCCGGTCTCGAGAAACGCATGGTTCACCACGAAAAGCCCGATGAAAAGCGCCAAAAGCTGCCAGTCCACCAAGCCCAGCATGTCCCGGGAGGCCATGCGCCGGGAGGTGAGCAGCACCCCTGCGGCAGCCAGCGCCGCCACGTCCCGGGGCCAGTGGCCCAGGAAGAAAACCACCAAGAGCACCCCCATCACCAAAACCCCCTTGGCTGCCCGGTAGCGGGAAAGCTCCGGTGCCGAAACTTGCGGGATCGGCGTGTGACGGTACCAGAGGCCGCGCTGCTGCCACGCCAGCACCGCCCAAAGCACCCCGAGGCTTGCCACCACCACCGGCAAGGCCCGGAAAAAGTAGCCCGCGAAGGAAAGCGCGAGCTTTTGGGCGATGAGCATGTTTTGCGGGTTGCCGATGAGCGTGGCGGCGGAGCCGATGTTGGCCGCGGCGGCAAGCCCCAGGAGAAACGGCACCGGGTCCCACCCGCGACGGGCGCACCCCTCCACGAGGATCGGTGCCATGGCCAGGCACACGATGTCGTTCACCAGCACCGCGGAAAGCCCTGCCGCGGCCAGCAGCACCGCCGCCAGGGCGGCGGGCGGGGCGAGGGGTGCTGCGGCCAGCTTGCGAGCCACGGCGGTGTAGAAGCCGGAAAGCCACAGCTGCGCCGAGACCACCATGAGCCCCGCCAAAAGCGCCAGCGTGGAGACATCCACGGCTTCCCAGGCCATGGGGGGCGTGATGCGCTCGCTGGCCACCAGCGTAATGGCCCCGAGGATCGCCACCCCGGTGCGGTCCAAGGCCAGGGGAGGGATCTCCCCTAAGAGCATGCCCAGGTACACCGCCAGGAACACCACCAGGACCAGCTGGTCCACGGGTCCACTTTACACGGCGGGGCAACGACAAAAAAGCGGGGGGCCGAAGCCCCCCGCGCAAGCCGCAGGCAAATCGCTTAGAAGTCCAGGCGTATTGCGAGCTGGATGGTCCTGGGGGTTCCGGTGTAGGACTTTCTCCCGAAGGTGGGTCGCGGGGTGTCCCCGGTCCCCCAGATGGTGTTGGTGACGGTCCAGTCTTCCCGGTCGGTGCAGTTGAAGCACTCGGCGATCGCGGAAAGCTTCACCCCCTTGATGTCGAACGCCTTTTGCAAGCGCAGGTCCAGCGACCAGCTGTCGGGCTGGCGGAAGCTGTTGCGCGGCATGTGCTTGCCGTTGGGGCTGGGGCGGTCGGTCCCCGAGTCGCTGTCGCCGTTCAGGTCCGCCCCAGCGAAGGCAGTGTACGGCTGGCCGGTGGCGAAGCGGAACAGCCCGGAGAACGTGATCCCCCACCAGGGGGTGTTCCAGGTGCCGTTGGCCGCGATTTTCCAGCGCTGGTCGCGATCGGACCAACCCCAGTTCAGGTCCAGGTTGTTCTTGTCCTCGGCGAACAGCCCGGCGAAGTTGCGCTCGTTGGAGTCGTTGTCCTTGTCCTCAGACCAGGTGACCGAGAGCATGCCGAAAAACCGCTCCACGAAGCGCCGCTGCAGCAGCAGCGAGATGCCCCAGTACTTGGAGCGGGCGTCGGAGGTGTACACGGTGACCCGGCCGTAGGCGGGGTTGGGACGGGTGCGGGAGTAGTGGGGCAACTCGTTGGCGGAGGTGGTGCCGTCGTACTGCAGGTTCACGTCGGTGAGCCGCTCCAGCTGCTTGGACTCGGCGTAGGTCACGGCAAGCGAAGCGGCGGTGTTGGCGGCCAGCTCTCGCTCGAACTCCAGCGTCACCCGGTCGGTGTAGGGGTTGCGGAAGTTGGGGTCCACGGTGAACACCCCCACCCCCCGGGGGATGGGAACGTTGGAAAAGTCAATGCACGCCAAGCTGTTGGGGGTCCAGCTGCTACCCCAGCCGCAGGTCGCCGCCAGGGGGTCGGTGGGGGGGCCGGTGACGTTGCCCCGGGAGTCCCGCTGGGCGAAGACCAGGTACTGGGTGCCCTTCAAGCCGTTGGAGGTGTTGGTTTGTGCCCAGAGCAGCGCCGGGGTGCGGCTCCAGAAGCGGCCGGCGGAAAAACGCACCGCGGTCTTGGGGAGCGGGGCCCAGGAAACCCCGAGCCGCGGGGACCACTGGTTTTTCTCGTCCGGGATCTTGCCGTTGAGCTTGTAGGTGCCATCGGGGTTCTTTTCCCGGAGGTTGAGGATCGGGAAATCCGGGTTGTCCAGCCGCTCCCAGCGCAGCCCCACCGAGAGCGTGAGCTGGGGGGAGAGGAACCACTGGTCCTGGAGGAACGCCGCGTACTCCTTCTGGCCGAAGTTGGAGCGGCCCGCCTGGTCCGCGGTAAGCCCGTTGAGGCCACCGAACTGCCGGTACTCGGACCACTTCCCCGCGAGGAAATCCGCCTTGTTGTTGAAGATGAACACCCCGCGCCAGTTCCCCTTGAAGATCTGGTCAATGGAGGTGTCGTTGTACTCCACCCCGCCCTTGAACACGTGGTTTTGCCACATGTAGGTGAGCGTGTCGAAGATCGTGGTGCGGTCCGCCAGGGAAGTGATGGGCAAGAAGCTCACCTCCCCGTAGTTGCCGATCCCCCGCACCTGGATGTCCGGCAACCCTAGCCCCTTGTCCTCCCTGGGGGTGTCCTCCAGCACGTACTGGTAGCTGAAGTCGTTGAGGAGGTTGTCACTCCAGGTACCGGAGTAGGTGGCCACGTAGGAGCGGGAGAACATCCCCTCGATGCCGTTGTACGACTCGGCTCGAGTGGGGCTGGTGGAGGTGCCGTTCAACCCCTCGTAATCGCCGTAGTTCACCCGGGCCATGAAGCGGTGCTGAGGGCTCGCGAAGAAATCGAAGCGGCCGAACACCACCCTCCCGTCCCGGGTTTGCACGTACTGGCTGGGGCTCGCCAGCACCGGGTACTTGGCGAAGATGTCCTGGTCCAGCACCCGGGGATCGATGGGGATCGTGAGGCTCTGGTCCTGCTGGTCGTAAGAGGCGAAGTAGAACAGCTTGTCCTTGATGAAGGCGCCGCCGATGGAGCCGCCAAACTGCTTCTTTTGCTGGTCCAGCTTCTGGCCCACCGGGGGATCGCTGGCCAGGTCCTGGGGCTGCCAGTAGTAGAACGCGGAGCCGTGGAGCTCGTTGGCGCCGCTCTTGGTGATGACGTTCACGAACCCGCCCCCGGAGCGCCCCAGCTCCGCGGAGGCGCCGTTGGTGATCACCGAAAACTCCTTGATGGACTCCTGGGAGATGGACAGCGGAGCCCGGCCCTCGGCGGTACCGTACTGCCCCCCGAAGAACGCGTTGTTGTAGTCCACGCCGTCCACGGTCACGTTGGTGTTGATCCCCCGCTGGCCGGAAAGCGAGATGTACCCCCGCTGGCGTTCCCTGCGGGATTCGGGGGTGAGGAACACCAGCGAGGTGAAATCCCGCCCGGCAAGCGGCAGGCTCTTGATCTGCTCGTTGAGCACCGTGGTGCCCACGGTGCTGTTGGTGACCTCCACCAGCGGCACCTCGGCGGTGACGGTCACCACCTCCGCGGTCTGGGCCATGGGCAAGGTGAAATCCACGGTGGGCGCCGAACCCAGCACCAACCGCACGTTTTGCTCCAGCGTGGCGAACCCGGGCATGCTGGCGGTCACCACGTAGTTGCCGGTGGGCAGGTTGAGCAAACGGTAAAAGCCGTTGGCGTCGCTCACCGCCCGCACCACCAAGCCGGTTTCGGTGTTCTTGGCTTCCACCACCGCCCCCGGCAACGGCTGCCCTCCGGCATCCTTCACGGACCCTGTGATCCTCGCCAGGGTCACGTCGGTTTGCGCGAACGCCCCGGTGCTGGCGAGGCCCAGCGCCAAGGCCAGAAGCCAAACTTGCAACCCGAACCACTTGCCTCTCATGCTCCCCTCCTTCCGTGTCCCGGTGGACACGAGGCCATTATAGCCCGCAAGAGCGTGACGCGGGTCCGTGGAGCTGCTGTGAAAAAAGTTGCAAGGTGTGGCACCATCGCCCGGTGACCGGGCTGTTGTTCTGCGGCCGGGAGCTCGCGGCGGTGAACAAGCCCCCGGGGGTGAGCCTGGCCACCGGGCGGGGCGGGGGAGCCGCGGCGGTGGCGCGCCTTTTGGCCTGCCTTTCCCAGCGGGAGCGGGAGCAGCTGGCCGGGCCGCTTTTCCTCGTGCACCGCCTGGACGTAGCCACCAGCGGCGTGGTGCTCCTCGCCCGCAGCCGTGAGGTGCACCGGCAGCTCGCTGCGGCTTTTGCCCGGGGCCAGGTGCACCGGGTGTACCTGGCGTTGGTTTGGGGCAAGGTGCGCCCCGCCCAGGGGTGCTTCGATGTGCCGTTGGGGCCGGACCGGCGGGATCGGCGCAAGATGCGTCCCGACCCGGCGGGCAAGCGGGCCACCACCCTCTACCGCCGCCTGGCGGCCCAGGGGCCGGTGAGCTTGGTTAAGCTTGCGCCGCTCACCGGGCGTACCCACCAGCTCCGGGTGCACCTGGCAGCGGCTGGTCACCCCATCGTGGGGGACGACCTTTACGGGGGGCCCCGGCACCACGGGGTCCGGGACCGTGAGCTGCGGAGCCTGCTCTCCCCACCCCACCTGCTGCTCCACGCCTTTCGACTGGAGCTCCCTCCAGCGCTGGGAGGGCTTGCCTTCGAGGCCCCGTTGCCCGAGGCGTTCACCGAGGCGTTGGAGGGCCTGGGGCTCGCTTCCGCCCTCGCCCAGCGGGACCTGCGGCCATGACCGCGGCCAGCCGAGCGGCGAACGCCTCCCAGGGGAGGCCGTAGGTGGCGGCAGCCACCTCCAGCGTGTCTATCCCGGAAAGGGGGCAGCCCACGCACCCCATGCGCAGGTCCAGGAAAACCCTGGCCGCCTGGGGCACCGCCGCCAGGAACGTGGCCACCGGGGTACGCGGGTCGAGCGCAGGCTGCCGCACCACGATCGCTAGGCTAACCCTTCTCCCCGAGGGTTTCTTTGACCCCGCGCAAGTTTGCCTTGACAAGCAAGCTCGGGTGCGGTACAAAGGCGACGCGGCTGGCGCCGATCCCAGCAGCCCTTCGGCTCGCGGCGGGGAGAGGTGGCGAGCACGCAGCGCTCCGCAGTAGCTCAACGGTAGAGCGTCCGGCTGTTAACCGGAGGGTTGGGGGTTCGAATCCCTCCTGCGGAGCCAACTCCTACCTCGCCCCCAGCACCGCCAACCGCGCCGCCGCCCACCCCCGAAGAGCCCTCGCCAAAGCCTTGCCCCCAGTGCCTCTTGCCCGGCACGGTAGAATTCATCACGGTGTATAGACCGTGGTAACGCAGCAGCGGGAGGCTACGCGGATGACGCAAGAAAAGGCCGGTGCAGGCGATCAGCTGACGCTCTGTCCCGGGCAGATCCTCATAGGCCCGCTCTTCAAGGAGCCGATGCGCGTGGAGAGTGCACGGCTTATCAGCGACGCTACTTGGGAAGTAGGGCTCAGTGGCCTTCGCTCCCAGCAGTTCAAAAGAGTTTTGCTCACGCGAGAGTCTCTTGCCAGCCTGAGGGTCTACGAAGAGCGGCAGACCTATGATGGCGACGGCTGCCTGCTCCGCCTCGGCCTGCAAGCTTACGCCCTGGGGATCGCCTACGAGTTCGATCCGTACTTCGGCCTTTCTATTTCCCGCGTGGATCCGCTGCCTCACCAGCTAGAGGCGGTATACGACTACCTTCTCAAGCTTCCGCGGGTTCGGTTTTTGCTGGCGGACGATGCTGGAGCGGGAAAAACGATCATGGCGGGGCTCTTGATCCGCGAGCTCGAGCTGCGCGGCTTGGTAGAGCGGATCCTCGTTGTGTGCCCAGCCAACCTTACTTTCCAGTGGCAACGCGAGCTAAAGGAAAAGTTCGACGCGAAGTTCGTTGTCCTGAAAGGCAGCAGCCTTCGGGAGCAGTTCGGGGTGAACCAGTGGCTGGAGCAAAAGCGGATCATCACCTCGTTGGATCTTGCCAAGCGGCAAGACATCCTCCCCGGCTTGAGGCAGGTGCACTGGGACTTGGTGATCGTGGACGAAGCGCACCGCATGTCGGCGGCGGACGAGAGCCACAAGAGCCTGCGCTACAAGCTGGGCGAGCTGCTGCGCGACACCACCGACCACATGCTGCTCCTCACCGCGACGCCGCACAAGGGAGACCCGGAGAACTTCACCCTCTTTCTCCAGCTTCTCGACCAGGACGCCTTCGCGGACGTGCGCTCGATTCGCGAGGCCATGGAACGGCGCCGCGCGCCGTTTTATTTGCGGCGCACCAAAGAAGCAATGGTGTACTTTCCCGAGCGGCTCCCGGACGGCACCTGGGCGGCAAGGAAGATCTTCACCAAGCGAATCCCCCACACTGTCGTCTTCCAGATGGACGGCAGGGAATTCGAGCTCTACCGGAACGTGACTCGCTACGTGAAGCGGCAAAGCGCTGTTGCCGCGAGTCGGGGAGACGACCCCCGGGCTCGGGTGGTGGGCTTTCTCATGTCCCTGTACCAGCGGCGCATGGCCTCCAGCACCTACGCCATGCGTCGTTCTTTGGAAAACCGCATCCAGAGGCTGGAGGAAGCCAAGAAAAAGTTGCGCCAGGGGGTGCAGCAGCCCCCGCCGGAAATTCCCGACCTGGAAGAGATGGAGGAAATGGAGGATGCAGAGCGGGACAAGGTGGAGGCGCAACTCGGGGATTTCACCCTCGCCGCATCCCTCGAGCAGCTCGAGGAGGAGATTCAGGAGCTCAAGCAGTTGGCAGCAGAAGCTCGGGAGGTTGAGAAAGCCGAGTGCGAGGCCAAGCTGGCCAAGCTCAGGGAGCTGCTCCAGCAGCATGGCTTTTTCGACCAGCCGGACAAGCGCCTTCTGATCTTCACCGAGTTCAAGGACACCCTGGATTACCTGGTGGATCGGCTAAAGTCCTGGGGCTTCCGTGTTGGCTTCATCCATGGCGGGATGAAACCTGGATCCCGGGACGAGCCCGGAACCCGGCTCTACGCCGAGCAGCAGTTCCGGGAAGGCGCCATCCAAATTCTCGTGGCTACCGAGGCCGCAGGGGAAGGCATCAACCTCCAGGTGTGCAACGTGCTTTTCAACTACGACATCCCTTGGAACCCGAACCGCCTGGAGCAGCGGATGGGTCGCATCCATCGTTACGGCCAGCGGAAAGACTGCCTGATCTTCAACTTCGTGGCCTCGAACACTGTAGAAGGGCGGGTGCTCGGCCGGCTTCTCGACAAGCTCAAGGAAATCCGCGATGCCTTGGATGACGACGCGGTTTTCAACGTGGTTGGCGAGGTGTTGCCAGCGTCCCATGTGGAGCGGGTGCTTCGCGAGTACTATGCGGGCCGGCTAGGTGAGGAAGACCTCGAAGAGCGGTTGCTGCAAAACGTGGACGTGAAGGAGTTCCAGCGGATCTGCCAGAACGCCCTGGAAGGGCTCGCCTCGAAAAAGCTCAACCTCGAGCTTCTCATCGAGCGGCGAGCCAAAGCCCAAGAACGGCGGGTGGTCCCGGAGACCATTTTCCGGTTCTTGCGAGAGGCCGCACACTACGTGCCCCTGGACTTGAAGAAGGTGCCCCACCTCCCCTACACCTTCGAGCCTGGGAAAACCCCAGAGGCGCTGCGACGATTCGAGCGCGATCCCAGCTGGAAGCTTCCCGCGCTGGCGGCACGCTACCCCCGCTGCTCTACCGACCGGGAAACCGCTGAAAAACACAACTTGGAGTGGGTCACGCCGGGCCACCCTCTCTTCGAGGCGATCCGGCGCCACACTTACGAACAGGCGCTGCAGGCGTTTCGTCGAGGGGCCACCTTCTACTCCCTACAGCACGAACAGCCGGCGCGCATCGATTTTTACCGCGCGAGGGTGGTGGACGGGCTCGGGGAGGTAATTCACGAGCGTCTCTTCGCGGTGGAATTGGTGGATGGTGGCACGATCCGCCTCGTGGAGCCCAGCGTGCTCGGGAACTTCGTCCCAGGGCCGGCGCCGGCAGCGCTTCCCCCTGTGGCGAACTGTCCCGAGCCATCCGCCTGGCTTTACGAGCACGCCCTCAGCCCGTTTCTGCAAGAAACCTGCGAGGAGCGCCTGGCGGAAATCGAGCGTATCGCGCACCACGTAGAGCTTTCCCTCAAAGAGCTTCTCCAGCGAGCCGACGACGAAATCGGCGAGGCGCAGGAAGCCGTGAACCGAGGCGAGCAGGGCGCCGCGGGGCGGCTGGCCCAGGCAGAGGCGCGGCATGCAGAGCTTCTCGAGAGGCTGAACCGGCGCCGCCAGGAGCTCCAGCAGCAACGCGCCATGTCGCTCCAGGCAGTGGAGCGCATCGCGAGCGTGCTAGTCCTCCCCCACCCGGAGCGGGACCGGGTCGGGGTGGAGGGGCTCACCCCCAACCCGGAAACCGAAGCCACGGCCATGCGCGTGGTGGTGGAATACGAGCGATGCCAGGGCCGACAGGTGCAGGACGTTCACGAGAAAAACCTGGGCTACGACCTTACCAGCTTGGACCCTTCCTCCGGCGAGCTTCGCCTCATCGAGGTGAAGGGCTTGGCAGGATCGAAAGGCACCATCGTTCTCACCCCCAACGAGCACCGGGTGGCGGAAGACCGCCGCGACTGCTACTGGCTCTACATCGTTACGGATTGTGCCACCACACCCAGGCTGCTCAATCCCATCAAGGACCCGGCTGGTTTGCGGTGGCGCGAGGTCACCAAGGTGGACCACTATTCCCTCCCGGTGGATGAGGTAGCCCAACCGATGCAGGTGCGGGAGGAATCGCCGCCGAATGGAGACAACCGATGAAATTCCGCAAACTTGTGCTCAAGAATTGGAAGAACTTTGTCTCCGTCGAGGTCGAGATTCCCGAGCGCCTGTTTCTTGTGGGGCCGAACGCTTCGGGAAAATCGAACTTCTTGGATGCGTTTCGTTTCTTGCGCGATCTCGCCTCCTCGGGAGGTGGTTTCCAGGAGGCGGTGGCTCGTCGCGGTGGCGTGAGTGCCATCCGCTGCCTTGCTGCCCGGCGTTACCCGGACATCGCGCTCCGTGTCGAGCTCGAGGATGGGCACGGTAGTAAAAGATGGGTCTATGAAGTGGCCTTCAACCAGGACAACCAGCGCCGCCCCTTGTTGAAAAAGGAAATCGTCTTGCGACAGGACCAGATACTCCTCGATCGCCCGAACGACGACGACCGCGCCGACCCGGTGCGCTTGACGCAAACGTTTCTCGAGCAAGTGAACGTCAACCGGGAGTTTCGGGAGATCGCGACCTTTTTCGCTTCCATCCGCTATCTGCACATCGTGCCCCAGCTCATACGCGAGCCGGACCGTTCCGTGGGCCGTCGCAACGATCCGTTCGGCGGCGATTTCCTGGAGCAGGTGGCCAAAACGCAGGAGAAAACGCAGAAGGCACGGCTTCGCCAAATCCAGGAGGCCCTCCGTGTCGCGGTTCCTCAGCTCAAAGAGATCGAGCTTTGGCGCGATTCCCGTGGCACGCCCCACCTGCGGGGCAGGTACGAGCACTGGCGCCCGAAGGGCGCCTGGCAAACCGAAGAACAATTCTCCGATGGGACCCTGCGGCTGATGGGCCTTCTGTGGGTTGCCCTGGAGAAGGACGGCCCCTTGCTCCTCGAAGAGCCGGAACTTTCTCTGCATCCCGAGATCGTGCGCGTCCTGCCCCAGATGCTGGCCCGCGTGCAACGCAGCACGGGGCGCCAGATCTTTCTCAGTACCCACTCGCCGGATCTGTTGCGGGATGAGGGCATCGGTCTCGACGAAGTGCTGTTGCTCGTTCCCGGGAAGGAGGGGACCGAGGTGAATACGGCAGCCTCTCAGGAGGACATCCGCGCTCTGCTCGAGGGCGGGCTGTCGCTGGCGGAAGCCGTGATCCCGAGAACTCGACCTGAACAAGCCTGGCGACTCGCGCGGTTCGGAGACGAGTGAGGATGCCGAGCCTGGTAACCATTTCCGCTGCGGTGGAGGGGATCGTGGACGAGGCAGTACTGCGCAGGCTCATTGCTTGCGCCGGTGGCGATTTAGGGCCGGTCCACGGCAAGAACGGCAAGGCCGCTCTGCGCCAGAAGATCAACGGGTATAACAACGCGGGAAGGCACGCGCCCTGGGTGGTCTTGGTGGATTTGAATAGCGATGCTGACTGCGCGCCTCGCTTGCGCCACGACTGGCTTCCCACCCCGGCTCCCCGGCTCTGCTTCCGGGTGGCCGTGCGACAAGTGGAGGCCTGGCTGATGGCGGATGCAGAAACGCTGGCGGCCTTTCTGGGTGTCAGCCGGCATACGATTCCCGCCGATCCCGAAGCGCTCCACAACGCAAAGGCAGAGATGGTCAACCTTGCCCGGCAGTCTCGGTGGAGTGCGATCCGCCAAGACATGGTGCCTCGTCCGGGAAGCGGCCGAGCAGTGGGCCCTGCCTATCCGTCCAGGCTAATTCAATACGCCCAGGAGCACTGGCGCCCCGAGGTCGCGGCGCAGCGGGCCGAAAGCCTGCGCCGCGCCATCGCCTGCCTCAAGCGTTTGGTGGAGAGCGCATGATCCCTAAGGAATGCAGACGGCTAGCCGAGGTGGACTTCCCGATCGCCGAGGTATCGCGGCACGCGGCGCGGGAAAAATCCATCCGGCACGGGCATCCGAGCACCTTGCACCTCTGGTGGGCGCGGCGACCCTTGGCTTCTTGCCGGGCGATGCTGTTGGCGCTCCTCTGGCCGGATCCCTGCGATCCGTTTTGCCCCGGTGACTTCAAAGCAAAGGCGCGAAAAGAGCTTCCAAAGGTTCAAGGAGAGGTAGGACCAAAGGAAGAGGATCTCCGCAAGGCCTTGCTCAAGTTCATCGCTGATTTTGCCAATTGGGATTTAGCCGCGAACCCCACGTACCTGGAGGTGGCGCAGGCGTTGGTGAAAGCGGCTTATCCAGAGGAAACGCCCCTTGTGGTGGACCCGTTCGCCGGCGGCGGTTCGATTCCGCTCGAGGCGCTGCGCGTGGGCTGCGAGGCGTTCGCGAGCGACCTCAACCCGGTCGCGTGCCTGATCCTCAAGGTGATGCTGGAGGACATCCCGCGTCACGGGCTTCGACTGGCGGAGGAACTGCGCCGGGTGGGTGCCGAGATCAAGCGGCAGGCGGAGCAGGAACTGGCGGATCTGTACCCGAAGGACCCCGATCGCGCCACGCCCATAGCGTATCTCTGGGCGCGCACGGTGCGGTGCGAGGCACCGAACTGCGGGGCGGAGATCCCGCTGGTGCGCTCGTTCTGGCTCTGCAAGAAGGCGAACCGCAAGCGGGCGCTGCGGCCACGGGTCGAGCGGCAGAACGGGCAACCGCCGCGCGTCGAGTTCGAGATCTTCGAACCGAAGACGGAGAAGGACGTGCCCGTGGGCACGGTGACGCGGGCCAGGGCCACGTGCCTGTGCTGCAGGGCGGTTTTGCCGCCCGAGCGGGTGCGGGCGCAGCTCGCGGCCCAGCGCGGCGGGGCGGATGTGGTGTTCGATGAGCAAGGCCGGCGCACGGGTGGAGCGCGGCTCTTGGCTGTGGTGACGCTCAAGCCCGGCGAGCAAGGTCGGCATTACCGGCTGCCGACCGAGCACGACTACGAGGCGGTGCGCAGGGCGCAGGAGCGGCTCGCGGCGAT